>WOYI010422408.1_pt6 | contig 20723 bp, 18 predicted proteins | sample 6423411 | NCBI WGS metagenome assembly WOYI01 (sample SAMN13441803, study PRJNA592873) | oil field metagenome | biome: oil field; feature: oil-well bore; material: oil-contaminated soil; isolation source: oil-contaminated soil from oil-well borehole | place: Germany: Wietze | collected 2016-10-18 ... | reverse complement strand
TGCGGATCAGCGCGTCGCGGGTCTGGATCGGCGGCGCCTTCCGCCCCGCCGAGATCACGGTGCAGGACGGCGTCATCGCCGGAATCGACGACGTGCGGCGCGGCCGCGCGGTGCAGGTGCCCGACGACGCGGTGCTGCTTCCGGGCCTGGTGGACTCGCACGTGCATGTGAACGAGCCTGGCCGCACAGAATGGGAGGGCTTCCGCTCTGCGACCCTCGCGGCCGCTGCCGGCGGTGTGACGACGATCGTCGATATGCCCCTGAACTGCGTGCCGCCGACCACGACGGCCGACGCGCTCGCGATCAAGAAGGATGCCGCGGCGAAGTCCGCGCATGTCGACATCGGGTTCTGGGGCGGCGCGGTGCCTGACAACCTCGGCGAACTCGCTCCCCTGCACGAGGCTGGCGTCTTCGGCTTCAAGTGCTTCCTCTCGCCCTCGGGCGTGGACGAGTTCCCCCACCTCGACCGGACGCAGCTGCTCGCCGCGATGGAGGAGATCGCGGCGCTCGGCTCGCGAATCATCGTGCACGCCGAAGATCCCGCACTGCTCGGCGCCGACGGCGCGCTGGGCCGAGGGTACGAGGCGTTCCTCGCCTCCCGCCCCCCGGCCAGCGAGGCCTCGGCGATCGACGCGGTGATCGACGCGGCCCGGCGCACCGGCGCGCGCGCCCACATCCTGCACCTGAGCGACGCGCACTCGCTGCCCGCCATTCGAGCGGCCAAGGCGGAAGGCGTCGCGCTGACCGTCGAGACGTGCCCGCACTACCTGACGATCGTCGCCGAGGAGATCCCCGACGGAGCGAGCGAGTTCAAGTGCTGCCCGCCGATCCGCGACGCCTCCAATCGCGACCTGCTGTGGGCCGGTATCGTCGACGGCACGATAGACGCGATCGTCAGCGACCACTCGCCTTCGACGGTCGAGCTGAAGCGCTCGGGCGGCGGCGACTTCGGGCTCGCGTGGGGCGGCATCGCGGGACTGCAGGTAGGGCTGTCGGCGGTGTGGACAGAGGCGCGAAGCCGCGGCATCCCCCTCGAGACGCTTCTGCCGCTGTTCACGACCGGACCGGCGGCGGTCGCCGGCCTCGCGGGGGCGGGGTCCATCGAACCCGGTGCGCCGGCGCACCTGACGGTGTTCGGAGTCGACGACCCTTACACCATCGAGGCCGCACGCCTGCTGCACAAGAACCCGATCACCGCCTACGACCACCGGGTGCTGAGCGGCCGGATCCGGCGGACGTGGCTGCACGGAAGGGCGACGTACGACCTCACCGAGGGCGGCGACGGCGACGCGCCGCGCTTGCGCGGCAACCCCCGAGGCCGGCTGCTGTCGACGCGTGCGGCCGACTGATGGGATTGGATGGGGACATGAACACCGCGATGGAGATCTTGCAGCCAGGCCTCGGCGACATCCCGGGAGACCATTACCTGCGCTCGACCCCCGAGACCGTGCTGTGGGGGCGACTCCCGTGCGAAGCGGATGCCGCAGCCCTTCGCATCCGGTCGGGCGAGTCGGTCACGATCGACACCGTGAGCCACGAGGGCATCCTCGAAGACCACGGCAAGGATCCGCTCGGCTACTTCACGAGCCAGGGGGTGGCGGCGTCCGCGGTCCTCGAGGATGCGATCTCGATCGCGGCGAACCTGTCGCGCGACCCCGCGGTGGACGGCCCGCACGTGGTGACCGGGCCGATCTTCGTCGAAGGCGCCGAGCCCGGCGATCTGCTGCGCATCACGGTCGAGAAGCTCGTACCCCGGGTGCCGTACGGAGTCATCTCGAACCGCCACGGCAAGGGCGCGCTGGTGGGCGAACTGCCGCGCGGCGACTACCACGTGAGCGTATTCACCCCGGTGCAGGAGCGCGACGGACGACTGATCGGGCTGCTGCCGGTCGTGGATGACGGGGAGCGCGTGATCGCGTTTGCGCTCTCGCCCTTCCTCGGCACGATGGGAGTCGCTGTGACCGGGGGTGAGCGCCCGCACTCGGTGCCGCCCGGCTTGCACGGCGGCAACATCGACATCAACCTGCTCGTCGAGGGCACGGCGCTCTACCTCCCGGTGCAGGTGGCGGGCGCGCTCGCGTACGTCGGCGATCCGCACTTCGCGCAGGGCGACGGCGAAGTGGCGCTCACGGCGCTCGAGGCATCCCTGCGGGCGACGCTGCGGTTCGACGTGGTGCCGCGGGCTGAGGCGCTCGCCGAGTTCGGCGAGGTCACCGGGCCGATGGTGCGCACGTCGGAGTACCTCGTGCCCACCGGCCTGGACCCCGACCTCAACGAGGCGATGCGCAAGTGCGTCCGGTCGGCGCTGAACCTGATCGAGGGCCGGTGGGGTGTGCAGGAGCACCTGGCCTACGCCTATTTGAGCGCGGCGACCGACTTCGACATCTCGCAGGTCGTGGACATCGTGTGCGGCGTGCATGCCCGCATCCGCGAGTCCGACTTCGACGGGGTGGAGCGTGGCTGAGCCTGCCGGCGCCGACTCCGTGCCGGCCGACCTGCTCAAGGCCTTCACCGCCGCGCAGGTCACACCCCGCGCGCAGGCGCTTGACCGCTCGGTGTGGCGCACGGTCGGCGATCCGCTCTGGCAGGGCGCGTGGGAGGGCCCACTCGCCGGGCTCACGGTCGCGGTCAAGGACCTCTTCGCCGTCAAGGGCTACCGCATCGGCGCCGGCAACCCGGCGTTCCTGGCCGGAGCCCGCGCCGAGACCACGACCGCGGCCGCGGTGACCGACCTGCTGCGCGGTGGTGCGTCGCTGCGCGGCATCGCCCGCACCGACGAGTTCGCGTACAGCATCGCCGGCGACAACGTGCACTACGGCACCCCGCCCAACGGGGCGCTCCCGGGCGCGCTGCCGGGCGGATCCTCGAGCGGTCCGGCATCCGCCGTCGCCACCGGCCAGGCCGAGATCGGCCTGGCCACCGACACCGCGGGGTCGGTGCGCGTGCCGGCTTCGTACCAGGGCCTGTGGGGTCTGCGGACGACCCACGGTCTGGTCCCCCGGCAGGGGCTGCTGCCGCTCGCGCAGTCCTTCGACACGATCGGGTGGCTCACCCGCGACGGGCAGACGCTGCAGCGCGTCGTGGACTGGTGCCTGAGCTATGACGGCTCGGAATCGACCGAGAACGTGTACGGCGAGTCCGACGGCGACCTGCCGTGGCGCTTCGTCGTGCCCACCGAGGTGCTCGACGCGGTCGAACCCGAGACCCGCGCCGCGTTCGACGCGTTCCTGGCGACGCTGACCTCGTCGACGGATGCCGCCCCCGTGGACTTCGCCTCGATCGGCGATCTGGACGAGTTCTTCGTTCCCTTCCGCACCGTGCAGGGCGCCGAGGCGTGGCGCAACAACGGCGAGTGGGTGACCGCGCATCCTGACGCGCTCGGACCGGCCGTCGCGGATCGTTTCCGGATCGCCTCCACGATCAGCGCTGGGGACGAGGCATCCGCTCGTCGTGCCCTCGAGCCGCTCACCGAGCGCATCCAGACGCTGGTGGCCGACGCCGTGCTGCTCATGCCGACCGTGCCCGGCCCGGCTCCGATGCGCACCGCGGGCGGCGAGCGCGTGGACGCCGTGCGCATTGCGACGCTGCGCATGACGGCCCCCGCCGCGATCGCGGGGCTGCCATCGCTGTCGACGCCGTTGCTGACCGTGCGGTCGCACCTGGGTCCTGCGCCGGTGGGCGTCTGCGTCACGTCGCGTTCGGGCACCGACATCGCGCTCGTCCGTCTCGCCCGGCGCCTCGCCCAGGCGGTGGAGTCGTGGTGAGCCGCCACTCGGCAGCATCTCGTGCACCCGCTGCTCAGCCGACCGCTCAGGAGACGCCGTGACCGCCCTCCCGCTCCCGGGGCCGATCGCCCCGCCGCCGCGCCTGCTCATGGGGCCTGGGCCGATATCTGCGTACCCCAGCGTGCTGCGGGCGATGTCGGCCGAGCTCGTCGGCCAGTACGACCCGTTCATGACCGCGACGATGAGTGAGACGCAAGAGCTCTACCGCCGTGTCTGGGCGACGCAGAACGACGCGACGCTGCTGATCGACGGCACGTCGCGCGCCGGCATCGAGGCCGCGATGGTCTCGCTGATCAGCCCTGGCGACCGCGTGCTCGTGCCGGTGTTCGGCCGCTTCGGTCACCTGCTCGCCGAGATCGCCGAGCGGGCGATGGCCGAGGTGCACACGATCGAGGTCCCCTGGGGGCAGGTGTTCCCGGTCTCGGCGATCGAGGAGGCGATCGTGCGCGTCAAGCCGCACCTGCTCGGCGTGGTGCAGGGCGACACCTCCACCACGATGCTGCAGCCCCTCGACGAGATCGGCGCGATCTGCGCGAAGCACGGCGTGCTGTTCTACAGCGACGCGACGGCGTCGCTCGGCGGCAACCCGTTCGAGGCGGACGCCTGGGGATTGGATGCCGCCACCGCCGGCCTGCAGAAATGCCTGGGCGGCCCGTCGGGCTCGGCCCCGATTACGCTGTCCGAGCGCGCGGTCGAGCTCATCCGATCCCGCAGCAAGGTGGAGGCCGGCATCCGCGAAGAGGGCGACCAGGATGCGGCGGACTTCATCCGCTCCAACTACTTCGACCTCGGGATGATCCTGGACTACTGGGGTCCGCGGCGTCTGAACCACCACACCGAGGCGACCTCGATGCTCTATGGCGCCCGCGAGTGCGCGCGCGTGCTGCTGCTCGAGGGCCGCGAGAACGCGATCGCGCGCCATCGCCTGCACGGCGACGCGATGCTCGCCGGGGTGCGCGGGCTGGGGCTCGTGGTCTTCGGCGACGCCGCGCACAAGATGACGAACGTCGTCGCGGTCGCGATCCCCGAAGGCGTCGCGGGCGATGCCGCGCGCAGCGCCCTGCTCGACGATTTCGGCATCGAGATCGGCACGTCGTTCGGTCCCCTGCACGGCAAGGTGTGGCGCATCGGCACGATGGGCTACAACGCCCGAAAAGACGCCGTGCTGCAGACCCTCGCCTCACTCGAGACGGTGCTGCGTCGCTTGGGCGCCTCCGTGCCGGCCGGCGGCGGCGTCGACGCGGCGATGGATGTCTACGGTTCGGCGCCGTCCGCCCACGCGCCGGGAGGCGCCTGAGCGCATGTCCCCCCGCCTGCCCGAGCTCCCCCCCGACGTCTTCCCGGCGGCGGCGCGGCGCGTGATGGCCCGCTGTGACGAGCTCGCGCGCGTCACCGCGACGCCCGGCCGGATCGAGCGCGTGTACCTGTCGACCGAGCACGCGCGCGTCAACCGTCTCGCGGCGGAGTGGATGCGCGAGGTCGGCATGACCACGAGTCAGGATGCCGCGGGCAACCAGATCGGCCGGCTCGCGGCATCCGAACCCCACGCCCCCGCCCTGATGCTCGGCTCACACCTGGACACCGTGCCGGACGCCGGCCGCTTCGACGGGATCGTCGGCGTGCTCATGGCGCTGGAGATCGTCCGGCTGCTGCGGGCCCCGCACGCCGACGGCTGGATCAGCCCGCTGCCGTTCGCGCTCGAGGTCGTCGCGTTCTCGGACGAGGAGGGCACCCGCTTCGGCAAGGCGCTCCTGGGGTCTTCCGCGGTCGCGGGCACGTGGAGCGACGAGTGGTGGTCACTGACGGATGCCGACGGCACGACCCTCCGCGAGGCGTTCCGCGAGTTCGGCCTCGACCCCGGCCGCATCGGCGAGGCGGCCCGGCGTCCGGACGAGCTCGTCGGCTACCTCGAGGCGCACATCGAGCAGGGGCCCGAGCTCGACCGCCGCGGCGAATCGCTCGCCGTCGTCTCCTCGATCGCGAGTGCGCGCCGGTTCCAGCTCGTGATCGAGGGTGAGGCCCGCCATGCCGGCGGCACCCCCTACGACATGCGCCGCGACGCCTTGCTCGGGGCGAGCGAGGCGGCGCTCGCCGTGGAGCGCATCTGCCGCGGCGAGCATCACATCATCGGCACGGTCGGTCAGCTCGAGGCCTTCCCCGGCGCGGTCAACATCGTGCCGGGCGAGGCGCACCTGAGCCTGGACCTGCGCGGCGAGTACGACGGGTCGCGCGATCGCGTCTGGGACGAGATCTCCGCCGACCTCGACGGCATCATGGGCGTCCGCGGACTGCGCTGGCATGCCCGCGAAGTGCACAACGCGGCCGCGGTGATGTGCGCGCCGCTGCTGCGCGACGTCGTGCGCGAGGGCATCCTGGAGACCCTGCCGCGCGGAGCCGACGAGCCGGCCACCATCTTCAGCCGGGCGGGTCACGACGGCATGGCGATCGGGGCGATCACCGACGTCGGGATGCTGTTCCTGCGCAACCCGGACGGCATCAGCCACCACCCCGACGAGGCCGTGAGCATCGGCGACGTCTCACTCGGCATCCGGGCTCTCGCCGAATCGGTGCTGCATCTGGCGGCCGAGCACCGCTGAGGCCGGCTCGGCGACCGCCGTCGATACGAGACGGGCGACGGGCTGCTGGCGAGGTCAGCGCCGGGTCAGCGACATGCCCATGCGCACGAGCACGATGTTCTCGACGATCTGGACGATGTTGTAGAGCAGCAACGTGATGAGGGTGATGAGGGCGATCGAGGTCCACAGCTGCGTGAACTGGGCCTGGGCGTTGAACTTCAGGATCGAGCCGCCGATGCCCTGACCGGTCGAGAGCCACTCCGCCAGAAGCGCGCCCGTGACGGCGCCGGGCACCGACACGCGCGCCGCAGCGAACAGCGACGGGCCCGCGCCCGGGATGCTCACTTTGCGCAGGGCTGTGAGCCGCCCGCCGCCGAAGACGGTGACGACGTCGATGCTCTGCCTGCTGGCCCGGCTCAGTCCGAACAGGATGCTCGCCAGGGCGGGGAAGAGCACGACGATCGTGCCGATGACCGCGACGGAGGTCACCGTGCCGCGGCCGGTGATGAGGATGATCACGGGGGCGATCGACACGAGCGGAATCGTGCGCAGGAGCAGCACGAGCGGCATCACGCCGGCCTCCACGGCCTTGGACAGGCTGAACAGGATCGCGAGGATCACGGCCGTGGTCATGCCGAAAACGAAACCGATCAACGAGTCGACAAGGGTCTGCGTGACGAGCGGGGCCATCTGCGCGCGGTGTTCGGCGGCATCCTCGCCGACGAAAAGGAAGCTCCATACGTCGAGCGGCCCCTTCGCCACGAACGGGGAGATTCCCGAGAAGCTGACGATCCCCTGCCACAGCAGCAGAACGACCGCGAACGTGATGCCGGCATTGCCGAGAGAGCGGCCGAGCGTGCTGCGCAGCGCGCGTCGGCGGTCGGCCCTCAGCTGCGCCTGCGCGGCCGGGTCTGCGGTGAGCACCGTCTGCGCCGTCGGAGTCTGGGTCATCCGGTGCTCCCCGACACCCAGGGCGTCACGAACCGCACGAGGAGACCGACGAGGCCGTAGGCGACGAGCGCGAACACGGCGCACAGGAGGAACACCGACCACACGCCGGCCGCGTCGAGCTGGCCCTGCAGACGAATGAGGGTGGGGCCCACGCCCGCGGTGATCGCTCCGAGGTACTCGCCGAGCACGGCGCCGAGGAACGCGGTCGGGACCGCGATCTGCAGAGCGTTGAGGATCGCCGGCAGTGCCGCGATGAGCCGGACTTTGCGCAGCTGTGTCCACGAGTTGCCTCCGAAGACCCGCACGACATCGAGCGACGACGCGTCCGCCGACTTGAACCCCAGGATCGCCCCGACGACGGTGGTGAACACGCACACGAGCGCGGCGAGGAAGATCGCCGTCGCAGACGGTTCACCAGGGGTCTTGGCGCCGCCGAGCACCACGACCGAGATACCGCCGATCGCGACGATGGGCAGGCAGTAGCTGACCACGGCGACCTGCGTGATGACCGTCTCGGTCTTGGGGAAGACCAGCACGAATGCAGCGAGGACCAGTGCGATGCCGTTGCCCCACGCGTAGCCGATCGCGGCCGCCGTGATGGTGGGCTGGAACACGCTCCAGGCTCCCGCGATGTTCCCGTCGACGAAGAGCCATTCGAAGACCGCCCACGGCGTGGGCACGGGAGTGAAGGTGGTGCCCTCCTGCGGCCGGAATGCGAGGACGGCCAGCAGCCACCACAGTGCGATGAGCGAGACGCCGCCGACGATGGCGGCCATCCAGGTGGGCATGCGCCTCGTGCGCATCACGCCTCCGCTTCGGCGTGACCGTCGGATCCGAACAGCAGCTCGGACGCGCGATCGACGTAGGCGTGGAACTCCGGCGTGCGCATCATGTCGGGGGTGCGCGGACGAGGAAGGTCGATCTCGATGATCTCCTTGACCCGTCCGGGCCTGGGCGACATGACGGCGACGCGATCGGCGAGGAAGATGGCCTCGCCGATGCCGTGCGTCACGAGCAGCGTCGTCGCGGGCTTCTCGGTCCAGATGCGCAGCAGCTCCAGGTTGAGGTTCTGGCGGGTCATGTCATCGAGCGCGCCGAACGGCTCATCGAGGAGGAGCACCGAGGGCTTGAGCACGAGAGCGCGCGCGATCGACGCGCGCTGTCGCATGCCGCCGGAGAGCTGCGCCGGCTTCGCAGAGGCGAAGTCCCGCAGGCCCACGAGCTCGATCAGCTCGTCGACGTAGCCCTTGTCGACCGGCTTGCCGGCCACCTCGAACGGCAGCTCGATGTTCTTCCGCACGCTGCGCCATGGCAGCAGCGCGTGATCCTGGAAGGCGATCCCGAGCTCGCTGGCCGCGCGCATCTGGTCGGGCGACTCGCCGTCGACCAATGCGGTGCCTGTGCTCGGGTGTTCGAGCGCCGCCAGGATGCGCAGGATGGTTGACTTCCCGCACCCGGACGGGCCGAGCAGGGCGAGGAACGATCCTTTGTCGGTGTGGAGATCTGTGTCCTGCAGAGCCAGGAGCGACTTGCCCCGGCGCAGAGCGAAGGATTTCGATACTCCGGAGATCTGGATGCCGGTGCCCGTGTGGGCACCGGCATCCGTGCGTGTCTCGATGGTCATCGTCCCTAGGGCAGGTAGTCCAAGAGATCGGGGTTCTCGGCGTAGATCTCGTCGATGATCGTCGTGTCGAACAGATCGTCGACGGTGAGCTTCCAGCCCGAGGTCGCGAGCGACGCGAGCGTCTGCTCCTTGAGGTCGTCGGAGATCGTGAAGAGGCCGTTGGATTCGGTCTCCTCCGTCGAGATCAGCAAGGCCTGCGCCTCGATGCCGGCGGCGACCTTCGCGGGGTCGAGCTCGCCGAAGGTGAGCTCACCCGCTGCCGCCGACTCGTTGTAGTACTTCGTCACGAGCGACACGGTGTCATCGATCGGCTGGGTGAACGTGTCCGTCCAGCCTTTGATCTCGGCCGTGAGGAACGCCTTGATGAGGTCGCGGTTCTCGGCGAGGTACTGGTCGGTGACGGTGAAGGTCTCGGCGACGTAGGGCAGGCCGTTCTCGGCGTAGGCGAGGTTGGTGACGGGGTAGCCCGCCATCTCGACCGTGATCGCCTCGTTGGTGAGGTACGCCATGAAGCCGTCGACCTCACCGTTGATGAGTGGAGTCGGGTCGAAGTCGACCGGCACGATCTCCAGCTCGCTCGGGTCGATGTCGTTCGCGGCCAGCAGCGCGGCGAACACCGAGGCGTTCGAGTCCTGCACGCCGATCTTCTTGCCGATGAGGTCTTCAGGAGTCGCTATGTTGCCGCCGTCGGCGAGCGAGAGGATCGTGAACGGGTTCTTCTGGAACGTCGCTCCGATGATCTTGAGCGGGGCGTCCTGCTCCGCGACCGCCGCACCGACCGACGCTGCGTCGCTCAAGGCGACCTGCACCGTCCCTGAGAGCAGCTTCGCCACTCCGGTGTCGGGGCCGGCGACGCCGATCACATCGGAGAAGCCCGCCTCGTCGTAGTACCCGTTCTCATAGGCATAGAACTCGCCTGCGAACTCTTCGTTCTTGATCCAGGAGTACTGGACGCTGATCTCGCCGTACGAGGCTTCTTCATCGCTGCCGCCGGATGCCGCGGGCGCGGTGTCGCCGGATGCGCAGCCGGAAAGGACCAGGGCTGAGGCGATGACGGCTGCCGCGATCGTGCCGACGCGCCGTGAGAGCGTGCTGTGTGTTGCCATCGGGTTGGCATCCCTTCTGATGCAGTGTGATCAGAGCGACGTTATGGCTCACACGTTTCGCAACGTCGACCCGGGTGTTTCGGCGGTGTGACGGATGCTCGGCGAGCGGCCGCGGCGCCGGCCACCGCGCGCGTCGGAGCATCGCGCGAAAGTCGGAGGATTCGCGCGCAATCCTCCGACATCGGCGCGATTCTCCGACATGCGGATGCCGCGACCCAGGGCGCGGCGGCGCGGTCGGATACCCGGTCGCGCCGCACCCGAGGGCCGTCGTCTCGCGAACAGGCCCCGAATCCGCACGTACAATCGCGAAGGTGGAGCATCTTCTCGGTGACACCGCCCTGACGGTCAACGGCACACCGCGCTCGCTCGCCGGAGTCGCGGTGCACACGAACGCCCTCGACTGGTTGCGCGCGACGGGCCTCCCCGGCAGCAAAGAAGGCTGTGCCGAAGGCGAGTGCGGCGCGTGCGCGGTGCTGCTGGCCACACCCACCGCCGATGGCGGCACCGCATGGACCCCGGTCAATTCGTGCCTCGTGCCCGCGTACGCGCTCGTCGGGCAGGAGGTCGTCACCGCGGAGGGTCTCGGCACCCCCGAAGACATGCACCCGGTGCAGCGCAGCCTCGCGGAGGGCGGCGGGTCGCAGTGCGGATACTGCACTCCCGGCTTCGCGTGCAGCATGGCCGGCGAGTTCTACCGGTCGGACCGCCGCCCGGCGGATGCCGGGAGCGACGCGCCGGACGCGCCCGAAGCGATCGACGATCCGCACGCGCATCACGGCCCGAACGGCTTCGACCTGCATGCGCTCAGCGGCAATCTGTGCCGGTGCACCGGCTATCGTCCGATCCGCGATGCGGCATACCGACTCGGGATGCCGGACCCCGCCGATCCGCTCGCGGAGAGGCGGCGGCATCCGTCACCGGGCCCCGGGGCGACCGACGTGAGCCTCGACGGTGCGCGGTTCGTGCGGCCCTCGGCCCTCGGCGAGGTGCTGGATCTGCTGCACGACGAGCCGGACGCGCGGCTCGTCGCCGGTGCGACGGATTGGGGCGTCGAGGTGAACCTGCGAGCGGCGCGTGCACCGCTCGTGGTCGCGATCGAGCGCCTGCCCGAACTGCGCGATCTCGTCGTCGGCGACGATGCGATCGAGATCGGCGCCGCGCTGACCATCGCCGAGATCGAGCGCGGGCTCGCGGGTCGCGTGCCGCTGCTGGCCCAGCTGGCCCCGCAGTTCGCGTCGCCGCTCATCCGCAACCGTGCGACGATCGGAGGCAACCTCGGCACCGGCTCGCCGATCGGCGACGTGAGTCCCGCGCTGCTCGCGCTGGACGCGCGCGTCGTGCTGGCCTCGGCGAGCGGTGAGCGGGTCGTCGCACTCGACGAGTACTTCACGGGCTATCGCCGGAGCGTGCGCCGCCCGGACGAAGTGATCCGCTCCGTCCGCGTGCCGCTGCCGCTGGCCGGGGTCACCGCATTCCACAAGGTCTCCAAGCGCCGGTTCGACGACATCTCCAGCGTCGCGGTCGCTTTCGCCTTCGGCATCCGCAACGGTGTCGTGACCGATGCCCGCATCGGACTGGGCGGTGTCGCGGCCACGCCGATCCGTGCGCGCGAGACCGAGCAGGCACTGGTCGGCGGGGCGTGGAGCATCGCGACGATCGGCGCCGCGGCGGCCGTTCTGGGCGCGGAGGGCACGCCGATGTCCGACCACCGCGCGAGCGCGCAGTACCGGGCGGTCATGCTCGGCAACGCCCTGCTGAAGCTGTACGCACGAAGCACGCACCCGAGTGACGGGGCAGTGGCGTGAGCGAGCTCGCGGCACGCCCGGCCGACCCCGTCGTGGGCCTCGCTGCCGCGCACGAGAGCGCAGCCCTGCACGCCACCGGTTTCGCCATGTACACCGACGATCTGGCCGGACGCACCGCGGGCGTGCTGACGGCCTGGCCGGTGCAGTCCACCAGCGCGCACGCGAAGGTCACCGTCGACGTCTCGGGCGCCTACCGGGTGCCGGGCGTCGTCCGGGTGCTGACCGCCGACGACGTCCCCGGTGAGAACGACGCCGGCGTGAAGCACGACGAACCGCTCTTCCCGGGCGAGGCGATGTACCACGGCCATGCGCTCGTCTGGGTGCTCGGCGAGACGCCTGAGGCCGCCCGGCGAGGCGCCGCCGCGGTGACGGTCCGCTACGAGCAGATGTCGAGTCTGATCACCGTGACCGAGGCGATCGCCGCGGGCTCCTACCAGGGCGCGACACGCACGGTCGTGCGCGGCGACGCCGCCGAGGCGCTGGGCACCGCCCCGTTCGTCTTCGAAGGCGTGACGGAGTTCGGTGGGCAGGAGCACTTCTACCTCGAAACCCAGGCATCGCTCGCGCACGTCGACTCGGAAGGGCAGTACTTCGTGGAGTCCTCCACGCAGCACCCGAGCGAGACCCAGGAGATCGTCGCGCACGTTCTCGGCATCCCATCGCACCGGGTGACCGTGCAGGCGCTGCGCATGGGCGGCGCTTTCGGAGGCAAGGAGATGCAGCCCCACGGGCTGGCGGCGATCGCCGCTCTCGGGGCTCGACTCACCGGTCGCCCCGTGCGGGTGCGGCTGAACCGGACGCAGGACATCACGATGACCGGCAAGCGGCATCCGTTCCACATCGCCTGGCGGGCGGGCTTCGGGGCGGACGGCGCCGTTCTCGCCCTCGAGGCGACCCTGACCGCCGACGGCGGGTGGTGCCTCGACCTGTCCGAGCCCGTCCTGAGCCGGGCGCTGTGTCACGTCGACAACGCGTACTGGATTCCGCACGTGAAACTGGTCGGTCGGATCGCGAAGACCAACAAGACCTCCAACACCGCCTTCCGCGGCTTCGGCGGCCCGCAGGGTGTCTTCCTGATCGAGGACATCTTCGGTCAGGCCGCCCCGATCCTGGGCATCGACCCGATCGACCTGCGCCGGCGCAACTTCTATTCACCCGGCCAGATCACCCCCTACGGACAACTGGTCAAGGATGCCGAGCGCATGCGAGCGATCTGGGACCGAGTCCGCAGCGAAGCCGACATCGACGCACGCCGGGCGGAGATCGCGACGTTCAACGCCCAGCACGAGCACGTCAAGCGCGCGATCGCGATGACACCGGTCAAATTCGGGATCTCGTTCAACTTCACGGCGTTCAACCAGGCCGGTGCCCTCGTCCACGTCTACAAAGACGGGTCGGTGCTGGTCAACCACGGCGGCACGGAGATGGGTCAGGGACTGCACACGAAGATGCTGCAGGTCGCTGCGACTGCGCTGGGCGTGCCGCTCGCACAGGTGCGGCTGGCACCGACGCGCACCGACAAGGTGCCCAACACGTCGGCGACCGCCGCTTCGTCGGGCGCCGATCTGAACGGCGCAGCCGTCAAGAACGCGTGCGAGCAGATCCGCGATCGGATGACACCGGTCGCCGCGCGCCTGCTCGGTGTCGATGACGATGCCGTTCGGTTCTCGGACGGCATCGTGACGGCGCCCGGCGCGCGCCGCTCCGCGACATTCGCCGAGGTCGTCGCGGCCTCCTACCTCGCGCGGGTTCAGCTGTTCGCCGCCGGCTACTACCGCACCGAAGGGCTGCACTGGGACGCCGAGCGCATGCACGGCTCGCCCTTCAAATACTTCTCCTACGGCGCCGCCGCCACCGAGGTCGAGGTGGACGGCTTCACGGGCGAGTATCGCCTTCGCCGTGTCGACATCGTCCACGACGTGGGCGATTCGCTGTCTCCGCAGATCGACCTCGGCCAGATCGAAGGCGGATTCGTGCAGGGCGTCGGGTGGCTCACGCTGGAGGAGCTGCGGTGGGAGACCGGCCACGGCCCCGATCGGGGTCGGCTGCTGACGCAGTCCGCGAGCACCTACAAGCTGCCGAGCTTCTCGGAGATGCCCGAAAAGCTCACCGTGCGGTTCTTCGCAGAGGCTCGAGAAGACGGGGCGGTATACGGATCGAAAGCGGTTGGCGAGCCGCCGCTCATGCTGGCCTTCAGCGCTCGCGAGGCGCTCCGCGAAGCCGTCGGGGCGTTCGGTCCCCCCGGTCGCACCGTCGTCCTCGGGTCGCCGGCGACACCGGAAGCGGTGTTCTGGGCGATCCGGTCCGCTCAGGGCCGGCGGCCGTCAGTGGCGCCCGCCGGCGAGCCGGTAGCCGCCGGGGGCTAGAAGGCGCGCGTCATGGACTGGGTCGACGAGCTGCAGCGTCTGCGGGAAGCGCGTCTTCCCGCAGTCATCGTCACGCTCGTGGCCGTGCGCGGTCACGCGCCGCGCAACGGCGGGGCGAAGCTCGTCGTGTCGCCGGGCAGGCTGTTCGGCACGGTCGGCGGCGGCAACCTCGAAGCGACGGCTGTCGCGTCGGCGCGTGAGATGCTCGTCGTCGGCGCGACGGAGCCCCGGCTGCTCACGCTCACGCTCAGCGACAAGGCGACGACCGAGTACGGCGTCCAGTGCTGCGGAGGAGAGGTCACCATGCTGCTCGAACCGATCCCCCCCATCCCCTCCGTCGCCATCTTCGGCATCGGCCATGTCGGTCTCGAGCTCGCCCGCATCCTCGCTCGACAGGAGATCGAGCTGCACCTCATCGACGCGCGCGCCGAGATGCTGCATCCCGACCGCGTCGGCGAACCGGGCGCGACCGGGGTGCTCGCCGACGCGGTCGCGACCGTGCGGCTGCGGCACGAGCAGGTTCCCGAAGCCGCCATCGCCGACCTGCCCGAGGGCACGCACGTGCTGATCATGACGCACGACCATGTCGAAGATCTCGCGATCACCGATCAGGCGCTGCGTCGGAGCGCACTCGGGTCGGTCGGGCTCATCGGCTCGGCGTCGAAGTGGGCTCGCTTCCGGGCGAAGCTGACCGAGCTCGGTCACACTGAGCAGGACCTCGCCAGGGTGACCACTCCGATCGGCGTCCCGGAGGTCGGAGGAAAGGCTCCGGCGTCTATCGCGGTGAGCGTGGCCGCGCGCACCCTGCAGTTCATCGAGGCGTCCACGCCCGCCGGAATGGTCTGAAACCGTCTCAGCGGAACGGACGCCGCCGTGGTGTTCCGGGTCGGATGCCGCGGGCTACGCGGCGGCGCCGACCACGGCCGCGATCGCAGACGTGAAGAACGGCAGGCCGTCCATGCCGGAGCGCATGGCGGCGGGCGTGTTGGGTCCGAAGCCCTCCTCGACCGCGTGCTCGGGGTGCGGCATGAGCCCCACGACGTTGCCGCGTTCATTGGCGAGGCCGGCGATGTCGCGCAGGGACCCGTTCGGGTTGACGCCCAGATAGCGGAATGCGACCAGGCCCTCGCCCTCGAGCCGGTCGAGCTCGGACTCCGCGGCGATGTAGCCCCCATCGGCGTTCTTGAGCGGGATGACGATCTCCTGGCCCTCGCTGAAGTCCGAGGTCCAGTCGGTCGACGCGTTCTCGACGCGCAGCCGCTGGTCGCGGCGGATGAACTGCTGGTGCGCGTTGCGAATGAGCCCGCCCGGCAGCAGCTGCGCCTCGACGAGCATCTGGAAGCCGTTGCAGATGCCGAGCACGGGCATGCCCTTGGCCGCAGCATCCTTCACGTCGGCCATGATCGGCGCGAGTGCGGCGATCGCACCCGCGCGCAGGTAGTCGCCGTAGCTGAAGCCGCCCGGCAGGACGAGCGCGTCAACGCCCTCGAGGTCGTGCGAGCCGTGCCAGAGCGCGACCGGCTCGCCCCCGGCGATGCGGACCGCGCGCTGCGCGTCGCGATCGTCGAGCGAGCCGGGGAAGGTGATGACTCCGATGCGCGGACTCACTCCACGACCTCGATGCCGACGACGTCCTCGATCACGGAGTTGGACAGGATCTCGTCGGCGATCTCGCGGGCTCTCGCCATCAGGTCCTCGCCGACCTCGCCCTCCACGGTGAGCTCGAAGCGCTTGCCGATGCGGACGGCGCTGAAGTCCGAGACTCCGAGCCGCGCGAGCGCGCCGGAGACGGCTTTGCCCTGCGGGTCGAGCAGCTCGGCTTTGGGCATGACGTCGACGACGATGGTGGGCATGAGGGCTCCGGAAGTCGCGGGCGGGCGTGTCTGTCCAGTCTAAAGGCGCGTCGCGCTCCGCTCGGGCGGGAAAGGCCGGACAGCGCTGCAGCCGAACCGTGACACCGAGGTGCTTCCTTGACTACATGGGAGCGATCCCATAGCGTGTGTCCACGTTCGGCGGGAACGCTCCCACGGGCCACCCTGCCGCACATCCCTGACCCTGACCTGACACGCACACGGGAGGACAGTGCATTCACCGCGCGAGTTCCCCTCCGACTTCCTGTTCGGAGCGGCCACCGCCGCGTACCAGATCGAAGGGGCCGCCCACGAGGGCGGGCGCACCGACTCGATCTGGGATGCCTTCAGCCGGGTTCCCGGCGCCGTGATCAACGCCGACAACGGTGATGTCGCGTGCGACCACTACCACCGCTACCGCGACGACGTGGCGCTCATGACCTCGATGGGACTGCAGACCTACCGCTTCTCGACGTCGTGGTCGCGGGTGCGTCCCGACGGCGGCCCGCTCAACCTCGAGGGCGTCGACTTCTACAAGCGGCTCGTCGACGAGCTGCTGGATGCCGGCATCCTGCCCTGGCTCACCCTTTACCACTGGGACCTTCCGCAGGCGCTGCAGGAGAACGGCGGCTGGACTGTCCGCGACACCGCCGACCGCTTCACCGAGTACGCACTCGACATGCATGATGCGCTCGGCGACAGGGTGAAGGTGTGGACCACGCTGAACGAACCGTGGTGCTCGGCATTCCTGAGCTACACCGCGGGCCTGCACGCGCCCGGGCACTACAGCAAGGCGGAGGGGATGCTGGCCTCCCACCACCTGCTGCTCGGACACGGTCAGGCGGTGCGCGCGCTGCGCGCGCGGGACTCGTCGCTCCATCTCGGCATCACGCTCAACATGACGGTCGCCGACCCGGTCGACGCGGCCGATCCGGCCGATGCCGATGCTGCCCGCCGCATCGACGGACAGTTCAACCGGTGGTTCCTCGACCCGATCTTCCGCGCCGCCTACCCCGCCGATGTGCTCGCCGACTTCCGCCGGGTGGATGCCGCGGCCGTGGATGCTCTGGAGCGGGCCGTCCTGCCGGGCGACCTCGAAGCCATCTCGACGCCGATCGACACGCTCGGCGTGAACTACTATCACGGCGAGTACGTGGGCGGTCATGCGCCGGTGGTCCCGCCGCTCAGCGGCGACGCACCCACGGAGCGACCCGGAGACTCGCCCTTCCCGTCTTCTGCGGGCATCTTCTGGCACGAGCGGGGACTGCCGCGCACTCCGATGCAGTGGGAGGTGCAGCCCGAGGGGCTCACCCGCCTGCTGCGCCGCGTGTCGGACGAGTACGCGGCACCGACCGGAACCTCGCTGTTCGTGACCGAGAACGGTGCGGCGTTCGAGGACACTCCGGTGCTCGAAGAGGGTGTCGTCCGCGTGCACGACGATGAGCGCGTCGACTTCGTGCGCGCTCATCTGGGCGCGATCCTCGATGCGGTCGAGGCCGGAGTCGACGTCCGCGGCTACTTCTACTGGTCACTGCTCGACAACTTCGAGTGGGCCTGGGGCTACCAGAAGCGGTTCGGGATCGTCCGAGTCGACTACGAGACGCAGCGCAGATCGGTCAAAGACAGCGGGCGTGAGTACAGCCGCATCATCGCGGCGCGCGCGCTCGGGGCCGCTGCTCCGGCCGGAGCCGCGGGGGCATAGCGTCCGGAGGATGACGGACATCTGGCGAGCGCCTGCCACGCTCGAGGACGGCGACTTCACCGCCGACGGCGGCGCCGCGGCGATGCGCCGCATCCTCGATCGCGGCGAACGCCCCGACGCGCTCTTCATCGCGAGCGACCTCATGGCACGGGGTGCGCTCGCGGGTCCGCGACAGCGTCTGAGCGCTGCCCGCGGTCAGGATGTGAGACGCGCCAGCAGCTCGCGGTAGCGGTCGGCTGTTCGCTCGACGATCTCGGCGGGCAGCTCGGGCGGAGTGCCGGTCTTGTCCCAGTGGGCGGCGAGCCAGTCGCGCACGATCTGCTTGTCGAAGCTCGCCATCCGCTCGGACGGAGTCGTGCCGGACTGCCATGCGGCGGCATCCCAGTACCGTGACGAATCGCTCGTGAGCACCTCGTCGGCCAGAGTCAGGACGCCCGAGTCGTCGAGCCCGAACTCGAATTTGGTGTCGGCGAGGATCAGCCCGTGCGCCTCGGCGACGCGGGCGGCCCGTGCGTAGATCTCGAGTGAGAGATCGCGCAGCTGCGCGGCGAGGTCGGCGCCGACGATCTCGACCGTGCGCTCGTACGAGATGTTCTCGTCGTGCTCGCCCATCGGGGCCTTGAAGGCGGGGGTGTAGATCGGCTCGGGCAGGCGGTCGCCGTTCTCGAGCCCTGCGGGCAGTCGGATGCCGCACACCGTGCCGTCGGCCTGATACTCCGCCCAGCCCGACCCGGTGAGGTATCCGCGCACCACGCACTCGATCGGCTGCATCCTCAGCCCTTTGACGACCATCGCACGGCCGGTGACTTCGGCCGGGATGAGTTCACGCAGGCCGTCGGCTCCGAGCACATGGTCGGAGAGCAGGTGATTCGGGATGCCGCGTGTCCCGCCGCTGCCCGTGGCGAGGCGGTCGAACCACCACAGGCTGAGCGTCGTGAGCAGCACCCCCTTGTCGGGGATCCCCGGCTCGAGCACGTGGTCGAATGCGCTCACGCGATCGCTCGCCACCACGAGCATGCGCTCGGCGGGGGCGTCGGCCGGAAGGTCGGCCGGAACGTAGAGGTCGCGCACCTTGCCCGAGTAGATGTGGCGCCAGCCGGGCAGGGCGAGGGGGGAGGTCACCCGCCCATTATCGCGTCGCGGACGCCCTTGCGCGTGAACCTCTCGGAATGCTCGGCCATGCTCAGGCCTCCACGACCCGCGCGGCGATGTCGGTGCGGTACTGGCCGCCTTCGAGACCGATCTCGGCCAGCGCGCGGTAGGCACGCGCGCGGGCCTCGGCGAACGTCGTGCCGAGTCCCACGACGTTGAGCACCCGGCCACCGGAGGCGATGAGCCCTTCACCGGCGACAGCGGTGGCTGCGTGCACGAGGTGCACACCCTCGACCGATGCGGCGGCATCCAATCCCGAAAGCGCGCGCCCGGTCACCGGCGCGGCCGGGTAGCCCTCGCTCGCCAGCACGACGGTCACCGCCACCGCGTCGGCGAAGGCCGGGCGCGCCTGATCTTCGAGGGTGCCGGTTGCCGCGGCCAGAAGCAGCTGAGAGAGCGGGTCGAGCAGACGCGGCAGCACCACCTGGGTCTCGGGGTCGCCGAAGCGCGCGTTGAACTCGATGACCTTGACGCCCTGCGCGGTGAGGATCAGCCCCGCGTACAGCAGGCCGATGAACGGCGTGCCCTCCGCGTCGAGCTGGCGGATGACCGGTTCGGCGACGTCGCGGGTGATCTGGTCGACGAAGGCCCGCTCGCCGCCGAACGGCTCGGCGAGCCACGGCAGCGGCGAGTAGGCGCCCATGCCGCCGGTGTTCGGTCCGGAGTCGCCGTCGCCGAGGCGCTTGAAGTCCTGCGCGGGACTCAGCGGAAGCACCCGATCGCCGTCGCTCAGGAAGAACATCGACACCTCGGGGCCGGACAGGAACTCCTCGACGAGGATCGCGCCGGAGCCGAGGTACGCATCGGCGTGCGCGAGGGCGGCGACGCGGTCGTCGGTGACGAGCACTCCCTTGCCCGCGGCCAGACCGTCTGCTTTCACGACGTACGGCGAGCCGAACTCGTCGAGCGCGGCGGCGACCTCGGCCGGGGTGGTGGCGCGCAGCGCCCGGCCGGTGGGCACGCCCGCGGCATCCATGATCCGCTTGGCGAAGGTCTTCGATCCCTCGAGCTGGGCGGCGGCCCGGCCCGGCCCGAACACCGGGATGCCGCGCCCGCGCAGCGTGTCCGCGACACCCGCGACCAGGGGTGCCTCGGGGCCGATGACCACGAGGTCGACGGCGTTCTCGTTCGCGAAATCGGTGACCGCCGCAGGGTCGTTCTGATCGACCGGGACGATCGTCGCATCTTGGGCGATGCCGGCATTGCCGGGAGCGGCGAACACCTCGTGCGCGGCGCCCTCCGAGCGGAGCGCGAGGATGATGGCGTGTTCGCGCGCGCCTGAGCCGAGCACCAGGATTCTCACCCGCCCAGCCTACCGAGCCTTCCCCGAGACCGCCCCGACGATCTGTCCGGGCCCGCCAGCCCCACCGGCCGTCCTCGCGCGGGCGTACCGTTGTCGGATGCCGCCGCGCAAGATCACCACCGACGAAGGACGCGCCGCGCTCGCCGCCGTGCGCGCGGCGGACGCGGCATCCGAGAAGCCGGGGCGCCCCGACCTCGCGACGGCGGTGCGCTATCTGCTGCAGCTGCTCGTCGAGAAGGCGCCCGGCGGGGCGGTCGAGGTGCGCGTGCCGCCGTTCGGGGCGGTGCAGGTGATCGAAGGCCCGCGGCACACCCGGGGTACGCCGCCCAATGTCGTCGAGACCGACCCTGTGACGTGGATCGCCCTCGCGACCGGTGCGGAGCAGTGGGCGGATGCCGCAGCATCCGGTCGCATTCTGGCTTCGGGCGTCCGCGCCGACCTGACCGGCCTGCTGCCGCTGCGTCCGTGAGCTGCTGCGTCCGTGAGCTGCTGCGTCCGTGAGC
>WOYI011082256.1_pt1 | contig 20726 bp, 16 predicted proteins | sample 6423411 | NCBI WGS metagenome assembly WOYI01 (sample SAMN13441803, study PRJNA592873) | oil field metagenome | biome: oil field; feature: oil-well bore; material: oil-contaminated soil; isolation source: oil-contaminated soil from oil-well borehole | place: Germany: Wietze | collected 2016-10-18 ... | reverse complement strand
TTCCAGTCGGCCTTCTGCCGGGGCGATCTCCTCGACGGCCAGCGCGGGTGCCGGCGCAGGCTCCGGTGCGGGTTCCGGGGTCGGCTCGGGCTTGGGCTCCGGTGCGGGTTCCGGAGTCGGCTCGGGCTTGGGCTCCGGTGCGGGTTCCGGAGTCGGCTCGGGCTTGGGCTCCGGTGCGGGTTCCGGAGTCGGCTCGGGCAGGGGCTCCGGTGCGGGTTCCGGAGTCGGCTCGGGCAGCTTGACGTCGGCGATCGGTCGCTTCGGGGCCTCCCGCGGCAGGGCGGCGTCATCGCCGACGCCGGGCAGCCCGGTAGCGGTCGTGGACTGGGAGAAGGTGATCCCCGATGCGGCCGTGTATCCGCCGGACTTGTCGATCGGTGTGGCCGTGTCGGGCGCAGAAAGGCTGATCCGTCGGCGCCGGTAACGCACCAGCCCGACGACCAGTGCAACGACAACGAGAACGGCTACGACCGCAAGTGCGATCCACAGGGCATCTGACACGCTGCCATTGTCTCAGGGGCGGCCGATGACGATCGGCCCCGGCTTCGATGACGGCATATGGGTACGCAAACGCCGCCATATCGACGTGTCCCTGTCCGAGTCGGTCGAGTACCGACGGTGACGACCGGCCTGGAGCGCTACCGGCTGCCCTGCAACGCGTTGACCCAGACCAACCTGGCCGGCATCGACCTCAGCACCTCGTTTCTGGGTGCCCGCCTGAACGCGCCGATGCTGATCGGTTCGATGACCGGCGGGTCCGAGCTCTCGGGCACGATCAACCACAACCTGGCCGCCGCCGTGCAGTCGTTGGGGTCGGGATGATGCTCGGATCCCGACGCATCATGCTCGGCGACGACAAGGCGACCTGACGTCGTGGGCGCGGGTGGAGCAGTTCGTCCGCTACGGCGCAATCAATGATCTGGGACTGGCCAAGTGGGGCGTTCCGACCGCGCAGGCGCTGATCGAGGTGCGTTCGGTGTTGCCTGCGGTGCCGCTGGTGGCTTCCGCCGGTATCCGCACCGGGATGGATGCGGCAAAAGCGAGTGCCTTGGGCGCGGACGTGGTGGCCCTCGCGCACCCGTTGCTGATGCCGGCGATCGAATCGGCTGCGACGGTTCATCTCCGAGCTGCGCATCTGCCTACGCGGGCGCGCAGCGGCGGATCTGGCGGTTCAGCGTGCCGTCAGCAACCAAAAAGGTGCGCGGCCTGCCGGCTCCGAGCCCTTAAAATTGAGGGGTTCATCGGGGAGCGGAGTTCATGTGGGTGCGCTCGACGGGTTTGTGTCGACTTGTGACAAGGCTCGGGACACATTCGGTTCGGGCGTGCCGCAGACCGGTGAACAGTTCGATCAGAGCGCACAGCTTGAGTCGATGCAGTCGACGGTGCAGAAGGCTGCACCCGGATCCGGCTGGACCGGTTCGGCCGCCAACGCTTATGGCGCGGTGAACACCGTGCACGCCCGGGTACTCGGCGAGCTGGCCAAGCTGGACAAGCGGCTGGCTGCCCGCGTGACCGAGTCCGCCAACGTCGTCGCCACCGGCCGGCAGAACCTCGGCAGCCTGCGGCAGTGGGTTGTCGACGCCGCGGCCTGCGTGCCGCCCGGCAAGAACCGCGACCAGCTGTTGATGCCGATCGTCCAGCGGGGCCTCAGCGAGCTCACCGGCATTGTCACGTCATCCAACAACGAGCTCACCCGCGTCGCCGGCGGGATCACCAGGTTGGGCCCGAAGTGGGATGCGCTCAAGGACCAGAAGATCGGCGGGACAGGTAGGAGCGCAGAAGACGACGGCACGCAGGCCCTGGGCAACGAAGAGCAGCTGGGGACTGGCGGTGAACCGACGCCTGAGGATATGGAGGAGTTGGTTCGCAAGGCCGTCCAGGAGGGCGATCCGGAGGCTGCGGCCGGAGTCAACTCGCTTCTGAACTCCATCGAGCCCGATCGGTTGGGCTCTGACAGCGCGAACCATCGGCTCAATCCGGTGCAGGCGGAACTGATCGGGCAGATGCAGGCGCAGATGAAGTCGATGTCGATGTTGGACCTGAATGCCGCTCGCGAAAGACTCGGTGAGAACAAGGGCATTCTGGCCAACGCAATGCAGGTGATGAGCGATCCGGACGTCACCTATCCGCGACATGACGGGGAGGGCCCGCAGATCGTGCCGAGTGGACCGGGGGTTCCACTGCCGAATGATGGGGTCCTGCCGGGCGATACCGGCGCACTGCCGGACCGAGTGCAAGCCACGCTCAATCAGAGCGGAGACTTCCTAGGTCCGCCGGATCCAGCCGCCGGCTATCCCGGCAGTCAGACGGACCTCGACGGCGCGGCGCGTGAATCTGCGGCGAGGAACATGACGAATCTTGCCGACCTTGTCGGTGAGGGCGACCCAAGGTTCCAACACGGCACGCAACTCGACCGCGAAATGATGTCGAACGCGAAGGAATGGCTTGCGGCACAGGAGGGACCCGACGGCAGGACACAGGAACACTGGGGCGACGACGTCGTGGAGCATGTGTTCGACAGCGCCGGCCGCGACACCGTCGTGAGTCACGACATGCTGACGACCGACAAAGATTTCATGCAAGACATACTGACGCACGAGTGGCGAGACGATGGCCGGTCGGCAGGCAATCTGACCGACTGGATCCAGGACGCCTCGTACTCCGCCGATCCTGAGGTCAGCCAGCAGGCGGGCGAAGCGGCAAGTGCACTGGCGGATTACCTCGGCGACCCGGCCAACAAAGACATCCCGATGAACAACAGCACGGGGTCTCAGCCGAAAATGTCGTTCGGTCAGATGAACCCGGAACTGACGACCAGCCTCGCGAATGCAGTCAGCCCCTATGTCGATGAGATGACCGGGCGCCCCCTGGAAGCGGAGGGCACAAAAGGATGGAAAGCCAAAGACCCATCCGACCTGTCCTGTCCTCACGCGGTCAACGTGATGGGTGTCCTCGGCACCGGGGAAGAAGCTGCCGACATTCTCGACAAACGGTCAGGCGCGGTCCAGGCTGCCTACATCAACGAGTACGCGAACTCCGTAATCAATAGTCAAGGACAACTACCTGATTCGACCGCGATGGAAGCCGCCGGACGCTTGAAGGGGATCACCGCCGAGGGCGCCTTCATGTCGACGTCGGATGTGGAGTCCGACGCCACCAAGGCTCGACAGGCTGCGTGGGACAGAATGGCACGACACTATGACGTCGCTGGTGTCATAGCGGGCGCCGTGCCACACGCAGGCCCGGCATTGGAATTGCAGTCAACGTTGATGAAGGACGCGATCCTCGGGCCCCGCCCTGAATCCGCCGACCTCGGGCACCCGCCCATCGAGAGCTCGATTGGGGTGAAATCGGCTCTCGCGACGGCGTTCACGGTGAACGGAATCGGCAATCCTGTTGATATGGAACGTCTCTGGACCTACAACATCGACGGCGACGGGCAACTCAACATCCCGCCCGAGGAGTTGTATGACACAACCAGAGGCGAGTACCAAGGTGCACTCGACTTATACTTCAGCAATCTGGATGACGGCATCAGCGACCCGCTAGACGCCTACGACAAGGCATACCGCGATGTCCTCCGGTAGCCGTCGGCCCGCAGTCATCGCGGCATTCACCTCGCTCGCGCTCGTCTTCAGTTCTTGCTGCAGAACACCTGAACAGGAGCCCAACCCGGCGCAATCGGCGTCACCGCAGTTGCCTGCACCGATCTTCACCAACTGGCCGCCACAAGCGAACGAGTTCCGATTCCACTGGTCCGCCGCGCCTGGCATCGACCTGGAGACAGAACCCGCAGTCGCCGTGCGGGCATACATGGAGTCCGATCGACTTGCCGCATTCGCCGGCGGCGATCCTTCGGTCGTCTATCCAGGATTCATGCAGTCAACCCCTGAAAGCACTGGGGCACTCCAGGACCCGGACAGCCTTCTCCAACTTCGATGGGTTCGACCCAAGACGCGGGCCGAGTACGAGGCGAACGGGCTGAAGGTCGTCGCTCGGCAGGTTTACGGGTACCAACCCACGCACATCCTGAACATGGAGCCAGTCGATGGCACAACGCGCGCCACCGTCTGCGTCGGGTTGTACTCGGTGTATCGGACCACCGACGACGACCCTGGAAAGTTCTTCTCCACAATTGCCAATGAAACAACCGGCGAGCGCTATCAAGGTGAGCGCTCCAACGTTGCCGTCTGGCGGGTCGAACTGGTGGACAGAGCTCCCGATACCGATCGCCCGACGGTATCTGGAATCCCGCAGACGGGGCCATTGCCTGCGCCTCTCGACGACGTATTCGGCCCTTGGTTCGTCAGCGGGGCGAGTGCGGGCTATTGGGGGCCCCTCTCGCAGGCAGAGGACGTCGACACTCCGGAAGTCCGGGCGCAATGCGAAGCCGCCATGCCCGATGACGCCGCGACCCGCAACGCCCTGGCGACCGGCTTCCACGACAGTCCGCCACCCCACGGCGATCCGGTCCCTGGTTGGCCCGACAGAGTCAGTTGATGCTGTGACCACGCACTACTGCGCCTGCGTGCAAATGTCGCAAACCGCATCTGCGCTCATGAACTGTGCGATCCGGTCCCTGGTTGCTGCAGTGAAAGAAGTGCACTGGATGAGCCCCCGCCTCACCTAAACTGGCAATCGGGCCAGCGTGGCCAGCATCAGATTGTTGATGTTCGACGGCGATGCGGAGGGATTGGTGACGGCGCGCAATTCTCAGAGGTGGCGCCCGTGACGAATCCACCGCCACCGGGCAACTGGGGCCCACCACAGCCGGGTCCGCAGCCGCCCTACGGTCACGGCCAGCCCTCGTATGAACATGGCCAATGGCCGCCGCAGCAGGGCTGGGGTCAGCCGCCGGTTCCGCCCAACGACAACAGTCTGAAATGGTTGCTTACCGGTGTCGCCGTCCTGCTCGTCATTGCCATCTCTGTCGGCGCCACACTGGTGTTCACCCGGGATGGCGGCGACTCGTCGCCGAGGGCTACCGGGACTTCACCTGCGCCCGGGGAAATCGCTAGCGCCAACGACACGGGGCCGGTTTCGATCATTACCGAGGATCCGACGTGTGAGCCTTGGCGACCCATCAACGAAACACTTGCAAAAGTCCAAGAGAAACATTGGGTCGACCGAGACTTTAAGCAGAGCGCGGCGGCGTGGACTCCAGAACAACGCGCCATGCATGTCGAAGTCGCAGACGCCATGCGGAGTGCAGCCGATCGGACAGTTTCCCTCGTGAAGCTCACACCGAACCGTGTAATGCGTGAACTCTATGAGCAATCAATCGCGTATTGGCAGGCATATGCCGCGAGCATTCCGACGTATACATACCCAAGTAATTCGCTAGCGGTGACGGCTAGCGACACGACAGGCGCAATTGCATCAATTTGCACGGCGATTTCGTACCGTTCCGCAACGGCGCGCGGGCCGCTAGTACCCTCAGGTCCTACGCCGACCGCCGCGCCCGCTGCCGGAATTCAGCATCGCCTGAAGTCTTTTTGAAAGAACAGGACTCTGGCATATGTGCGGATTGGGCTACGGCGTCCACGACATTCGAGAAGGCGACCGAACCTTGGCGATCGGTGGACCCGGCCCTTCTACCAAGCGACTGGAGTACCGAACAGCGGGCAATTATGGGTTCCGCCGGACCGACGATGCGTGACTTTGCAAGCGAGTTGGAAGCATTGGGTATGCAAAGCGAAAACTCGACTCTAGATGACTTCGCCAACCTATCCGCACAGTATTGGCGCGCTTTCGCCGAAGCTATACCCTCGTACACCACGAACGACAGCTACCTAGCTGCCACCGCATCCTTTGCATATCTAATCGCCTTCAACGCCTGCCGGGCACTCGAGTCCTAGCGCTCATGGGTTTCGCAAAGCCGACAGGCGCTTACGCCGACGAAATGACAAGTGGCGGCGGCTGGCCGAACGTAGACGAGGATACGTTCCTTCGTCGTTCCGCCGACCTACTCAAGCTACTGCAGCAGGTTCACAACCAGGGTGAAAGCTGGATGCACGAGCAAACCGAGTTGTCTTCAGGCGGCATCTGGTCACGCACTGCGAAGAGCCGCAAATTTCGCAAACCGCATCTGCGCTCATGACCTGTGCGAGCCGCCGCCTGGCTGGTTGCTGCAGTGAAAGAAGTGCACTGGATGGACCCCCGCCTCACCTAAACTGGTAGTCGGGCCAGCGTGACCAGCAGCAAAATTGTTGATGTTCGACGGCGATGAGGAGGAGTTGGTGGCGGCGCGCAATTCTCAGAGGTAGCGCCCGTGACGAATCCCCCGCCGCCGGGCAACTGGGGCCCACCACAGCCGGGCCCGCCGCCGCCCTACGGTCACCGTCAGCCCTCGTATGGACAGGCCCAATGGCCGCCGCAGCAGGCCTGGGGTCAGCCGCCGGTTCCGCCCGACAACAACGGTGTGAAATGGTTGCTTATAGGTGTCGCCGTCCTGCTCGTCATTGCCATCTCTGTCGGCGCCACACTGATGTTCACCCGTGATGGCGGCGACGCGTCGCCGACGGCTACCGGGACTTCGCCTGCGCCCGGGGAAATCGCCAGCGCCCACGACACCGGCCCGGTTTCGATCATCACCGAGGACCCGACGTGTGCCCCCTGGCGACCCATCATCGATACGCTTGCCAAGCAAGAAAGGCAGGGTTGGGAGGCGCGTCCATACGACGTACCTGCCTCTGCATGGACCCCGGGACAGCGTCAAATGTTCCTCACGATAGCCGACGCCATGCGACAGGCTGCAGATCAAACGGTGGCCTTAGTTAAGCTGACGCCTCATCGGGTAATGCGCGAATTATATGAACAATCTATTGCCTATTGGCGCGCCTACACAGATAGCATTCCCACCTACACCGAAAGGGATAACTTTCTCGCTGGCGTGGCGACTGACACATCAGGCGCTTTGGTCGCGATATGCGATGCAATAACGCAAGGGTCCGCCGCAGCGCGGGGGCCCTTGGTCCGAGCGTCGAACTCGCCCCGTGAAATTGACACTTCGGGTACACCCGACTCACCTCAGCCGTTTATGGAGACGGACAGTAACCCGATTTGCACCGAATGGAAACGCATTTCCGACCAATTCGATCGCGATGGCGCTCAGTGGCGTGATTCTGATCCAAATATTCCCGCAACTGATTGGGATCCGCAGCGACGACAAATAATGACAGATATAATCCCTATAATTACCATGCTCGCTGACGATCTTTTAACGTTAGGGGCAAGGAGCGAGAATCCCGTCATCGACGATTTCGCAACTTTAGCGGCGCAGTATTGGCGCGCTTTTGCCATCGCAGTACCCAGTTATAATGTGGCGGACAGTCATTTGTCAGCTTCAGCCGCGTATGTCACATACGCGGTTTTCAACGCGTGCGCCTCAGCAGTCGGAAGCTAAGGGCCGTCATGGGACTTACTGAGCCGACCGGTAAGTATGCGCACAAGATGCTGGAACCTGGCGGTTGGCCAGATGTTGACGAAACATTGTTTCTCAACCGAATCTCAGGGCCCAGGACTCTTGACATAGAGCTGTTCTGAGCATGTGTCGATTCCGTGTTTGTCCTGGTTGTGGCCGATTTCCGGGTGTGTCGTCAGGGGGTTTGCGGGCAGTCCGTGAGATCATTGATCTGACTGATGGACGGGCGTTGGAGGTGGGCTATGGTGGCTCGGGTGACCCAGCCGGTGCTGTCGTTGACCCCAGTCGGCGCGGTGGAGATCGGGCCGATCGCCGCGCTCGTGGAGAAGGACGGCGAGGGTGGGGTGGTGTATGTCAACGGGCTGGCCACGTTCTGTTTCGACGCCGGCGACGAGGTGGGCCGCCGGTTGGCGGCGGTGCAGCTGGCCGAGACCGAGATCGCGCGGCCCTCACACGTCGCGGCCGGGTTTGGCGTCACTCGGGACACGCTGTGGCGGTGGCGGCGGGGTTTCGCCGCTGACGGGGTGGCCGGGCTGGTGGCGGGCAAGCGTGGCCCGACGGGTCCGTTCAAGCTGACCGGCGAGGTCGCCGCGCGCATTCGCGAGCTCGACGGGCGGGGCCTGAGCCTGGCCGCGATCGGCGCCCGGACCGGGGTGTCGACCGCGACGGTGCGGGTCGCGCTGGGCCGCCGACCCGGTAGCCCCGGGTGCGCCGATGCCGGCGTGGCCGGTGCCGCCACGGCGGCCGATGGAGCCGTCGATGATGTTGTGGTGCAACCTGATTCGATGATCGCCGGCGATCCGGGAGGGGACCGGTTGCCGGTGTTGGCGGCGCCGGTGCCGCGCACGCCGGAGCGGGCGATGGCCCGGTTCGGGCTGCTCGGTGAGGCGCAGCCGGTGTTCACGCAGGGGGCGCGGCTGCCGCTGGCCGGGCTGTGGCTGGTGCTGCCGGCGTTGGCGGTGACCGGGCTGGTCGAGGTGTTCGAATCGACCTACGGCCGGTTGCGGGACGGGTTCTACGGGTTGCGGCCGATCGTGCTGACGCTGCTGTTCTTGGCGCTGCTGCGGGATCCCCGCGCGGAGGGCCTGACCCGCCTGGACCCGGCGGATCTGGGCCGGCTGCTCGGGCTGGACCGGGCCCCGGAGGTCAAGACGCTGCGCCGCAAGCTCGGCGAACTCGCCGCGGCGCGGCGCGGCGCGGCGTTGCAGCATGCCCTGGCCGTCGCGCATGCGGCCGCGCGACCCGATGCGATCGGCTACCTGATGATCGATGGGCACTCGCGCGCCTACTTCGGCACCCGCGACCTGCAGAAAACCCATGTCGCGCGGCTGCACATGGCCGCGCGCGCCACCGCCGAGACCTGGGTCGCCGACGCCGACGGGCAACCGGTGATGGTCATCACCGCGGCGCCGTCGGCGGGCCTGTCCGCCGAGGTCGAGCGGCTGCTGCCCGAGCTGCGCGGTATCGTCGGCGCGGATCGGCCGGCGACGCTGATCTTCGACCGCGGCGGCTGGTCACCGACGGTGTTGAAGAAGATCGTCGACGCCGGCTTCGATGTGATCTGCTGGCGCAAGGGCGACTTCGAGCCGCTGAGCGACATTGAGTTCGCCGAGCACACCTTCACCGACCCGGACACCGGCATCGGACACACCTGGACCCTGGCCGAAACCACCGCCGACCTCGACTGCGGCAAACACGGCGAGCTGTCACTGCGGCAGATCCACAAACGCGCAGCCGACCGCACCCAGCACCCGCTGGTCACCTCGCGTGCCGACCTGACCGCCGCCGAACTCATCTGGCGGCTCGGGCGCCGCTGGCGCCACGAGAACTACTTCCGGTACGGGCGAACACATTTCGCGCTCGACGCGCTCGACGACTACACCGACAAACCCGACGACCCCACCCGGCTGGTGCCCAACCCCGCCAAAACCGCCGCCGCCGCGGCGGTCACCGCCACCGAGCACCAACTCGCCGACGCCGAAACCGTCCTCGCCGCGGCTATCTCGGCCGCCGCCGACCGCGCCGGCCGACCCGACAACCACGCCCACGCCACCGTCGACCCCGCCGCCGTCGCCGCCGTCGACCACGCCCGCACCCGACTCGAATGCGCCCGCGCGGCGCGCGCGGCCACCCCCAGCCGGGTCCCGCTCGCACAGGTCCGGCCCAACGCACGGCTGCTCGACGAGGAAACCAAACTCATCACCCACGCCATCCGCATGGCCGCCTACAACGCCGAAACCACCCTCGCCCGCCTGCTGCGCGAACACTACGCCCGCGCCGACCAGGAAGCCCGCGCCCTGCTCCGCGAAGCCATGCGCCTACCCGGCGACATCCACATCAACGGCGACACCCTGCACCTACGACTCGACCCCGCCACCGCACCCCGACGCAGCCGCGCCATCGCCGGCCTCTGCCAGGAACTCACCGCCACCCAAACCCGATACCCCGGCACCAACCTGAAAATCCACTACAGCATCAAAATCCCCGAGCCGCCGCCTCACAAATGATCACACCATGTCGGGAGTCCTGGGGCCACCCTGCACATCCGCCTCGACCCGCTGCCCGCACCACGGCACACCGCCGCCATCGACGAACTCTGCCAAGCCCTCAACGACACCCACACCGTCTACCCCGGCACCGACCTGACCCTGCGCTACAGCATCAAATCCCACCGATGACCCTGCAACTATTCCGTCGCTATGTCTGGAGTCCTGGTCCTCGGGTGTCGAGTGTGGGTGGATCGCTGGGACACCGGCCTGGTCGACATCACCGGCGATCAGGGCCTGCTGGCCCAGGTCAACGGCCGCAACCCTGAGGTGGTGATCGACTGGCTGGCGACCCGGGACCCCACGTGGCGGGCGCAGATCACCCACGTGGCGATCGACCTCTCGCCGGCCTACGCCCGGGCTGCCCGCGAAGCGCTGCCGCAGGCCAAGGTCATCGCCGATCGGTTCCACCTGGTCAAGAAAGCCAATGACATGGTCGATGCGGTGCGCCGCCGGGTCACCTGGGCCCAGCGGGGGCGCCGCGGCCGCAAAGCCGACGTCGAGTGGATCAACCGCCGTCGGCTGCTGCGCGCCGCTGAACGGCTCACCACCGACCAGCGCACCACCCTGTTCTCCACACTGCTCACCGCCGACCCCCAGGAGCACATCGCCGCGGCCTGGATCGCCAAAGAGCTGCTGCGCGAACTGATCTCGTGCATGGACCGGGGTGGTCTGCGCTACGAAATCCACACCGCCCTGGACCGCTTCTACCGATTCTGCGCAGCCTGCTCGGTGCCCGAGGTGATCAGCCTGGCCCGCACCATCGAAGCGTGGCAGACCCCGATCATCGCCGCCCTGCAAACCGGACTGACCAACGCCCGCAGCGAAGGCTACAACCGCATCGTCAAACACGTCGGCCGCATCGCCTTCGGCTTCCGCAACCCCGACAACCAACGCCGCCGAGTACGGTGGGCCTGCACCCGCCAATCACGGCGAGTCACACCCAGCAGGCGCCAAAGCCACTGCTAAATGCGAAGAGCCCGTTAACTGACCGCTTACGTCAACTCACCGCTTGGACGGAAAGTGTCGCAAACCGTATCTGCGCTCCTGAACTGTGCGAGCCGCCGCTGGTTGTCCGCAGTGGAAGAAGTGCACTGAATGGACCCCCGCCTCACCTAAACTGGCATTCGGGCCAGCGGTGGCCAGCAGCAAATTGGTGATGTTCGACGGCGATGCGGAGGGGTTGGTGACGGCGCGCAATTCTCAGAGGTGGCGCCCGTGACGAATCCACCGCCACCGGGCAACTGGGGCCCACCACAGCCGGGTCCGCAGCCGCCCTACGGTCACGGCCAGCCCTCGTATGAACATGGCCAATGGCCGCCGCAGCAGGGCTGGGGTCAGCCGCCGGTTCCGCCCAACGACAACAGTCTGAAATGGTTGCTTACCGGTGTCGCCGTCCTGCTCGTCATTGCCATCTCTGTCGGCGCCACACTGGTGTTCACCCGTGATGGGGGCGACTCGTCGCCGACGGCTACCGGGACTTCACCTGCGCCCGGGGAAATCGCCAGCGCCAACGACACCGGGCCGATTTCGATCATTACTGAGGATCCGACCTGTGAGCCGTCCCGACCAATAACCGACACGCTTGCCCAGCAACAACGTCACGGTTGGGAGAGCCGCGATTACACACTGCCCGCATCGGCATGGACACCCGAGCAGCGCGCGATGCATGAAGAAGTTGCCGAAGCGATGCGGAGAGCAGCTGATCAGTCGGTTCAGCTGGCGAAGAATACGCCGCACCGAGCAATGCGAGAGCTGTACGAGCAGTCGATTACCTTCTGGCGGGAATATGCGGACAGCGTGCCTGACTACTCGCCCGGTGACAATTATTTTGCTATGGCTGCAGGAAACGCCTCGGGAGCTATCGTCGCAATCTGCTCGGCAATTGATCTACGAGCGGCTCAAGCGCGCGGCCCTCTTGTTAAGGCTGGGCCGTCGCCGCAGGACGTGACGGCACCTGAAAGTCCAGATTCACCTGCGCCCCTTATTGATTCATCCAACAGTTCAATTTGCCAACCCTGGATGGCCGCATCGAACAAATTTGACGCTGACGCCCGCCCTTGGCACGAAATCGATCCAAGCATCCCTGCAAGCAAATGGACCGAGGTCCAGCGCAGTGAAATGTCAGAAATGGCAGGTGTCATGTCAAGTTTTGCCGATGAGTTGGAGCACCTCGGGCAGAAAAGCGAAGACAGAGCGGTCGCGGATTTTGCAGCACTTTCAGCTCAATACTGGCGCGCTTTTGCACTTGCAGTACCGACCTATAGCACAGCCGACAGTTATCTATCGGGCGCCGCCGCGTACACGGTTTACCTAGTTGTCAATGCTTGCGCCGCAGCTGGGAAATAGCACAATATGGGATTTCCGAAGCCGTCAGGCAAGTACGCCGACCAGATGACTGGCTCAGATGGGTGGCCATTCTTAGATGAGCAAGAATTCTTGAGCCGCGCGATAGCTCTTGCAGGTCCACTCCAGAAAGTCGCTAAAACACTGGAGTCGTGGTTGCACGAGCAGGCCGAATTATCAGCCAGCACTATGTGGTCCGGGAGTGGCGCGAACGCCGCCGGAACTGCACTTCAGAAATCGATTGACGGCCTGACCAGGCAACAGGCTGAACTTGTCAAGGTAGTTGCATGGCTACAGAAACTATTCTCCCTAATTCTGAATACGAAACTCACCATTTTTGACCGCGTCGTGACGGCGGAGGCTGAAATTTCAGCTCTGGAGTCATCCGATCTCAAACCAGAAGTTCGTCAATCTCGGATAGACGACATAGTCGAAGCAGCGCGGGAAGCGAACGTGGCTGATGTCGTCGAGGCAGGGAACATGGCGAGCTTTTCGAACTTCGCGCAGCCAGACCAAGACATTACGCGGATAATCGACGCGGTTCTTCGCACAGACCTACCATCCACCGGATCAAACGGTAATTCGCTGCCGCCCACCAATATTCCAGGACCGAGCAGCGCCTCCCTGCCCAGCCAACCTCCGCCACTTCAGACTGTGCGAAATGACGGTAGAGTTCTTGCGCCGGAACGTGCCCCTCAGCCTTCAGAGACTGCGGAAGCCGCCCCCGCGGCAGAACCTATGGCACCCCCAAACGAGAATCCGACGGGCGTCACACCCGAGAGGCCACCGGCGGAGCCTTCACCTGTCCCCGGTCAGACTCCTCCACCAAGCCCGACGCCGGTATCAAACAACCCTGCTAACACAACTCCATTCCGTCCTCAGAACCCATCAACGCCAGCGGGACCGGCCGCGCCCGCGACACCGGCTTTGCCCGCCACGGGCGGACAGCCATCGACTCCCATTACCGGCGGCGGCAAGGGCGGCACCGGGGGCGGGCCTCCAAGCATCGGCGGCACCCAGGGCCCCAGCGGCGGAGGCGGTGGCGGCCCGCAGGCACCCGCTGCCACGGCTGGCCCCGGCCAAGGTTCCGGCCCAGCCGCGGTCAACACCGCGCAGCAAGACTTACAAAGGGGCTTCACCGATGCCACCAAGGCGGCGAACGCCAACCCGATGCCGCTGAACCAAATACCGCTCAGCCCATCAGCAGCTACATCCGCACCGCCGCCCGTCGCACCCGTGTACCAACAGGCCGACACCACCGGATCGACCGCACCAGCGGCTGCCACTGGCCACAGCGGTTCACCCGCGACGAGTGCGCCGGCTTCCGCGCCGGCACCGGCACCCGCCGCACCGACGGGCGCCCCATCCATGCCGCTGGGCAACCCGTCCACCCCGACACCTGCCGCGCCGGTGCCACCCTCAGGCCCCGTCGGCCCCGTCGGCCCACCCGCATCGGCCAACCAGGGCGCGGCTGCCGGACCCGCTGCGCCAGTGCCGATCTCGGCCGCTCGTGCCGAACGCGACGCGATCGCAGCCGCCTCCACCGCCGGAGCGTTGCGCCGCAAGGGCAACAACCCGCGCCAACTCGCCCGTCACATCGGCGCCGCCCTGAACGTCGACATCACCGACCCCAGTCTGTTCTGGATCGCCGCCGTCACCAATGACGGCCAAATCCTGGCCGCCAACAACTACGGTCTGGCCTACATCCCCGAACACGTCCACCTGCCCGAACAAGTCCGCATGGTCACCGCCGACGAATCGATTCCGGCGCAGATCCGCGGCACTTGGGCCACCTATCCCCTACTGGCCGTGCAGGAATGGGCCCGCCACCACAACGTCACGCTGCAGGCGGTGGCCGGTACCGAGGAGAACCTCAAGGGCTTTGACCTCGGAGCCGCTCGAGACATCCTCACCCCCGAAGACATGCCGGATAGCGGAAAGATGCAGGGCCGCAACCGGTTAGAGGTCATTGCCCCCGAAGTCGCCGCCAAACTCGCCGGCATCGGCCCCACCGGCCTCGCCGCACTACTGCCGCCAGCGCCCGCCGACAACACGCCACCACCGGACAACAAGATCAACCTGCTCCTGGAAGTCTGCAAACCACTACTGAGCGCCAACCCCGATCGCGCCGGTGCGCACCTCAAGGCGATGGTCGCCTACGCCGATCACCTGCAGGCAGTGGCACTGCACCGTGCTCACCACGCCCAGGACGGCGAACTGCAGCGCGCGGCAATCGCCGAGTGGATTTACTGGCAGCACATCAGCGTGCTGACCTCGGACGCGCTGCCCGCGATGGTGAGCTGAGGCGCCGCCCGACCCGTAGTACTACGGGTGGTACCACTTTGAGCTAGTACCGCTGGCAGTACTACGTTTCAGAACGTCTTATGGCTCCGAGTTCAGGGGCCAATGTGGCCGGAGTGACTCGCAGCGTACCTAATGATTGATCGTCGGGTCCGTCTGCGCACCAGATTTCGGCACAACCGGCGAAGTCTGCGACGCCGGGGCACGCTCGCCATCCGACTGACCAGACGCGGCGCCCTCTGCCTGCTTCCGGGCGCCGCCTTCGGGTTCATGAGAGTCCTTGCCGCCGAACTGGTCAACCATCTGGGTGATCTGCTCGCCGACCTGCTGTGCACCCTGCTTGGCGGCCTGTGGAAGCGAACTCACCATGCCTGCCGCTTGCTGCGCCGCCTGGCCGGCCTGCTGCGCCATCTGCATGGGCGTACTCAGCATCGCGCCCATCTGACCAAGCTGTTCCCCGGCCGAAGCCGCGGCACCGGCGGCAGCGGAGGCAGCTGGCGCACCGCCGCCGGAACGTCCGCCGAACGCAGGTTGGCCCATCTGCTCGTCGATCTTGCTCTTCAAGTGCGAATCCGCACTCGCATACCGCCGGGCTGCCTCGACGACGGACTCCGCGGTGCCAATAGCGTTCTGCTTCAACGGCGGCAGGCCCTCGATGATCGGCGCCTCGGCCTTGGGAACGTCCACCGACAGCGCCTGCGACAAGGCATCCGATCCGTACGCGGGGGTGAACGCCTCGGGTGCGTCGGGTAGCCCCTCGGCCGCGGTCAGCAGTCGCTGACCAGCGGCTCCGAGCAACTCGGCATCCACTTTCAACGGTTCAAGCGTCATGAGGCCCCTCCCAGAGCACACTCCTCGGCAAAAACCTTACCGGCGCCCCACACCCCTGCGAGGCACCAAAATTAGCCGGTGGTGGCCAGGTCTTGCCCACGCATCCGCTGCGAAATCACCTGCGTGATGCCGTCACCCTGCATCGTGACGCCGTACAGCGCGTCGGCGATCTCCATCGTCGGCTTCTGGTGGGTGATGACGATCAGCTGCGACTTCTCCCGCAGCTGCTCGAACAGCCCGAGCAGCCGGCGCAGGTTCACATCGTCCAAGGCCGCCTCGACCTCATCCATGATGTAGAACGGCGACGGCCGCGCCCGGAAGATCGCCACCAGCATCGCCACCGCGGTCAGCGACTTCTCGCCACCGGACAGCAGCGACAGCCGCTTGACCTTCTTACCCGGCGGACGCGCCTCCACCTCGATACCGGTGGTCAGCATGTCATCGGGGTTGGTCAGGATCAGCCGTCCCTCGCCGCCGGGGAACAGCGACGCGAACACCTGGGTGAACTCGCGTTCCACATCGGCGTAGGCATCGGCGAACACTTTCAGGATGCGGTCGTCGACATCGGAGATGACGTCGAGCAGATCCTTGCGCGCGCCCTTCACGTCCTCCAACTGGGTGGACAGGAAGTTGTAGCGCTCCTCCAACGCCGCGAACTCCTCCAATGCCAGCGGATTGACCCGGCCCAGTTCACTCAGCTCACGTTCGGCCTTCTTGGCGCGTCGCTCCTGGGTGGGCCGGTCGAAGGGCATCGGTGCCGGTGCAGTCACCTGCTCGCCGCGCTCCTTGGCCTGCTCGTACTCGGCCATCTCCAGCTCGGTGGGCGGCAGCGGCACATCGGGCCCATACTCGGCGATCAGATCGGCCGCGGCCAACCCGTATTGCTCCAGCGCCTGCTGCTCCAGCTGCTCGATGCGAAGTGCCGCTTGGGCTTTGGCGACCTCGTCGCGGTGCAGCGAATCGGTCAGCGCGGTGATCCGCGCGCCGAGTTCGGTGACCAAGGTGCGCGCCCGGGTCAGCGCGTCATTGCGGTGGGCACGCTCGGCGGAAAACTGATCCCGGGTGCGCGACGCACCCGACACCGCAGCGGCCAGCTTGGCAGCGACGAGCCGACCCGCTTCCGCGACCGCGGCGGCAACGGTCGCGGCGTGCGCGCGGGCCTCCCGCGCCCGGGCCGCACGCAATCGGGTCTCTCGTTCGGCCGCGGCCGAACGACGCAATGAATCCGCGCGTCCCCGAACGGCATTCGCACGTTCCTCCGCCGTGCGCACCGCCAAACGCGCCTCCACCTCGGTGGCACGGGCGGTCTCGGCGGCCAGCGTGAATTCACGCCGGTCACCAGTGTCATCGACCTCGAACATGGGTTCCTGCTGCGCGTTGTGCAGCCGGGTCTCCAGCTCGGTGAGCTCCTCGACCGTCGCGGTCCGGCCGGCGTCCAACTCATCGCGCTGCTTCATCAACCGCTGCCACTCGGCATCGGCGTTGCGCGCTTCCTGGCCCAGCCGGCCCAAATGCTCATAGATCGTCGAGATCGCCGCATCCGATTCGTTCAGTGCGGCCAACGCTTGCTCGGCGGCGTCCTGCCGGGCCGTCTGCTCTTCTTTCGCGCCGGCCAGCGCCGCAGTCAGCTCCCCGCCCCGCCGCTCTACCGTGGTGAGTTCGGTTCGGGCCTTGTCGATTTCGGCGGCGATCTCCAGGGTGGAGACCTTGCGATCCGATCCGCCACTCACCCAGCCCGCCCCCACCAAGTCACCCTCGGCGGTCACGACCTGCAGATGCGGATGGGCCGATACCAGGTTCAGCGCCGATTCCAGATCGGCGACCACGGCCACCCCGGACAACAGCGCGGTGATCGCGCCGCGCAGCCGGTCGGGCGCCTCGACCAGATCGATGGCCCATTGCCCACCGTCGGCGAGCACAGCACCGTTGTGGCCCGATTGCACCGGCCAATCGCCGAGCAGGATCGCCGCGCGACCACCGTCGGCTTCCTTCAAAGCGGCGACTGCGGCACGCGCGGCCCCGACATTCTCGGCGGCCAGCGCATCGGCGGCGGGGCCGAGCACCGTCGCGACTGCGACCTCGTACCCGGCACGCACCCGGATCAGTTTGGCCACCGACCCGAAAAGGCCTGTGCCACCATGGTTTTCCGACAACCAGGCCGCGCCGTCCTTGCGGGCCAGACCGACCGATAGCGCATCGATGCGCGCCTGCAACGAGACGACCTGACGTTCGGCGGCACGCTCGGCGGCCTGCAGCTCGGCCACCCGCTCGTCGGCCGCCCGCAACGCGGTGATGGAACGGTCGTGCTGCTCGTCGAGCCCGGCCTCGCCCTCGTCGAGCTCACCGACGCGCACCCGCACGTTCTCGAAGTCGGCCTGGGCCTGCTGCGCTCGCACCGCGGCTTCCTCGATGCGCGTGGACAACCGGGTGTACTCGTCATCGGTGGACTCGACCCGGGTGCGCATGGTGTCGACCTGGCCGGACAGCCGGGCCAGGCCTTCGCGGCGGTCGGCTTCGGCGCGCGCAGCCGCTCGGTGTGCCTGTTCGGCGTCGATGGCGAGGCGTTCGCGTTCGGCAAGCTCGGCGCGAGCGTACTCCAGGGTTTCCCGGGAGGCCTCCAGCTCGGCGATCAGCTCCTGCTCCTGAGCGGCGACCTCGTCGGCCTCGGCTTCCAGCGCCTCGGGGTCGCGGCCGCTGGAGGACTCGGGCTCGGCGTCGAGCAGCTGGGTGCGATCGTTGGCGATCCGCACGGTGGCGCTGACCCGTTCGGCCAGTGCGGACAACCGGAACCAGGCCTGCTGGGCGGCCTCGGCCCGCTCGGTCAGCTCCGACACCGCGGCCTCGTGCGCGGTCAGCTCGGCGGTCGCGACCTCCAGTCGCGTCGTCACGTCATCGTGCTCGCGCCGCAGCGTCGTCTCGGCCTGATTGGTGTCGTTGAACTCGGTCTGCCGGACCAGCAGATCGTGGGCGGCCAGCCGCAGCCGGGCGTCGCGCAGATCAGCCTGGATGGTCTGGGCCCGGCGCGCCATCTCGGCTTGGCGGCCGAGCGGTTTGAGCTGGCGACGCAGCTCGGTGGTGAGGTCGGTGAGGCGGGCCAGATTGGCCTGCATCGAGTCGAGTTTGCGAACCGCCTTCTCGCGGCGCTTGCGGTGCTTGAGCACCCCGGCGGCTTCCTCGATATAGGCCCGGCGGTCCTCGGGGCGCGATTCCAGGATTTCGGAGAGCTTGCCCTGCCCGACGATGACGTGCATTTCCCGGCCGATACCGGAGTCGCTGAGCAGCTCCTGCACATCCATCAGGCGACAGCTGCTGCCGTTGATCTCGTATTCGCTGGCGCCGTCGCGGAACATCCGGCGGGTGATCGACACCTCGGAGTACTCGATGGGCAGCGCGTTATCGGAGTTGTCGATGGTCAGCGTCACCTCGGCGCGACCCAGCGGCGCCCGCGAGGAGGTGCCGGCGAAGATGACGTCCTCCATCTTGCCGCCGCGCAGCGTCTTGGCGCCCTGCTCGCCCATCACCCAGGTCAGCGCGTCGACGACGTTGGACTTACCGGACCCGTTGGGCCCCACGACGCAGGTGATGCCCGGTTCGAAGCGCAGAGTCGTCGGCGCGGCGAAGGACTTGAAGCCCTTCAGCGTCAGACTCTTGAGATGCACGAGGTGAAACCCTACCGTCGGGGCGGTTAACGTTCGCTGAAGCCGTCAATCGGGTCGCCGGCCGCGGACCAGTCCGCGACCACGGTATCCACTGTTCCCGGCGTTGTCCCGGATTGCAGCAGGTCCAGCAATCGCTCGCAGTCCGCTCGCGGCCCCTGCGCGATGACGTGCACCCGCCCGTCGGGCCGATTCGATGCGTACCCCGTCAACCCCAGCTCCAGCGCCCGGGACCGCGTCCACCAGCGGAAACCCACTCCCTGCACGTGTCCGTGCACCCAGGCGCTCAGCCGCACGGCATCAGCCAACATTGCCTAATTCTCTTCGCGCAAGCGCTCATCGGCCTTGACCTCGAAGGTGACCTCGGTCCCGGACTTCAGGGTCCGCCCGACGGTGCAGACCTGATCGATGGCACGCTGAACGACCACCAGCAGGCGTTTCACCTCGTCCTCGGACAGTCCGGACAGATCGACCTCGAGGGTCTCCTCCAGCAGCGGATACCGTTCCTGCTCGCGATCGGCAGCCCCGGACACCCGGATGGTGGCGGCGTAGTCGTCGCCCAGACGGCGGCGCAGCGGCTGATCGCTGCTCATACCGCTGCAGGCGGCCAGCGCGATCTTCATCAGCTCACCCGGGGTGAAGACACCCTCGACGTCCTCGGACCCGACCGGCACCTCGGCGCCGCGCGTGCTGCGCCCGGTGTAGCGGCGCACGCCGGTCCGCTCGACCCACAGTTCTGTCATTCCGGCGAGTCTACGGAGGCCGCGGCGGAGGCCGTTTCGCCACGCCCGGCAATACCTGAGTCCAGGTTGCGTTGCGAGTTAGTGTTGAACTACACCAGCTGAGGAGCTATCGCCGTGACGTATCAACCCCCGCAACAGCCGGGGCCGCAGGGTCCGTGGGATCCGAGCCAGCAACCGCAGGCCTACGAGTATCCCGCCTATGACGAGGCTGCACCGGCTCAGCCTTACCAGGCACCGCAATACGGGCCCCCTCAGTACGGCGCTCCGCAATACGGCCAGCCCTCCGGCGCTCCTCAGTACGGTGCTCCTCAGTACGCGGCTCAGCCCTACGGATACGGCGCTCCGCCGCCGGGGTATCCGTACGCCCCGCAGCCCCCTAAGAAGAGCAACGGCACCTGGTGGATCCTCGGTGGAGTCGTCAGCGTGCTGATCGTGGCCGCACTGGTGGTCGGCGGGGTGTTCCTGCTCCGCTCGGGCGACGACATTCTGGTCTCCACCGACGAAGCCCAGATCCAGCAGCTCATCGAGGACTTCGGCGCGGCCGGCAACACGGGCAAGTTCTCCGATCTGGGCCAGTACTTCTGCGCCGCCGAGGCCGGGATGTTCGGCGCGCTCGGTGAACTCGGCGACATTCTCGAAGGCATGGACGTTCCGCAGAACACCCAGGCCACCGAGGTCACCGCAACCGATATCGAGGTCAAGGGCGAGGTAGCCTCGGCGAAGATGAACGCCGGTGGCCCGTTCGACACCGCCTACTTCCGCAAGGAATCCGGGGAGTGGAAGGTCTGCATGTCCGCCGCGGTGGAGTTCAGCCAGAAATAGTTCCCAGAAATAGTTCCCAGAAATAGTTCAATGCCGGATGCGTGGCCGCGGCTGGCAT
>WOYI011257896.1_pt1 | contig 20728 bp, 16 predicted proteins | sample 6423411 | NCBI WGS metagenome assembly WOYI01 (sample SAMN13441803, study PRJNA592873) | oil field metagenome | biome: oil field; feature: oil-well bore; material: oil-contaminated soil; isolation source: oil-contaminated soil from oil-well borehole | place: Germany: Wietze | collected 2016-10-18 ... | reverse complement strand
ATACCATTTACAATTGAGACTTGACGTTATATTTTTTTATCATAAGGTCTCGCGAAGGCGGGAATCCAGTTATTTCAATAGGTTCTGGATACCGGCCTTCACCGGTATGACGGTTTTTCGACTTTTTACGACTTCATCAAATCTTATAAATCAAGAAATATACAAAAACTGATCAATCAGCACTCTGACTGTTTATTCCAAAAAAAATCACACTTCCTGCTTCAAAGATGATATAAGAGCGCCGTGCAATAACAACTATCGATTTCAGGGAGAATCTTGTGCTTGAAGCTGTCAAAATTAAAAATCTTTTAACAAAAAAGACTGTCATTCTGGATGGCGCCATGGGCACCGAGCTGCAAAAAAAAGGAATGCCCGGTGGTGTTTGTCCGGAATACTGGTGCCTGAAAAATCCTCAAATTATGGGGGATTTATACACCGCTTATCAAAAGGCGGGCTCGCAAGTAGTTTATACCTGCACTTTCGGCGCTAATCATTTCAAACTGAAACAATACGGCATTAAAGAAAACTCTTACCAAATAAACTATGAACTGGCGCGAATGGCCAAACAGGCCTGTGATAAAAAAACTCTGGTTGCCGGCGACATCGGTCCTACAGGTTTATTTATAGAACCTTTCGGTCCGCTGGCCTTTGAAGAAGCAGTGGAAGCTTTTAAAGAGCAGGTACGCGGCCTGATCGATGGCGGCTGCGATCTGATTGTTATTGAAACCATGATCGACATCCAGGAAGCGCGCGCAGCATTGCTTGCCGTCAAAGAAATTAAAAATATTTTTACAATAGTTTCCATGACCTATGAAAAAGACGGTCATACACTGGGCGGCACCGATCCGGTGACAGCGCTCATCACATTGCAGGGCCTTGGTGCTGACGCCGTGGGCTGCAATTGCTCCACCGGTCCTGAAAAGATGGTGGAATTTATCGCAGCGATGAAACCATACGCTACCGTGCCGCTTTTAGCAAAACCAAATGCCGGAATGCCGCGCCTCGAAAGCGGAAAAACTATTTTTGAAATGGATGCGAAAACGTTTGCGTCTTTCGGGCGCGATCTTGTCAAAGCGGGAGCCAATATGCTGGGCGGCTGCTGCGGTACAACACCGGAACATATCCGGGAGCTGGCCAAAGCAACCGCGAGAACCAGGCCATCTCTGCCGAGAAGAAAATCAATCAGCGCTTTGAGTTCCGCGCGCGGCTTTGTACTTTTGTCTGAAAATCAGCCTCTTGTCATAGTAGGCGAAAGAATAAATCCCACCGGCAAGAAAGCCCTTCAGCAGGAACTGATCGAAGGGAAAACGTCCATTATTCGCCAGATGGCTTTGGATCAGGAAATTCAGGGCGCAAATTTGCTGGATGTTAATGTCGGTCAGCCGGGCATTGATGAAGTAAAAACAATTAAAGAAGTAATTTCTCTTTTGTCCACAACGACCAGACTGCCTCTGGTTATTGATTCTTCAAGGATTGAAACGATTGAAGCCGCATTACGTATTTATCCCGGCAGAATGCTGATTAATTCCATTTCCGGAGAAAAAGAAAAACTGGCCAAACTTTTGCCGTTGGCCGCCAAATACGGCGCCATGTTTATTCTTCTCCCTCTTACCGACGGCGAAATTCCGCCAACAGCAAAAAAACGCCAAGTAGTAATTGAAACGATTTTCCGCAAAGCGAAAGATTTCGGTTTCACCAAGGACGATATTTTCATCGACGGACTGACAATGGCAGTCGCCGCTGATGCTCATGCGGCGCAAGAAACTCTTCTCACACTTGACTGGTGTAAAAAAACTTTCAAGAGCAAAACAATTTTGGGACTCTCCAATGTTTCTTTCGGCATGCCGGCGCGTCCCTGGCTCAACGCCGCTTTTCTGGCAATGGCGCAGTATTGCGGTTTGACGGCGGCGATTGCCAATCCGGCGGGTATAGAATTCATGAACGTGAAAAGAGCGGGAGATGCGCTGACTGCGCGCGAAAAGGCTTCTTTTCATTTTATCAACCATTTTTCACAGCAAACAGTGGTTCCTGCGCCTGAATCTGTCGTTGTAATTTTGCCGAAAGAAAAAATCGCGTCAGCCATTCTGGAAGGCAACAGAGATCGTATTACCGAACTAATTGATGAAGCGCTTCAATCCGGTCTAACTGCCTCACAACTGGTTGATGAAATAATGATTCCAGCCATTGTGCGCGTGGGTGATCTTTACGATAAAAAAATTTATTTTTTGCCCCAACTCATGGCGGCAGCTGAAGCAATGAAGAAAGCCTTGGCTTATCTTGAACCGCACTTGAAAAAAGCGGCCGTGGCAGCTAAAGGAAAAGTCATTCTGGCCACGGTTCGGGGCGATATTCATGATATTGGAAAAAATATTGTCGCACTGCTTTTGAAAAATTATGGTTATTGTGTTATTGATCTGGGCAAAGATGTATCCGAACAGGTAATTCTTGACGCCGCTCATAAAGAGAAACCGGACGTAATCGGTCTTTCCGCACTCATGACGACAACAATGGTTAACATGAAAGACATCATAACGCTGGCGCGAGCACAAGGAATCAAGACTGATTTTCTTGTTGGCGGCGCGGTAGTCACCGAGGCTTACGCGAAATCAATTGGTGCCCATTTCGCTAAAGACGGCGTGGAAGCTGTTAAAGTAGCGGGTAAATTGATCAAAAAATAAATTTTTTTATCAGATGAAAATTATTAAACAGACAAATAAACTATATAAAATCTCACCTGCTTTGTGTTTCTCTCTGCTGATTCATTTTGCCGCCGCAGCTTTTCTGGTTCTCGGTTTATCAAACCACGTGCCTGTGCAAAAATTAAAAGGATTAAATCTGGTCTGGGTTTCTCTGGATGATGTAAACAAACCCGGCAGATTTGAACTTCAAAGTGATCGTGTTGTGCAATCATCTACTGCCACAGAAAAAATAGCCAAGGAAAAAATAAACAATGAAACACTTCTCGCCAAAACAAAAACAACGCAAATAACCACAGCAATGCCAGCGAGAGAACCGACTAATATTACGGCGTTGGCAAAACCGGGCACGTTTACAGCAACCAGAGAACAGACCAATGACAAAGACGGTTATAGCGTGAATAAAACCGCAGTAAAAAAATCTAATTTAGACACGACGATAGCCTACCCTTTATATAAAGAAAACTCACCGCCTGTGTATCCGGCCATAGCGCGCGTTCGCGGTTATGAGGGCGTTGTTCTGGTATCCGCGGAAGTTTTACCGGACGGTCGTGTAGGAAGTATGAAAATCAGAAAATCGTCCGGATACGCTATTCTGGATCAATCGGCAATCGAAGCGGTAAGACCATGGAAATTCGAACCGGCAAAAAAATATGGCAGTCCCCTTACAGTTTGGGTTGATCTGCCCATAAAATTCATTCTGCATAGTGAAAATTCCCAATCATAAATTGGGGTCAAGGGGAGGAAAATGACCATTGACAAGATGAAAGAAAGACTGGGCGAAATAATTATCGAGCGGTCTTTCAAATACAGCGAAGACCCGCCTTTTACACTCGCGTCCGGGAAGAAAAGCAATTATTACTTCAATTGTAAACCGACCACACTTGATCCCGAAGGCATGAATCTTATCGGCGCTATTGTTTTTGATATGCTCAAAGATACCGATATTACCGCTACAGGCGGACTGACTCTGGGCGCCGACCCGATAGCCAACGCGCTTTCTGTCATATCGTATCAGAAAGGAAAACCGATTAAATCCTTTATTGTCCGCAAAGACATTAAAGATCATGGAACTAAAAGCGCCATTGAAGGTAACGTTCGGTCAGGAGAAAAAGTCGCCATAATAGATGATGTCATTACAACGGGCGCCTCCACCATTACCGCTATAGAGCAGGCGCGTAAAGAAGGCCTGAAAGTCGAACTGGTCATTACGCTTATTGACCGGGAAGAAGGAGGCAAAGAAAATATCCTTCAACACGTTGATAATATAAAATCCATCCTGAGCAGAACCGAAGTAATGAACCTCCGCGCGAAGCATATTAACGTCAGGGGTATTAAATGAGCGGTCGCAGTCCGCAGTTTGGCGGTGATAAATTAAGGTATATTGTTTTAAGAAACAGCCTTCAGCCGATTGTCTCAGTATAAACATCGAATTTAACTCCGACTCATCTGATGTTGGTGATAGTTATAACAGATGAGTCACGATTAATGACTGCCCTTGACCGATCATTGACAGATTGCCTTTATTGTTTTATATTTCAACATAATTAATGGTTCTTCTTTTATAAATATATATATATTGGATAAAGATATGAAAAATAAAATACATTATTTAATCTTTTTAATCTTATTTCTTTTGATGGGATGTAATGCCGCTATAAACATGAACGGCAAGATTGTCGGTGTTAATTCCGGAAGATTCCTATACCAGGACGGCAATCTTATCAGCAATTACGAAGCCAATATTGATTTAGTGTGGAAGGCCTGTGAAAAATCAGTAACTGAATTAAAGGCTGTGGATATTCAAAAAGAACGTAAAATTTCCGCAGGTATGATTAAAGCTATAATCCAAGATGAAAAAGTAACCATAAAAGTAGAATATCTGGAAAGAAATGTAACATCCGTCTCCGTATTTGTGGGAATGGTCGGCAATAACATGGCTTCCCGCCTTATCCATGACAAGATAATCGGCAACCTGGCGGAACACTAACCTTTTTTAACCAGCAACAAACCTTTAAGATAGCGGCCTTCCGGATGTCCCAACAAAACCGGGTGATCCGGCCCCGCTTCCAATCTGGCCAACAGTTGCAGATCAGTTCCGGCATCCCGCGCCGCTCCCAGAACAATCTTATAAAAGAGATCTTCTTCAATAAAATTGGAGCAGGAAAAAGTAGCTAACATGCCACCCGTTGTAAGATGCTTGATCGACTGCATGTTAATTTCTTTATAACCTCGTGTGGCTTTAGCTACATCTCTTTTATTTTTGGCAAATGCCGGAGGATCAAGAATAATCATATTGAAGTTTTCCTGCGTATTGCGCAAATAAGTAAAAACATCAGCCTCTATTACCGGATGGTTTTCAGGGGAAAACCAGTTGAGATGTAAATTCTTTCTGGCGGCGATACAGGCCGGCTTGGATATATCCAGAGAAATGACCCGTTTTGCTCCGCCTTCAGCACAATAAACAGAAAAAGCCGCCGTGTAGGCAAAGCAATTCAATACATGGGCATCGCGACTCAATGCTCCTATCTTTTCCCTGTTTATCCGTTGGTCAAGAAAAAATCCTGTTTTTTGGCCGGAGACAACATCAACCTCAAACTTCAGTCCGTTTTCCATTATCTCCACAGAATCGCTTTTATTTTCTCCGAATATAACACCATTCCTGCTTTCCAGCCCTTCCAACACGCGGGACCGGCTGTCGCTTTGTTCATAAATCCGTATTGGTTTTAACTGGGAAAGAAGAGCGTTCAAAATGTGATTTTTCTGTTTTTCCATTCCGGCCGTAGCGATGGAAAGAACCAATGTTGAATTATAGACATCGACAATTAGTCCGGGAAATCCATCACCTTCGGCATTAATCAGACGATAAGCATTTGTTTGCTCGCCAATAATTTTTTGCCGTAATTTGTATGCGGCATGGAGACGCGACTGCCAGAAATATTGAGAAATATTTTCTTCGCATTTATTGGTTAATAAACGAAAGGCAATATCGGTCAACGGATTATAAAATCCCAGCGCCAGATGGTTACCCGCTGAATCTTTAGCCAAGACAATATCGCCGGCAGACGGATTTCCATTAATCGCGGCAATCGCGCCGGAAAATATCCAGGGATGACCGCGTAACAAAGCCGCTTCCCGCCCCTTTTTCAGGGTTATTTCCGGATATATTATCGTTGACATGGTGTCTAAATATCTTTTCCCGCTTGAAATTGCAAGACACTTTATATTATAAGACACTCGCCGTGAACATTCGAATACCGAAAAGTTAAAGGAGTTTAAAAAAATGTACGCAGTAATAATGGCCGGTGGACGGGGCACAAGATTCTGGCCCCGCAGCAGAGAGAAAAAGCCTAAACATTTATTGGATATAATAAGCGAAAAAACTATTATTCAGGAAACTATCGACCGGATCAAACCGCTAATCACTCCTGACAATATTTTAGTAGTGACTGGAAAAAAACACGCCCGCGCTCTGATTAAACAGCTTCCAGAAATCCCCCTTAACAATATAATAATCGAACCGGAAGGAAAAAACACAGCCGCCTGTATTGGACTCGCTGCCTTGCATATTCAAAAAAGAATACCCGATGAAATTATGGTCGTCCTGCCTTCCGATCACGCCATCGCCGATGAGCACGAATTTAAAGCCGTCATCGGCGCGGCGGCAAAAGTTGCAGCGCGGGAAGAAGGACTGGTAACAATAGGCATCAAACCTTGCAGCGTTCAAACAGGATTCGGCTATATTGAACAAGCGGATTCATTCCGGAAGATAGATGGTAAAGAAGTTTTTCGTGTGCAATCCATTCGCGAAAAACCTGATTTTCAGCAGGCGCAAACATATATTCAAAACGGTAACTTTTACTGGAACAGCGGGATGTTTATCTGGAAGGCTTCGACCATATTAAAAGAAATCAGCCGCTGGCTACCGGATTTATACGCAGGACTGATGAAGATTGATGCAGCGCTCGGCTCGCCTGACGAAGCGTTAATCGTGCCCCGTGTTTACAAGAAGCTTAAAGCCATTTCGATTGACTACGGTGTCATGGAAAAAGCTGATAACGTTTTCGTGCTGCGAGGAGATTTCGGCTGGAGTGATGTGGGAAGCTGGGATGCACTTTGGGAAATATCGGTAAAAGACCCTAAGGGAAATGTTTTGGCCGGTAAAGGCAATGTTATTTTTGAAGATACTGAAGGCTCTCTTATTTACAGTCCGCAAAAGCTTGTCGCCCTCGTTGGAATAAAAGATTTAATAATAGTTGAAACAAAAGACGCTTTACTTATTTGTAAAAAAGGTTGCTCGCAAAATGTGAAAAAAGTAGTCGACGCGCTGGAAGAAAAAAAGTTAAAGAAATACTTATAAAGCCAATTAATACCATTTCGCTTGGGAAATGCCGCCGGCAAGGTGGTAACTTCCAAGCGAAATAGCGTAACGTTATTTCAAGTATACCGGCTCCCCCGTGACAAAAAATTTCCCTTTTTTGAGCTCATCGATAATGATGTTCAGGGTAGTTTTTTCATCATCAAAGGTAATGATCAATAGATCATTTTTCTTATTTTCGTGTTTTTTCACGCCATCAATTGGTTTCAGGATGGAACCCATCCTGGCTTTGGTGTTTCAAGCGGAGCACCCGGGTATGTTTAATTGCACAACTCTTTCTTTAGCCAGAGCAACACTCCCCAAACACACTAATAAAATGCATGTTAAAAATACACCTAATATTCTTTTCATTTTTCACCCCATGCTTGTTTCTATTTTTTTTATAATAACTCCAAACAACTACCATAATCAAATAGAATTTACATTTGACAGACAAAAATAAATTTGTGATAGAAAGAAAAAATATTTCAAGGTAAACAGTAAATAACTATGCCCATTATTTCAAGCGCACCTCTTATTCTGGCTTCGGCTTCGCCGCGACGGAAGGAACTACTGCAGTCTATGGGATTGAAGTTTAAAATAATCCATCCCCGGGTCAACGAAAATTACCTTGCCGGAGAAAGTCCGCGACAGCATGTAAAAAGACTCTCTAGTGATAAAGCTACTGTTATCGCTAATAAATATCCCGAGACATGGGTATTGGGAGCCGATACAATTGTGGTTATTGACGGCCTTATTTTAGGAAAACCAAAAAACAAAAAACAGGCACTAGGGATGCTCAGGAAACTAAGCGGACGCGAACACAAGGTTTTTACCGGTTTCACTATTGCTCACGCAGCCGCCAGAGTTTACCAAACGAAAGTTATTCAATCCACCGTACTATTTAAGAAAATTAGCCCCAAAGAAATGAAATGGTATGTTTCTTGTGATGAACCATACGATAAAGCCGGTGGATATGCGGTACAGGGAAAAGGCGCCTGCTTCATTCAATCAATTCGCGGTTCTTATACAAACGTGATCGGGCTGCCGCTTTGCGAAGTTTTGGAAGCATTTAAAAATCTCAAGGCACTCAGTTTCCGGTAAACCCCTTTAGAAGGTCTTTGACCTTCTAAAGGCAGGACTCAAACGGAGCTTTCTAGCGAGATAAATTTTATGGAAATGGACATTGCCGCCAATATAAGCACGATCAGGCAAAGGATAGTTGCCGCTGCAGCAAGATCTCAACGCACTCCTGAGTCCATTAAACTTTTAGCAGTAACTAAAACTGTTTCTCCCCTATCCATCGGTAAAGCAATTGAAGCGGGCATTTCCATGTTCGGAGAAAATTACGTCCAGGAAGCAAAAGAAAAAATCGCCGCCATAGAAAAGAGTGTTCAGTGGCACATGATTGGACATCTCCAAACCAACAAAGCTAAATATGCCGTCAAACTCTTCGACTATATTCATTCCGTTGACCGCATTGATCTGGCCCGGGAACTGGATAAAAAAGCCCGCCTGACCGGCCGTAAGATAAATATTCTGATTGAAGTCAATGTAAGCGGTGAAAAAACAAAAGATGGCATTCCGGCCGATGAAGCTGTTAACTTGATTAAGAATATCTCCCCGTCGGAGAATCTTTCTGTGCGGGGACTAATGACAATGGCGCCCTTTTTAGCCAATCCGGAGGATGCCCGTCCATATTTTAGTGCTCTGAGAAATCTTCGCGACAATATCACCCGTGAAGGAATTACGGGTATTCATATGGAAGAACTTTCCATGGGTATGACTGATGACTTTGAGGTCGCTATTGAAGAAGGTGCAACAATTGTCCGCATCGGCAGGGCAATTTTCGGTAAACGAGGATAACTAACGATCGCTATTTTTCAGTAGCTAATTATGATGGTCTCGTAAAAAGTCGCTTTTGCCCTTTTTTGTCATTCCCGCGAAGGCGGGAATCCAGTTATTTCAATAGGTTCTGGATACCGGCCTTCACCGGTATGACGGTTTTTCGACTTTTTACGACTTCATCAATTATACATTACCTGATTATTTTTTTTCTTGCCGGTATTTTTATGAATTTTTAAGTAGGCATCTACGACTGTCGGGTCATATGTTATTCCCTTGAATTTGACTATTTCATCAATAGCCGCGTTAACACCCAGCGCCGGCCGGTAAGGCCGGTAGGAAGCCATCGCATCAATAACATCCGCAACTCCTATAATGCGTGCTTCAAGTGCAATCGCATCTCCCGTTAAACCCCTTGGATAACCTGAACCATCTATCCTTTCGTGGTGTTGTAAAATAAAGACTGACCTCTCCTTTATTAATGGCATCAATCACGGTACCGGTATCGGCATAACCGGTCAAGAGGATACGAACGGCGTCCGGAAAAATATTTTTGGCCTGGGCAAAAAACTGCACACCGCTCATCAGCGGCATTCTTTGATCGGAAATAATAAGGGAATAAGGAAATATACAAAATTTTATCAGGCATAAATAATTTTTTTCAAAAATTGACCTGTTGCAGATTTTCCTTCCTGTGCCACTTTTTCGACTGTACCAGAGGCGATAATTCTACCGCCACCGGAACCGCCTTCCGGTCCGAGATCAATAACGTAATCTGCGCACTTAATTATATCTAAATTATGTTCAATTACGACCATCGTATTACCCATATCCACAAGGCGGATTAAAACATCCAGCAACTTCTGAATATCCGCAAAATGCAATCCAATAGTCGGTTCATCCAGAATATAAAGAGTATTACTGTTGACTTTCTTGCCCAATTCCCTTGCCAGTTTTATTCTCTGCGCTTCTCCGCCGGAAAGAGTGGTCGCCGACTGCCCCAAAGGAACATAGCCTAAACCAACCTCATAGAGCATTTGCAAATGTGATTTAATCGACGGGATATTGGAAAAAAACTGCAACGCCTGGTTGACCGTCATATCTAAGATATCGGCAATATTCTTATCTTTATATTTTACATCGAGCGTATCCTGATTAAACCGTTTACCGCGGCACACGTCGCAAGTTACATAAACGTCCGGCAAAAAATGCATTTCTATCTTGATCATGCCGTTGCCTTCACAGGCTTCGCAGCGGCCGCCTTTCACGTTAAAACTGAATCGGCCGGGTTTATAGCCGCGCATCCGAGCTTCGGGAAGATTGGCAAAAAGATCGCGGATAAAAGAAAAAATTCCCGTATAAGTTACCGGATTAGATCGAGGAGTGCGTCCGATGGGCTGCTGATTGATCATGATGACCCGTTCAATATCACCTAAGTCGACAACCTTTTTAATTTTCCCCATTGATCCGTTATGCTGCTTCAAACGGCGCGCCATCACCTTATAAAGAGTTTCGATGATCATCGTGCTTTTGCCGGAACCTGATACTCCGGTTACCGCTGTAAATAGTCCTACAGGTATTTTAATATCAATATTCTTGAGGTTGTTTTCAGTGGCTCCCTCTAAAATAATATATCTTCCGGTAAGTGGACGTCTTGTTGACGGCAGCGCGATGGATTCTTTACCCGATAAATATCTGCCGGTGAGCGATTCATTGCTCTGCAAAATTTCCCCGGGAGTTCCTTGAAAAACAATTTCTCCTCCCTGTGTTCCGGCGCCAGGGCCCATATCTACAATGTGATCGCAGGCAAGGATCATATCGGCGTCATGTTCCACAACCAGCACGGTATTGCCCATATCGCGCAGTTTTTTCAAAGTATCAATCAGGCGCAAATTATCTCTCTGATGCAGCCCGACGGTTGGCTCATCAAGCACATATAAAACTCCCATCAAGCCGGAACCGATTTGTGTGGCCAGCCGGATGCGTTGACTTTCCCCTCCCGATAAAGACAAAGTCGATCTCTCCAGGCTTAAATAATCCATGCCGACATTGAGCAAGAACTGAAGTCGATTTTTAATTTCCTTTATTATTCTTTCGGTAATATTCTTTTCCTGAAGCGACAGTACCAGTTGTTCAAAAAAATTAAAACATTCGCGGATGGACATCTGGCAAAGCTCATAAATATTTTTCCCGCCGACCGTAACGGCGAGAACTTCTTCTTTTAAACGCGCGCCATGACAGGTATCGCACGCACTCGAATCAATGTAACGAATCAAATCATTGCGCACCGCGGTCGAAGTCGTTTCTTTCCAGCGTCGTTCCAACTGATTGATCGCTCCTTCAAAAGGCCGGTGAGAAAAGTATCTTTTATTCGGACGATCATGATAAAATTTAACATTTTCTTTACCCGATCCGTAAAGAAGAATGTTCTGAATTTTTTCCGATAATTTATTAAAAGGCATATCAATATCAAAACCGTAATGAGCGCTCAACGCATCCAAAATACTATAATAGTAGAGAGAACTTCGGCCGGCCCAGGGCGCAATTGCTCCTTCCCTCAAAGACAATCCGGCATCAGGCACAACCAGATACACCGCAAAGTGCATACGGGAGCCAAGGCCATTGCATTCAGGACATGCACCGTAAGGACTATTGAAGGAAAACATACGGGGAGTGAGCGCAGGCATGCTTATTCCGCAATCGGGACAAGCATATTTTTCGCTGAAAAGCGTTTCTTGTCCATCGGCGGTAACTATGCGTACAAGGCCATCCGCCCGGCTGACTGCAATTTCAAGAGAATCACGCAATCTTTTCCTCAGACCTTCTTTCAAAATCAGACGGTCAATAATAAGATCGATATCGTGACGCTTATTCTTTTCCAGAACAATTTCTTCCGCCAGATCCCGAACCTCTCCATCAATGCGGACGCGCGCGAATCCTTCTTTCTGCAGCTTTTTTAGTTCTTTCTGGAACTCGCCTTTCTTCCCGCGCACCAGCGGCGCCATAATGCTGAAGTTTGTATTAACCGGAAGTGAAAGAACACTCTCCAGAATACTGTCAATTGTCTGCGATTTAATCTCTCGTCCGCACCGGTAACAATGACAAACACCTATCCCGGCGTAAAGCAAACGAAGATAATCATAGATTTCGGTGACGGTACCTACCGTCGAACGCGGATTATGACTGGCTGTGCGCTGCTCGATAGCGATAGCTGGCGATAAACCTTCAATGGATTCGACATCCGGCTTATCCATTTGCCCGATAAACTGACGCGCGTAAGTGGAAAGCGATTCCACATATCGCCTTTGACCTTCAGCGTAGATCGTGTCGAAAGCGAGCGATGATTTACCGGAACCACTCACACCGGTAATAATGACAAACTTATCGCGAGGTATATCTAAACTTATATTTTTTAAATTATGCTGGGAAGCACCTTTGATTCTTATTGCGTCCATATTATTACTTTGTCATTCTTTTACAATTTAACTTCAATGTGAGCTTTCGCCCGGATGGAGGCAATCCATTCCTCAAATTTTTTATCTAATTTCTCATCTTCAATTTTAGTCTTTATTTCTTCCCGTACCGCAGTGATTGGTTTCAACCCGGCCCCCTTTTTATCTACCACCTGAATTATATGAAATCCTACGCTGGATTCGATTACTTCGCTTATTTGCCCTACGGGAAGGCTAAACGCCACCTTCTCTACTTCCGGAATAATCGTACCTCTTCCGACAAAACCAACATCGCCGCCCTGTGCCGCCGCCGGTCCCTGTGAATATTTTACAATTAACAAATCAAAAGATTCTCCAGCCATAACACTTTTATGCAATTGCATAGCCCCGGTTCTCACTTTCGCTATTGCAGCGCTATCCGCATTAGGAGGTATCAATAATAACAGCTGCTTAATTCTGACTGTTTCTTTACCTTCGTAATCCTGGCGGTTTTTGTTGTAATACTCGCCTATTTCCTCATCAGTGACAATAACTTTGGATTTGATTTCCCGCCGCAACAGACGAGCGCGCATCATCTGCGTCCTTATCTCTTTTTTAACAGAGTCAAGTGAATTACCTTCTTTTGCAAGATTTTTCAGAAAATCCTGCATGCTCAATTTTTGTTTGGACATTATATCCCGGATCACGTCCATAACTTCCTCGTCTTTAACGATAATACCTGTGCCTGATTTTTTCCCTTCCTGTTCAATCAGAATATTATCAATGAGCCGCTGTAAGAAAGCAGATCTTGTCTGTTTGATAACTGTTTCTTTATCATTGCCTTTATAAGTATTTTCGATGTTTTTCAAATAAGGCTCAAACGCGGCATTAAATTCGTAAAGCGTTATTATATCATCATTTACTACGGCAATAATTCTATCTACAACCTCGGCACCGGCCGGCGCGCACAAAAGTATTACACCCCATAAAATCAAGAATAATTTTTTATAAAACTTCACAGTATTTCCTCCATTTTATTATATTACTTATTCTTTACCCAATATATTTTTTTCTTTTTTAATCACCGCTTTCATTTTTAATGCTTCAAGCCAGCTTACAAAAGCTGCATCTTCTTTTTGCGACCGAATATCGGCGATCACCTCTTCCTTGATATCCTTAAAATTTCCAATTCCTGCCGATTGAACTTCCAGAACTTTAAAAATATGAAATCCATAAGAACTTTGCACAACCGGACTTATCTTTTTGACCGGCAACCTGAAGATAGTTTTATCCAAAGGTTCCGGCATGGTTTGTCTGGTGATAAATCCCAGATCTCCGCCACGGTTAGCTTCCGGTCCAACAGATATCTCAGCGGCAACAGAAGCAAAATCTTCACCGGCTTTTAATCTTGCTGACACCTTTTTAGCCGAAGCTAAATCTCGAACAACTATCTGCGCAACTCTCACGCGAGATTCCGTTTTGTAATTGTTGCGGTGTTCATTAAAATATTTTTCGGCTTCATCATCCGTTATTTTAATTTTTGCATTGATATCTATTGCAACAAGCTTTTGCAGGAACATCTCTTTTTTAAAATCTTCTTTCCATTGTTCATATTTTACATTTTCCTGTGTCAGCAAATTGGAAAATTCTTTTCCATAATCCTGTTTAAATTCTTTAATTTTCCTCTCCAGCTCGGCATCGGTTATGAAAATATTGAGTTCCTGCGCGCGCAGAAACATTATTTTTTCCGTAATCATAGCATCCAGAACTTCTTCTTCAAACCGTTTCCTGTAATCGGGTTGATCTAAAAAATCTCTGGGCACTATGCGCATTTCCCGGCCCAGTTGCGACTTATAATCTTCCAGATATATTTTGGAACCGTTCACCGTGGCGACATAAGGTTTTAAAAAAGTATTAAATTTGTCGCACGCAACAGTGGCACCCAATAGCATTAAGCAAAAAATGACGCAACAAAGCGATAACATCACTTTGAATTTATTAACGGAGAAAGAAACATCAGAATACGGTTTTGTGTTAACCATAATATTTCTTTATATCTTGATTGACGCTATTGGGCAAGCATCTTTAACAATAAATCAGCCTGTTCTAATATCTGGATTTCAGTGAGGCTTGGGGCCGGCACAAACAATTTACAATCCGGTGTAAAGCGTAAATCTTTAATTTTATTACGGTAAAGAGCAATAATCTTTGCCGGATCAACCGGAGAAGTATTCAGGAAGAAAATATACAGATATTTGCCGTCATAGCCCATTTTCTTCCCCTTCAGCGGTTTAAGATAATTTCTTATGTTGATTACCTGAAGCAAATTGTCCACTGATTGCGGTGGCTTACCGTAACAATCCTGTAATTCGCTCCTGATCTGATCAATGTCTTCTTCGTTTTCGGCTAAAGATATTCTTTTATATAAAACCAGCCGATGGTGAACATCCTGTACATACTCTTCCGGAATAAATGCGGAGATTCCCAATTGAATCTCCGGCATTGATTCTTCTTCGGCAGTTTTTTCTCCCTTGATTTCCCGAACAGTTTTTTCCATCAACTCGGTATAAAGTTCATAACCAACAGCGGAAATATGACCGGATTGGGAAATGCCCAGTAGATTTCCGCCGCCGCGAATTTCCAGATCATTATAAGCTATCCTGAATCCTGATCCCGGCTCGGAAAATTCCTTGATTACCTGTAGTCTTTTCATCGCCTCACGGGAAAGCATTGCTCCACGAGGCAATAAAAGGTAAGCAAAAGCTTCCTGATTGGAACGTCCCACTCTGCCGCGAATCTGATAGAGCTGCGCCAATCCGAATTTTTCGGCGCGATTGATAATTATCGTGTTGGCTGTGGGGATATCCAGACCGGAACCGATAATAGTTGTGCAAACAAGAACATCGCATTCCTGCCGGACAAATTGAGCCATTGCCTTTTCAATTTCCGCAGGTTTCATCTGGCCATGAACAACACCGACTCTCGCCTGCGGCACCAGACTTTGAATAAGACGAGCGATAGAATAAATTGAGCGCACCCGGTCATGGACAAAAAACACCTGCCCTTGCCTGGCCAATTCATTTTCTATCGCGGTCTTGATCGCATCCTCATCGAATTCCAAAACATAAGTTTTTATGGACACACGATCTTCCGGTGGTGTGTTGATAATGGACAAATCCCTGATGCCGATCAGTGATAAATGAAGTGTGCGCGGAATCGGCGTCGCCGAGAGCGTCAACACATCAACCAGTGTGCGCATCTTCTTTAATTTCTCCTTATGCGACACACCAAAACGCTGTTCCTCATCGATTATCACCAATCCCAAATCTTTAAACTCAACGTCCTTTTGCAGCAGGCGATGTGTCCCCACAATAATATCCACCTTCTGACTTTTCAACTCTTGTATAATCTTTTTTTGTTCGGCGGTACTTTTAAAACGATTCAATACCTCCACACGAACGGGAAAATCGTTGAAACGGCGGGAAAAAGTCTGATAATGCTGTTCTGCCAGAATGGTCGTAGGCACTAAAACGGCAACCTGCTTGCCATCCATGACAGCGCGAAAAGCCGAACGAATTGCCACTTCCGTTTTACCGAATCCGGCATCGCCGCAAATAAGACGGTCCATGGGTTTACCGTCATCCATATCGAGGTGAACATCTTCAATCGCTTTGACTTGATCCGGCGTTTCTTCAAACTCAAAGGTAGAGCAGAATTCCTCGTAAATCCTGTCCGGCGGAGCAAATGATTTTCTCTCCAGTGCTTCGCGGGCGGCATAAATGGAGACCAGTTCCTCGGCGTATTCCCGCACTGATTTTTTTACCTTTTCTTTGACCGCCTCCCAGGAAGAGCCACCCATCCGGTCTATCTTCGGTACATACCCCTCCGGGCCAAGATAGCGTTGAATTCTGTCCAGCGAATTAACAGGAATGTATAGTTTATCGCTGTCCGCATATTCAATAACCAGAAAATCGTTTTCGATTTTTCTCACCGTAATTTTTTTCAATCCGCGATAAACACCAATGCCGAAATCCGTATGAACGACAAAGTCGCCCTCTTTCAAATCCCCGAATGATTTTAAGAAATAACCTTCACGTGTCGGACGCGTGCGTCGGCGGGGTGCTTTTTTGACAAATATTTCTTCCTCACTCAAACAAACCAGCTTCATCGCGGGGATAATAAAACTGGTGGAAATCTCGCCCTCCAGCAAAAGCGGTTGAGAGCCTCCCTCCCATTGAGAAATAACATCCAAAACTGACTTGAGTTGAGATAATGACTGAACTGGCATATCGTAGGATAAAAGCAGATGTTTCATTCGATGCAGAGCTTCCTGATCCGGACAGAATAATAAAATAATCATCCGATCGTCCAGCCATGACTTAATCTTTTCCACCGTCCTGCGCAGAAAAGCGTCTTCCCTGATTTCTTCGGCAAGAAATTCTCCCTCGTACAGATACTGATAAGTTTCAAAATTAACGGCTGCTGCCGCCATATCTTTTTCCTGATCCAGATTCAGGCCTTCCAGAGAAATCTGCCCGAACCTGTCCATATTGGTTAAGATACCGGACGGGTCAATATAAGCGTTTTCTTTTTCCAGATAAAATTTGCCACTATTCTTAGTTTTGAATAATAACTTATCGATACTTAGTTCCGCGTTCTGCATCGACTGATTTATGGCCAGCGGATTATCTAAAATCATCAGAGTATTCGTCGGTAAATAATCAAAAAGACTGGACAGTTTATTATACGAAAACCCGGTATCGTCGTATATTTCGTAAAACAGCGGCAGAAATATAGGGTTGATGGAAGTAGACAATCCATTCCCCAGAGAATCTACAAGGCTATCGCGAGTTTCGCGGGAAAGAGCGAGATCAGCGGCACGCCGTCGAATATTACGGACAGCCAACTCGAGTGATTGCGGATGGATCATAACCTCGCTTGACGGCGGCACAACAAAGGCGGACGCCTGCCCTATCGACCGTTGAGAAGAAGCGTCGAAAGTTCTGATAGACTCGATTTCGTCGCCAACCATTTCCAGGCGCAGAGGATTATTTTCAGCCGGAGGAAATATGTCAATAAGGTTTCCCCGAATACTGAATTCACCTTTTTCTTCCACCAAGCCGACTCTTTTGTAACCTCCGGACATCAGACGCGAGCAGAAATCATCTCTATTTATTGTATCGCCCGTAGAAATTATTTGCAGATATTGATTAAACTGGGCAACGGGCATAACTTTTTGCATCAAAGCAATCACGGACGTAACAACAATGATTCCAGTGTTTACTTGCAGGCTGGTCAGCGCTTCCAGACGGGCTAATTCTTCCTCTCTCTGGAGAGCAAACATGTCAATTGTCAGAAAATCAAGCGACGGATAATAAAATACAACCCCTTCTCCCAGAAACAAAGATAAATTACGCGCAAACGCGGCCGCTTCTTTTTCTTCCGGACAGACAACAAGCAGAGGTTTTTCCAGACGTTCAAAAAGAAGAGATATCAAAAAGGACCGAGCGGCACCTTTTAGTCCGCTTACATTAACCTTTTTTGTCCCCTCTTCAATCTGCCTGGTCAGATTATATAACGGTTCGATATCTTCTTTATTTTTCTTTGTAATAATTTTCCGCACCGATTAAAACCCAAACTTCCTTCAAATAATCCGATCAACACCAAAACCCATTCTGAATCAAAATATATCTTCAATCCAGAATGGGTAAGTTCAGGTATTTTTCTAATCTTCTTTCCCGGATAATTCAATGAAAAAATTCTGCTCTGAAAATTACCATTTAAAATCAATGCTCTCCCCAATATCTGTTGACAACCGTCCTGTCTTTGATAAACTGTCGCCCATTAATTCAATGGAGACTAGAAATGATTTCTGTAGAAGAGGCCTTAAAGACAATTCTTATTACCTTCCGGCCGCTGGGTCTGGAAAAGATTAATATTCTGGATGGGCGCGGACGGGTGATCGGCGAAGACATTCTTGCCTCGCGCAACATTCCCTCTGCCAACAATTCGGCGATGGACGGCTATGCCGTGCGCCACATCGACACTAAAGGAGCAGCCAGAGACAAACCTCTGAAACTGAAAATTATAGAAGATATACCGGCAGGAAAAGTCGCCCTAAAAAAAATAAATAAGGGTGAGGCGGCCCGCATCATGACCGGCGCGGTAATTCCCGAAGGCGCAGACGCGGTTGTCCGTCAGGAAGATACCCTCAAAGATGGCAAAACCGTTATCATTTACACTTCAGCGAAAAAAGCAGACCATATTCGTTTTGCCGGTGAAGATGTGCGCAAAAGTGAACTGGTTATGAAAAAAGGAAGCGCTCTCAGGCCGGCGGATATCGGAATGCTCGCCGCTTTAGGCAAAGCTTTTGTCAGTGCTTATCAGAAACCGCGCGTGGCAATTATGTCCACCGGCGATGAACTTGTCGATATCGAAATTGATCCGCCGCCTGGTAAAATCGTCAACAGCAACAGCTATTCACTGGCAGCGCAGGTGCTGGAATGCGGCGCGATACCTATCATGCTGGGCATTTCCAAAGATAAAAAATCGGACTTGGAGGAAACATTTAAAACCGCGATGCACGCCGATTTGATTATTTCCTCCGGCGGAGTTTCCGTCGGCGATTTTGATTTTGTGAAAAACGTCATGGGAGAAATAGGCAACGCCATGCATTTTTGGCAGGTAGCCATGAGGCCGGGGAAACCACTGGCTTTCGGTGCTATCGAAGGCGTTCCCCTGTTTGGCCTGCCGGGCAATCCTGTATCCGCGATGGTTTCCTTCGAACAGTTCGTGCGCCCTTCCCTTTTAAAGATGCAGGGATACAAAAATATTTTCCGCCAGACTATAAAAGCAATCTGCGCAGAGGACTTTCAAAAACAGGCGGGCTTCAAACATTTTATCCGTGCTGTAGTCAAAAAGGGGAAAAACAAATATGTTGTCACTACAACGGGAGATCAAGGCTCCGGTATTCTAAAATCAATGGTCACAGCCAACGGTCTGATTGTTATGGGAGAAAACGAAACCAGGATTGAAAAGGGTACCGAAGTGACTGTTCAGTTACTGGATGATTCTTTATATCAGTCCGATTCTCTCCAATTTTAGCTTATTGCGTTCGAGGCAAAAAATAGCACTGATATTTTTTGCATGTTGACACTTTATCATTTTGCAGATAAATTCCCCTATGGAAGTGCCAAGGTCACTGGTGGGCCTCTCGGACTTCAAATCCGGTGTGGGGCGCTAAAACCGTCCCGGGTGGGTTCGATTCCCATGCACTTCCGCCAAACATCATTGTAATTATTGATGTTTTATTCTTGTAATGACTGAACCAAAACTGAACCAGTTAATAATATATTTTTAATGAAAGGTTTGATAAAAAAATAACAATCAATAAACTTCTATGGCAAACTTTAATAAAATGTATTAATGGTGTAAAATTAAAAGGGAGAAAAAAGGGATGAAACCAATACAAGAAGACAAAGGTGCACTACCTGAGATCAAATTCAAGTATATTTTTTCAAAAGAATATAATCCAAAATATGCAACAGGGGTATTTGGAGGTGTAACGCCTAGTGGAGAAATTGTGGCCAATTTTTTTCTCGAAAGACACGCTCTTCCAATTTCACAGACACAAGTAGTAGAACCATCAGGGCAGCTTGGAACAATCGTCAAAAATGAGCCCGATGATCTTCAGAAAACAATGGTTCGTGTTGTCGAGAATGGTGTTATTTTAGACGTATTTTTTGCGAAAAAGTTTAATGCGTGGCTTACAGAAAAAATTAACGAAGCTGAAACAATTAAAGAAGCTGAAAAACAATCTGATGCTACTGTAATAGATATCAAAAAATAGGAGGAGTATGTTACCTATTGCTTCCGCAATTTCCGGAAATATTATAACACCATTCTCTGCTGTTGGGGGAAGGGATTATAATGGTGTTATTGTTGATTCTGTTTTAAATAAAATAGACAATGTACCAAGAACCGTAACGAATGCATCTATTGCAATCGCTACCGAATTTGTTTTTGGGGTTCAACCTACCATTAGTTCTATTTTATCGATTATTCAACCGAACGTTAATAATAAGTTGCAAGTCATCATGATTGACCGTCTAATTACATTAAAGTTTTCTAAGCCGTTAAGCGTTATTATTGAACCTGATGATGATGCGTATATAGTTCGATGCCCTGATCTTCCTGTTTTTGGATTTGCAAATGATCCTTTAGAAGCAATTGCTTCACTTAAACGCGAAATAGAGTCTTTATACTTTGAACTAATGGCAGACGATAACTTCTCACCTCAATGGTTGGACTATAAAGAATTTCTTCGTGATAATATTTGTGAGCTTAAATGAAACCCACATGACGGTACCCGTCACAAAGGAGGATGAAAATAGCTGAGT
>WOYI010309240.1_pt5 | contig 20734 bp, 17 predicted proteins | sample 6423411 | NCBI WGS metagenome assembly WOYI01 (sample SAMN13441803, study PRJNA592873) | oil field metagenome | biome: oil field; feature: oil-well bore; material: oil-contaminated soil; isolation source: oil-contaminated soil from oil-well borehole | place: Germany: Wietze | collected 2016-10-18 ... | reverse complement strand
TGGGCCATGGTTGTCAATCTCCTTGTCCGGCAGCGCGACAATCAGAAAAAAGGTCTCCCACGCCAGGCGCTCGCTGAGCTGTTTTCCTATGAGGCGCTTGCAGAGCGCAACGAAAGCATCGTATCGCATCAACCACGTTTCCAGCGAGCCCGTTGCTAACCAGGATGGCCCCTTGCCTTCCGGTGGCGGTATGCGGGCTAAGCCGCCTTCTGGCATATCATGTGTCATGATACGCTGTGTCACATGCCAGATGGCCCAGTGCAACGCCTGTTCGAGCGCCAACTCAGCGGGCTGCTGTGCCGCGGCCTCGATAGCCGATAGACGGCCCGCGCTTACGCCGGTCAGCAAGTGTTCCAATGCATGCAGTTGATCCACCATCCCCTGCTCCAGCGCATCCCAAACCGCCAGGGGCCCTCCGCAACAGGCCAGCATGGCGTCCAGGTTTGCTTGTTGAGCAGCGGCTGACGCCAATAGGGGTTGCAGGAACTGCAGTGCCTGATCATGGGTTGCCCGCGGCGCCTGATAACATACCAGACGGCTGCGCAGTGTGGCGGGCAGTGCCGAAACATGATCGCACAGCATGAGAAATATGGTCTGGTCAGGGGGATCTTCCAAGCACTTGAGCCAGGCATTGACTGCCGCGGTGCTCAGCGCTTCAGCGTGATGCACCACAACGAGCCTCATCCTCCTGCCGGACAATGCCAGGTCCCCATGAAGCCCACGCACCTCCTGCACTCCCATGGCGGCGCCATCCAGGAAAAAGAGATTGGCATGCCTGTTTTCATGAATTGCCAGGCAATTCCTGCAATGATGGCAGGGTCTTGCCGCTGGCGCATCACAGAACAGGAAGGCGGCCCAGCTCAATGCCAGCTCGACGTAACCCAGGCCATATGGAGCCGCGAACAACATGCCTTGGGGCAAGGTCGCCTGGTGCCATTGGGTCTCGAGACGTTGCCAGATGGCCTGCTGCCAGGGGTACGGAGCTTGTGGTTTTTGGACGCGCTTGTTCGTCACGGTTGACCATGGTCATGAGGCAGCGCAGGGAGTTCATCGGGAAAGCCATGGCGCAGCGTCTCTTGTGCCTGCCTGAAAACCTCATATGCCGACATTGCCGCATCGATGATCCGATACAACGCCTGCCGCTGAGCTGCCCGGGACAGATAACCCTGACGCACCCTGTCCAGAATGTCCGGAGGGATTGCCTCGTTTTCCTGGTTTTCCTGTTCTTGCTTGTTGCGGCGCATGAGACGCCTTTTTTCGGCCAGGTCCACGGGAATATCCAGCAGCAACACCATGTCGGGATGAACCCCCCCGGTGGTCTGTGATTCCAGATAGGCAATCAGGTCCGGATCAGCCCCCTCGCCCGATCCCTGGTAAGCATAAGAAGCTTCAGTGAAACGGTCCGAAATGACCCATATCCCCTGGTGTAGAGCCGGCTGAATCACTGTTTGCACAAGGTCGCACCGTGCGGCAAACAGCAGGAGCAGCTTGCTGATCACAGGTGCCTGGCGGAAACAATCCTCTTTTGTGAGTTCACGTATCGCCTCGGCCAGGGTTGTCCCGCCCGGTTCCCTGGTGACCACCACCTGGTGACCCAGCTCACGGACCCAGGCAGCCAACTGGGGCAGCAGTGTTGTTTTGCCTGCGCCATCGATGCCTTCCAGGACGATGAAGCGTCCCTTGATGGGCGCGTCTGATTGTTTCACGGTGCACAACCTGTGTCGCCCATTCGTTTGGGCGTGGCTCGCTGAAGATGCCTTGCGCTTGTTGTCCTGATCATGGTAGCGGATTGGTTTGGATTAGTTATTGGGCGGGCAGGCCCCGCCGCAGCGATATCTGGCTACCCGGGCCTGATGCTCGGCATAGGTATCCGAAAATACATGACTGCCGTCGCCCCGTGCCACGAAATACAAGGCCGTCCCAGGACTGGGATGAAGGGCTGCGCGCAGGGCGCCAAGACCAGGGTTGGCAATGGGTGTCGGGGGTAGTTCCTTGTGCAGGTAGGTGTTGAATGGTGTGTCCTGCTGCAGGTCCCTGCGCGTCAGGGAACGGCCGTACCCGAGATCCAGCCCGTAAAGGACCGTTGGGTCAGCCTGCAATGGCATACCCAGCCACAGTCGCCGCACCAAGACGCCTGCAATCAGGGGTTGTTCCTGGGGCAATCTCGCCTCCTTTTCCACCACGGAGGCCATGATCAGGGCCTCGTGGCTGTTGCGATAGGGCAATCCAGGCGCCCTCCTGGCCCACTCCCTGTCCACATGCCGCTCCATGGCAGCAAGCGCCCGGCGCAGGAGCTCAACATCGGCGGTGCCCCGGGTATAGAGATAGGTATCCGGGAATAGCCAACCCTCCAGGGATGGCTTGTTCCAGTGCAGTCTTGCCCTCAGGGTGGGCTCGTCGAGAGAGGCCGTCTGCCTGACGATGGACCCCTGTTCTTGCATGGCGCTCAGAATCTGAGCCAGCGTCCAGCCTTCCACGATGGTGAAGTGATGCTGCACCACGGCACCTTTGGTCAGCATCGCCAGCAGATTCTCGATCGACATGCCGGGCATGAGCGCATATTCACCAGCCTTGAGCTGTTTTTGTTTTCCAGAAAGCCTGCCAAACCAAATCAGGGGGGCTGCCCGATCAAGGATCTTCTCCTGGACCAGGAGGCTGGCGATGTGACGCAACGAGGCTCCGGCAGGGATGATTATCGTTTGTTTCTCACTATTCCGTAGGCGATGATATGGATAAAGTATTTCGAAGACAACGGCTATATCAATCAATATCCAGGCACATACCACACACCATGCCAGCAAGCGGAATTGGATAGGGCTTGTGTCTTTCGCGGAACTGGTGGGTTGCTTCAAATGCAGTGCGGGAGATTACGGCAGGACGCGAAAGATCAGTGCGGCGTTGGTGCCCCCAAACCCGAAGGAATTGCTCATGGCTGTATGCAACCTGGCCTCACGGGCCTCTTTGGCCACATGGTTGAGTCTGCAGTCAGGGTCGGGTCGGTCCAGGTTGATGGTGGGTGGTATGAGCTGATGGCGCAGGGCCAGCAGGGAGATCACCGCTTCCAGGCTGCCTGCCGCACCAAGCAGATGGCCAGTCATGGATTTGGTGGCGCTGACAGGGACTGTGGCACCTGCTGCACCGAGGGAGCGATGGATCGCTTTGACCTCGGCTACATCACCTGCTACCGTTCCTGTGCCGTGGGCGTTGATATAATCCACATCCTGTGCATCGAGCCTGGCATCTCTCAGGGCATTGCTTATGCATTGCGCAGCCCCTTCACCATCTTCCCGGGGCACGGCTGCGTGATAGGCATCCCCTGTCATGCCAAAGCCAATGAGTTCACCATAGATCGCTGCACCCCGTTGCCTGGCATGCTCCAACTCCTCAAGGACGATGACCGCTGCTCCATCCGCCATCACGAAACCATCCCGATCGCCGTCAAAAGGTCTCGAGGCCGCTTCTGGAGTATCGTTGCGCAGCGACAAGGCCCGGGCGGCACAAAATCCGGCGAGACCCGTGGAGGTAATACCCATCTCTGCGCCGCCTGCCACCATGACATCGGCATCACCATGGGCGATCAGCCGGGCGGAAAGCCCGATATTGTGGGCCCCGGTGGCACAGGCGGTGACCGTGGCCAGATTGGGCCCTTTCATGCCGAAGAGGATCGAACAGTATCCGGAGATCATGTTGATGATGACGCTGGGGACAAAAAAGGGAGAAAGGCGGCGTGGCCCCCCACCGTTGTGGCATAGCAGCGCGGCCTGCTCGATGCCTTCCACGCCACCAATGCCTGAGCCGATGGACACCCCGACGCGATAGGCGTTGTCCTCATGAACCGCAAGGCCCGCATCGGTAATGGCCTCGTGTGCAGCCGCCAGGCCATATTGAACGAAATGATCGATGTGACGAACCATCTTGGCGGGCATGAAGGCCTTGGGGTTGAACGTCGTGGCATTGATTCGCCCCCCGATGCGGCTGGTATATTGGGAGAGGTCGAAATCCACCAGACCTTCCAAGGAGGTGATGCCGCTGCGCCCATGGATCAGGTTGTCCCACATGGCAGCAACATTCTGCCCCAAGGATGTCAAGGCACCCATGCCTGTAACCACCACACGCCGTAGTGCCATGGTGTTATCTCCAAAGTCCGGGATCAAGCCGATGTGGATCATCGGTTCGATACACAGCAAAAAGACGCATTGAGAAGGCTGAATCCTGCTCAGGAAACATCAAGCCAACATTGAGGCATGTCATGTTCCTTGGGTTGGTGAATAGACCATACCCACCCACTCACAAACAGTGAGCAAGATTCAAATAAGACATTTTACGTTTAAGGGTAGTTCAATTTCTGCGTCTCGGACAGGTTTGCCTCCTTCGTGCACCCGATGCCCAGTCTGGCTCGGCACGGTGATCAAGACTGGGCATTGGCGGCTATGTAATCGACGGCCTGCTGGACCGTGACAATTTTTTCGGCTTCCTCGTCAGGGATCTCACAGTCGAACTCTTCTTCCAGCGCCATGACCAGCTCAACGATGTCCAGTGAATCGGCGCCCAGGTCATCGACGAACGATGCATTGCCCGAGACCTCGTTCTCACTGACACTCAGTTGATCACAGATAATCCTTTTGACTCGCTCCTCGATGCTGCTCATCTCACATCTTCTCCTTTTCCTTTGTGCTGTGAATTAGGCTCTGTGGCCCGGTACGGTACAAAACGACAATTTTCTGGCAATCGGCAATCGGCAATGGTAACAGAGTCTGCTCCTGTATGGGCTGGAGTGACGGCTGCCTATCCCATATAGAGCCCGCCATTGACATGCAAGGTCTGGCCAGTGATGAAGGCCGCCGCATCACTGGCCAGAAAGGCAACCGCTGCCGCCACATCCTCAGTGGTTCCAAGGCGGCCCAATGGGGTCTGGGCCACCAGGGCGTCCCGTTGCGCCTGGGGCAGGGAGCGTGTCATGTCGGTATCAATGAACCCAGGGGCTACCACATTGACCGTGATGTTGCGGGTGCCCATCTCACGCGCCAGGGCTCGGCTGAGCCCTACCAGTCCCGCCTTGGCAGCCGCATAGTTGACCTGACCTGGATTGCCCATGGCGCCCACCACTGAGGACAAATTGATGATCCTCCCCCACCGTTGTCGCATCATGCCGCGCAGGCAGGCGCGTGCCAGTCGAAATGGCCCCGAGAGATCGACGGTCAATACCTCATCCCAATCCTCATCCCTCATGCGTACCGCCAGGTTGTCCCTGGTGATCCCGGCATTATTGACCAGAACCTGAACCCCCCCATGCTCGGCTTCGATATGCTTGACCAGTTGCGCAATGGCCAGTGAATCCGCCAGATCAAGCGCGTAACCCGAATAGGCAGCGCCAAGGCTTTGTGTGAGCTTGGCGGCTCCTTCCCTGGAGGTGGCGGTGCCAATCACCTGGAAGCCACGTTCTGCCAAGTGCGTGGCCACGGCCAGTCCAATGCCGCGACTTACCCCGGTCACCAAGGCCAGCTTGGGTGGGCAGGCTGCATGAGCACTCACGGGCGCTCCCATCGCCCATGGTTGCATGTACTGTTTGCATATAGCATAATTCCTGCAACCACAACCATATTGCTGTTGCCATTGGCTATTGCCATTCCGGGGGCCGTTCCTGTTCGATAGTGCTTGGCAGCATGGCAGTATAGCAAAGCAGCCATCAAATACCACCCTGCCTTACCCAACCTGGTCACTGTTCTTGTCTTGAGAAGGCAACCGGCAAAAGCCAGCCTCCAATCAAAATATGCTAGATGATAAGATAGGAAGTTGCAATGAACAGCACGACACAGCGGTCATCGTCAGGCCTCGCCCAACAGTGCGTGACCATTGCCATGTCCGGTGGAGTGGACTCCACCGTGGCTGCCTTGCTGCTGCAGCAGGCCGGATATCAGGTGGAGGGAATCTTTGTGGTGTGCTGGCCTGGCGATGATGCTTTCTGCCAGGCAGATCTCGACTATCAGGCTGCCTGTGAGGCAGCAGCCGATCTGGGGATCGAGCTGCACAGGCTTTCTTTGGTCGATGCATACAGGCATGGCGTGCTGGATCCCTTCTTTTCTGGTCTGAGCCGGGGTCTGACGCCCAATCCTGATCTGCTGTGCAACCAGACCATCAAGTTCGGCCTCCTGAGGACGCATGCCTTGCGACTGGGCGCCGACTGGTTTGCCACGGGGCATCATGCCCGCCTGTCGTGCGGCAGCGACTCGCAGATGCAATTGCTGCGCGGCGCCGATCCCAGCAAGGATCAAAGCTATTTTCTGGCTACCCTGGGGCAGGAGGCCATCCAGCGTACCCTGTTTCCCATCGGGCATCTGACCAAGGAGCAGGTCCGCGCCATGGCTGCAAGGCATGGTCTGCGCAACCACGACAGGCCTGGATCGACCGGGCTTTGCCTGGTGGGACCACGGCGTTTTGATCAGTTTCTCCAGGCGCATCTCTCCATGGAGCCAGGCCCCATACAGACCTGGGAAGGCCATGTTCTTGAGATCCGGCATGACGGCCTGGCACGCTATACCATCGGCCAGCGTGCCGGGTTGGGACTGGGGGCCATCAAGGGGGTGGGGAATGGCCCGTGGTTCGTGGTCGACAAGCGCGCTGCGGACAACATCCTCGTGGTGGCCTGTGGCGAGCATCATCCGGCGCTCTATCATGACCTGGCGCTATGCCAGGAGCCGCGCTGGATCGGTCGAGTGCTATCCCTGCCGTATGCCCTGGCCGCCAAGACTCGCTATCGCCAGACGGATCAAACATGTGTGATTCATGCCGATCCGCGGGGTGTCGTGGTTCACTTCGAGCAACCCCAGCGCGCTCTGACGCCTGGGCAGGCCATTGTGTTCTATGAGGGGGCCGTTTGTCTTGGTGCGGCCATGGTACGAGAATCTCTTTCAGCAGCAAGCCCAGCAGCCGTCCGCAGCCCATCTGAGAGCGATCAGGCGGCCATGGGACGTCATTCCACATTGGAGATCGTATGAGCAATTCCTATAATGCCAAAAAGTCATTGACCATGCCCTCTGGATCGTATACTTATTATGCGCTAGATGCCGTGGGACCACATGTAGCTCAGCTGCCCTTTTCCATCAAGATCCTCCTTGAAAATGCGTTGCGGCATGAGGATGGTCATGCGGTGCGCCGCGAGGATGTGGAGCGTATTGCCAACTGGCGAGAGACCTTCCGCCAAGAGCCTGAGATACCCTTTTTCCCAAGCCGGGTGCTCATGCAGGATTTCACCGGCGTTCCTGCCCTGGTGGACCTGGCTGCCATGCGCGAGGCCATGGCTAGGTTGGGTGGGGATCAGAACAGAATCAACCCATTGGTGCCTGCCGAGCTGGTGATCGATCATTCCGTGCAGGTGGATGTCTTTGGTGTACCCGACGCTGCAGCGCAAAACGCTGCCATCGAGTTCCAGCGCAACAAGGAGCGCTATGCATTTCTGAAGTGGGGCCAGAAGGCCTTTCATAATTTTGCCGTGGTGCCGCCGGACACCGGCATCGTGCATCAGGTCAATCTCGAGTACCTGGCCCGGGTGGTTTTTCGCAATGACAGCGCTGTGGTCTATCCAGATACGCTGGTGGGTACGGATTCGCATACCACCATGATCAATGGCCTGGGGGTGTTGGGCTGGGGTGTGGGTGGCATCGAGGCCGAGGCGGCCATGCTGGGGCAACCCATCGCCATGGTTCTGCCGCCTGTAGTCGGCGTGCATCTCCATGGTAGGCTCCAGGATGGGGTGACGGCCACCGACCTGGTCCTGGCGATCACCGAGAGGCTGCGGCATCATGGTGTGGTGGGCAAGTTTGTGGAGTTCTTTGGTGAAGGGCTGGCCAGTCTGCCATTGGCCGACAGGGCCACCATCGCCAACATGGCCCCTGAATATGGGGCCACCTGCGGATTGTTCCCCATCGACCAGGAAACCCTGAATTATCTGCGCTTGACGGGGCGCAGCCCCGGTCACCTTGCTCTGGTGGAACAGTATGCCAAGCAGCAAGGATTGTGGGGCCAGGGTCAGGAGCCGGCCTACGCAGAACGCGTCGATCTCGACCTGGACGCCATCGTGCCCAGCGTTGCCGGTCCGAGGCGCCCGCAGGATCGCATTGCTCTGTCCGACCTGAAGTCCTCGGTGAACCAGACCCTGCAGCAGACCTCTACCGAGCGTGCCAAGCGGGATGGTGGGGAGGCCGCCTTGCGCAAGGTGTCTTTCTCCTTCAAGGGACAGGAAGCCACCCTGGGCGATGGCGATGTGGTGATTGCCGCCATCACCAGTTGCACCAACACCTCCAATCCAGCGGTCCTGGTCGGGGCGGGGCTTTTGGCCCGCAAGGCGCGCCAGGCGGGATTGACCGTCAAGCCATGGATCAAGACCTCGCTTGCGCCAGGATCGCTGGTGGTGCGCACCTACCTGCAGGCCATGGGCCTGGATCGGGACCTTGCCGCCCTTGGTTTCGATTTCGTGGGTTTTGGGTGCACCACGTGCATTGGCAATTCCGGACCATTGCCCGACGAGGTCTCCCAGGCCATCGGTCAGCAGGTGCTGGTGGTTTCCGCCGTGCTTTCCGGGAATCGCAACTTCGAGGGACGCATCCACCCCGAGGTGCGCATGAACTTCCTGGCCTCACCACCGCTGGTGGTGGCCTTTGCCCTGGCAGGGTCCGTGCTGATTGATTTTTCCAAGGATCCAGTCGGTTACAGCAGCACTGGGCAGCCAGTCTTCCTCAAGGACATCTGGCCTGGCAACGCAGAGATCCAGGAGCTGATCGGCAAGAAATTGACCCAGGACATGTTCACGGGCAACTACGCCCATGTCTTCGAGGGCGATGAGCTTTGGCGCAACCTGGCGGTACCAGAGTACGCTACCTATGTTTGGGATGAGCAGTCCACCTATATCAAGCAGCCGCCCTATTTCGAGGGCATGAGCATGCAGCCAGCCCCCGTACAGCCGATTTCCGGGGCACGGGTTCTGGCCTATCTGGGCGATAGCGTCACCACCGACCACATCTCACCCGCCGGCAGCATCAAGAAGGACAGTCCTGCCGGGCGTTACCTGATCGCCCAGGGGGTCGATCCCCAGGACTTCAATTCCTATGGCTCGCGGCGCGGCAATCATGAGGTCATGATCAGGGGGACGTTTGCCAACGTGCGTCTGCGCAACCGCCTGGCCGGTGATCGGGAGGGGGGCTGGACCACCCATCTGCCGTCCAATGAGCTCTTGACCATATATGATGCCGCCATGCGCTATCAACAGGAGGGCATACCCCTGCTGGTTCTGGCTGGCAAGGAATATGGCACCGGCTCCTCAAGGGATTGGGCGGCCAAGGGTACCGCCTTGCTGGGTGTGCGCGCTGTGTTGGCCGAGAGCTATGAGCGCATTCACCGCTCCAATCTGGTTGGCATGGGCGTTCTGCCATTGGCTTTCCTTCCGGGAGAAAGTGCGGCCAGCCTCGGCTTGCTGGGTACGGAGTGTTATACCATCGAGGATCTGGCCCATGGCGTTCAGCAGGTTCGCATCACCGTGGACGATGGGGTGAGGCAGCGCACCATTGCTGCCAAGGTGCGCATCGATACCCCCAAGGAATGGGATTATTTCGTCCATGGCGGCATTCTGCCATTCGCCTTGCGCATGCTGGCTGCCTCCTGACCGATTCGTTGTTGTTTTCATACCCAGGACCGCAGCAAAGCGGTCCTGTGGCCATGCTATGGCACGATGCTTTGCCCGCCATCCACCCGCAGCTCGGTGCCAGTGACAAAGGCGTTGTCCAGCAGATAGCGCACAGCAAGATAAATGGCCTGGGGCCCACCCTCCATGGCAAGTGGAGTGCGAGCAAGAATCCTGTTGCGTTCCTCTCCGGGAAAACCATCCGGGAACAGGATGGGGCCAGGTGCAATCATGTTGACCTTGATGTGCGGCGCGAAACGTTGCGCGTATGAGCGGGTCAGATTGGCAAGCCCGGCCTTCGAGGCGCAATACAGGTCATAACAGGGCTCGGGGCGATGCACGCTGATGTCTGTGATGTGCAGGATATCGGCTGGCACCTCTGGGCATTTTTTCAGCAAGGGGCGCAGGGCCTCGTTGAGAAGATAAGGGGCCAGGACATGCAGGCCGAAAAAACGTTGGGCTTGTGCGGCGGCCTCGTGAGGGTTGCGCTGGGTGGTCTCGAAGACAGAGGCATTGTGGATGATAGCCCGCAGTGACGTGGTGTGCCGGCACACGGCCTCAGCCAGACGCAAGGCACCCTGTTCCGTTTCGAGATCAGCCGACAACAGGACAAAGTCATGCCCCGCGCGCTGCTCCAGGGCAGCCGACGGGCTGCGGTGATGCGCCAGGATGGGATAACCATCGGCTCGCAGCGTATCGGCCAGGTACAGTCCGACCCGGCGCCCTGCGCCCGTAATCAAGATAGGTGGCATAGGAGTCCCTGGACTTTGCAGCAGGTTTAATTACTACCATGACCCAGGAGAAATGGCAAGGACAGCAAGCGTGCCGATGGCGCGATATCCTTGCCCTGTCCCTGTTGTCCGCACTGCTGCTCGTTGCCTATTATCCTGTGTGCGAAGCCTTTTTCATGGCCGACGATCCCTACCTGCTGCAGGCTGCGATCGAGCATGGGCCCTGGCGCCATTTTTTTGATCCAAACCTGCGTCTTCCGGAAACACCCCTGGTGCTGATGCCCTGGCTGCACGCCTCGTTCTATGGCGATTACAGGCTCTTTGGCATCGAGCCCATGGGCTTTTATGTCCACCAGCTGCTTGCCCTATGGCTGGTGATCGCCTTGCTGTATGTCGCCTTGCAGGCATTCTCCAGGCTGGCGCGTACTGTGGCCCTGGGCTGGTTGCTGCTTTCTGCTCCCGCAGCGCAAGCCGCGCAATTCCTCATGACCAGGCACTACCTGGAGGGTATATGTTTTGCCTTGCTGGCCTATCTGTGTCAACGCCGCGCTCAGCAGAAAGTGAGCCTGGCCTGGGCTGGGCTTGCGGCATGCTGGTATGGCGCAGCCATGACAGCCAAGGAAATCTTTGTGCCCCTTCCAGTCTTGTTCATTTTCATGAGGCCGCGGCAATTGCTGGTGCCACACGCTGTCTTGGTGCTGGCCTATTCTTGCTGGCGGGCAGCCATGTTGGGGCCGGCCCATCTGTTCACTGGTTATGGTGATACCGAGCCCCTGCGCATGAGCCATGTGCTGGGCCTGCCCCACCGCATCGCCGTGCTGATGGGTTGGCAGTCGGGCTGGGTGCTGGCGCTGGAACTGGTGCTGATGACAGGCGCCCTGGCGGTCCTGGTCAGGCATCACAGGCCGGCTGTGGTAGCCCTGGTTGCTGTCGGCACATTGCTGCCGATGTTGCCGGTGCTGCCCATACTGCAGCCCAGATTCCTGCTGGTGCCTGCCATATGGATGGCGTTGGGCGTGGCGCTGCTGTTGGACAGACTGGAACAGCACTTGGGCAGGGCCTGGATCATAGCGGGGAGCGGGATCATGCTCTATGGCCAGGCGATGGCCATGTACGCTTCTCCAGCCTGGAGCAGTCGCCACTATATTGCCCAGTATCGGTTGGAAGGGCGATTTGTGCTCCATCATCCCGCCGCAGGACACACAGCCCTCCTGGCTCCCATTGGACATGCCTATTATTATTCTGGCCTGCTTTGGATGCGTCGCGCCCTGCTGCATCGTCGCGACGCGCCATTGCTTTGCAAGGAGCCTTGCCTATGCGCGGCCCTTCCAAGGCGCGACGCTGTGCGTTATGGGGATGGTGCGCTGCAGACCGTTTCCTGGCCCAGGCCCTGCCCCAGGCCACCACATGAGGTCGAGATCCAGATGTCCTATCACGATCATCAGCTTTTCTGGCGTTTTGGGCCTTACCGATCAGGACGTTATCTGGTGCTGCTCAATCACCCGGACCAGGGGCTTTATGGGTTTCCCCACTGGCTACCACCCCAGGGCCGCTATGTGTTTGCCATTTACAAACCATTGAGCCTGGTGGTGCGCTATCCGCTCCCGGATGGGCGGTGGGCGGCCACGCCACTGCTGACATGGACGCCTGCCGACCAACCAGCAATCAAGTATCCCTAAAAACCGCAGCAACGCAGGATGAATGGCACATCCAGATCTGCCTGCCTGGGTTTGTTGGCAACATCACTCATATCCATGAATCGTATGACGATGCGATGGCGGCTGCCGGTAATCTCAGGGTAGACCTCTGCCTCGGTATCCACACCCACGCGAATCAGCTGCCAGGAGCGCGCCTTGTCCACGGTCCACTGGAATGTGCCATGTTCAGCCCGGCGCTGCAGGCGTACCCCTGTTTCCCGGGTCAGGTGCAAGATGAGCTGGATGGCCATCTGCAATAGTTCGAAATGACCAAACCATTCCTTGAGGTGCTTGTGTTGGATGGACAAGGGTCGGTGCAGCCAATAGGCAAAACAGGGCACGTCAAAACCGCAGACACCTCCTGGCAAACTCATGCGCTGACGCACGGCGTTGATCAGGGCCTGTTCGCGCAGCAGCTGTCCTGGTTGTCCAGCCAGGGCACGCAGCCTTGTTGCCACCTCCTGGAGTTGCTCCAGGACGGCCTGCAATTCATCCTGGGCCACCCCCTCGTGAAGCCGCAGATTGTCCAGATGCGCGCTGTGTCGCTCCAGCTCGTTGAGCAGCTCGGCCTTGATGTCGCCACCTGCCAGCGTTTCTTGGAGCTCCACCAGATCGATCACCGACTGCCGGCTTTCCCAGGGCGAACTGGTCTCGAGGCAGTGCGCGGCCTTGTTCAGCAGCATTTCGATCCGAAGCAGGCGGCGTATCCTTTCTGACAGGGGCAATTCATAATAGATCAGCCCTTCTGCTGGGTCATACATGAAACAAATCCATCAAATCCATCAAATCCATGAGATTAGGCCCATTGATCGAGATCACGAGGCATGACAGTGCGTATCTGGCGCAGCTCCTTGTCGGTGGCCATGCGGCTGTAACAGCTATGCAGGGCTGCGACCATGCGATCCAGCAATTCCAGTGAGCCTGTGTTCTCGATGACATCATCGGCTTTGGCCAGCCGCTGCTGGCGAGTGGCCTGGGCGGCCAGCATGGCAGCTGCCCCTTCCTGGCTCATGGCATCCCGTGCCACGAGACGTTCAAGCTGCATGGATTCTGGGCAATCCACCACCAGGACGCGGTCCACCATACGCTCTCCCCCGGTTTCAATGAGCAGGGGAACCATGAGTATGGCATAGGGACCCTGGGCGATGGCCAGTTGCTGACCCATGGCTTGGCCAATGGCAGGATGAAGCAGTCCTTCGACTGCATGGCGCAGGCACGGATCGGCAAATAGGCGTTGCCGCAGCGCGCCCCGGTCCAAGGCACCGCGATCATTCAGTATTTCGGGACCGGTGAGCTGCACCAGGTCCTGCAACAAGGGTTGCCCTGGCGCCACCACGTCCCTGGCCACCTGATCGGCATCCACCACTGTGATGTCGCGACGCGCAAAACCTGCTCCCACAGCCGACTTGCCGCTGCCAATACCCCCTGTCAATCCAATCACGAACATAGTGCACCCCAGATCATGTATGGTAGCATGCTCCATCACGTGGCATGTGGCGACATGCCTGGGATTGGCAGTCAGCGGATGTATAGCTCACTCAGCCAAGCCACCGGCTGATGGTCTGCAGTTGCTGGGAGATGGGAAGATGGCGTAGATTCTGCCATTGGGCACACTGGCCAGAGAGTGCCAGCCGCGCGGTCATGTGCTGCCTTTCGTTCCAGGTCTCCAGCAACGTGATCATGAGACTTGCGGCCTGAGTCGGCTCGCTGACCGGAAGATGTGGAGATAAGCCGCTGATCATGGGATTGTTGTCGCCATCAAAGCAGCGCCGCGCATCCCTTTGGTAAAAAACCAAAGGTTTGCCGGTTGCCCAGGCAATACCTGCTTCCACCATGGCGCCCTCGTCTGGCACCCGGCCATCGAGGTTCACCACCATGCCGCGACAGGCCAGGAGATGGGCCACGTCCAGCTGGAAGATGGCCTTGCTCCACAAGGCGCTGGCTTCAGGCGCACTGCCATGCAGGGAAGCCAGTTCCAGCCCATCGCGCTGCGGCAGGAAGGTTGCAAGGCCATGCTTTTCCAAGGCGGCTGCCAACAGAGCCATCTCATGGCGTTCGCCTTCATTGAACAGAGGTCCTGCGAGATAGATCATGGGTAATCCTGCATGGGATGTGAGCCGGACAAGTATGGATCTTTATATAACAGATCCTAGATCCAGATTTGGAGTAGTGTAGCAGATTGGCCAGGGTTTTCAGAAAGCTCTCGGGGCAACTCGAGACCATCGGCATCGAGGCGATTCCCGAGCAGGAGCGTCGCATGTCGCCGTGGCGCTATTTCCTGATATGGTTCATGGCCTCGAGCTCGGCAACCACACCTGTCATCGGTCATCTGCTTGCTCCTCTCGGTGTGCAAGGCATGCTGTTGGCCATGGCCGGTGCACTGCTGTGGGGCTTGCTGCCAGCGGGATTCATGACGAGGATGGGCCGTGAAGCGCCGCTGAGCGCGCTGGTCGTTGCCAGAAGACCATTTGGCAGCCACGGTGCCATGCTCCTGTCGGTTCTTTTTACCTTGATCAACGTCGTGTGGTTTGGCTTAAACACCGAGGTGGCCGGGGAATTGCTCGGCGCTGCCCTGCCAGGCGGCCAATCGGCATGGGTGGCCGCTGTGGGTGTGCTGCAGACCATATTGGTCCTGTTTGGCATGCGCTTCCTGCAGGCCATCTATCAAGCCACCTTCTGGGTTTTGCTCGTGGTACTGGGGGGGCTGGCATATATACTCCTTACATCATACGATGTCAATATGGGAATATTGACTGCCGCAGCGCCAGGGGAACATGCCAACATGCGGCTTGCCGAGGGCATTGCCATAACGCTCAACTTCTCTCTGTTTGCCTGGGCATACAAATTGTCGACGGTATCCCGTTTTTGCCGGCCCCATGGGGCGTCGGTCTACTATTTCATGGCTGGACCGTTGGGGATCATGATCTCCATGGTACTCATGGGCCTTTTGGGTTATCTGGCCCAGACGGCCACGGGATCATGGAATCCGGGACTTCTGGTGGCGCATTGGCCGATCGTGGGGCTGCTGGTGGCCAGCCTGCTTGGTTTGACGATCATCCAGACCAATGCCTTGAATCTGTATCCTGCCACCATTGACGCCTTGGTCTGCCTGCGCACCTTCCGTACGGCGCAGTGGTGGCAGGAGCCCGCAGCCACGGTATTGCTTGGCCTGTTGGCCACCATGGCTGCCCTGGGAGGCATCCTGTCCCATATCGGCGGTCTGCTGTCCTGGGTAGAGCATCTCATTATTCCTTTTACCTGCATCCTGCTGTTGGACTGGTATGGCTTCAAGAGCCGGTTCCTGGCTGTGGACGATTATCTGCAATACTCACAGCCCCGGTTCCACATGGCAGGATGCCTCGCTTTTGTGTTGAGCGTGATGGCTGCCCTGGCCATGCCAGGGCACATGCCCGATGATCTGCAAATCTGGTTACCTGAACCCGTTGCTGTTTTTATTAGCACTCTAGTCATATACACAATAACAAAATATGTTTTCCACGTGATGAGCCCAGGTAAACACGCCGTGAGCAGCTAAGGAGGGTATGGTATCTTGATGCGCTTTATCCCGGATTTGCCCGACGGGCTGGAAGGTCTGTTGGAATTGGCCCTGGACGTGCGTTGGTCCTGGAGCCACAGCAGTGATCGCATCTGGAAGGCCATCGACCCCGTATTGTGGCAAAAAACCCAGAACGCCTGGTTCTTGTTGGCCCGCTCCTCGCCCAGCAGGTTGCGGCAACTGGCTCAGGAGCGTTCCTTTCTGCAGGCCGTTGCCGAAGAGCTGGTGCTCAGGGAAGCTTACGAAAAGCGCCCCGGATGGTATGCCAAGCATGCCGGGCCAGAGCCCATCCAAAGTGTGGCCTATTTCAGCATGGAATTCGGCCTGACCGAGGCCTTGCCCATCTACTCAGGGGGGCTTGGCATGCTGGCGGGCGATTTCCTCAAGGCTGCATCCGATTTCCAGCTTCCTGTATGCGGTATCGGCCTGTTTTACCAGCAGGGTTATTTTCGCCAGACCCTGAGCGAGGACGGCCAACAGCTGGCCCAGTTTCCCTTCAATGATCCAAGCCAGCTCCCGGTGCTTCCCATCTGCAATCAGAGCGGAGAATGGCTGGATATCAAGATGGGGTTTTTGGGCCGTACCTTGCATTTACGTCCCTGGAAGGTCAGGGTGGGTCGGGTATGGTTGTACCTGCTGGACAGCAACGACCCGCTCAATCATCCGGCAGATCGGGCCATTACCAGCGAACTGTATGGTGGTAGCACCGAACTGCGGTTGCAGCAGGAAATCGTATTGGGTATCGGGGGCTATAGGCTGCTGGAAACCATGGCACAGATTCCCGAGATCGTGCATCTCAATGAGGGGCATGCGGCTTTCGCCGTCCTGGAACGGTGCCGCTGCTGGATGATGCGCAACCAAGAAAAAGACTTTTCCCTGGCACTCCTGGCCCAGCGCCCCGGAATCATGTTTACAACCCATACACCCGTGGCCTCTGGGTTCGATCGGTTCGACCAAGCCTTGATGACACGCTATTTCAGCAGCTATGTCGAGGAGTTGGGCATAAGCATGGAAACGCTGATGGCCCTGGGCCGTCTGGATGCCTCCTCATCCCAGGAGCCACTGAACATGGCCTACCTGGCCATGCGGGGCAGCATGTGGACCAATGCGGTAAGCAGGCTGCATGCCACGGTGAGCCGGGGTATCTTTGCCCCCCTTTTTCCACGCTGGCCTCTTGCCGAGCTGCCCATTCTCAGCATTACCAACGGCGTTCATATGCCCTCGTGGGATTCTGCGCTGGCCGATGACCTATGGACCCAGGCATGTGGCAAGGATCGCTGGTTGGGTACCGGGGAACAACTGTCTCAGGCCATGGCCGCTCTCCCCAGCGAGACCCTGTGGGCTTTTCGCACCGCCAGCCGCAAAAAGCTGGTGGACACCGTGCATGATCGTCTCACGGATGGCGCCGGGTTCGCCGTGCCCTACGGCATGACTCCTGAGCAGGCTGGGCTTGCTTTTCACGCCGATGTGCTGACCATCGGCTTTGCGCGTCGCTTCACCGCCTATAAACGACCTGCCCTGCTCCTGCATGACCAGGAGCGCCTGGCTGCCCTGCTGCGACACGCCCAGCGTCCCGTGCAGCTGGTGGTGGCTGGCAAGGCGCATCCCCAGGACAGCCAAGGTGCCTCGGTCATACAGGACTGGGCAAGGTTTTGTCACCGACAGGATATCCAGGGGCGCGCCGTGTACCTGGCTGATTACGACATGCTCCTGGCTTCTGACTTGGTACAAGGGGTAGACGTATGGCTGAATACCCCTTTACGTCCATGGGAGGCCTGCGGCACCAGTGGCATGAAGGTGCTGGTCAATGGCGGGATCAACCTGTCCGTTCTGGATGGGTGGTGGGACGAGGCGTATGAGGAAGGAGTGGGCTTTGCCGTGGCCTCCTCAGGTGATGACGCCCAGGATGCCACTGCCATCTACCGCATTCTGGAGCAGGAGATCGTGCCTGCCTTTTACGAACGCGATCAGGCAGGTATTCCACAGCGCTTTGTGGGGCTCATGCGGCGCAGCATGGCCGAACTGACGCCCCGCATGCATGCCGGCCGCATGCTACGCGACTATGTCACCGGAATGTATGAGCAAGCCAAACAGGCGATCTCGCAACGCGACGCGCAACAAGCGCATGCCCTGCAAGAAAAACTCCATCTGCTGCAGGCCCGTTTCCCTGGGATTCGCTGCGAAGCGATGACATGGCAGGAGAAAGAAGACGGCTGGCATGCCTCATGCCACATCTACCTGGGGGATGTGGCACCGGACTGGATCGCTGTGGAATTGTACGCCGATGCGATCCACGACGAATCGCCTTTTCTTGCCCGGCTCGATCATGCCGGGCCACTGCCTGGATCATGCAATGCGTTTTTCTATGAACTCACCGTGCGCAAGGATCGACCTATAAACGATTATACCCTGCGCATCGTTCCCGCGCTGCCAGGCATTCATGTCCCCCAAGAATGCAACCTCATTCTCTGGCAACGCTGAGAGCTCTCGCCACTTCCCTTTTCGCAATCCAATGTGCCTGGTCCTGACCAGGCAAGCACAGGGCCTACAGGATGGGGTCTTTTTAAGCCGCGGCCGTTTTTTTCATGCCTTGGCGAGCCTTGAACAAGCGCCATGCGGTGATGGGATGGGTAATGAACCACCAGATATTGGGTTTGAAGGAAAAGCTGTCCACCTTGGTGACTCCATCCTCCTGGGCCCAGGCCATGATGAGTTTGCCCATCGGCAGTACCACGGTGCTTTCGGTGGCAGCCACAAACACGGGAGCCTGATTGAGCTTGAGGTCGATCAGGCTCATGATGTCGCCTCCGGCAGAGGAGGCACCTTGGCCTCCGGCAGAGGAGGCGCCTTGCATCATACCCATGAGCCGCTGCGTGGCGTTGCTGGTGAGCGAGCTCATGAGAACCATGGCATCCCCTGCGGCAGGACCATTGAGGATGCGCATCATGGGGTCCGCATCGCCCTCTGCGCTTTTCATGGCCGCAAGCACATTGTCGATGGCATGGATCAGATTCTTGACCTGTTCCTGGGTTGGGTTGGCCGTCATGGCAGTTGCATTCATAGATTTTCCTCCCTCATTTGGCAAGTATGGTTTTTATGGATCACTTTGCCAAGTGCCCCCGCTGGCGGCTCACCAACCGCTTGCCCGTCCCGGCATGGCGGTGCGCACGGCATTGCGTAGCATGCGAACCACATTCTGTGTTGTGGGCCAGTCAATGCATGGATCGGTGATGGAGACACCATATTCCAGTTGATCGGGGTTCCTGAGCAGTTTTTGCGCCCCCCATCCAAGGTTGCTTTCCAGCATCAACCCAAGGATGGAGCGGTTGCCGTCCAGGATCTGGTTGACCACATCCTCGGCCACAAGAGGCTGCAGTTGGGGATCCTTGGAGCTGTTGCCATGGGCGCAGTCAACCAGGAAGCGTGGTTCGAGGCCGGCCTGCAAAACAGCCCGCTCGGCAAGAGCGATGCTTACCGAGTCGTAATTGGGTTTGTTCCCGCCGCGCAGTACCATGTGAGCATGAGGGTTGCCCGTGGTGCGCACCACAGCACAGCGGCCCTCCTGGGTGATCCCCAGGAAGGCATGAGGGTTGCGCATGGTGACCAGGGCATGGACAGCGCTTTCCAGGTTGCCGTCAGTGCTATTCTTGACGCCCACTGGCATGGACAAGCCGCTGGCCAGTTCCCTGTGGGTCTGGGATTCCGTGGTTCTGGCGCCTATGGCGGCCCAGCTGATGAGATCGGCGAGGTATTGGGGCACGATGGGGTCCAGTGCTTCTGTGCCCACAGGAAGACCCAGTTCGGCCAGGCGCAGCAGCAACTGACGGGCTCGTTGCAAACCTGTGGCAATTCGGAACGAATCGTCGAGATGGGGGTCATTGATCAAGCCCTTCCAGCCAATGGAGGTGCGTGGCTTCTCAAAATAGGCCCGCATCACGATGAACAGGCAATCTGCGGTTTCGTCCGCCAATGCCTTGAGGCGCTGGGCATAATCCCAGGCTGCATTGATATCATGGATGGAGCATGGACCAACGACCATCAGCAGCCGGGGATCCTCGCCACTCAAGATGCGACGGATGGTTCTCCTGCCCATGGCCACGGTCTTGCTGGCGCGAGTCGTCAGTGGCAACTGGGATTTGAGTTCGGCAGGGCCCAGCAATGGTTCGATGGCCTGCACATTGACATCTTCGATATTTTCAGACACCATCATCTTCTCCAACTGATGCTAGTGGCAGCCACTGTCGCGGCTGTGCCTCATCACATGTGAGGTTTTTTTGTCTATTTTGTCCATGCCATCAGAGCAAACTGCGGCACTCCGCGGCATTATACGCCTTTGCAGCTACAACATCTATGGCGGGGTCACGGCACAAGCATACCATCACTATGTGACCCGAGGGATCGCTCATCTGTTTGGGCACCGCCAGGTGGAAGACAATCTCATGACCATTGCAGCACGCATCGGGGGTTTTCATGTGGTTGCCCTGCAGGAGGCCGACCTGGGAAGCCTGCGCAGCAAATGGACCAATCAAGCCGAGCGCCTGGCCCATCTGGCTGGATTCGGGCACTTCTATGCCTTTCGCAGTCGCGATGTCGGGCCTTTTGCCCAGGTGGGGCTTGCTGTGTTGTCACGCGTACCGGCACACAGTGTGGTGAGTCACCGTCTACCCGGGCGTTTTGGCGGTCGTGGGGCCTTGACAGTCCGTTTCCGATTTGGGGCTGTGGAGGTATTGATCGTCAACGTGCATCTCTCATTGGGCAAGGCGGATCGGGAAGAACAACTGGGCTATCTGGGCAACATCCTTGCCCATGCCCGTCCGGTGGTTTTCTTGGGTGACATGAACTGCTCTCCAGGCGAGGTGGCCAACCATCCAGCCCTGGCTCCCCTGCAATTGCAGGGTACTGCCATGCCCACCTATCCAAGTTGGCATCCTGAAAAATCCTTTGATCAGATCTGGACCAGCCCGGATTTTCGTTGGCACCGCAGCTGGGTTCTGGACCCCGGGCCCTCCGATCATTTGCCGCTTGGCGTGGAGGTCATGCTGGATGCCATGGACCAGCAATCCCCTGCAGCACCACC
>WOYI010685178.1_pt1 | contig 20738 bp, 22 predicted proteins | sample 6423411 | NCBI WGS metagenome assembly WOYI01 (sample SAMN13441803, study PRJNA592873) | oil field metagenome | biome: oil field; feature: oil-well bore; material: oil-contaminated soil; isolation source: oil-contaminated soil from oil-well borehole | place: Germany: Wietze | collected 2016-10-18 ... | reverse complement strand
CCTGTCCAGCCAACCTCCGGCGCATGACAGCTGGCGCAGGACTGATTGCCGTTGATCGACAGCTTGGGGTCGAAGAAGATGAATTTGCCCAGCTGTTCGGTGGGCGTCAATCCGTGCGCCACCGATGTTGCGAAAGCGAGCCCAAGAGCCAGAGAACCCATGATGACTGTCCGCTGATGCATTGGTTCCTCCCCATGGTTATCGATGATCGTCGACCGATGTTTTCATGTTCGTCAGCCTCTACCATTTAGCTTAGCCTCTAGCTTAGCACCAGAATGACACGGCGTTAACAGCAATGCCGTCATTATAGATAGAGAGCCGTCTCGACAATGGACGAGGCCAGCTCGAGGGGCGGGGATTATAAAAAATGAGGCCTCGGATCGGAGAGCATGGCTTTCTTCATCTGTTACCGCTATGCCTATTCCCTCTTACCCTCCTATGGCATATAGCGCGATTGTCCGGCCTTTCGGGGCCGTTGGGTTCCAGGGGGGCTTTGGGTTAAGATAAGCAAGGCAGCCTTCCAGAAAGAAACCTAAACCGTTGAGTACCCATGCCAAGCCTTGCTTGTTTGATCCCTGCACGCTTTGGCTCGACGAGGCTTCCTGGCAAGCCGCTTGCTTTGCTAGGCGGTAAGGCCTTGATCACACGCACGATCGGGCGGGCCAAAGAGGCTGGGATATTTTCGAGGATCGTGGTGGTCTCCGACCATTCGGGGGTTCTTCACGAAGCGAAGAAGGCGGGAGCCGAAGTGGTGCTTGTCGACGAGCCTTGCGCCTCTGGAACGGACAGAATCGCCAAGGCACTGCCTTGGGTCGAAGACGACTTTATCATGAACCTTCAAGCAGACGAGCCTTTCATCGCCCCGTCTCTACTCAAGGCGCTAGGCGATGGGATTGTTCACGAAGGCAGGGATGGGCTAATTTATACCTCTGCAGCCCCCATCCTTCGTTGGGAAGAGTTTGAGGACCAAAACCGGGTCAAGGTCGTGATGGATACGCAAGGAAGGGCGCTGTACTTTTCAAGAAGCCCCATTCCTTGCCAGCAAAGGACTCAAGAGGGGCCGAAACGGGCTTTCGTTCACAACGGAGTTTATGCGATGTCTCGCCGTACGCTCGAGCTGTTTTCCGGCCTGCCTCCTGCAACGCTCGAGGAAATCGAGCGTCTCGAGCAGCTAAGGGCACTAGAGCATGGTTTCGAGTTCCGCGTAATCGTTGCCCTAACGCAAAGTTTTGGCATCGATACCCCAGAAGACCTACAAAAAGCCGAGGCATTCCTCCTATGCGGCCAAAGTTCATCTTTGTAACAGGCGGCGTTCTTTCCTCTTTGGGCAAGGGGCTTGCCAGCGCCTCGATGGGGACGCTCCTTGAGGCCAGGGGGCTCAACGTAAACTTCATCAAGCTAGACCCCTACATCAACGTCGATCCGGGCACGATGAACCCATACCAGCACGGCGAGGTGTATGTCACCCGTGACGGGGCCGAGGCAGACCTAGATCTTGGTCATTACGAGCGGTTTACGCTTGCGCGCATGACGAAGGACAACAACATCACTTCGGGCAAGATCTACTTCAGCGTGCTTCAAAAAGAGCGTAAGGGAGATTACTTGGGCGACACTGTTCAGGTAATCCCGCACATAACCGACGAGATCAAACGCTCGTTCTTCAAGATGAGCCCAGAAACCGACATCGTAATCGTCGAGATCGGGGGCACGGTGGGAGACATCGAATCGCTCCCGTTTTTGGAGGCCGCAAGACAAATGCGAGGAGAATTGGGCGCGCAAAACGTCCTCTTTGTCCACGTTACACTCGTGCCGTACATTGAGACGGCCAAGGAGCTCAAGACCAAGCCAACCCAGCACTCCGTCAAGGAGCTGCGGGAAATCGGAATCCAGCCAGACATTTTGCTTTGTCGGACAAATCAAGATCTTCCTCCTGCCATTAAGGATAAAATCGCGCTGTTTACGAACGTCGAGGCAAGCTGCGTGATCACGGCCAAGGACGTGGAGTGCATCTACGAGGTGCCCCTTTTGTTTGGTGCTCAGAAGCTCGACGAACGGATTATAGAGAAGCTGAGCATCTGGACACGCGCACCCAAGCTCGAGGGCTGGAGAAGGCTCGTGGAGCGCTTCTACGGGCTCGAGAAAACGCTCTCCATAGGTATGGTAGGCAAGTACATGGGACTTACCGAGGCTTACAAAAGCCTTTCAGAGGCCCTTGTGCATGCAGGTATCCAGACGGGTTTTCATTTGGACATCCGCTACATCGATTCGGAAAGGCTCGAGGAAACAAACGCCGAGGAGATGCTCCAAGGGCTTGACGGGATCGTTGTTCCCGGAGGTTTTGGCCAAAGGGGCATTCTGGGTATGCTCGCGGCCATCAAGAACGCCAGGCTCTCCGGCCTGCCCTTCTTCGGGATTTGCTTGGGGATGCAGCTTGCGATTGTCGAGTTTGCCAGGAACGAGCTGGGGCTCGAAGATGCCAACTCCGAAGAGTTCGAGCCAAACACGCCCTACCCAGTCATCGCGCTTTTGGAGGAGCAGAAAAGCAAACAAAACTTGGGCGGGACGATGCGGCTTGGGGCCTATCCTTGCCGCCTCTCTTCGGGCTCGCTTTCGTTTCGCGCCTACGGCAAGGAAGAGGTCTACGAGCGCCACAGGCACCGCTACGAGGTCAACCCAGAGTACCGGAGCCTTCTTGAGGAGCGGGGGCTTCGCGTTATGGGCCGCTCCCCAGACGGGCTCTTGGTAGAGGTAGTCGAGCTTACCGGACATCCTTGGTTTGTGGGATGCCAGTTCCACCCCGAGTTTGAATCCAAACCGCTGGCCCCGCATCCTTTGTTTGTTTCGTTCCTCGAGGCCGCAGGGAAGCATGCATCTCAGAGGATCCCGGGTTGATGATGGAACGAATCGAGATCATTCCCGGGCTCTCTTTGGGCCCTGGAAGCCCGTTGCTTATAATCGCGGGCCCTTGCGTGGTAGAGTCGGAAGCCTTGACGCTCGAGATCGCCAAGATGCTCAAAGGAATCACGAAGGAGCTTGGCGTCGGGTTCGTGTTCAAGGCTTCCTTCGACAAGGCAAATAGAAGTGTTCACGGAAGCTTTCGGGGGCCTGGGATCCAAGAAGGGCTGGAAGTGCTCGCCAAGGTCAAAAAGGAAGCCGGGGTGGCGATCCTGACCGATATCCATGAACCTTGGCAGGCTAGACCCGCGGCAGAAGTCGTAGACGTGCTCCAGATCCCCGCGTTTTTGTGCCGCCAGACCGACCTTGTCCTGGAAGCGGCCCGTACGGGCAAGCCATTGAACATCAAGAAAGGGCAGTTCATGGCCCCCCAGCAAATGGGCGGGATTGTTGAAAAAGCCAGGCATGCCGGAAACGATAGGGTCTTCTTGACCGAGCGGGGGACTAGCTTCGGCTACCAAGACCTGGTCGTCGATTTTCGCTCGCTCGACATTCTCAAGCGGCTTGGAGTTCCCGTCGTTTTCGATGCCACCCATTCCGTCCAAGCTCCGGGGGCGGAGGGGGAGCGTTCTGGCGGAAAGCGCGAGTTCGTCGCCCCCCTGGCGCGGGCGGCCGCGGCCGTCGGCGTGGATGGGCTGTTCTTCGAAGTGCATCCAGACCCGGACAGGGCGCTCTCCGACGGTCCGAACATGGTCACACCGGCGGCGTTTCGTTCCATCCTAAAAGATGTCTTGCGCATAACGACATCGCTATCCGAGAAAGCCTAAAGATTCCTTTTTTGCTAGTATAGACGCCTAAAAGAGACCCTCTTTTTTCGCCGCGCTTGAATATACGTTATATTCATGATATGGAAAAAGAGTGCACCTTTGGAAAAAATACAACCAAGGGGTTTAATTATGGCAACGCGCTTGTTCCTGACGATTCTAGCGGCATTGTATCTTGCCTTGCCTTCGCTATCCTGGTCCGGTACGGTACAACTCAAGGTTGCAACCCTTGCCCCTGACGGAACGGAGCTTGCCGACATTCTTAAAGGCATGAAGGAGAAAATCAAAAAGCGCACCCAAGGAAGGGTCGAGCTCGTTACCTATCTGGGCGGGGTGATGGGCAATGATCACGACGTTATCAAGAAGCTTAAGCTTGGCCAGGTTCACCTCGGTGCTTTTTCGACGCTCGGAACGCGCGTTGTCTGCCCAGAAAGCAAGGTGCTGGCCGTCTTGCCGTTTCGGCTCGATTCCTACGAAGAGCTCGACAAGGCCAAGGCGCTCATCGGGGGCAGGCTCAAGTCCTATGCCGAGCGGCACGGCTTTCAAATGCTGGCCATCTTGGAGCAAGGCTACAACCAGCTCTACACGAAGACCACCCCAGTAAGATCGCCTCACGATGCGGCGAGCATCAAGGTGTGCACCTGGGACGACGTGGGCGGGGAGATCCTCCAGGCCATCGGGACCCGCCCCATACCTATTTCAGAGGTTGAATCGATCCCCGCGCTTCGCTCGGGCATGCTGGATGCGACACCGGGACCGGCCGTATGGGTTCTCGGCACGCAGACGTTTACGCTGCTCAAATACGTAAACTTTCCCAAGTGGTACACTAGCATCGCCTCGGTCGCCATGACAAAGAAGGGCTATGAATCGCTTGCAAAGCAGCTTTCCAAGGAAGACTTCGAGGTGGTGATCGGGCTCATCAAGGAGATCGAGCCCGTTGTTGTCAGAAAAGCCAGAGAGGTCGAGGAAAAATCACTTGCGGCGTTCCAGGAATACGGGATGGAGGTGGTGAAACTTACCCCCGAGGAGTATGCCAATTTTAGGCAGGCAACGTCCAAGGTGCCAGACAGGTTCGTTGGGAAGGATTTTCCAAAGGAACTTTTGGACGAGGTGATGCAGGTTGTCCACTAGGCCTGATTGCCGTATTTCCTTGGCCTAACGAGCGCTGCCGGCTTTGCTCCATACGGCTGGTATTCCTCTACCTATTTTGCTGGTTTGGTCCGAGAAGTTTTTCCTATGCCCGTCGGCAGGCGGCCATTCGTTGTACATATTTTGATGGGCCTCTTGCATGAGCCTCAAGGCTTCTTTTGCAGAGGTATCGAACAGCCCCCCCCTTTGATCTCACTCATGGAAGCGTTTTCCGCTACGTGGTTCACACCGCTGACAAACGCGTAGCGAGGATGGGGCTTTTCTTGGCTGGAATGTATCAAATATTACGCAGCTTGCTCAATCGCAAGCGAATATTGCCGTTGTACTCGCTAAAATACCCCTCCGGGTGGTGTATGATTTTGTTTCACCTTTTTTAGGTCTCTCCAGCGGGGATACCCAGCCCATCTCAAGACCCCTCGATTTTGGCATCGAGGAATCTTCTTGGCCTAACGAGCGCTGCCGTCTTTGCTCAATACGGCTGGTATTCCTCTACCAGTGCTTCTCCGAACGTGACCTTGGGGAAGGCGCAGTAGATCGGCGCGCCTTCCCCCGGTTCGAACTTCTTGGATGTCTTATTGCCCTGGATGGGGCGAGCGTCTTGATGGAAGGCAATTGCTTTTGTGGTTTCTGGCATGGCAGTGCTCCTTTAGTAATTCTACGACTTCTACTAATAGGAACATATTGTAGCAATACACATGCCATTTAGCCGCTAAGGAGCCCCAGCTTTCTTACTTTGAGCCTTTTTGCTCTTACACGCGGATGCCGAAGGGCTCGTAGAGCCTGCGTGCCACAACAAGCCTGTTGACCTGCCCCGTCCCTTCGAAGATGTCGTAAACCTTAATATCCCGAAACCATTTTTCGAGCAGGTGATCCTGCGTGGTGCCAGAATCGCCGATCAAATCGATGCATTCCGCGCATATCTCGAGAGCGGCCTTTCCCATGTACGCCTTGGCCGCCGAGGCTTCGAGCGTGTTAGGCCTGCCTACGTCGGCCATCCATGCGGCCTTTTGGATTAGGAGGCGGCCAGCCCCAAGCTTAAGCTCCATTTCAGCCAGCTTTTCTTTTATTCTTCCGTAACGAGCGATAGGCCTGTCTAAGTTATAGTTTTCCTTGATGAAGTCTCGGGTATGCTCGAAGGAGGCCCTTGCGATACCGAGCGCCATCGCGGCCACGATCGGACGGGTTGCATCGAACGTACCCATCGCGACACGAAACCCTCCGCTTTGGCGGGCCTCGTACAGGTCTTCGCCGCCAAGCAGGTTTTCTTTGGGTACTCGGCAGTCCTCGAAGTACAAAACGGCCGTGTCGTTCGCCCGAAGACCCATTTTATGGACCTTTTCTCCCTGAATAAAACCGGGCATCCCCTTCTCGACGACGAACGCCCTGTGGCCGGCTCTACCTAAAGAGAAGTCGATCGTGGCGAACACGACGACCCACGAAGCGATATTGCCGTTGGTGATGAACGTCTTCGTGCCGTTTAAGATGTAGGCGTCTCCGTCTTTTACGCAGCGCGTACGGATGCCAGAGACATCCGAGCCACACTGAGGCTCCGTCGTGGCGTAAGCACCCCATTTCGGCTCTTTGTCCTTGAAGATCCCAAAAAAGCGCTCCCTTTGTTCTAGTGTACCGAAGGAGGAAACGGGGGGGCCACCCAACCCTGCTCCAGAGAGGCTCAGCGTAATGCCTGCGTCCCCCCAGCCAAGCTCCTCGACAGCCGTCACGATAAGCCGATTAAACTCCTTTGGGGCCTTCCCCGCTTTTTTCTCGGAGCCTTCCTCTAGCCTGCCTCCGCCCGAACCCGTGTCCATCGTGATTCCCATCTCTTTGAGCTCGGTCAAGAGCCCAATAGGGACTTCTTGGTTTCTGTCCGCTTCGAGCGCGTTCGGACGCATCTTCTCTTTGGCCACCCAGTGGACGAACTCTCGAATGGTTTGCTGCTGTGGCGATTCAAGAAATTCAAGCGCCATGCCATGGTCCTCCTTAAAGAGCTGTGTCGGCAAGGTGCATAAAGGCTTCTTCTTGACCTGCATTCGTGGCCAGCGCCCTTGCATCCCGCATCCATTTTTCAACAGGGTAATCAAAAGTATAGCCATGGCCGCCAAGCATTTGGACGGCCCAGTTGCTCGAGAACAGCGCAGCCCTTGATGCGGCCACGAGCGCTTGGAAAGAGAGCTTTTCCGCCTCCTCAAGGCCGCTATCGAGCGCCCAAGCGGCCTTGAGGACCCCAAGAGTGGCCCCGTCGTTTTCCATGTGCATATCTGCCGCAGCGAAAGAAATCCCCTGAAATTGTGCAATCACTTGGTCGAAAGCCGTTCTTTGAGAGGTGTATTCGAGCGCGTACTCGAGGCTTGCCCTCGCGACCCCGCAGAGCATTCCCCCCAATAAGACGCGAACACCGGCAAGGAGCCGTCCGATACGGCCATCTCCTTGAAGCCGCTCGGCTTGCTCGCCGTCTAAGCTTAGCCATCCTGCAGGGGTAGCCAGGAGGCCCAAGCGTGTTTGGGAGGGTTTAGTTTTTGGCGTTCCTTGGAGAACCCAGGCGCCGTCGTTGCCCAGCACTACGTAAAGGCCTGCCGGACAGGGCCAAACGAGGCCTTTTTGCCCGTAGAGCTTCCCGTTTTTTTCGTGAACCTCGGAGGCTTTAAGGTCGAACCCGGCCGTCGGCTCGGCCCAGGCGAGCGCCCCCAGCAGCGCAAAATTTTCAGGCTTCGCGAATGGTGCAAGGAACTGCTCCTTTTGGGGTTCGCTCGCAAGCTCTTTGATGGCAAGCCCGGCAAATCCGCTCCCTAGGAGCATCGGCGCGATCCCGGCATCTCCCCATGCTAGCTCTTCCAAAACAAGCGCCTGTTCCAGATAGCCCAGGTTTAGCCCGTCCAACCCTTCGGGTAAGGCCATTCGTGAGAAACCGACTTCGAACGCCTCTCGTTTCAGCGCTTCGGGGACCCCCCCTTTTTCGGCATCCCGGTTAAGCGGGCGGATACGCTCCTTGGCGAAATCCTGGGCCAAGGCCTTGAGCTCTCTTTGCTCGTCATTCAAACCAAAATCGATCATCTAGGCACCTCCATGCCGGGCTTGATGGTTCCTCCATTGGGAAAGCATCCCACTTGCTCTTGCTAGAGTTGTTTTGCCAAAAGAAACATATTTCATGAACGTTCATTCAAACCACAGAATGCGCTTCTTGAAAACGCTTATCCAAGAGCCAGCATAGTGTCTCTATTATGGCATTTAAGAAGGGGGCGTCAAGGGATGTAGCGCTTAATTTAGAGGCGAAACGATGACCATCGACCAAATAAGGCAAGAACACGCACGTACCGGGAAAGGAGGCGCAGCCTCATTTTTAAAGCGGTGCTTTAAAAAGCCTTTGCGTTAGGACGCTCTTACTTTCCGGCTTTGTCGCAGGAGCTTTAACCTGTGGAACCCAACAAGGGAAAAACCCCAAAAGTAAGACGCAAGCGTAAAAGGCTTGACGTACCCCCTTGGGTCAAGGCTCCGCTCGTCGAACGACGTACTCTTCTATTGTGGCCCCGAAAGCATCCATCTGCTCTTTGGTCAGCTCTTTCCCCCTCCATTCTTGCGGGATTTCTAAGCTTAAGTGGAAATAGCGCCCTCCCCTAGCGCACACCTGCCAAGCGAGGTTGACAGGAAGGGAGCCGATCACGATATCTCCGGGCTGAATGGTTCGAACGTCAAGGTGTTCCACTAACCGGTCCACCTGAACCCCATTTGTCTCAGCCCACTCTCTTGCACCCGGATGCCGGGTTACGAAATAGGTCGTCATGTCTCCCCGCTTTATGCATTCCCAGTTCTAACGGATAGTTAAATATACATTGAACCTGCAGTGAAGAACTCAAAGGGATTTTTCGACAATGAGCACGGATTCCGCTGCCTGGCACCTTCGTTCTTTTGCAAAACTCTTTCAAGTTTTAGCGTATCTCAACGGCCACCGAAAAGTACAGCATGAAAAAGACGACGCTTTTCCCCCTTTCCATGCCGCAAATGCCCTCAAGGCCCTTGAAGGTTTGCGGGCATTTGCGAAAGCACGGTCAACGCGGCCCGGCTGGCATTTTGCGAGTGGAGGCAGCTGTCTGTTATACGCCCTGGGGGGCTTGCGGAGGGACCACCCGTTGGGTGGTCTTGAAATGGAGCTTGGCGACCTGGTGGAGCCCTTCTAGGCCGAAGGTTTGGTAGAAGGATCGTGCGGTCTGCTCGACCTCTGCCGACGCACCTTTTGGAAGTGAGAGCCCAAACTCCTCTCCAAGCTGCCTTAAACTCACAAGGAACTTGCTTCTCGCCAGGATGCTCGCCAGGGCAACAGCGGGGTGTTCTTCGGCCCTGACCTGCTGGAGGAGAACGTTTTTCCTTGTCTTTTCGAACAGCGCGCGCTTGAGTACGCTGGGGTCGGCAAACTGATCTACAAGGATCAGTTTGGGTTCGTGGGCGACAAGCAGGTTCTCGATCGCCCTTGCGTGCGCCCACGCAAGAAGCCTGTTTAAGTTGCCAAACTTCCCGTATAGCTCGTTGTAACGTTTTGGGGAAATGGCCACGATGCTGTTTGGGTAGCTCTGGCCAAGCTCATCGGCAAGCCTTAAGGCCTTTGTATCGCTAAGCCGCTTGGAGTCCTTGACGCCCAGCAGGCTCAGGACATCCAGGCTTTCTTCCGGCACGAACACGGCCGCGACGACAAGGGGGCCGAAGTAATCTCCCTTCCCCGATTCGTCCGAACCTATGATGCCTGCCATGCGCTTAGCGGGCCGCGCCCGAGCGTTTTAGTGCCTCGAGCGTGGCGGAATCGACCCCGTAGCTTGTAAGGACCTCGAACGTATGCTCGCCGAACTTTGGCGCCCTTGCCTTTGGCTGGAACGGGGCGCCGTCTAGCTTGATCGGGCTCATAACCTGCGGGATCGTCCCAAGCTCAGGATCGCTCATCTCTCCAAATAACCCCCGGGCCTGAAAGAGCGGGTGGCGAAGCACCTCCGCGTGCGTCTGGACGACGCCGAAGCAGGTATCGACCTTAGAAAGCATCGCTTCCCATTCCTGCATGGATTTTTGCCGGAAAAGAACGCAGAGATCACCGTAGACAGAGCTCTGGTCGGAGGAATCCGCCGCGTCGAACTGGCGGGACTTCCACTCTGGCTTGCCTACGGCCTCAACGAAGCTCTGCCAGAACTTCTCCTCGATCGCGCCGAGCGTTACGAACCTGTCGTCCAACGTCTCGTAGACGTTGTAGCACACGACCCCGCCCGTCAAGACCTTGATTGTTGACCCCTCTTGGGATTGTTCAAACATTGGCTCTGCAAGGGCGACGGGCTGGGAGAAGGCGGCCCCGTCCGTCATGCTGATATCCAAAAATGCCCCCGCCCCCGTCCTTTGGCACCGGATGAGGGCGGAGACGATCCCAAGGGCGGCCATGAGCCCCCCTCCGAACAAATCGGCCGCCTGAATGCCAGGAATGACAGGCCTGCCGGCCCCATCCTTCGTCGTCGAAAGCAGCCCGGCAAACCCGATGTAGTTCAAATCATGGCCCGCCCGGTCTCGAAATGGGCCGTCTTGCCCGTAGCCCGTGATGGCGCAGTAGACAAGCCTAGGGAAAAGGCCCTTGAGCGTACCGTAGTCCAAGCCTAGTTTTGCCATTATGCCGGGCCTGAAGCTTTCGACGAGCACGTCCGCACGCTCGAGGCACTTAAGGAAGGACTCCTTGGCCTTAGGTTGTTTTAAGTCCAAGCAAACGCTCTTCTTGCTTCGGTTCACGAGCAGATGGTAGGCGCTCTCCTCGCCAAAAAACGGCGGCATCCAGCGAATGTAGTCCCCTCGCACGGGGTCTTCGACTTTGATCACTTCCGCGCCCAAGTCCGCCAAGCACAGCGTGCAAAAGTTCCCCGGTAAGAGCCTCGTTAAATCCAAGACGGTGATTCCATGGAGCAAGTCCATCATGCCTCTTCCTATTTATCCTTTCTTCTGTTGCAGAGGGGCCTCGAGCGCCTCGAGCGCCTTTAGGATTTGGTAGGCGCGTTCTACTTGAGGGTCTGTTGTCAACAAATCGACAGGCCCATTCAGAACAGGTTTTGGTACGTCTTCTTTTTTGTTCTCGCTTCCATTTTCAAAATGCCGCTCTAAGTCGCGCTCCCTAAACGTAAGGGGCTCTTTTTTTAGCCGCTTGAAGTCCGTTTCCCCGCCCTCGGCGACCGTGATGTCCGGGACGATCCCTGTCGCCTGGATGGAGCGGCCCTTGGGCGTGTAGTATAGCGCCGTCGTGAGCCTTAAGGCCCACCCCTCGTCCAGAGGAAAAACCGACTGAACGCTGCCTTTGCCAAACGTCTGCGATCCCAAAACAACGGCGCGGCGCTGATCTTGGAGCGCCCCTGCCACGATCTCGGAGGCCGATGCCGAGCCGGCGTTGACAAGCACGACAAGCGGGCAGGTTGGTTCATTGCCGTCGTTTTTGGCTCTGAAGCTAAGTTCCTGGTCGGCCCTTCGGCCTTTGGTGTAGACGATCAGGCCTTTCTTGAGGAAGAAATCCGACACTGTAACGGCCTGGTCCAGTAGCCCTCCGGGGTTATTCCTAAGGTCGAGTATGAGCCCGCGAAGCGGGGTTTGCTTTTGAAGAAGCGCAACTTGCCTGGCAAGCTCCTTGGACGTGTTTTCCTGGAATTGCGAAACGCGCGCGTACCCGTAGCCCGGGGCGAGCATGCTCGTCTTTACGCTCTTGACGCGGATGACGTCCCGTACCAACCCGACCTCTCTGGGTTCTTGCGTGCCGTCTGATAGGACCAAGAGCTTGACCTTGGTACCTTTGGGTCCCCTAAGACGTTTTGCCGCCTCTTCTGTCGTCATTCCCTGCGTCGCGGCCCCGTCGATCTTCAAGATTACATCGCCGGACCGTATGCCTGCTGCTTGGGCGGGCGAGTCTTCTATGGGCGAAACAACGGTAAGAAGACCGTCCTTGAGTGTGATGACCATCCCAACGCCTGCAAACGACCCGCTCGTTTCGATCTGCATCTCTTTGAACTCCTCGGGCGTCAAGACGGACGAGTGCGGGTCGAGCTGACTGATCATCCCCTTCATCGCGCCTTGAATCAGCTGTTCGGTTTCGAGGTTCTGGACGTAGTTTTCCCTGACTACGGACATGACCTCCGTGAAAAGCTTGAACTGCCCGAAGGTTGAGGATTCTTGATCTTGCTTTAATGCCAGGCCATCCAGGCCGTAAAAGACCGCCGCTAGGCAGCTCAACGCGCTTAGAATGAAAATCCACTTGCGACGTTGCTTTGGCGTTGCACTCATAAAGGCAAAACTCCTTTCTGGTGTGGGTTTGGATACAGGGGGCTTGGCTCCAGGGCTTGGGTTTTCAGCGCGTTGTCTCTTTTTGCACGGCAAAATATGCGGCATAGAGGCGCCTTCCAGGCTCCGTGTGGGCAAGCCCTATCGCCTGGCCCTTCGCGACGCGCTCTAGGTTGTGGATCAACACTTCTTTGAGGAGGCCATAAATCGTGTATGTCCTGTTTCCGTGGTCCAGTACGACGACATAACCAAGGCCGTTCACGAACCCTATGTAGATCGGCCTTCCAGACGCTCCGGCGAGCACCAAAGGATTCTCAGCGTTTATTATAACACCACCCCACAGCGGCTTGGGAGGTTCTGCCGGCTCGGATGGAAGCCCGATGTCCAGCGCCTCTTTCGCCTCTCGCTGGAGCGCTAGCCAAGCTTCCGTGAGCTCTTGAGGGTGGCTTTGGGGCATCGTACGCATTTGGACATGCCCGCGATGGAAGGCTTGCAAGGGTAGGGACGGTACAGCGCCTCGAAGCCATGCCAAGCCAGCACAAGTCGCAAGAATGAGCGCGGCAATCGGTAAGGAAAGAGCCCTAAGCCGAACAAGAATCTTCAAGGATTTTCCTCATAAAACGCTTTACAAGAATCAACCCGCTAAGGCCGACGACAAGCACCATCCAAGCGCCCCCTACGACGAGAAAGTCCCGGAGGGCCACGAGCTTGAACCAAAAGGCAAGCCAAGCGCTTGCCACGCCCGCCAGTAGGCCATCGCGCAACCCCGTAGCTACAAGATGCCCGCCCATGAGGATTTTTAGCCTGGAAGGCTCAAGCCCATGCCAAAACCACACGCTCCAGAGGGGGCGGGTTCGCTCGAGCCCGGAGGCGAGCAATATTCCGTATAGGAACCCGAGCGAAGCAACCCAAGCAAACGCAACGGCTAGGAAACGCTTGGCGGCCGTTGAGTCGTCGAACCCCAAAAGCGGGACAGGTTCTTGCCAGAGAACCCGTACCCCTTGCAGTCCTTCAAGCAGCGGACGTTCGAGAGCCACGCGCCCATTGGGCTGAAGGACGGTTCGCACCGTAAGCCTCCAAACTCTTGCTTCTGGATGTTTGGGCAAGCGTTCCGGAGTGAGGGCCAGGTCTTTGCGGCGTTTTTGGAGGTTGGCAAGGCGACCGGTGAGGGTTTGCATGTCGGAGGCCATGCCTGGGTCCGCCAAGACCCAGGCAAGCGTTTTTGGCTGGATGATCCAGAAGCCCATCGGCTCCCCGATGAGGAGCACCCCCCATAGCATGGAAAAGACGAGGATTACCCGCCCCAAAAATCTCGGGGTGTCTGAGGTATCCTTGGCGATAGCCCACCAAAGACAGCCCAGAGAGCGAGCCCAGAATATGGTTCCTTGGAGCCTTTCCATCGTCTACGCTTCGAGCCTGACCCAGGGGAAGCGGTCTTGCAGCGCCCTGGCCGTTTCCGGACTCGAGGCGGTCAAGAGGATGCCCGCTGTCTTCTGAAGCACCCCTTGAACGCCGTAGAGGAAGCGTTGGCCAAGGCGATGTCCGAGCAACTCGAACGGACAATCGAGGACGAGGAGCTCCGGCGCAAGAAGGCACTCCCTCATGAACAGCACCCTCCTTTTTAAGCTCTCCGGCAGGATGCTTACCCGCGATTTCAGGAAAGCTTGCAAACTGCCGGGGCATTCCAAAAGCTCTAAAAGTGCTTCGGTGCGCTCCTTAAGGGTCCCCTTAGAGCACTCCTCGGCCAAAGGGGCAAGGCACTTGAGGTTGAACGCCACGCTGGCCTCTTCGATTAGCCTGCTTCCTTCCAACACCGCTCCTATCCTAAGGCGCATCTGCTGGAGCTGTGCCAACTGGCACTTGAGCACGTTCCGGCCAAAGCACACGATGTACCCATCGGAGGGCATCTCCCTTAGGGCAGCGAGCCTAGTGAGCGTGCTCTTGCCAGTTCCTGGAGCGCCAAAAACGCCTAGGATTCCGCCCTTTGGGAGGGAAAAAGACGCCTCGGCAGCCATCCGTCCCCCCGCCTTTGAGCCGGAGACACGAAGGAATGCGAGACAATCGTGATAGACGCTCGTTTGCACAAAAGCCATCGCCCCTGAAGCCGCCTTGGTATTTTCGAACACCTAGGCTTGATTATAGCAAAACTCATCGCAGGATGGCCTAAAAGGGTGAATCCCCTCGCATTTTCGCGCTAGAAAGGTTTTTGCAAGCGGAAGCTTGAGATCGTTTGGCACGGAAGGGAGCGAAGGATGAAAAAACCGACTTTTTAGGGGATCAAAGGGAGGACGCAGCCCTGCGCCTCGCCCGAAGCTCAGTCCTCCGAAGGAGGCCGGCCAAGATTCGTTTTTCTTGCTTGTTCAAGGCCCCAAAAACCTCCTTGAGCTCCATTTTATAGAGAGCATCCGCGTTGTAGAAGGTTTCTAGCCCCTTTTGGGTAAGCTTGGCCTTGATGATCCGCCTGTCGTCCGTATCGCGCACTCGAAGGACAAGGCCAATTTTTTCTAGCCTGTCCATGATGCCCGTAACGTTTCCTCCGGTGATCAGCAGCCTTTTGCCTATTTCTTTGAGCTTGGCGTCGTTCATCCGCACGAGCAGCGAGATAACTTCGAACTGGGGGGCCGTTACGCCGGCCTGGACGAGCACGCGCTGAAGGCGGTTGTAGATCCCGTGCAGGACTCTGACCATCCGAAAATACACAAGCTCGTCCCGGGCGCTCTTTCTTTGGTTGAACGAGGCCGGGCTCGCCTTTTTTGGCGAAGGAGCCGCCTTGAGGGGGGGGCTCATCTCGGTCACACAACTACGTCTATTCTTGGCCTGCCAGAGCCGCCAAAGGTTCGTACGAGCCGGTCTGCTCCGTAGGCGACGAACGTCCCTTCGGGGCCGGGTTCGGTAGAAGAAAGGCCTGTCCAGGCCTCTCGGTAGGCACGTTCAAGCCCGAGTTCCGGGTTGGCGAAACGCCGGAACCGCCCTTGCTGTATACCCTCGGAAAGCGTTACACGGTCGACGACGCGGGTTGTGTATGCGCCTATGGGCGATATTGCGCTAAAAGGGGAAACGCCACTCAGGGCCGTCGTTCCAAGCGCTTGCAAAAGCCCCGCCATTTCCTTAGGCATGCCTACCTGAACGGGAAACACGTAGGGGTTTAGCACCATTCACCCTCCCCGAAGCGTGTGTTTTTCTAGAAAAAAATTATACCACAAAACCTGTTCAAAAGGCAGCCCGTTAGGACATCCGGGTTCAGGGATGGTATATATAGAAAGGAGGATGAACAGCGTATGCAGCAAAGGAGAGCCATGAACGCTTACCGGGCCGCGGGAGTTGACCGTAACGTTGCCAAGAGGTTCATCGAAAAGCTCCGGTTTCGCACGAAGATATTGCATGCGGACAAGGTTCGCCACGGAATGGGAGGGTTTGCGGCGGTGCTCGGGATGGAAGAGGGGGCATTCCTCGTTGCCTCGAGCGACGGCATCGGCACAAAGATCCTCGTTGCCAGGATGGCCGGCGCTTACCAGGGCTTAGGGGTCGACCTTGTCGCGATGGTCGTCAACGACCTGATCACGACGGGGGCCAAGCCTCTTTTTTTCCTCGACTACCTTGCGTTCTCTTCGCTCGAGGAAAACACCCTAGATGAGCTGACAAAGGGGCTGGCCCAGGGCTTGGAAGCCGCACGGATGGACCTTGTGGGCGGAGAGACCGCCCAGATGCCGGGAATGTATCAAGATGGCCTGTTCGAGTTTGCGGGGTTTGGGATAGGTAGCGTTCCCAAGCGCGCACTCATCACGACGGACAACCCCGCGCCGGGCGATGTGCTCGTGGGGCTTGCATCCAGCGGGCTTCACAGCAACGCCTTCACGCTCGTAAGGAGGGTTCTTTTCGAGCAAAACCACTATGGCATAAGGGATAGACTCCCCGAGCTTGAAAACAAGCCTCTTGCAGAGGTTCTCCTTGCGCCGACAAAGATCTACGTGGATGCAGTCCAAAGGCTTGTTTCGGCGGGGATTCCCAAGGGGATGGCGCATATCACGGGTGGGGGAATCACGGAAAACGTCCCAAGGATGCTGGCCAACAACGTACAGGCCGTGGTGGAGCTGGGCTCGCTTTCCGTTCCACCGTTGTTTCGCTGGCTGATGGAAAAAGGCCAGATCCAAGAAGAAGACGCCTTTGGGACGTTCAACATGGGAGTGGGGTTCGTCGTAGCCGTAAGCCCTTCAAGGCTTGAAGAGGCGATGGCGCTGCTTGGCCAGGCCGGTGAAACGCCAAGCGTGATCGGACGGCTGGCGGAGCGCTACCCCCAAGGGCCCCATATTCGCTACGAGGGCAAGCTTGCATGAAGCGGGTTGCCGTGTTCCTGTCTGGGCGCGGAAGCAACATGGTCGCGCTCGTGCAGGCCTGCAAAGAAGGGCGGGCCGAGGCCAAGGTAGCGCTCGTCGTCTCGAACGACAAGAGCGCACCGGGGCTTGAAAAGGCCAAAAACTTAGGGGTCGCCACGGAAGTCGTTGCCCGGGCGGATTTCCCCTCCAAAGCCGAACAAGAACACCGTATGGTAGAGCTTCTTAGAGCCTGGCGGATCGATGGGGTATGCTTGGCGGGGTTCATGCAAATCGTGGGCCCTACGCTTCTCAATGCCTGCCCGAACCGGATCCTCAACATCCATCCGAGCCTTTTGCCCGCATTTCCTGGGCTGAAGCCACAAGCGCAGGCGCTTGCATACGGCGTTAAGGTATCGGGCTGTACGGTGCATTTCGTGGACGAGGGGGTGGATTCCGGCCCAACGATCATCCAGGCCGCTGTCCCCGTGCTCGAGGATGACACGGAAGAGGCGCTTTCCAGCAGGATTCTCCAAAAAGAACATGAGATCTATCCGCTCGCGCTCGATTGGTTCGCCAAAGGCCTGCTCGAGCTCGAAGGGAGGCGGGTTACCTTGAAGGGCGGGGACGCGCTTAAGGGCCTTCCGCCCGAAGGGTTTTGGTGGCCTGGCCTGGCAGGCTAGATTGTGGGAAGGCCGATTTCGACCAGATAGCTCGAGATTGTTCCCATCTTGCCAAGAACGAGCACGATGCCAAGACCGATAAGCAGCACGCCCGACACCTTCTCGAACACGAGCGTTTTCGAGCGAAGCCCCTTAAATAAGGAAAAGAACTGCGGGACGAACACGCCGGCCAAGAAGAACGGAAGCGCGAGCCCTAAGCTGTAGGCGATCAAAAGGGAAAACCCTTGCCAGAACGTATGCTGGAACGTTGCGAGCGCGAGAATGCCCGCCAAAATAGGCCCTACGCACGGCGTCCAGCCAAACCCGAACGCCGCGCCCGTAAGGAACGCAACGAGTGAGCCCGAGCCCTGGATGGCCCCATGGTAGCGGACGTCGCGCGAAAGAAACGGGAGCCGGATGAGCCCTAAAAGATGCGTGCCAAGGATCAAAATCAGCACGCCGGCCGCACGCTCGAACCAGCCCTTATAGCGGCCGATCGGCCCCAAGAGCCCGACGACGACGAGCCCCAAAAGGAGGAACACGAGCGTAAACCCCAAAACGAACATAAGGGAGCGAACAAAGATGCGCCCCCTGAATGCCTTCGGGTCGGCCCCGTAGGCCTGTTCGAGGTCCTTACCCGCAAACCCGCCGACAAACGAAAGGTGCGCTGGAACGAGCGGCAGGACGCAGGGCGATAGGAACGAGAGCACCCCGGCCCCGAACGCAACGAGCAGGTTTACGAGTGAAAACGAAACCATTCCGGCCTCCTTCCAAGGTCATACAAGACGAAAAGGCCAAAGAAAGCAGTTTTTTTAGTTTAGCGAAGATCCCTCGAGCGTACAACCTTGAACGCACGGGCGCTCAAGGCGGCTCGGGCTTTCAAAGATCCTTATCGTCTCGAAAAGAAACCTCTCTTGGCTTACGCTGAACCTTACGGCTGGAAAGCCGCTCTTTTCTACGGAGGTATCCATCGTGGATACGTGCGGCCGCGTCCTTGGGCCGGAACAAGCTGGGGATATTCTCGTGCGTAGTCCGGTCGTCATGGCGGACTACTTTGGCAGGCCAAAGGAAACGGCAGAGGCCCTTCGAGGGGGTGGTTGCATACGGGCGATATTGGTTCCCCGTGCCGGCCCACGTGCGGTTCGTTGGCAGCCTGCCCAGGAACCCCTCTGGCAAGCTCCTAAGGCATCGGCTCCGTGAGGACTGGGACTCTGGGCCTTCTTAAGCCCGGGTGTCGGCTAGCGACCTTACGACACGAAAGCCGGCGAAGTCAGCCCCGATAGAAACGAGCGTACGCGCCAAAGAGGGGCGAATGCCGACGAACACGACGCGTGCCCCAAGCAGCTCTACGGCCCTGCATACTTCGAAAAGACGCTTGGTCAGGTGGGTATCCCTAATTTCGCAGCCGCTGAACTCCATCAGCACTTGCTTGGCCTTTTTGGAGGCGACCTCTTGAAGTAGCTTATCCTCTAGGATGTCCGTGCGCTGCTCGTCCATCTCGCCGACGATCGGAACGAGCAGCGTTTGCCTTGAGACTTCAATGATCGGGCTCGAGAGCTCCTGGATCGTCCGGTAGCTGGAAAGGCTCTCCTCGGCAAGACGAACCTGTTCTTTTTCGTAGGCCATGAGAACCAAGCTTAGGTCGTCATCGAGCCTTTGACTGAGGGCGGTAAACATTGAAACGGGGGAACCTTCAAGGAGGCGCATCAGCTCGTTTCGGATATAGGAGTAGGATTTGAGGATGATGGTCATGGCGAGCCCCCTCTTGACGTAGGAGCGCCCGATCCTGATCCGGTCTTGGGCGTAGGATTCTTCCGGAAGATCGTCATCCAGCAGGCTTTCGAGCCAGCGCTCCATCCCGTTACGGAACTTGGCCTCAAACGCTTGATCTTCGAACGTGTTGGAAAACCCCCCGGATTTCAGGAAGTCGGTCACGCCGTTGGCAATCCGACGCACTTCGGCTTGGTCCAGCGCTTCGTTGAGGGCAAAAAATTGGTTTTGACCGGCCTCAGGGCAGCCTTTCAGCCTTTCTTCCCTAGGGCGACTGCACACTCCGGCCTCCTGCGACATCGTGGAATCTCCTATTTCATAATATGGTTGTGTGTATAGCCTGACTTTTTTAGCTTAAACCATAGGCCCGCTCTTTTCAAGCAAACGCCTTCTATAACGAAGAAAGAATTCCTAGAGAACTAGGAAATACCCTCGAGGTATTTTCTAAGCCGCCTCGATCAACGGCCTTTCGTAACGAGGGTTTACGCCTATGGATAGGCTTTTGGAGATTCTAGGCAGACAGGAGTTGAAGTAACTACGCCCATCCCTAAAGGGAGGGGCTTTTCGCTGCAGGAGGACTGGCCTGATGCGCGAATATGCAGGACGAGTTACGGACGCCCCTCGCCAAGCCGATAGGCATGGCAAACCCGGCAATGTTCTTGGACGCGTTCACGTCCGCGTGCAGCCGTGTTCCGCACGCGCAGGAGAACAGATGCCTCTCCCGCTTTCCGATGGCCCCGCAAACGCTGCACGTCTGGCTTGTGTGGGCGGGGTCGGTGTAGGTTGCACGAAGGCCAGCGGCCTTGGCCTTGTAGTAGACGAAGTCCTGCAGCTGTCGGAAGGCCCAGCGGTGCAGCCTGGCCCGAATACGCTTCCCGGCCTTTATGCTGGCCCGGATGTGGGTCAAGTCTTCCATACGGATCTCGCTGGTGCCTGCGCGCAGGGCTTCGGTTACTATGGCTTTGCTGGTTTCGTGGTTGATGTGCTTTACGTGCCGTTCCTCGCGCCCGGAGATAGCCTTGAGTTTACGCTTAGCTGCGCGGCTACCGTTGGATTGGAGACTGCTGCGTTGGGCAAGATGTTTGTCTCGGTCGTGTCTGAGCTTCCCCCCGCCCCATACCTTGCCAGTGCTGGTGGCGGCGAGGTTGTTTTCCCCGACGTCCACGCCAATAACCCCGCTGCCTTGGACTGGGGCCACGTCTGGGATGTCCAGAGCAAGGTTGAAGTACCAGACGCCCTTTCTGACGACAAGCCTAGCTTCCTTCGGGGTGCCCGAAGCCATAAGGTCGCGCTGATGTTTGCCGCAGACGAACGGAATCCTGGCTCGTCCGGACGGCGTGAACAGCGAGAGCGTGTCGCCTTGTATCGAGTATGTCCTTTTGTCGTAGCTGACGGACGTAGGCTGGAAAGCGACGGATGGCACCGGCCTGTCTTTGCGGATCTTACCGTTCGCTTTGAGTGTTTTGTAGGTGTCGGCCACGCGGTGCACGGCCTGGCACACCATCTGCGAACCCAGCGCAGGCATTGCTTCCCTGACCGGGTAGTAAGCCAAGTGGTGAAGGGCTACCCTGTTCCAGCAGCGGTGCTCCCTGGCGAACGCTGCTATCATGTCGCATGCCTTGGCGTAGGCCTCGGCCATGCTGCACAGCCCAGAAGCCTGCTCCGCAGACGTAACCAACTTGAGGGATACCGTTTTCGTACTCATATAGGATATGTTACCATAGGACTAAACGGATCACAACCTAAAAGGCGCTTTCCTCCCCGGTCTAAAGGCCGGGGTATCCAGTGCTAGGGGAGGATGAAAAAAGAGAATGGTGAGCCGTGCTGGATTCGAACCAGCGACCCTCTGCTTA
>WOYI011017232.1_pt1 | contig 20753 bp, 13 predicted proteins | sample 6423411 | NCBI WGS metagenome assembly WOYI01 (sample SAMN13441803, study PRJNA592873) | oil field metagenome | biome: oil field; feature: oil-well bore; material: oil-contaminated soil; isolation source: oil-contaminated soil from oil-well borehole | place: Germany: Wietze | collected 2016-10-18 ... | reverse complement strand
TGCTGCCGCTGTTCTGGACGGCCTGGTTGAATCAGCGCACCTTCCGCGTGGATGCCTTGATTGAACATGCCACTGCGGCAGAGATCACTCAGCTGGTGAAGGCCAAAAAATCCTCGTTTTATCTTGCAGGCACAGGCTGTGCATTGCTCGCGCATGTGCCGTTGCTACAACTCGTCGTCCCCGTATTTACCGCGCTGGTGTTTGTCCATCTGGGGTTGGCGGCTTTGCGCGAACAGAGGCGGTTACAAGGAATTCAGGTATGAAGCTGTGGTGAAAACAGCCCTGTTCCTCACCAGCCGGTTGAAACTGTGATATATCGTTCATTGTTGTCTCTATAACCGAGCAGTAACGACATGGAAGATAAAACAATTTATTCAAAAACTGCGCGGGGTTTTCGCGAGGTTGTGAATAAAACGAAAGGTTTCCCTCGTGAGCTGCGCAGAGTGCTGGAGTCCGTGGATGGCAAGTCCGATTTTCATGCACTGCTCAAAGCGCTCGATGGTTACTCTGAAAAAGCGTTGCAGCAAGTCATATCTGAACTGATCCGGGATGGCTATATTCGTGACCCGGAGGAATACCGTGCGCCGTCTGTGCGGCCGGGCGCGATAGCAAGGCACCCACCATTGGTAAGCCACGCCGAAAATGAATTTGATTTCACCGCGATGGCCGACCCGCCTTCGATGCCTGCTGCCCCTACTGTAGATCTGGCAGAAGCTCAGGCACGTAAAGAAGCTGAAGCGCAGATACAGCAAGAAGCTGAAGCGGAGGCCCTTCGCCGGGCGGAAGAAGCGCAAGCCGCGAAAGAGGCCAAAGAAAAGGCACGGCTAGATGCACAGCGGGAAATCGAAGTACGACTGGAGCATGATGCAGAGGTTAAGGCTAAAAAGGACGCTGAAGCCGTGGCGCAACGCCAGGCAGAGCAAGAATTGGCGCGTAAAAAAATCGAAGCGCTGATACGGCAAGAGGTGGAAGCTAAAGTAAGACAGGAAGCGGAGGCTCTAGCGCAACGCAAGGTTGAAGAAGAGCGACTGCAACGCGAAGCAGAAGCGATGGCAGCAGTAGATGCGGCTGAACAACGGCGACGCGAAATATGGGCAAAGTCGCGACTGGAAGCCAAAATTATGGCGCAACGCCAGGCTGAAGAAGCGCAGGCGAAGGCAGACGCTGAAGCATTGATACGGCAAGAAGAGGCAGCTAAAGCGCAACGAGAGGCCGACGCTTTGACACAGCGCCAGGCTGAAGAAGCGCAGGCGAAGATCGCCGCTGCAGCGCAGATCCGGCGCGAGAGGGAAGCTAAAGCGCAACAGGAAGCTGACGCTTTGGCGCAGCGCAAGGCTGAAGAAAAGCATGCAAAGAAGGCGGCCGCAGCGCAGAAAAAAGCGCAAGCGAAGATGCGGCGTGAGGCTGCGGCCAAAGAGAAAGCCGAGGCCAAGGCCAGGGCAAGGCGAGAAGCGCAGGAGCTTGCCGAAAAAAAAGCCTATACGGATGAGATGGAAAAAGGCTTCATAGTAGCCACTCCATTACCGGATCGACAGAATGTACGCCGGACTGGCACAGCCTGGGCAACAGGTATCGCAAGCGCGCTGGCATCGATGCATCATGCCTTGACCGAGCAGTTTAGGAAGAATCAAAAGGTGCGACGCAAGCTTGTGCGAGGCGCAGTATTCGCCCTGTTTGTGGGGGTGGCCATTTTGCATGTCATTTCATTTGATGAGCGGTTGTCCGTGCTCGAAAAAACAGCGACTGCTCAATTCAGGCAACCGGTAAAAGCAAAGGCTCTACACTTCTGGCTGCTGCCTACGCCGCATTGGCGTCTGCAAGATGTCACTATTGGCGATCAGGGCCAGATTCGTGTTGCACTAGTCAAGGCCAAGACTTCAATTGGCACACTTTTCAGCGGCCAGAACGCGATTACTTTGATTGAGGCTGAATCGGCGACCTTGAATCCCGAGGGAGTTTCGTGGATTCTGGCCGGTAGGGCACAAGCGAATGCCCTGGGCTTCCCACGTATCGAGGTCAAAGGCGTACAGGTGAGCGGGCCGTTTGGTGCATTGCCAAATTTCGATGCCAATGCCGCAGTCGATGCTCATGGCAACTGGCAGAAGATTGAATTGCGGACGCCGGACCGAAAGTTCAAGGCCGAGCTTGATGCAATGGACAATGGCGCGCGCGTGACGCTAAATGCTGCAGCTTACACTGTGCCTCTGAGTCTGGAGAGTGTGAATCCGGGTGAGCCTGACCAGCTGACGCTTAAAAATTTTTCGGCAGCCGGTGTTCTGGTAAACAAGGAATTTTCGGTGTCTGAGTTTTCGGGTGAAGTCCATGGTGGTTATGTCAGTGGCAAGGCGAGGTTGAATTGGAGCAATGGATGGACACTCAATGGCGAAGCCCAGGCAAAGCTGCTTGATACGGCGGCCATGTTCCCTGCGCTATCGGAAGGCGGGCTGCTTAGCGGAAGCGGCACTTTTGCAATGCAAGCAGCCGACCCGGCGTTACTCACGGCATCTGCACGCGCGGAAGGCCGCTTTCTAGTCGAGCGTGGGGGGCTACGCGGCATAGATCTTGGCCAGGCCTTACGCGGGATGGGCAGTGGTGGCAGAACGCCTTATGCCACACTCGACGGAAAATTTGCTTATAGTCACGGCGAGACGCAGCTGCGCAATGTGAAAATGATCGACGGTATGATGACAACGACAGGCAATGCAGACATTAGTGCCGACAAGGTGATAAGCAGTCGATTTTTTGTTGAACTTAAGTCGAATTTCATTCACGTGAGGCGTGCCGTGTCCATGACAGGAACGCTGGATGCTCCGCAATTTGGTCGTTGATCATTGAGGGGTCTTTGTCTGCTGACCTGAGCCGACGATAAGAAAGACAACATAGAGGAAACCGCAATGCCAGTGCAATCGATTGGTGCAATTATTATTGGTGATGAGATCACGCGTGGCAAGCGTGCGGATAGCCACTTTTCCAAGCTCATTGAAATCCTTGCTGTGCGCGGCATGCATCTGGACTGGGCAATGTATATCGGGGATGATCGGCAGCGCTTGATCGATACTTTTCGGCGTACTTTAGCGAGTAGTGACATTGTTTTTAGTTTCGGCGGCATCGGCAATACGCCTGATGATCACACGCGCCAGGCGGCCGCAGCGGCAGCAGACGTCGACTTGTTTTTGCATCCCGAGGCAGAGCATGAAATTCGTGCTCGCTTTGTCGAGATGAATCGAGAACTGACGATTGAATCGCTGGATATGGGGTGCTTTCCTGCAGGTAGCCAAATTATTCCCAATCCGTTTAACCGCATTGCCGGTTTTTCACTGGGGAGGCATTATTTTGTGCCAGGTTTTCCGCAAATGGCCTGGCCAATGGTGGAGTGGGTATTGGATACCAAGTATCGTCACCTGTTCAATGCCACACCCGTGGCGGATGACGCCATACTCGTCTGGGGTGGTGTTGAAAGTGTGCTGATTCCGTTAATGCGCGCTGTTGAAGAGCGGTTCCCTGCCGTGAAGACTTTCAGTTTGCCCTTCCTTGGCTCGCCAGCTGTGCCTTCTCATGTCGAGCTGGGTGTGCGCGGCGAACCGGGACAGGTGCCACCGGCGATGGAGATGCTGCGCCACGGGGTGATGGCACTAGGGTACACCTCCGATCCGAGATCTGCCGCGACATAGAACGCTGCATGCGGGATGATAAAGGTCATGCAATGAAGGCTACACAAAAAGGACGTGGCGCCGCTGGTAATCCGGATAATCGCTATGCCCGTTGGCAACGCGAGGAAGCGGACGATGGATGGTGGGCAGAGACTGAAGAGTTTGAGTTTGCACCGTATTTGACTACTGAGTTGATCGTCGATACAGCCAAGTCGGTGATCAGTTATAACCATTCGCCAGATATTCCGTTTGATCGTTCCATCAACCCGTATCGCGGCTGCGAGCATGGTTGCAGCTACTGTTTTGCGCGGCCCAGTCATGCGTATCTGGGGTTATCGCCGGGGCTGGATTTTGAGACCAAGCTGGCCTATAAGCCCGATGCGGTTGAGGTGTTGCGCCGGGAGCTCGCGCATCCAGGGTATGTGTGTAAACCTTTGGCGCTGGGCATTAATACCGATGGCTGGCAGCCGGTAGAGCGGCGTTTGCGCTTGACGCGCGGGATACTGGAAACGCTAGCCGCGTGCCGTCATCCGGTGAGCATTGTGACCAAATCCGCGTTGATTCTGCGCGATCTGGACATTCTCGCGGAGATGGCAAAACAGCATCTGGTGCGCGTTGCTGTATCAATTACCACGCTGAATACTGATCTGGCGCGGCGTATGGAGCCACGCGCGGCGTCTAGCCAGCGCCGACTTTCTGTGCTGGAGGCACTGTCTGCTGCGGGCATACCGACAGCGGTTTTAGTGGCACCTGTGATACCGGCCCTGACGGATCATGAGCTGGAAGACATTCTGCAAGCCGCAGCTGATGCCGGCGCCCGCACGGCAGGTTATGTGTTGCTGCGCCTGCCGCATGAGGTCAAGCCGTTATTTCGTGACTGGCTGGAACGTGAGGAACCCGGTCGCGCCGAACATGTATTCAGCCTACTACGTCAAATGCATGGCGGCAAGGAATATGACAGCCGCTTTGGTCATCGTCATCGTGGCGATGGGCCGTTAGCCGATATCATTCAGCAACGCTTTAAAATTGCTTGCCGACGTTTAAGACTCGATCAACATTTGCCTGCGTTGGATTCCACTTTGTTCCAACCGCCGGATATGGATATCAGGCAAGCGAAAAGCACACCCACTGGGCTTGTACAGCAATCCCTGTTTTGAATCGGCAGGCATTGCGATGCTGCCGGACGTATCGCCGCAGTCGTGTTGCACAGCCTATTAATGGAACCCTTTTTTTGTTATCGCTATTTAGCGACAACACCTGGCTATTTGAAAATTGAAAGACAGGTGCTGATGCCGATCGCGTACATCGTGCGCAAACACGGTGTGATTTTCTTCACGCCGTGCCGCCAACCGTCAGTCCATCAATTCGCAAGGTGGGCTGCCCTACGCCTACTGGCACGCTTTGGCCATCTTTGCCGCAGGTGCCAACACCCGGGTCGAGCGCCAGGTCGTTGCCAATCATCGAGACGCGAGTCATGGCGTCTGGCCCATTGCCGATCAGGGTTGCGCCTTTCACGGGCGTGGTGATTTTTCCGTTTTCGATCAGGTAAGCCTCGGCAGTGGAAAAGACAAATTTTCCGCTGGTGATATCGACCTGGCCGCCGCCAAAGTTAGCTGCGTAAATTCCTTTTTTGACGGATTTGATGATTTCTTGCGGGTCATGCTCGCCGTTCATCATCATGGTATTAGTCATGCGTGGCATCGGTAGATGGGCAAAGGATTCGCGGCGGGCATTTCCCGTGAGCGCCATACCCATCAAGCGTGCGTTCAGGCTGTCTTGCAGATAACCGACAAGGATGCCATCTTCGATCAGCACGGTACGCTGCGTTGGGTTACCTTCGTCATCCACCGTGAGCGAGCCACGGCGATCAACCAGCGTGCCGTCATCAATCACCGTGACGCCTTTGGCGGCAACGCGCTGCCCGAGTCTGCCGGAAAAGGTCGAGCTGCCTTTGCGGTTAAAGTCGCCCTCCAGCCCGTGGCCTACGGCTTCATGCAGCAGAATGCCAGGCCAGCCGGGGCCGAGTACAACGGTCATTTCACCCGCTGGTGCAGGTTTTGCAGCCAAATTAACGCTGGCTTGGTGAACCGCGCAGCGGGCATATTCGCGCAGCATGTCGTCAGTAAAGTAGGCGTAATCGAAACGTCCGCCGCCACCTGAAGAGCCCTGCTCGCGGCGTCCATTTTCCTCCATGATGACGGAGAGTGAAACCCGCACCAGCGGGCGAACATCCGCTGCCATATGGCCGTCAGAGCGTGCCACGAGTATCACTTCCCAGGTGCCCGCGATGTTTGCCATGACCTCCTTGACGCGCGGGTCGGCGGTGTGTGCCATGGCTTCCAGGCGTTCGAGCAGCGATACTTTTTCGGCATCTTTGAGCGAACTGATCGGGTCACCTGCAGCATACAGTGCAGGAGAAACTCGGCGATGGCGTAACGCCGGGGCTAAGCGATGCGCGCCTCCAGCCGCAATGGCGCGGGTTGTGCCAGCGGCGGTTTGCAGCGCGCTAAGGCTGATATCGTCCGAATAGGCGAAGGCGGTTTTTTCACCCGAAATGGCGCGCACGCCAACGCCTTGCTCGATATTGAAACTGCCCGATTTGACAATGCCTTCTTCCAGACTCCAGGCCTCGGATCGCGCATATTGAAAATACAGATCAGCGAAATCTACATGATGGCTCATGAGCTGGCCAAAGACGCGTTCCAGCTTGTGTGGCGCGAGATCATAGGGAGCCAAAAGAGTTTCTTCGGCGACTGAGAGGTGATTTGCGTTCATGATTTTCCTTAGAGAACTCGGTGTTGTAGCGCAGGCAACCGTGTGCGAATATCGGCCAGGTGTTGAGGGTCAAAGTCGGCCAAAATCACGCCTTCACCCTTGTCCATGCGGACTAATATTTCGCCCCACGGGTCGATGATCATGCTGTTGCCATGGGTCATGCGGCCATTCGGGTGACGACCTCCTTGAGCCGCTGCCACAACATAGCATTGATTTTCAATCGCGCGGGCGCGCAGCAGAATTTCCCAATGTGCGCGGCCGGTGGTTTCGGTAAAAGCGGCGGGCATCACGATCAGATTGACTTCGCCCATGTGGCGGTAAAGCTCGGCAAAACGGAGGTCATAGCAAATGGATAAACCCATGCGGCCAAGCGGGGTGTCGCACGTCACTACTTCATCGCCCGCTTCAATGGTGGCGGCTTCGTCATAGTGCTCATCGCCTTTGTGAAACCCGAACAAGTGCATTTTGTCGTAGCGAGCCACACGTTCGCCTTGCGGATTGAACACTAGGCAGGTGTTGCGCATTTTGGCGGGGTTGTTGGACACGAGCGGCAACGACCCACCGACCAGCCAGAGACCATGCTGGCGTGCCATCGTGGACAAAAACTCTTGAATTGGTCCGTGGTCCATTGCTTCGCGCGCAGCGAGGCGCTCTGCATCACTTGCGCCGATGAGTGGAAAATATTCGGGCAAGACGGCCAACTGTCCCCCCGCAGCGGCGGCTTGGCTGATCAGTCGTGCCGCAGTGTCCAGATTTGGAGTGACGGCCGGGCCTGAAATCATCTGCAGGGCGGCAAGTTTCATGGGGTAATCCGAGGCACAGCAGAAGAAGATTTTTCGGCAGGTTTGGTTGTGGGGGAGGGTACTGCGGGTTCGATTATGGGCTTTATTAGGGGTTTAACGGCGGGCGCAACGGTATTCTCCAGCTTAGTGACTTTAGGGTCAGACCAAGGGCCGGTGATCTGATATTCAAATGTAAAAATCTGGCCAAAAGGATCTTTTAATATTTTTTGTGCGGCCCAGACAGCAGCACCGGCGATCGGATTGGCCATCATTGTGCCAACTGCGACACTCTCACCGAGAGCGGGTTGAACACGAGCTTGGATATTCTGTGTTTCATTCAGCAGGTTAATGCTTCCTTTGAGGAAGATTTTTGCCGAAGGAGCATTGATTTTCAAGTCAGTGGTATTCATGACTCCGTTAATAAAATCAAACTCTCCTCGGATGCTATCGAAAGCAAAACCTTCGCCAAATATATCGCGGAAATCCAGTGTGACGCGACGGATCAGTGTTTGCAAGCTTAATATGCCTAGCAGCCGACCTACGCCAGGTTCCAGTTTTTTGATTTGCCCTTTATCGGTATCAATTTTCAGTTTGCCATTGAGGCTGGGGTAATCAATCGTGAGCGGAGCGCCACGCCAGTTAAAGCGACCTGTGAGGCTAACCCGTTCGCTGCGGAGTGATTCTGGATAGCTTAAACGGGACAGTGTCTTTTCAATATTGTTTGATGTTAAATCGAAATCAATGTGTGTTTCAGATGGTGTTGGTGGTGGACGCCAGCGGCCTTTGATCGACAGGGTGTCACTGTCATTCTTGACGTTGATCACGGTGTGCCACGCAGCATCGCGGTTTTCTGCGGTGAGATGCACACTGCCCAGCGGGCGATTCTTCAGCGACAGCTCGCCAATGCTGATGTCCAGTGCCGGCAAATCGTTAATGACTTCGTTGGCTTGCGCTTGCAAACTGGCGGGTGTGGCACTGATTTCTGGTATGAAGAACTTGTCCAGATGGGCGATAAGTTTTCCCTTGCCTGCACTTTGCCATTCCAGATTGCCGGAGAGTTCACGGCTTTTTAATTCGCCTTTGGTTACCAGCGTATCCAGCCGACTGCCTGTGGCGCGAACGTCATGTAAATTTTTATCGAAAAGTTTGAGGTCGGTCACGCGCAGATCAAATTGCACGGCAGGCAAGGATGTTGCGGGTTTTTGATTGCCTCCTGCATCTATCAGCAAAAGACGGCGCCATGCATCGGCATCGAGCTTGGGCAAATTCATTGCCACCAACAATTGCTGTTCAGGCAAGGCAGCGCTGACGTCGCCGAGCGTGAGCAGTCCCTGGGTGATGACAGCGGGCGAGATATCCTGGCGACGCCCCAGTTGTAACCGCGCGGCAGGCCCCAGGCGAACATCCAGCATGTCGCGCGGGATGGCGGTCAGCAGGGGGGGGCGAGATGGTTTTGTCGTCGTCTTGCTTTGCGCCGTATCACCAGCGCCGAGTTTTTGCGCGATTCCGATGCCGGTGTGAATGTTAGTCAGGGCGTGACGTTCAAAGCTTGCTGCTAACGGCTCTTTGGCTGATTTATTAAAAGGTTCAGGCAGGCTGGATGAAAGACCGATAAGATTGGACGTGATTTTGACATCGGCCGATTTGTTTTTCACGCGAATATCGCCATTCCATTTCGCGCTGCCGGAAAGATGATCGAACACCGGATGTGTAAACTGACGGCGCAGCGCAGCGACAGTAAGTTCCCCAGCGGCATTGACTTGAACGCCATTATTGCTGGTGGTGATATTTGCAGAGAGCGGCATTCCCAGCAATGTGCCGCGAATATCCCGGGCTTCAAGATTGTCGGCGGAGAATTGCAATTGCCCGCGTACATCGGCCAGCGGCGGCAAGTCGGCATCTATGGTGAGCCGATTACTGTCAAAGCGGTATTTCCCTGCAATCTTTGTGTGCTCCATGCGGCGCAGTGGCAGGTCCAGTTTGAGCTCCAGTTCACCCGTGCCAGAAGCCTTCATGTTCTCGGTGAAGTGATCAATGCGTGCCCCGACCGGGCTGGCTTCGATATAGCGCAGGAAGTCGGGGGTCGGGCCTGCAGCTTTGCCGGTGACGATGAGCAGTTCTTCTGGTGTTTGCAGATCAGTAATTTCTGCACGCACGTCATGTAGATCAACACCAAAGATACGGCCGGTTTTGCCAGTAATCAGCATGCGCTCTCCGGCGAACAGCAATTCGCCATCAATGCCAGTGATTTCCGGCCAGCCGGTGGCATAGTCAAGTGTTGCTGCGTGGAATTTACTGCGTACTTCAAACAGGCCGCCCTGATTTTTGCTCGGCCCGCCGCGAAAGGGGAAGTGGCGTAGATCTCCTTTGAGCACGAGGTTTGCTTCGCTTGCAGTGCCGGCCAGAATGCCGGTACGTAGCCAATCACGTGTCGCTTGGCTGACAACCAGTGGAATGTACCGCCAGACAGCATTGCCATTGCCACGCGTCAGCCGGGCGACGAGATCAATTTCTCCCGGACCAGCTGGCAAGGCATGCCAACTGCCGCTGGCCTCTCCTGCCGCATCAGGGTTGCTAAAGGTGGCTTTTATCAGCTGAATACTCAAGCCATTGGCGATTTTCTTCCATTTGGCTTGTGTGGTGAAAGTATCCAGCGCAAGATTGGGTTCAGAAAAAATGGTGGGTAACGCAATTGTGCTGTTCTTCCCGTTCAGGTCGATGGTGCCGTCCTGGTCTGTGCCAGCGATATGACCATTGATGCCAGCCATGTGGGTAACAGGACCGAGGCTGCTCACGCCAAAGTTTGTCAGGCGGCTGTTAATTGACCAGTGCTGCAACGCATCCACGGGGCCTTGCCAATTAAGGCTAAGCTCAGCCAATTTTCCCTGTGGTGAATAACGGTTCAGTTGCTCGCGGGCGGTCGCATTCAGGGGGAGAAAAGTCGCCAGCTTTGATACGGTGTCCATATCAAGTTGATTGGCAGTAAAGCTGCCGCTGGGTTTATTATTTTCATCGGGCTTGGTTTTTTTCGCATGCGGGATCAGGTCCAATAAATTTAATCCGGCCAGCGTTTTTTGTTGCGGAGTTTTACTTTGCCAACGCAGGGTGACATCTGTCGGGGGCAGTGTCAGCCCATTGCGGGTGGTTAGCGCCAGGTGATTGCTGGATCCGGAAAACCCACCATCAATACGTTCTGCGGCGAGCCTGCCGTCCAGTTTTAATAAATCCAGTTCGGGAAGATCCGGGCGTAGCTGCAGGCGCACGTCTGCCAGGCGGACATCAGCCGTAGCTGCCGTGAGCTGTGCGTTGGCGAAATTGAGCCATAAGCGCAAGGCACCGCTGCCTTGTGGAATGGCTACAGGATAATCAACCCAGGCGCGCCACCCGGCGAGGTCAGCATAATCGATTTCAGCATAGGTTTCGCCTGACCAAGTCGCCAGTTGGTTCAGGTCGCGGCTTTTCAGGTTGCCGCGAATATCCAGTCGTGTCGCCAAAGCGCGGGGCGGTTCTGCAGTAAAGCCAAAACGGTGTGATGGTTTATTGTTATCAAGCTGAAAATTCAGATGATTAAGCTCGAGCGGCGGGGCATTGCGCAAGAAGTCCTGCCAGGTGATTGTGGCGTCACGAATGACGATTTGATGCTGTGCAAATAGCCAAAGTGAAAAAACATTCCGATCGGTCTTTTTTGGTGTGATTTCCAATCCGGCGGCAAAGAGGCGACCTGATTTGTCGCGGCTTAATACGATGCGTGGCGCAAGAAATTCGAGGCGGGCCAGACGTAATTCACCATATAAAAGTGAATCCCATGCGGGTTCGGCGGTGACGTGTTCAAGGTTGAGTAGTGAATCGCCCGCTGCATCTCGAATCTCGACACCTTGCAAGTTGAGGACGGGTCTTAATCCCGACCAGTGAGCTTCAATGGCGCGAATGCGGACGGGTTGCTGGATTGCAGCGCTGATGGTTTGCTCGATATTGCCACGATAATTTTCGATCTGTGGCAATACGCCATAACGTAAGGCAATGACGAGCAATGCCACGGCAAAATAGAGCAGGGTGGCACCCCATGACAACACGTGAAAAATGCGCATAAATCGACTCGAACGAGGCAGGCCTCGCAGTAGACGATTGTTAGTGAATGAAGACAAAGTGGGAATTTGAGGCATGTAAAAAGGGCACGGAGATCACGCTATTGGACGCACTGAAGTTCCCAAAAAAGGTGAAAATAGTGGTATCAGAGTTGAAATTCTAACCGATGCCTTCTATGGTCACCATGCTTGCCGACACTATCGCTGATATTGCTAAGGCTGTTTCTGTCTCTCGATATCTGGAAAGGCTGCTGACCGCCAAGCCAGCGCTTGCCGATGAAGTGACCGCGTCGCTCAAAATACCTGTCGCAAGGGCTGAGCTTTCTGGCTGGCTGAGTGGTAGGCAAGCAACTCCACTAATGAGTGAAGCAGATTTGAAGCCGTTATTGCGGCAGTTCAAGCAATATGCCTATGCGCGCATCGCCACGCGCGACCTGGTGGGGCTGGCGCCATTGGCCGAGGTGACTGAAACGATGACGCTGATTGCCGAAATGGCCATCGCGCGGGCGCTGGCCATCCTGACGGCAGCACAGGTGGCACGCTATGGCATGCCGCGTGGCGCGGATGGGCAGGCACAGGAATTGATCGTGGTCGGCATGGGCAAGCTGGGCGGGCGCGAGTTGAATGTGTCGTCAGACATTGACCTGATCTTCGTCTATCCGGAGGATGGCGATACGGATGCCGCCAATGCAGATCAGCGCAGCATCTCCAGCTTCGAGTTTTTTACGCGGTTGGGGCGCGGCCTGATCAATGCCATTGCCGAAGTCACTGCCGACGGGCAGGTGTTCCGTGTGGACATGCGCTTGCGGCCGAATGGTGATTCGGGGCCGCTGGTGTGTTCGTTCGACATGCTGGAAAACTATTTCATCACTCAGGGGCGCGAATGGGAGCGTTATGCCTGGATCAAGGCGCGGCCGTTGACCGGGAGCCGTCACGACGGGCTGGAAGCAATCCGCCGTCCCTTTGTGTTCCGTAAATACCTGGATTTCGGCACGATCAATGCGATGCGCGAGCTGCATGCGCAGATTCGCCGCGAAGTGGCCAAAAAGGATATGGCCGATAACGTCAAGCTCGGCCCCGGCGGCATCCGCGAGATTGAATTCCTGGCCCAGGTGTTCCAGTTGATCCGTGGCGGGCGGGACATGGCCTTGCAGATACAGCCGACGCTGGCGGTGCTGAAGCTGCTGGCGATGCGCGAGATCATGACGGCTGCGGCGGTAGAAGCACTGACGGCCGCCTATGATTTTTTGCGTCGCACGGAGCACCGCCTGCAATATCTGGATGATGCGCAAACCCATTTGCTGCCGGCATCTGCCGATGACCAGCAACGTGTGGCGCAGGCCATGGGGTTTGCTGATTTTGCCGCTTTCAACGTTGCCCTGAATGTCCACCGTGCCACGGTGTCCAGTCATTTCGATCAGGTATTTGCCGATCCCGGCCAAGGGCAGCAAGAACTTGTCGAGTTGTGGAACGGCACAGGCAGTGACGTGGCCGATGGTTTTGAAAAACTCGGCTATCGTGACCCGGCGGCAGCCGCGGCGCGCGTCGCGGCGATGCGCGCCGCACCACGCTACGCGCAAATGCCGGAAGAAATCCGCAGTCGCCTGGATGCCTTGGTGCCACGCCTGATCCAGGTTGCGGCGCAGGAGACGCATCCGGATGAGACGCTGGCGCGCGGCCTGGATCTGCTCGACGCGATTTCCCGCCGTGGTTCTTATCTGGCGTTGTTGCAGCAATATCCGCAGGCCCTGCAGAAAGTGGCGCATCTGGTCGGCAGTTCAAGCTGGGCGGCGAATTACCTGCAACGCCATCCGATCCTGCTGGATGAACTGCTGGACGCCCGCCTGCTCGATGTGGCGCCTGACTGGACTGCATTCCGCACAGAGTTGCAGCAGTCGCTGGCAGTGCTGGAACCGGATACCGAACGCCAGATGGATGTATTGCGTGAGCAGCATCATGCGCAGGTTTTCCGTGTGCTGGCGCAGGATATGGCGGACCTGCTGACAGTGGAAAAACTGGCGGACCATTTGTCCACACTGGCTGACATTCTGCTCGATTCAGCGCTGACCTGCGCCTGGAAAAAGCTGCCCGAACGTTATCGTGGTCATCGTGAAACACCGCAATTTGCGGTGATCAGTTACGGCAAGCTGGGCGGCAAGGAACTCGGTTACGCCTCTGACCTCGATCTCGTCTTCCTGTATGACGACGAGCATCCGGATGCCGGCGAAATCTACTCGCGGCTGGGCACGCGGCTGAATACCTGGTTGTCGGCGCAGACAGCGGCCGGCCAGTTGTTTGAAACCGATTTGCGCCTGCGGCCGAATGGCGAGGCCGGACTGGTGGTAAGCTCAATCGCCGCCTTTCGTAGTTATCAGCTTGAATCGGCCTGGGTGTGGGAACACCAGGCGCTGACCCGGGCGCGTTATTCGGCAGGTGATGCGGTGGTCGGGGCGGCCTTCGAGCGGATACGCCAGGAGGTCTTGTGCCAGCCGCGCAATCTGGCCAAGCTCAAGCGCGAGATTCTCGCCATGCGCCAGAAAATGTATGACGCACATGCCACCAAGCCGGGTGAACGGGAACGGGTGTTTGACCTGAAGCATGATCCGGGCGGGCTGATCGACGTGGAATTCATCGTGCAGTATCTGGTACTGGGTTATGCGCATCAATACCCGCAATTGACCGCCAACCTGGGCAATCTCGCGCTGCTGAAAATGGCGGCTGACCTGGGATTGATTCCGGATGGTCTGGTCGACGCGGCGCGCAATGCGTACCGCGATTTTCGCCGCATGCAGCATCAACTGCGGCTGGATGCCGCCAAGGCGCGGGTGCCGCCGGACACGGTGCAACGGGAAGTCGATGCGGTGGGCGCGCTGTGGCGCGCGGTTTTTGGAGATGCAACATTGGAAAATACAAAGGAATCGTATGCCGGTTAACTACACCACGCCTGAGCCTGCCGACTTGTTGCCGGTTGCGGGCGTTCGCCTGGGCACCGCGGAGGCGGGAATCCGCAAAAAGAACAGGCGCGACCTGACGCTGATCGAACTGGCGCCTGGCAGCCAGGTGGCGGGCGTATTTACGCAGAACCGTTTTTGTGCCGCGCCGGTGACGGTATGCCGTGAGCATCTGGCGGCAAGCCCGGCCATGCGCGCACTGGTCATCAACACCGGCATCGCCAACGCCGCGACGGGTGATGCGGGCCTGGCCGCCGCACGCGACAGCTGCGCGGGCGTGGCGCAGTTGCTGGGTTGCAGCGCGCAGGAAGTACTGCCGTTTTCCACCGGCGTGATCCTGGAACATTTTCCGACCGATAAATTGCTCGCCGCATTGCCCGCCGCGCAGGCCGATTTGAAGGTCGACCAATGGCATGCGGCAGCGCACGCGATCATGACCACCGATACCGTCGCCAAGGCGGCCTCGCGCCGTGTCACCAGCGCCGACTATTCCTGTGTGGTCACTGGCATGTCCAAAGGCGCCGGCATGATCCGCCCCAACATGGCGACCATGCTCGGCTTTATCGCCACCGATGCGGGCATTGCGCCAACACTGCTGCAACAATTGGTGCAGGACGCGGCCGATGTTTCCTTCAACTGCATCACCGTGGATGGCGATACCTCAACCAATGATTCCTTCATCCTGATGGCCACCGGCGCCAGCGGTTTGCGGATCGACAGCGAAACCTCGCCGCACTGGCCTGCCGTGCGCGAGGCAGTGATCGGCGTGGCGCAGGAACTGGCGCAGGCCATCGTGCGCGACGGCGAGGGCGCGACCAAGTTCATCACCATAAAAGTCGGCGCTGGCAACACGGCGGCGGAATGCCGTCAGGTGGCCTACGCCATCGGCCATTCGCCGCTGGTGAAGACAGCCTTCTTCGCTTCCGACCCCAATCTCGGCCGTATTCTCGCCGCCATTGGCTATGCCGGTATCAATGATCTGGACGCGGCTGGCGTCAAGGTCTGGTTGGGCAGCAATGGCGAAGAAGTGCTGGTGTCGGAAAACGGCGGTCGCGCGGCGAGCTACCGTGAGGCAGACGGCGCGCGCATCATGCAGGCGGCGGAAATCACCGTGCGGGTGGATCTGGCGCGCGGCGTGGCGCAGGCAACGGTGTGGACCTGCGATTTTTCCTACGACTACGTCAAGATCAACGCGGATTACCGCTCATGAACAGGCAACCGACAAATCAGGCATGTTTCGCGCGGGCGATGGCGCTGTTTGACGCCGCCAACCGTGAAGACCCGAATCAGGACGATGGCCAGCCGAAGGAACTGCTTTACAGTCAGCGCATGAGCGACATGCTCGGTCGCTATGCGCCAGATGCGGATGAGGCCGTGCAACTCGCCATGCGCGCACAACACATCCGCCGCTGGACGGTGCCGCGCAATAGTTACCCGCTGAACAACGAAGGCTACCATCAATGGCGCACGGGCCTGTATCGCCTGCATGCGGATACGGCCGGCGAACTGATGCATGAGGCGGGTTATGACGCAGCGATGATCGCGCGGGTCAAGTTGGCGGTAGCCAAGCGCGGGCTGAAAAGAAATCCGGATGCGCAGTTGGTGGAAGATGTCGCCAGCCTGGTTTTCATCGAGCATTATCTGCTCGACTTTGCCGCCAGCAAGCCGGATTATGACGAGGAAAAGTGGCTGGACATCCTCCGCAAGACCTGGCGGAAAATGTCGCCTGCCGCGCATCAGTTTGCGCTTTCAGGCGCTGTTTGTTTGCCCGAATCTTTGCTGCCGATGATTACCAAGGCGGTCAGTTTGGAGAAAGCACAGTGAATATCGGTTTTATCGGCCTGGGTTTGATGGGGCGGCCGATGGCGCTGCATCTGGAAGCGGCCGGGCATACCCTGCATCTATGGGCGCGGCGCGAGGCGTCGCTGGCGCCGTTTGCCACAGTCAACGCGCAGGTTCACGCCAGCCCTGCCGAAGTCGCGCGACATGCCGAGGTGGTGTTCACCATGGTCGCCGATGGGCCGGATGTCGAGGCGGTCTGTCTTGGCGATGATGGATTGGCCGCGGGTGCAAAGCCGGGTTTGATGGTGGTTGACATGAGCACCATCGCACCGGAGGCCGCGCGCCGTATCGGTCGGCAACTTGCTGAGCGCGACATTGAGTTTCTTGATGCGCCGGTATCGGGCGGCGAAATCGGCGCCATCAATGCGACCCTGACCATCATGGTCGGTGGCCGTAGCGAGATATTCGAACAGATCAAGCCGCTGTTTGCCTGTATGGGCAAGACCATCACCTTGATCGGTGAATGCGGAGCCGGCCAGGTGGCCAAGGCATGCAACCAGCTTGTCGGCAGCGTCACCATTCTGGCCGTGGCCGAGGCGCTCAACTTTGCCCGGCAAAGCGGTGTCGATCCGGTGCGTGTGCGGGAAGCGCTTTTAGGCGGCTCGGCTTATTCAAGGATTCTTGAAAACCATGGTCAGCGCATGCTGGACCGGCAGTTCAAGCCGGGCTTCAAGGCCTGGATGCAGCAGAAGGATTTGCGTATCGTGATGGACGAAGCGCATCGTCTGGGGTTGATGCTGCCTGCCGCAGCCGCAGCGACGCAGGCATTTAATGCACTGGTGGGCAGCGGGATGGGCGAGTCGGATACGGTTGCTGTGCTGCAGTTCCTCGAAAAAATCGGTTCAGCCGCCACGGGAAATAATAGACCAGCCAAGAAAGAAATTTAATGGATGCCATGAAGACAGCTACGCCGCTGTTAGCACCTCGCCCCATGACTGCTCAGCTAGGGCTGGATGCGGTCATGAAGAACGCGCCTATCGGGATATTGTTTACCCGGCAGAGCTTACTGGTGCAAGCGAATGAACAGTGCGCGGCGATCTTTGGTTATACGGTTGAAGAGCTCGTCGGACGGCGAGCGGTGGTGCTTTATCCGAGTGAAAAGGATTATGAGTCACTGGGGGTGATTGCCAGTGGCCCGCTTACGGCGGGCGAGTTATTTCAGACTGATTATGAAATGCAGCGCAAAGATGGTTGCCGTGTATGGTGTCGTTTACGCGGACGGGCAATTAATCCGCAGCATGTTGTTGATGGCGCCTTGTGGACCATTGAAGATATTACGGAAGAGCGGTTGATTATGCAGGCTTTGGAGAACCGGACTCATGAACTGACGGCAATTTTTGAATCGCAGGCCATGGGGGTTGCCATTATCAGGGAAAGCCGGATTGTGCGAAGTAATCAGCGCTGGGAAGCACTTCGGCGCATGGTTGCCGAGTTATCGGGTGATCAATCGGAAGATCTGTTCTTCCCGGACAGCGGGATGTATGATCGCCTCCAGCAATTCGCGTCGTTGCAGTTCCAATTGGGACTGGTTTTTAGTACCGAGCAAAAATATTTGCATGTTGACGGACGCTCATCGTGGCTGCGCATGGTGGGAACGGCCTTTGATGCCGCGCATCCCAAGGCGGGTGGGGTTTGGATGCTCGAGGACATTACTGATCGTCGGTTGGCAGAAGAAACCTTGCGCGATGCTCGTGACATACTTGAAAGCTGTGTTCAGGAACGCACCAAAGAGCTTGAATCAGTGGTAGTTCAGCTGCAGCAGGAAATATCAGAACGCATACGCGCTGAGCGGAATGTATGGGAGATTGCGCATCATGACAGTTTGACTGGATTGCCTAATCGGATGTTACTCCATGATCGTCTGGAACAAGTGTTAGCCAGTGGGCAACGTAATAATCACCAAGCCGCTGTGATGTTTCTTGATCTGGATCACTTCAAGAAAATTAATGATACGCTCGGCCATGCGATTGGTGACGAATTGCTCAAGCAGGTAGCTCAGCGATTGACCGGTGTCGTACGTGCTGTCGATACCGTGTCGCGCATCGGCGGTGATGAGTTCGTCATTCTTTTGCATGAAATTTCTTCTGTCGGCGATGCCTTGTTGGTGGCTGAAAAGATTTTGGCCGTTCTAGAGCCCACGATCATGATCGAGAAGTATTCGTTGCAAGTGACGCCATCGATAGGGATCAGTATTTACCCGGATGATGCAAGTGATGCATTAGTTTTAATGAAAAACGCCGATGCGGCGATGTATCACGCTAAAGATGCGGGGCGCAATACGTTTCGTTTATATTCGTCGAAAATGGATGAACAGGCATCACGGTTTTTTGCAATAGAACAGCGTTTGCAGCAAGCAATCAAAACAAGACAAATGGTGCTGCATTATCAGCCGCTCATCGATTGGGGTAGTCGAACGGTTTGTGGTATGGAGGCTTTGGTTCGCTGGAACGACCCAGTGCATGGGCTGATTATGCCAAGCGAATTTATTTCAATTGCAGAAGAAGCCGGGCTGATCGTGCCTTTAGGGGAATGGGTACTCGCCGAGGCGTTGCGTCAAAATCACTTGTGGCAAGAGGCTGGCAGGCTGGTGGTGCCGATTTCTGTCAATTTGTCACCGCGACAGTTCCGTCAGCCGGGATTGGCGGATACCGTTCGTCGAATTCTTTTGGAAACGGGCCAGCCAGCAAATTTTCTTGAATTGGAAATTACAGAATCCAGCTTGATGCATGATGCTAAGGAAACGATCTCGATACTGGATGAACTGACGGCGCTTGGCGTAAGAATCGCCATTGACGATTTTGGTACCGGTTATTCAAGCTTGAGTTATCTCAAACGTTTTCATGTACATAAACTCAAGATTGACCAGAGTTTTGTGTGTGATGTCACAACAGATTCGGATGATGTTGCTATCGTGACAGCCGTTGTCGGCCTGGCGGAAAGCATGGGGCTGGAAACTATTGCTGAAGGGGTTGAGCGGCTGGATCAGCTCAATGCACTCATCAGGTTGGGCTGCCACAAATTCCAAGGATATCTTTTTTCCCATGCCTTGCCAGCAGAAGCAGCGGATAGTATCTTCAGTCCGGTTATCCCGCAAGGCATGCAGCAACATATTTCCTTTTGATTAAATTAACTTATCGGAGCCAAGAAACGTGAATCAAATAACAACTGCCAGTGGTTTGAAAATTGAAGATACTATTGAAGGAGTCGGCGAACCAGCATGTGCTGGACAAGTAGTCACCGTACATTACACGGGCTGGCTAACCGATGGATGTAAATTTGATTCAAGCAAAGACCGCAATGAGCCATTCGAGTTTTTACTGGGGGGGCGTCGAGTCATTGCTGGCTGGGATGAAGGCGTCGTCGGCATGAAAATTGGTGGCACACGGACATTGACGATTCCGTCTGATCTTGGCTACGGCGCACGCGGTGCAGGTGGCGTTATTCCGCCGAATGCGACGCTGGTATTTGAGGTGGAGTTGCTCGGTTTGTCTTGATTGCGTACTGATTTTTGTTTGGTCTTTTTCTCAAGGGACTTTTCAGCGACGGCTCTGGCCCCATAACGGATTCAAGAATTTTTTTGCGATCCGCTATCCGTTTTGTACCTCCTTCGATCGGCTCTGCATTTCCTGTGGTCGGCTTCAGGGCCTTGCAGCGAAATCCAAGGCACATGCTTTGCGGCGTATCACCAGCGCCGACTTTTTAAAGCGCGCTCCCGCCCTCTAAAAAAAGAATAAAAAAAACCCGATACCGAGGTATCGGGTTGAAACCAGTCCTTTGCGGACTGGAGGAGGAGACGGTACACCTACATAGAACTAATTTTTTGCTAAAAAGTAATTAAGCCGACTTTTTGCTTTTTGCAGTGGAGCCTACGGCATGTATGGTTGCCGTTGTCGCAGCAGCGACGTTTGCTTCAGCCATATCGGTTACTTGCTTGGCAGCCTTGGTCATATTGTCATATGCGGAATTAGCAGCAGCAATTGCTGATTTAACAGCAGCAACAGCTACTTCTGAACCTGCAGGTGCATTTTTGAGTGCTTGATCCATGGTGTTGGCCAAGCCAGCTTTTATTTCGGTTATTTGTGCTTCAGAAACCTTGGCCAACTCACTTTGAGTCTGGGTAGCGATTTCATACACACTGCGTGAATAGGCAACTGCTTTTTCGAGCGAGGGCTGAGCCAATGTTGCTTGCATGCTGGCCAGTTCTTGAATATCTTTAGCGGAAAGCAATGCCTTAGTGTTTGCAACGCTGTCTTCAAGCAGCGTGCGGGCAGTGTTCAGGTTAAGTGCAGCCAAGCGCTCAGCGCTGGCAAAAACGGTGTTGGCAATGGTCAATATGGCTTCGATGCTTGCTTTGTTAGCCTCGGCAAATTGAGCAGGTAATTTGTTCATGATGAGTCCTCTAAAAGTAAATTTAAAAGTTAAGTGGCAGTAGCTGCAGATCAGTTCTAAATAAATAAAACTAGTTTGAAACTTCAGTTAAATTAAAACAATAAAACTAAACTTCAGTTACAACCCTTAACTCTGAACACCGACTTCTTCACTCCAGATACTTTTAGAGAAATGGTGCGTTGCAACATGATTCGAATTATAGGTAGATAAATTCGAATGTCAAGCTATTTTTGCTGCAAAGCACAAAATTTTATTAAATTTAATTATCAACAAAAACAA
>WOYI011437200.1_pt1 | contig 20760 bp, 15 predicted proteins | sample 6423411 | NCBI WGS metagenome assembly WOYI01 (sample SAMN13441803, study PRJNA592873) | oil field metagenome | biome: oil field; feature: oil-well bore; material: oil-contaminated soil; isolation source: oil-contaminated soil from oil-well borehole | place: Germany: Wietze | collected 2016-10-18 ... | reverse complement strand
AGTGGTCGCATCTTCACAAACCATTGCTTTGATAAGCGCGGTTCAATCGGGACATCGCTTCGTTCACTATAACCGATGGCATGTGTTATCGTTTCAATCTTCAGCAAGTTGCCGTCAAGCCGCATCCGCTCCACCAATTGCTGACGGCACTCAAAGCGGTCAAGTCCTTTATAGGCGCCAGCCAGTTCATTCATCGTCCCATCATCATTCATGCAAGAAGGATGAGCAAGACCATATTTTTCGCCAATCACAAAGTCATTTTGGTCATGCGCCGGCGTACATTTCATGACGCCACTGCCAAATGTCCGATCGACATAAGCATCGCTAATGATATGAATTTGTTGTTTGTTGGCGGGATTAATTACTTGGCGCCCAATCATCGACTGATAGCGTTCATCGTCTGGATGAACCACAAGGCAAACATCGCCAAACATCGTCTCGGGGCGCGTAGTGGCCACGAATAATGGTTCCAGCGTATCCACTAGACGATATGAAACATAATATAAACTCCCGGCGACGTCTTTATGAATTACTTCGATATTCGATAAAGCCGTCTGTTGAGCCGGATCCCAATTGATGATGCGTTCGCCGCGATATATTAATCCCTTTTTATATAGGTCGACAAATACTTTATTAACGGCTTCATTTAATCCCTTATCAAGCGTGAATCGCTCATAATCATAATTTAGGCTAAAGCCCATCTTTGCCCATTGCATGCGGATATTTTTGGCATAAACATCTTTCCATTCCCATACTTTGGCTAAAAACGCTTCCCGACCAAGCTCAAACCGCGATTTTCCTTCACCGCGAAGTTTGGCTTCGACGACGGCTTGGGTAGCAATGCCGGCATGATCCATGCCCGCGAGCCACAGCACATCAAAACCTTTGAGCCGCTTATAACGGGCTAATATATCTTGAATTGTGCCATTCCAGGCGTGACCTAAGTGTAATTTTCCCGTAACATTAGGCGGCGGAATCACCATTGAAAATGATGGGAGACTGGTATCTCCGGTTTGAAAATAACCGCGCTCCAGCCAAAAGCGATACTTATTTTGTTCAATTGTCCTGGGGTCATAACGTTTATCGAGCGCCATTTCGATCTCCTTAAAAATAAAAGCGTCCTCATCTAAGGACGCTAGTTGCGCGGTACCACCTTAATTCATCAATTGCTTGATGCGCTTAATGCCGTTAACGCCGGCGACGGGACGATTAAGTCCGTTACCGATTAGCGACTTCATCAACTCTTGCTCCACGACTTGCACCATCCGCGTGGTCTCTAATAGCGAAGTGTATGATTACTCCTCTAACCTATATTAAAAGTATAAAGAGTTTAAACCCTATTTGCAACAAGCTAATCACCGATGAGTTGTGCTAATCGCGCTTGAAGGTCGTCAAAGCCGCGTTTTTCAAGTGTTGAGGTCTGAATACTATCCGTTAAATCAAGACCGAGACGCGCGGTTTCTTTTAAAAACGAGGCCGCTTCTTTTTGGTTGAGCTTATCGGTTTTTGTCAAGACGATGACCAGGGGATAATTCGTTTTCTTTACAAATGAATAAAACGCCAGGTCATCACTCGACGGGGTATGCCGAGAATCCAGTAATAATATGACCCCTTTAAGGTTGACGTTATCTTTAAAATATTCTTCCATCATCTGCGAAAAATTCGTCGTATGGCGGCTTCCTGAAGCGGTATAACCATATCCTGGGGCGTCGACAAGATAAAATTTATCATCGACGCTAAAATAATTCAAAAAAATCGTCTTGCCGGGTTTGCCCGATACTTTGGCAATCGGATGCCCCGTTAAAAGATTAATGAGACTGCTTTTTCCCACATTGCTGCGCCCGACAAAAACGAGTTCTTTTAACGCTGGCGTTGGTTTATCGGCAACACGCGGTGCGCTTTTGATAAATTGCACGCGGGAAAAGTTAAGCTTCATCTATTTGACAAGGGCGGCTTCCAGCGCATCATCGACTTTTTGCATGTAGATGATCGTCAATCGTTCGGTCACTTCTTTGGCGAGTTCATCGACCGATTTCTTGTTTTCTTCAGGAATGATGACTGTTTTGATGCCGCTTCTTAAAGCCGCGAGCGTTTTTTCGCGCAAGCCACCAATTGGTAACACGTTACCACGGAGGGTTACTTCGCCGGTCATTGCCACTTCACTACTGACAGCTTTGCCAGTCAGCGCCGAGATAATGGCCACGGTCATCGCCACACCGGCGCTGGGCCCATCTTTGGGGACGGCCCCTTCGGGGACGTGAATGTGAATGTCGCGTTCTTTGAACATGCTGCTTTCAATCCCGTAGTTTTTAGCGTTGGCTTGGATAAAGTCGAGGGCAATCGTGGCGCTCTCTTTCATGACATCGCCTAAATTTCCGGTCAAAACGAGTTTTCCGCTGCCGGGGAAGTGATTGACTTCAATTGGGAGAATATCGCCACCAAAGTGCGTATAGGCCAGCCCAGTCACGACGCCTACTTGTGGCGTTTTTTCCTTCTTAGAATTATCGAATAAAGGGACACCAAGGTATTTTTTAACTTCAACTGGTGTCACTTTAACCTTATTAAGGTCGGGATTTGTCAATAAATCGACAACAACCTTACGACAGATTGACGCCAGTTTCCGTTCTAGTTCGCGCACGCCGGCCTCTCTGGTATACAGCTGAATGATTGCCAAGATGGCTTCTTTCGTGAACGACACTTGGTCTTTGGTTAAGCCATTGGCTAATAGTTGCTTATTGATTAGGTGGCGCCTAGCGATTTCCGTCTTTTCAAGTTCGGTATAAGAATTGACTTCGATTAGTTCAAGCCGGTCGCGTAGCGGTGGCGGCACATCGTCAAGATAGTTTGCCGTGCCAATAAATAGCACATTACTTAAATCATATGGTTCTTCAAGATAATTATCGTTGAAGGCAAAGTTTTGTTCGGGATCGAGTACCTCTAATAGCGCGTTTGAGGGATCGCCTTTATATGATGAGCCGAGCTTATCGATTTCATCGAGTAAAAATACGGGATTAATGACACCCGATTTTTTCATCCCGTTAATAATGCGGCCAGGCATCGCGCCCACATAGGTGCGGCGGTGACCGCGAATTTCGGCTTCATCGGAGATACCTCCAAGTGAGGCTTTGATAAATTTTCTTCCAAGCGCGCGGGCAATCGACTTGCCAAGTGACGTTTTGCCGACGCCAGGTGGCCCATAGAAGCACAAAATCGGCGCTTTTAAATTACCGGTCATCTTTTTGACCGCTAAGTACTCGACGATCCGTTTTTTGACCTTATCAAGACCGTAGTGGTCTTCATCTAGAATCTTTTGGACATTCAGCAAATCATCATTATCGGCCGTCTTCTGCCACCAGGGGACATCCATTAAGGTTTCGACATAAGCCTTTATTAACGAGGCTTCTAGCGATGCTTGGGGCATCATTTCGGCGCGTTTAAGTTCGGCCCTGACCTTATTTTTAATAAATTCGGGATATTCGCCTTTTTCAAGGCGTTCGATTAACGAGTCGCTATCCTCGCCATCAGGATCTTCGCCCAGTTCGGCTTTAATCGCTTTAAGTTTTTCCCGTAAGAAATACTCGCGCTGATTTTTCTCGGCGGATTTACGCACTTCTTCTTGCAGATGCTTATCGATATCGGATATTTCTTTTTCTTCCTTAATCGCTTCCATCACGAGTTTGAGGCGTTCGTTAAGTTCGAGCGTTTCCAACACTTTTTGCTTTTGCTCAATCGTCATTGGTAATAAATTGGCGAGCATATCGGTAATATCGGTCGCCGATACGCCCTTTGATAATTGATTAATCAATTCTTTGGGTAATCGGCTCGTCACCACTTGCATATTTTCTAAATTCGAGATGATGTTTCGAACAAGGGCGACTTCTGTTTTATGATCGCCGCTGATATCTTGTTTGACGGTACCTGTAGCAAGCCACATCGTGCCATCGTTTTCAATTTCCGTTAATTCAACGCGTGACAGCGGCATGATGCGTAGTCTTGTATACTTCTTGTTAGCCTGAAGGTTGGATATGCGACCAAGGACACCAAACGAATAAAACTCATCAATATTGGGTTCGTCGACTTCGGGGCTATGTTGACTCACGACAAGAATTAAATCGTTATAGTTGCGGTGGGCTTCATCAATCGCCGTGACCGAAAAAGGCCGGCCCGCTTCAATTGGTTGGATTTGGTTAGGAAATAAAACCATCCCTCGGGTGATGAGTAATGGTAGACGGTAGGATTCTTCGCTCATAAGCTTGCTCCTTTATTATTTTAATCGTTATTTTGTAATAAGAAATCGCGAATATGCCGCGTTTTGATATCGGCGATAAAGCGGTTCATATCTTTGGTCAAAATTTCTTTGACCTTGTCGAATTCCATTTTGTACTGATCGGCAATCTTGGCGATTTCAAAATCGACTAATTCTGGTGAAATCGTGATTTCTTCGATTTCGGCAATCTTTTCAAGCACGAGTGAAGCCCGGATATTGCGTTCGGCTTCTTCATGCAACTTATGATGGAGCGTTTCTTCGGTTTGACCGCTCATCTCGAGGTATTGCTCAAACGTCATGCCGTTTTGTTTGACGTCTTGTTCGAGGCGCTCGTGCATGGCATCGACCTCATCATGGATGATATCGTGATTTAAATCAATTTCGGCGAGATCGGTGATTTTAGCGAGTAACGCTTCATAGTACTCTTTTTGGACATTTTCTTCTTCTTGCTTCATTAAATTGGTCTTAACGTGTTCTTCGAATGATTCCTTGGATGTGACTTCACTTATTTTAAGTTCATCGAAGAGCGCTTGCCCAACCTCGGGGACTTTCTTCTCTTTAACTTCATGGACGATGATTTTAAACATCGCTTCCTTGCCGGCGAGTTCTTTAGCATAGGATGCCGGGAAAGTCACGTTGATCTCTTTCGCAGCGCCCGCCTTTAAGCCAACGAGTTGTTCTTCAAAGCCGGGAATGAATTGACCCGAGCCCAGTTCGAGCGAATGGTTTTCAGCTTTGCCGCCTTCAAATGGTTTGCCATCAACAAAGCCTTCAAAGTCGATAACAACCGTATCGCCGATAGCCGCGGGACCATCTTTGAGGATGATTTCCGCGTTTTGCGCTTGGATGCGCTTAATTTCATCGTCAATCTGCTCTTTGGACACTGTGGGGATTTTTTTATCGACATGATGGCCTTTATATTGTCCAAGTTTCACCTCAGGAGCGGTCAACACCGAAATTTTAATTTCAAGTTCGGTTTCACTCATCTTGGTAACTTCAACATTAGGACGCGCCCAAGGCACGATCTTCTCTTCGGCGACAACGTTGCGATAGGCATCGCTTAAAAGACTATCGATAGCGGTATTATACATCTTGGTGTTGTCGATTCGCGCTTTGGCGATGGCTTCGGGGACATGGCCTTTGCGAAATCCGGGGACTTCGAGATTGGCGACTATTTTATCGAATGCCTTCTTCGTCGCTTGCTTCCATTCGTTTTCTTCAAACACCATCGAAATTTCGGTTTGCGAATTTTGTAATTTTGTGACTTCGTGTTTCATTATTTATCTCCTGTTGTGGTAGTTACACGTTTGTAAATATACTAAAAATAATACGAATATTCAATGATTACGCTTATTAACTATTCTTAAATTGCAGCAATCCGTGTTCGATTTCTTCGCCAATGAGGCCCGCGATCGGACTAAGGCTCGGCTGTTTTACACCAAGGTAGCGCTGCACAAGCATGAATAGCGCTGCTAAAAGATGGTCTGAATCTTCAAATGGCGGCTCTTGGGGATAAATGGCAATCGCATATTGCTCTAACAAATTTAGCGCTAATTCGATAGTTGATGGGTCGGCATTTGTCTTCTTTAATGACTCGACAAATGTCGTTGCTTCCACGCTTTTAAGCGGTAAGTCCAGCAACGATGGATTCACTTCCATCGAGAAATCGCCTCCATCATAGATGAAGGTATCTTCAACTTTAGCTCCCACTAAAAGAGTCAATGTTTGAAAGCGAACAATCGATGAATGGGGTTTTCTTAACAAGGGCATCAATGCGGCTATGTGCGTGGGCACCATGGTTAAAGGCAAACGTGCCAAACCTTTTAAAATCTTGTCGCTGGCGCCACTGTTTACGAGCTCGCGCCAAGCGGCGCTATTAAATTTTTTAGGGGCATCAACTTCCTGCAACCATAATCGAAATTCCTTCATGCCTTCTTCAACTTCAATTGAAGCATAAGGTAGCGTTTCATATAAGGCGAGATATCGAAATCCTGCCAATTTATCTTGGCGACGCCTTAACAGCTGACTATGTAAAGGGAACAAGCGTTTTACGTCTTGTTTCAATACATCGAAATATTGATCGATAAGCAACAGGGCGTCTTCGTCGAAACCGGTTTCGCTAAGGCTAATCAAACGCGCCATAAGCCCCGAAAGTGAAACATCATTTTTGGTCAATGAAATGATTTGATCAAACGCGCGACGATTTAATAATTGTTCATAGTTATTTTTCACAAATAAATTATACTCCGATTAATCAAATTTAGAGCGCTTTACTCTTTTCGACGAGAGGTGGCCCTATGTTTGAAAAAAACCTGACAAAAGTCAGGCTATTTCGATGGCGTCCCCAAAGCGACTCGAACGCTTGACCTACGGCTTAGAAGGCCGTTGCTCTATCCAACTGAGCTATGGGGACAGGCGCTATAAATATATCATAATTGTGGCAAGGATTAATTGGTATTCGTATTTTGTAATTTACGATATAGGGCGAGGGCGACTTGAGAGGGCAACATTTGTTCGAGTTCTTGCAGGCTAGCCTGCCGCAGTTCATCGAGTGAGCGATATGTTTGCTCAATCAACTGTCGTCGTTTGGGACCAAAGCCCGGAATATCGTCAAATAGCGATTTGGTCGCTTTTTTTCGTTCCAAGGCCCGATGGAAACTAATCGCATATCGATGCACCTCGTCTTGCATTCTCACAAGCAGGAAGAAAAGCGATGGCTCACTGACTAAATCAATGGGCGTTCCCTCACGGGCGACGACCCCGCGAGTCTGGTGCTTGTCATTTTTGAACAAACCAAATAATGGTATATCAATTCCAACTTTCGTTAAACTTTCACTCGCGGCTTTCACTTGTTCGAGGCCGCCATCGACAAGAATTAAATCCGGAAGTTCCCCTGCTTCATTGACAAGACGGCTATAACGACGATATATTACTTCTTTCATCGAAGCCAAATCGTTTCGCTTCTCATTTTGTTCGATGTGGAATTTCCGGTACATCTTCTTCACAGGTTCCCCATTAATGAAGACAACCATGGCCCCGACCGGACTGCTGCCTTGCAAGTGCGAATTATCGAATAGCTCAATCCTTACCGGCAATTTAATATTTAATTTGGCTCCAAGCGTTTCTAATAACTGAAGCTTGTCGTCATCTAGACGGGCCGTCATAAAGTGGTCATCAAGTCCTTGCATCGCATTTTTAAGGGCCATCGTCGCTAAATCAAATAAAGGACCACGCGTCGGGCTCGAAGTTTTGACTTCTAATGAATCGGCCACAAGATGGGCCAACTTTGGATTAGAAACAACGATTTCACTTGGCAGCGTTTTCTCACGATAATATTGACCGATGATGTCCACTAACTGCTCATTTAACGCATCGAACCGTTCAAGCACGAACAATTTCTTTCCCAAGGTCATCCCTTTTCTAACAATCAAAACAGCCAACGCCACATAACCTTCCCGCTCGGAGAAGGCAAGGATATCACGATCTGTTTGATCTTTGATCTCCATATTTTGGGGGCTTAATGTTGCCTTGATATCATCGATGATATGTTTGTATTCTAGGGCTAATTCATAGTTTAAGGCATCGCTCGCATCTTTCATCTTTGTTTGGTATTGTTTGACCACACCATCAATTTTACCACTTAAAAACGACTGAATATCGCCTGAAAGCTTATTGTATGTCGTTTCATCGATATTGTTGATACAAGGAGCAAGACACTGGCCGAGGTGATAATAGAGGCACGCCGTATGGGGCATGATGTTACATTTTCGAAGTGGAAACACCTTATTTAACAAATCCATCGTCCGATAGGCGCTTCGTGAATTGGGATAGGGTCCAAAGTAAAGATAACCTTTATCGGTATTTCGTCTTGCTATTTTAAGATGAGGGTCATTCCCTTTTCTTAAGGCGATGTAGGGATAGTGACCACCATCCTTGAGCATGATGTTATAACGGGGGTAATGCTCATGGATCAGGTTCATCTCGAGGATGAGCGCTTCCTTTTCGCTTTTAGTTATGATTGTGTCGAAGGTGGCGATGGCATTGACCATCGCTTGGACTTTACCGCTTTGCGGGCGCGTAAAATATTGGGCGACGCGTTTCGATAAATCTTTGGCTTTGCCCACATAGATAATCTTGCCATGGTCGTTTTTCATTAAGTAAACGCCTGGTAGTTTTGGTAAGTTGGTCAGTAATGGTTTGTAATCAATCATATTTATTTAAAGAAGACAACCGTCGCTCCGGCGCCACCTTCGCCTTGCTCACCATAGCGAAATGAAGCGACATATGGCTTTCCTTGTAAATAATTGGTGACGGCTTTTCGCAGCGCCCCCGTTCCTAATCCATGGATAATCCTAACTCGTTTTACATTACTTGCTAAGGCTGAATCGATGTATTGATCAAGATTATTAAGCGCTTCATCAACGCGTTGGCCAATTAGATTAAGCTCGAGGGGCACGCGTGTATCATTACGATTAATATAACGGATCTTCGTTTGTTCGCTGCGAATTGGTGCTTCTGTTTTTTTAAGGTTATCGAGATTGACTTTAATCGTTTTACCGTCATTAGTGACAATCGTGGCGCCTTTTTTAGTGATTGAGATTACCTTACCACGTAATCCAAGTTGCTCATAAATGGCATAATCGCCAATGGAGATGGGTTCTCCTTCAAGTATTGTTGGTGGTTGTTCAATATCGTCTGTTGCTTCAAGGTTTCGTTTAATGGCAATCGCTTCATGAAGTTTAAGATGCGGATTGCTTAAAGCGGCCACCGCCTCATTGGCTTTTCGGGTGGCTTCCGCCACTAATTTAGCCCGTTCAATCGCAAAATCAGCTTTTAATGTTTCAAACGCTTGGTTGATTTTTTCCTGCGCCATTAATGTTTCATTTAAACGCGCCTTAATCTCTTGTTCGGCGTTTGCCATTTCAAGCGACTTTTCGCGCTGTAAATCAAGTTCGCGTTGTAAATCGTCGATTAGCTTACTAGCTGTGGCTTGATTAGAAGCCATTATAGTTTCAGCTTGATTGATGATGGTCTCATCCAGCCCATAGCGATACGCCATTTCGAGGCCATAACTGCGCCCGGGAGTGTCCAGCACTAATTCATATGTTGGCGTCAGTTTCTTTTCATCAAACCGCATCGAGGCATTGCGCATGCCTGGCTCGCTAAAGCCAAGTTGTTTTAACATCGCAAAGTGACTGGATACGATGACGAAGGCCTGTTTTTGCGCTAAATAGCGAAGCACGGCTACGGCGAGCGCTTCTCCTTCTTGGGGATCAGTGCCGGTTCCTAACTCATCGATAAGTACCAGGTCAAGGCGGGTCACTTTTGTGACGATAGTCGCTAGATTAGCAATATGCCCGGCAAAAGTCGATAAATGATCCATTAAGCTTTGCGAATCGCCGATATCAGCGTAGATATGATCAAAATAACTAAGTTCCGCCGGTCGATCTGTGGGTAGGGGGATACCGCATTGATGCATATACACTAATAACCCAACGGTCTTCATGGCGACCGTCTTACCACCAGCATTGGGCCCGGTGATGATGACAAGCCGTTTATCTTCGTTTAGATAAAACGAATTGGGGACAACCACGCTTTGATCAATTAAAGGATGCCGCGCATTAAATAGATTGATAATGCGGTCGGTCTTAATTTGTCCCACAAAGCCATTAATGGCGTTACCATACTGAGCTTTCGCGCCGATTACATCAAGAAGCGCCAATAAATCGTTATTTGCTAAAAGCGGTGACTCTAACAACAGAATTTCTTGAGTCAGAGCTAAAAGAATGCGATGGATCTCTTCGATTTCTTGTTGCGTTAAAACATAGAGTTCATTGTTTAGCATGACAAGGGGAGTTGGTTCGATAAAGGTCGTATAACCAGTGTCACTCATCGCGTGAATGATTCCTTCGACGCGTTGCTTTTCTTGAGTAAGCACGGGCAGAACCATATGTCCATTACGGACCACCGCTTGTTTATCAGATAATACCGATTGATATTGCTCCGTTAATTTATTAACAAGCGCTAACATCTTCTGTTCCAAACTTCGCTTTTGGTGGCGAAGCTTGTTAAGCAGCGGGCTCGCGCTATCTTTGATTGATAAATCGGGCGCCAATACTTTTTCAATCGCCATGCTTAACGTGGGGGCTTCGGTTAATCGATCAATAATCAGCGATAAGTTTGGATAAGATGGCGCTTTACCTTTAAAAAAAGACAAAATCTGGCCAATCGTTTGAAGGTCGCTATAAATATCATGGATTTCACTAGCGTTTAATGCAGCCCCTTTTTGGGCTTTGACAAAATATGGTTCCAGGATTTGGCTATTTAATATCGGCAAAGCCCCATAACGAATGATTAGTGACATCATCTCATCGACAAGTTGTAGATGTTCTTTAAGTTCCTCAACGCCTAAAAAACCAAGATCATTTAAACGTTTTGTTCCTAACGATGTATGGCTATAACTGATGAGACGTCGCTGAATCAGGGGAAATTCAAGCAGTAGTTCAATGGCTTTCATCGTAATTATGATAACATCATGAGGCGCCGACTAGTAGGCATAATTATCGTCGATATGGTATTATCTAACTGAATTATGAAACAACATGAACTGGCGACGATATTATTAGAAAAAGCGCGCATCGAAGAACTTGTGGCTTTTTATGAGGATGACATAATTGATGTCCCAAACGAATATGTCGCCTATGCCGCCAATCATCAAGGCATAACTATTTTGGTATATCAAAAAGATCACCACGGCGCCCAAAAAGTTGTGTTTCAAGGTGTCAACGCCCTGCAGGAAGCTACTATTTGGGGCGCCCCAATCAAAAAAGAGATAAAGACTCACACGCCAACCGGTTGGCAGGAGCTGGCGCCCCACATTGGAAGCGATGAAGTGGGCACGGGCGATTTTTTTGGTCCCGTTATTGTCGTGGCCGCTTATTTTAATCCCAAACAGCTAGATTTATTAAGTAAATATAAAATCGGCGATAGTAAAAAAATTGACGATGAATTCATTATTAAAATCGGACCCCAATTAATAAAAGACTTTCCCTATTCCTTAATGACCGTCACCCCTGAAAAATATAACGAACTCGTCGCGAGCGGTTATAATCTTAATCGCATGAAAGCGTGGTTACACCAAGGCGTGCTCGCTAATTTACAAAAGAAATACCCTTCAAAGAAAATTCCGGTTTATATCGATCAATTTTGTACGCCACTTCAATATTTTAAATACGTCAAAGGCCACGCTTCTTTTGTCAATAACTTGCATTTTGAAACTAAGGCCGAACGCCAATATCCGGCGGTGGCCATCGCTTCGATGATTGCTCGGTATGCTTTTTTAACATACATGGCGGAATTGGGCGCAAAGTATGGGACAACTTTCCCCCTTGGGGCGAGTGGGAAAGTCGACGCCTTTGCCGCTTCATTCATCGCTAAATACAAACTTGAAGAATTAAACAAGTTAGTCAAACAAAACTTTAAAAATTATAACAAACTCATCTAGCCGATGAGTTTTATGACTCGAGTTTTTTTAACACGTCTTTAAAGTGGTTTGGCAGTGGCGCTTCAAACGTCAGCAATGCTTTGGTTTTGGGATGCCTTAATGTCAATTTAAGGGCATGTAGCAGTTGCCCATTATTATATAAATCCGCTTTTCCGCCATAAGTAACATCTCCAACAATTGGATGACCAATATAAGCAAGATGGACGCGTATTTGATGGGTACGTCCCGTTTCCAACCTTAATGATAAAAGCGTGTAGCCATTGTATCTTGTCATCACGTTAAAATGCGTAATGGCTAAGCGCCCCTCATGCACATTAACGCTCATCTTCGTTCGAAATCTTAGATCGCGTCCAATCGGAGCCTCGATGCGTCCTTCTTGTTCGCTAATTGGACCCTCCACAAGGGCGACATATTCGCGGTACATCGAATGATTGGATAGTTGTTTGGCTAAGTATTGATGAGCGGCATCATTACGAGCAACCACTAGCAATCCGGACGTATCCTTATCAAGCCGGTGCACAATGCCCGGCCGCTTGACGCCATTGATGCCGCTTAAATTGGGGTAGCGATAAAGCAACCCATTGACCAAAGTATCCGCTGTGTGTCCCGGCGCTGGATGCGTGACGACGCCGACGGGTTTATTTACAATGATGATATCTTCATCTTCATAAATCACACTGAAAGGTACTTCCCGACTTTCGTGAGGATCATCTTCAAGTGGTGGGATTACCACATCAATTTCATCATTAAGCCGCAATTTATAAGCTGGTTTACTTGCCTTATCATTAACAAGGATATGCCCGCGCTCAATCAAAAATTCAAGGCGTGATCTTGATAAGTCAGTGACAACTGATGCTAAAAACTTATCGAGCCGCAGTCCGACTTGGTCGTTAGCGACCACAAAGTGACGGTTATTTTCCATGCGTTTTTTTAAGTTTAATATCATCGAGCGACATGATGATAATTAATGAAAAAGTGCCAACCACGAGGCTCATATCCGCCACATTGAACGAGGGGAAGGGATAGCCAAACAGATTAAACGCTAAAAAATCGATGACGCCATCTTGATAGAACGCGCGATCGATAAAGTTACCCCATGTTCCGCCAATCATCAGCATTAATGCCGCCTTAAACCATTGGTTCATTTTGTCTTGTTTCCATAAAAAATAGGCAATCATGGCGACACCGGCAATAAACGAGATGATGGCCAATAGCCACGGAAAATCTTCTAGCATCGACCAAGCGGCGCCGGTATTTCTGACATAATCAAGCCGAAAAAAGCCGGGGATGATGGTGACGCTGACGTCGTTAAGATAAATAATCCATTTGGTGACTTGATCGACAATCACAATTAAAATCGCGAGCCAACCCAATGAACGAAAAAAGGAGTTTAAATATTGCTTCATGATTTTAAGACTTTCAAGCAACGTGGACATACCTTATTATCGTCGATTTGTGCCAGTTCGTCATAATAATTCCAACAACGTTGGCATTTTTGGCCATGATGACGCGCCACGGCCGCAGTAGTCGTGGCCCCACTAGTTAGGACAACTTCACTGACGATAAAGTACCGGGCAAGTTCTAAGGCATCCACTTTCACTAATGCGTTATATAGTGGTCCACTTCCAATTTGCAGATGTAACTTAGCCTCTTGGGCCGACCCAATCACGCCACCAGCGCGCGCTTCTTCGAGTTTTTTCAAAGCGATCGTCCTTAAATCGAGCAAGGCATCATAAAGTGAAAGGGTCATTTCATTAAGTTGATGACTTGAAGGATAATCTTCAAGCTGGGCATAAGCTAGTTTTGGTCCCCGCAATGCTTGATATGCCTCTTCCATCGTAAAAGGCAACACCGGCATTAGTAAGGTGATCAAGCCCTTCAATAATTGGTAATAGGTCGTTTGTACTTGGAGACGTCTGGACGAATTGATGGATTCGCAATAAAGGATGTCTTTGGTAATGTCGCAATAAAATGATGATAAATCGCTCGCGACGAAATTCAGCACAAGCATCATTGCCCCTGAAAAATTAAACACATCCAGTTCGCTTGTTACCTTGCCGACTAGACGATTAAAGGCTTCCAGCATGAGCTGATCCACCAAAGCTAGCTCATTTTGTGTTTCCTTAACGGGATCGAAAAAACCTTTATCGCCATTGGCGAGGTTACCAAGCATGAATTTAATCGTGTTGCGAATCTTGCGATAACTTTCGGCATTGCCTTTAAAGATATCTTCGCTCGCGCGGACATCGGCTTGATAATCAACCGTAGCCGACCACAGCCGTAAAATATCGGATCCATAAACATTAGTCATTTTCAGGGGGTCGATGCCATTGCCCTTTGATTTGGACATCTTCTCGCCCTTACCATCGACGACAAATCCATGGCTGACGACGTTGTCATAGGGAGCGCGTCCGTTTATGGCCAAACCAATAATCAGGCTTGAGTTAAACCAGCCTCGATATTGATCAGAGCCTTCAAGATAAAGATCAGCGGGCCACTTTTGACCCCGACCCTCTAAGACACCAATGCTTGAAGATCCGCTATCGAACCACACATCCATGATGTCGGTTTCTTGATAAAATTCATCGTTTGGCGAAGCGATATTTTTGTAACCAGGTGGCAGTAAGTCTAAAACATTCTTCTCAAACCAAACATTGGACCCATGCTCTTTAAATAATGTTTGAATATGGTCAAACACCGCTTTTTCAATGATGGGACTGCCATCCTCATTATAAATAATGGGAATGGGGACGCCCCACACGCGTTGGCGGCTAATGCACCAATCACCGCGGTCCTTAATCATGTTATGGATGCGTAATTTACCCCAACTGGGCGTCCAGTGGACGCGGTCGATTTCTTCTAATAATTTACTTCTAATCGGCTCAATCGAGCAAAACCATTGTGGCGTTGCCCGGTAGATTAATGGCTTGCCCGTCCGCCAATCATGGGGATAGCTATGAGTGAATTTAGATGCGGCGAGTAAGACCCCCGCGTCCCGTAACATCGTCAAGATCTTTTCATTGGCGTCTTCATAAAATAATCCCGCTAGTTCTGGTCCGGCTTCGGCCATCATCATGCCACGACCATCGACGGGGCATAATGGCGGCAAGTTATAGGCGCGCCCGACGATAAAGTCGTCTTCGCCATGTCCGGGAGCGGTATGGACCAAACCCGTACCGGTATCCGAAGTGACGTGTTCGCCCAGAATTACTAATGACTCGCGGTCATAGAATGGATGCTGACATTTAGCGAATTCGATGTCTTTACCGGTAAATGTATGTAATAACTTACAATCTAATAAGCCAAGTTGATCCTGTAAAGTCGCCGCTAAATCAGTTAGGAAAACGAGAATTCCTTTATTCGTCGCATAACGGCCATAAATGAATTCGGGATGGGCCGCAATCGCGAGATTTGCCGGTAAAGTCCACGGAGTGGTCGTCCAAATAACTAAAGCATCCCCTACTTGTAGCGGTCCCTTCGGTTCCGTGACCTTAAAGGCGACGTACACGGAGTTTGAGGTGACATCAGCATATTCAATTTCAGCTTCGGCCAGCGCGCTTTCGCTACTTGGTGACCAATATACCGGTTTTAATCCCTTATAAATCAGCCCATCAAGCGCCATTTTGGCAAACACACCAATTTGAGAAGCTTCATAACTTGGATCAAGCGTGACATAGGGATGATCAAAATCTCCGACGACGCCTAAGCGCCGAATTTGTTCTTTTTGACGCGCGACTTGCTCAAGCGCAAACCGGCGGCAGGCCTCGCGGAAGGCGACGGTGGTCATCGTTTTCCGGTTGACGCCCTTTTTCGTTAAATGGTTTTCAATTGGGAGGCCATGAGTATCCCAACCTAACGTGAACGGGGTATAATGACCCTTCATGCTTTGATAGCGAATCACGATATCTTTCAAAAAGCGGTTCAGCATGTGGCCAACATGCATATCTCCGTTCGCGTAAGGTGGTCCATCATGCAGTTGGAATTCGGGGCAGTGTTTCCGCTGTTCCAGCATTTTTTCATAATAGTGATCGTCTTGCCATGCCTTGACTAAAAGGGGTTCTTTTTGGGCGAGATTGGCCCGCATTTCAAAGGTCGTCTTTGGCATTAATAATGTTTGCTTGAGATCCATAATTTGCTCCTTAAATAATAAAAGCGCCCCTAAGGACGCTTGCACGTGGTACCACCTTAGTTCGTAACTTTGTTACGCGCTTTAGTTCCGATAACGGGGGAATGCCGTCAGCCTTACTGTTGTTCAGGACCGCTCGATGAGGGGATACCATTGACCTCAAGTGTTAGCCTTGCACCAGACGCCAACTCGCTTTAACTTGATGGAGTCAATGACGTGTCTTCATCATTGATTTAACAAAGCATTTATACCATAAATGAAGAATATTAGCAATCGTTATTGCAAGTGTTTGTCGCTTAAAAATTCCGGTAACAAGCTTTCTTCTTCATTAATGGGAAGTGGTTCAGCTTTCGCTTGGTTATCGCCACCATCAAGGAGAGAAACATCGCTTGTTTGGTTAACATCGCGACTTGGAGCCCGCATTGAAGGAAGTGTGGGAACGGCCGTATAGTCGTATTCTTCGGCAAAATCAGAAGCAATCACGCTGACAAGGATTTGATCTGATAGTTGTTCATTAATGGATACGCCGAATTTGATGTCAAGGTTCGTTCCAGCGATTTCAATGATGCGATCGACGGTTTCTTGCGCTTCGTATAAACTGACTTGCGGGCCGCATGTGATGGCCACAATCGCCTTGCGGGCACCAGTCAAACTTGATTCGAGTAACGGGCAGCTAACGGCGGTTTGGGCGGCGTTGAGCGCCTTGTTATCGCCACTGCCCATGCCAAAACCAATCAAGCTAATGCCACTGGCTTTTAAGACATTACGAACATCGGCAAAGTCGAGGTTAATCACCGCCGGCATTAAAATTAAGTCGGTCACTGTTTTCACCGATTGCGATAACACATTATCGGCCTGGCGGAACGCATTTCCGATTGGATCGCTACCGGCGGTCATCATCAATTTGTCGTTACTGACAATAATCATACTATCAACGGCTTTTTTAAGTTCGGTCAATCCAGCGACGCTATTGGCGATGCGCCGTTTTCCTTCAAACGTAAATGGACGCGTGACGATGGCCACGGTCAGGCAGCCCTCTTCTTTGGCAATGCGGGCAATCACCGGAGCGGCACCAGTACCGGTACCTCCGCCCATGCCAGCGGCGATGAATACCATATTAGCGCCTTTAACGATGTCGCGAATTTCTTCAATGCTTTCTTCGGCCGCTTGACGTCCAACTTCCGGATTGCCGCCAGCACCAAGACCATTTGTCACTTTCGTGCCCAAGATCATCCTTTTGCGCGCTTTGCTCGTGGAAAGAGCTTGTTTATCGGTATTGGCAACCCAAAATTCAACGGAATTAATCTCATCATCAATCATGCGGTTGACGGCGTTATTGCCGGCACCACCCACACCAATCACCACGATTCGCGCGGCGGCTTCAAACGTATCGAGTTCGGCATTATATTTTTCTTCCATATGAGTACCTCTTATAACTCATCTTCATATTCATTGTAAGATGCTTTATTTTTCACTATTTTGAGGCGTTCGACGCTAACGACGGCACTACTCGGCTCGTCATGAATCGCCGCGTATTTATTGATGAAACACAATAATCCTAACGCCGGGGCAAACGTCGGCGAGCGGGCGCCAATCGTCTTAAAGCGGGGATAGATAATGCGATCGTGCTTAGCGTATTTGGCAAACAAGAGCCGAAACCCTTTTAATTGCCGCCCCGCCCCGACCACGAGCCACGGAAAGATGGTGGCATCGATGCGGATGCCGACTTTTTCTTTTAATGTCGCCACATAACGATGGACTTCACTAGTCCAGGTGGCGATAAAGCTATCGATAATTTGATTTAAATCGCTTTGGCGCACAACGGCTTGACGTTCGGGGTCATTAATTGATTGGTAGACGATTCCATCAAAATAATTTTCGCGTAAATCAAAGCCATAATGTTCATGGAGGGCGGCCCCTTCTTCAAACGGCAATTGGAAGTGGTTGGCGATTATCTCCGTCAGATGACTGGAACCAGTTTCAAAATGTGTCGAAGCGAAAACACGACCTTCGCTGACAAAAGAAAGCGTGGTGATATACGCGCCGAAATCGATGAGAATATACTCGCTCCTAAGGTTATCCTCTTGCGCTAAAAGTTCCGCTAAGGCATGGGCATCAACAACGGCTTTACGAAGTTTGACTTTTGCGCCTTCGCAAATGGCTTTATAATCACCAAAAAGCGCTTTATCGACAAAATGAACATTCGCCGTAAGCGTAATATTATTGGAAATTTCGCCCAATGGAGGAAGCTCTGATTGGCGGTCTTCATCTAATTCAAAAACGATTGGCACAATGCCGATTTGTTCGAATTGCTCGCCAAGTTTTTCTTTGCGAAACATCGTATTCAAATTTTTAAAATCGATCGTGGAAATCGTGCCTTGATCGGATAGAATATTCGTTGTTTTGGTGGCTTGAAACACTTCGAGACCTTGCGGAGGCATGACCACCACAAGGCTATCAATGACGATGTTCAAACTTTTTTGCATTTGCGCTAAAAGTTTTTTGACGATTTCGGTTGATTTTTCAACATCGGTGATGCGGCCCCCTTGCAGTTGCAAAGGACACGAAGCGCTTAACGCTTCGACGACGATCGGTTGTCCGTCAAGGACATAACCCGCTAGCAATTTTGTGGAGCCGCTCCCCACATCGAGAACAAACGTCAGTTTTTCCATGCTACTCCTAGGAAGTAAAGATGATATCGCGAATCGGCGTTAGTAAATAAATGAGCAGTAATGTGATCGATATGACTAACAACAGCCACTTAATAAGGATGACATTTTGGCGAAGGCTCCGCATTTGAACTAAGCGCGTTTCAAAACTGGGGGCGCTATGAGTCATTTGTTGTTGTTCTTCTTTCATAATTCGAATTTACTTCCATGACTTAATTTTATAAAAAGATAAACAATGATGATACACAAATAAATAAAATCACACAGTTTCTGATGAAGTTTCAATTTCCGACATGTGGCTGCTCGTCGAAGAAGTGTCTGCTTCGACCGACATTAATGATAACGGGACGGCCACAGTCGCCGTCATGAGCATGAACGCCATCGCCAAAAGCGCCACTTTTTTGGTGCGGTAATAATTCGCCTTGCGATGGAATTTTTCGATTTTATCTTTCATACGAACGCCCCTACTTTCTTTGAATAATGCGTAATTTGGCGCTACTAGCGCGATGGTTGTCAATGATTTCTTGTGCTGTCGGCAGGATGACTTGTCGATTGTAAAGGGTGAATTTTGGTTCTTCGGGTTTGATCATCGCTTCAATGCCATAGCGGGAACCGCTTGTTGTGGTCAAACTTTTGAAGTAATTTTTGACAAGGCGATCTTCGCCCGAATGGAAGGTGATGACGGCAAGTCGCCCCAGTGGTGCTAATAATGAAGTAGCTACCTTGAGTCCTTGTTCGAGGTTAACCATCTCATCGTTAGTGGCAATTCGTAAGGCTTGGAATGCTTGTTTAGCGGGATGCCCTTTCTTCTTCAATTCTTTTTGGGGCTTAACGCTCTTGATGATGGTCACTAATTGACCTGTCGTCGTAATTGGGCCGAGGGTTCTGGCTTTTACAATCGCCTTAGCAATTTGGAACGCTTGCGGTTCATCGCCATATTCACGGAATATGTGCGATAAGGTTGCAATATCCGCCGTGTTAACGATAATTTCGGCCGTTAATCGTTGCCGCTGATCCATCCGCATGTCGAGGGGGGCATCTTCGCGATATGAGAATCCGCGCGTATAGTCATCGAATTGCGGTGAGGAGACACCAAGGTCCATGACGATGCCATCCACTTGGTGAATACCGAGTTCCATCAATCTGATGGCCGCTTGGGTGAAATTGTCATGAATCAAAGTTAAGGATGCAGGATAGTTGGCGACCAGTACTTGACCGGCAGCAATCGCCGTGATATCGCGATCGAAGGCGAATAAGTGGCCTGAGGTTAATGATTTTAGAATTTCTTTAGCGTGACCACCGCGCCCGAAGGTTAGATCAACGAATGTTCCAGTGGGTCGGATATTAAGACCCGCGATTATTTCATGTAAGAGGACCGGAGTATGTTCATCCATGGTGGTCGGCCAATGAAGCAGCCGTGGTTTCAAATGATGCGTCAGCCTCTTTTTCATAAGCAGTCCAGGCTTGCTCAGACCAAATTTCAATATGATCTTGAACGCCAATCACGCGAACGGTCCCTTCCAATTGATACCGTTTAACAATCGCCACTGGTATTTGAATGCGGCCATGATCATCGATGCTCATTTCCAGGGTTGAACTTAGAGCAATGCGCATATAATCGCGAGCGCCCTTTTGCATAAACGACAACTTTTCTAGGTCGGCTTGAAGTTTTTCAAAGGAACTTTGTGGATAAAGCGACAGGCATTGTTCATAACCGCGCATCGCATAAAGGGTGTCATTAACGGCCATGCGAAACTTTGCTGGAATGACTAACCGCCCTTTGCTATCGATCGAGTACGTAAAATTGCCGAATAACATTTTTCCCACTTTCTCCCACTTATGCTTTAATTCTACCGGCAGGCCTCTACGTTTGTAAAGAGAAAATATAAAATATTTTGCAAAATAAAAAGCGCTTCCACAAATTAATAACAAGGGAACCGCTATTTATAAACTATAAAATGACTAATTTTCAACTATACACGGAATGAAGCATTAATTGCGGAGGCTAACGCTACTTTTATTTTTTCAATCACTTCTAAACACTCGGCATCCGTTAGTGTCTTCTTATCACTACTTAAGGCAATGGATACCGCGAGTGATTTCTTATCGCTTGGGATATGCGACCCCATATAAACATCAAAGATGTCGACTTGTCGAATCACATCCTTTTGTGTTTTTCTAATAAGTTTGATGA
>WOYI011381120.1_pt1 | contig 20787 bp, 17 predicted proteins | sample 6423411 | NCBI WGS metagenome assembly WOYI01 (sample SAMN13441803, study PRJNA592873) | oil field metagenome | biome: oil field; feature: oil-well bore; material: oil-contaminated soil; isolation source: oil-contaminated soil from oil-well borehole | place: Germany: Wietze | collected 2016-10-18 ... | reverse complement strand
ATTTATCCCTACGAAATTTCGACAGCAGACGATCTGAAAGGATGCTTTGAAATAGCAGGTAATGAATTAAAATTTATAAAGAAAGTGGACGAACAGAGCAACGTCTTCCTCAATATAAATGGCTACAGCAATAAAGTTTCAGATCATCGGGTTACTGTTCTGGATGAGGATACCGGCGCCGGTATGACCTTTTCGGTGGATAAGCCGCTTTACCGGATGGCATTCTGGGCCTGTAAAACCACTTTATGCCCCGAAAATTTTACCTGGATTTCGGCAGCCCCCGGTAAAACCGAACACTGGACATCGGATTATACCTTGTTTGTTAAATCAGTGAGACTTTAGGTTTGAAAAATAAAACGTAAATATTTTATATTGTATTATATCCGTTTATACCTTAGACGAAAGAAGTACGGATCAATTTAATAGAGAGTTATGGGCACAGTTGGCAAACATGATGAACGAATTGCAAAAATGACCTTTGCCTCGGTTTACCCGATGTACCTGGCAAAAGTGGAGAAGAAAGGCAGGACACAAGAAGAACTGCACAAGGTAATCGGGTGGTTAACCGGTTTTGGTGAAGACAAACTGCAAGAACTTATTGCCGATGAAGTAAGTTTTGATGTCTTTTTTCAGCAAGCCGATTTAAATCGCAATGCACAACTTATTACCGGCGCGATTTGTGGTTACCGTGTGGAAGAAATAGAAAACCCTTTAACACAAAAGGTAAGATATTTAGATAAGCTGGTGGACGAACTGGCAAAAGGCCGTAAAATGGAAAAAATTTTACGAACCGTTTAACCCACATTGCAGGGGCAGGCTCATAACATCTTGATTTCAAGAACTATCTTTTTTTAAAATTTCGGCAGGGGGGACTACATCCGGCAGCCGCCGGATCAATATCCGGGAAGTGACTGATAACCAGGTCATGTCATTTTATCCAATTCCCGGATTGTTCATAAATACAGCAATTTGATATTTTTTGATATTAAATAAGGTGCGAATTAGTGGAGCTGGCGGGAGTCGAACCCGCGTCCAAACGAGGAAGCCACAAGCTTTCTACATGCTTATCCCCAGACTTGGTTTTCGAATAAACACCGGATCAGGGCCACCAATGTTTATCTTATCTCTTTTAATTTTGCAGAAATGCCAGAGCCTCATTTCCGCTAGCTTCGATTTACTTGCACCGCCTGACCGGACCGTTTCAAAGCATAACATCCGGGCGATGTCTCGTCCCAAAACCTTGTTTCGGGATTAAGGTAACCTACTTGATTCGGTTACGCAGCAAGAGCGTAATTATTTTCGCCAATTATGGTTTTGATCATTATTTTAAAGGGTCAACAATCAAAACCCTGCATGCTTACCTGCCACCTCTACCCGCTGTCAAAACCAGTCAGCCCCATAGAAGTATTATCTAATTGATAATCAGAACGTAAAAAGGCATCAAAAAATATCTGGTAACAAACTGGTAACAAATGTGCTTTGTTTTTACACTTTCCATTGCCTTATTAGGTGCAAAGATACAAAAATTTTGAGTTAGGCATTTCCCAATTTACAAATAGCCATTAATTCTCCGACAGAAATCCTTAATTCAAAGCAATATCAAAATCATCAAATTTGTAAAACAGATTATTCATTCTGTATGGTGCTTGAGATTCGATAATAATCATACTCCCATCTTCAAGATAAATTACAGCACCACCATCAGTAAATGCAATGTGTTGAGGTGTGTTTAACCCCTTGTTGGTATAGAATTTCCTTATCTTTTTCATGCTAAACCTGTAAATGATTTCTTGCTAAAAACCGCTTTTTTATATTTGGATTTCTATACACTAAATTACTGAAATATTAATTAACCAACTCCATTTTTATCTATCTTAGTCAACAAAACCAAAATTAACATTGCCCAAGTCAGTATAACTTTAAATACAATAATACAATAGTAAATGGTCGATTTTTAAAAATTGATTCAATTATGAATTAATCAAATTGGTGTAAAAATATGCAAGAATTAGTTACAAACATTTGGATTTTTATTGACCTGGAAACTGAGTTCGCTTATAACTGGTCTGGTCGTGTTTATTCTATAAAAGGTACTGACGAAGAAAAATTACAGATACTGAAAAAATTATCGTCAACTGATTTTTTAACTACACCCCGCTTAACATTTCCGCAAAATATTAGGGCAATTATTGGTGAAAAAGAGTTAAGGGGTAAACTACCCTCAAATATGGTCAGGAACTTTTTCGACCAAAATCCGGATTTGTTTTTTAATGAGTTGTAAAATGATTTGCCTCCTTTATTCAATCTAAATTACCAAAACATGAGTCCGTCAAAACAAAAAATTCCGCTAAATCCGCTGTATGTTATAACACAGATTTATGAAGAAGAAAATGGAAATTTGCATCCTATTGTTACTTTAGATGACCAAAATTGGCTTAACGAAAAAAGATTTTACAAATTCAGATAATACAAATAATTAATGGCAAAAGAACAAGAACGTGATGAACTGCACCGTGCAATATGGCAAATAGCAAACGACCTCCGTGGTAGTGTGGATGGATGGGACTTTAAATCGTATGTGCTGGGCTTGTTATTTTACAGGTTCATTTCCGAAAACCTGACTTCATTTATCAATAAGGAAGAGCATCGCACAGGAAACACAAATTTCGACTATACTAAAATCTCTGACAAGGATGCCGAATTTGGCCGGGCTGACACTGTAAAAGAAAAAGGCTTTTTTATACTGCCCTCCGAGTTATTTGTGAATGTTCAGAAGAAAGCCAAGAACGATGAAAACCTGAACGAAACACTAAGCAAGGTTTTTAAGAACATTGAAAATTCTGCTAAAGGAACCGACAGCGAAGACGACCTGAAAGGCTTATTCGATGATATTGATGTAAACAGCAATAAACTTGGCGGAACCGTTCAGAAACGCAATGAGAAATTGGTTAAAATCCTCGAATCAATTGGCGGTTTAAAGTTAGGGGAATACCAGGACAATACCAATGATACTTTTGGCGATGCCTACGAGTTTTTAATGACCATGTACGCCAGTAATGCCGGTAAATCGGGAGGTGAGTTTTTTACCCCACAGGAAGTTTCTGAGTTGCTTGCTGAAATGACTGTGGTAGGGAAAAAGCAGGTAAACAAGGTTTATGACCCTGCTTGTGGCTCAGGTTCTTTGTTGTTGAAGTTTGCCAAGGTATTGGGCAAAGAAAATGTAAGGCAGGGATTTTTCGGGCAGGAGGTAAACATTACTACCTACAACCTTTGCCGTATCAACATGTTTTTGCACGATATTAATTACGAGAAATTCGATATTGCACATGGCGATACACTCACTGAACCCAAACATTGGGACGATGAACCTTTCGATGCCATAGTTTCAAATCCTCCGTATTCTATTAAATGGGAGGGCGATGCCAATCCGCTGTTGATTAACGACCCTCGTTTTTCACCTGCCGGAGTGCTGGCCCCAAAAAGCAAAGCCGACCTGGCATTTACCATGCACATGCTTTCGTGGCTTTCTACTTCGGGTACGGCTGCCATTGTTGAGTTTCCCGGTGTGCTGTACCGTAGCGGTGCCGAACAAAAAATACGCAAATACCTGATTGACAACAACTACATTGATACCGTTATTCAGCTTCCGCCCGATTTGTTTTTTGGTACAACCATAGCCACCTGTATTATTGTAATCAAGAAAAGCAAAAAGGACAATGCTACCCTTTTTATCGATGCTTCCGCAGAATTTGAGCGTGGCGGTAACAAAAACAAACTATCTGACAAAAACCGCAAAAGGATATTAAAGGCGTTTATAGAACGAAAAAGCGAAGACCATTTTTGCCAACTTATACCAAACCGTGATATAGCCGAAAACGACTACAACATTGCCGTAAGCAGTTATGTAGAACAGGAAAATAACACCGTAGAAGTGGATATTGAAAAACTCAACGCCCATATTGCCGAAATTGTAATTCGCCAAAACAAACTACGTACAGCCATTGACGAAATTGTTGCCGATTTGGAAGGAGGCATCTATGAATAAAATCGACAAACTTATCCAACAGCTTTGCCCTGAGGGGGTGGAGTTTAAAGAATTAGGGGAAGTTTGTGATTTCTTGAACGGGAAAGGTCACGAAAAACATATTGTTCAAAACGGCAAATACATTGTTGCTAATTCAAAATTTGTTTCAACTGAGGGAAATATAAAAAAATACTCTGATATACAAATAAGCCCAATATATAAAAATGATATTTTAATGGTGATGAGCGATTTACCTAATGGGAGAGCATTGGCAAAATGCTTTCTTGTTGATAAAGATGATGCCTATACTTTGAATCAAAGAATTTGTGCTTTAAGTGTTAAAGATAAAAATGCAATTAATCCAAAGTTTTTGTATTACCTATTAAATCGTAACTATCAACTATTGAAATACGACAGCGGTTCTGACCAAACTAATTTAAAAAAAGATGATATTTTAAAAATTGTCATCCCCGTCCCCCCGCTTCCCATCCAACAAGAAATAGTCTCCATTCTCGACAAGTTCACCATGCTGGAGGCGGAGCTGGAAGCAGAGTTGGAGGCGCGACGCGCCCAATACAATTTTTATTGCAACCAACTGTTGTATTTTGTAGGAAAAGAGGTGGAATGGAAAATGCTTGGAGAAGTGGCTCAAATCCTTCGAGGTACTGCAATAACAGAAAAGGAAACTATTCTGGGTGAAATTCCTGTAATTGCTAATTCCCCAGGTCCGGTTTATTTTCATAATGTGAGCAACAGAAATGGAGAAACAATAGTCATAGCAAGGTCTGGTGCCTATTCTGGATTAGTAAGTTACTGGAATGAACCATTCTTTCTAACTGATGCATTTAGCATTCATCCAGATATTTCATTATTAAAAACCAAATTTTTGTTTTATTTTCTTAAAAACGAGCAAGGAAAAATTCATAATATGAAAAAAGGCAGTGGTGTTCCTCATGTTCGAGCTAAAGATTTTGAATCTTATATCATTCCTATTCCACCCATGGAAGAACAGGAACGCATTGTAGGCATATTAGACAAATTCGATGCTTTGGTAAATGATATATCGGTGGGCTTACCTGCCGAGATTGAGGCACGCAGAAAACAGTATGAATATTACAGGGAAAAATTATTGACCTTTGAGAAGTATGAGTAAAATTTCAATACGTTTTTTCGACGACCGCGAAGTACGTGCCGTTTGGGATGAAAAAAACAACAAATGGTGGTTTTCGGTGGTCGATGTTGTCGGTATTCTTAACCAGGAAGCCGATTACACCAAAGTGCGCAACTATTGGAAATACGTGAAAACAAAACTTAAAAAAGAAAACAGCGAGTTGGTGAGCGCCACTAACCAACTGAAATTATCTGCACCCGACGGTAAAAAATACCTGACCGACACATTGGATAGCGATGGCATTATTGCATTGGCAAAACATTTTCCGAATAATAAGGCAATGAAATTTTTAGACTGGTTTTTATACAGCGACACCAGCATTGACGGGCAAAGCAAGAAAAAAGCATACACGCTGTTTGATGGAAACTTAATTGACAATATAGAAGTTGGTACAGCCAAAGGTTTGCAACAAATACACGCTTATTTGTTTGGCGGGCTCTACGACTTTGCGGGGCAAATCAGGCAAAAAAACATCTCAAAAGGCGGTTTTCAGTTTGCCGTATCACACTTTTTGGGCAATACGCTTAAACAAATAGAAGCCATGCCCGAAACTACTTTAGATGAAATAGTAGCGAAATATGTGGAAATGAACATTGCCCACCCCTTTATGGAAGGGAATGGAAGAAGCACCCGGATTTGGCTGGATTTGATGTTGAAAAAACGCCTTAAAAAATGTGTGGACTGGAGCAAAATAGGCAAAACCGATTACATGGATGCCATGATAAAAAGCTCAACCGATAGCAGTACACTAAAAATGTTGATAGATAATGCCTTGACCGACCAAATCAACAGTCGCGAAATGTTTATGAAAGGAATTGATTACTCATATTATTACGAAGAAAACTAAATCATACAAATCGATGACCCAATACAACATCGTAGCTGAAAACCCTGAAAGTACGGTATTAGCCGAATATCAACCATTGTCGCGAATATCAACCAGCTATCAATCTGAGGCCGAACTGGAAAAAGCGTTTATTGAACAGCTTAAAAATCAGGCATACGATTATTTGCCAATAACATCGGAAGAAGAGTTGGTTACCAACCTGCGTTTGCAAATCGAGTTATTAAACGATTATCAGTTCTCAAATACTGAATGGGAACAATTCTTTAAAAGTAAAATTGCCAACGCAAACAGCGGAATCGAGGAAAAAACTTTCCTTGTTCAGGAAGACCACATTCAATTACTTAATCGCGATGACGGTACGGCAAAAAACATTTACCTCATCGACAAGGCTAACATTCACAATAACCGCTTACAGGTAATTAACCAATACAGCATCGACACCGGGCAACGTTCAAATCGTTACGATGTTACAATTCTTGTAAACGGTTTACCCCTGGTACATATCGAACTTAAAAAGCGCGGCGTTGATATTAAGGAGGCATTCAACCAAATCAACCGTTACAACCGCGAATCATTCTGGGCAGGATGTGGTTTGTTTGAATATGTGCAGCTTTTTATCATATCGAATGGAACATACTCCAAGTATTACAGCAATACAACCCGTTTTACACATATAAAAGAACAGAGTGGCAGTAATAAAACAAGTAAAGGCAAACGCACAAGCAACAGTTTTGAATTTACCTCATGGTGGGCTGATGCCAACAACCGCCCAATTACCGATTTATTGGACTTTTGCCGTACTTTTTTTGCCAAACATACCTTACTTAACCTGCTAACCAAATATTGCGTCAATACTTCCGATAAACTATTGTTGGCAATGCGACCGTACCAGATAGTTGCCACCGAGCGAATACTCGGGCGAATTACGGTTTCAAATAATTACAAAACCTACGGAACTATTGATGGGGGAGGTTATATCTGGCATACCACCGGAAGCGGAAAAACACTTACCTCGTTTAAAACAGCACAATTAGCGAGCAAATTGCCGTTTATCGACAAAGTATTATTTGTAGTGGATAGAAAAGACCTCGATTATCAAACCATGAAAGAATACGATAAATTTGAGAAAGGGGCGGCCAACAGCAATACCAATACAGCAATTCTTAAAAAACAACTCGAAAATCCCAACTCCCGGATTATCATAACTACCATTCAAAAATTATCTGTTTTAATTAAACGGAACAGTAACCATTCGTCATACAAACAGCATATTGTAATCATCTTCGATGAATGCCATCGTTCCCAGTTTGGCGATATGCACACAGCCATCACAAAAACATTCAAAAAATACCACCTTTTTGGTTTTACCGGAACGCCAATATTTGCCGTAAATTCAAGCAGCAGCAGTAAACCCAACCTAAGAACAACCGAACAGGCATTTGGCGATAAGCTGCACACCTACACTATTGTAAATGCCATTACCGATAAAAATGTGCTTCCGTTCCGCATTGACTATATCAGTACGATGAAAGAACATGAAAATATTACCGATGCAAGGGTATGGGACATTGACAGGGAAAGGGCTTTGGCAGCTCCTGAACGTATCAGTAATGTGGTGAAATACATACGTGAACATTTCGACCAAAAAACAAAACGAAACAGCAAACCTTATCTTTTTGGCACATTGCAAAATGTATCGGCAGTTGCAACCGCGCGTGACAGGTCAAAAGTTGAAGAAATTAAGCAAAAAATACGCTTAAGCGGTTTTAATGCCATATTTGCCGTTGCATCTATCGATATTGCAAAAGCTTATTATTTAGAATTTAAAAAGCAGCAAGCAGATACTCCTGTACTTGCTAAATTAAAAATCGCTACCATTTTCAGTTACGGAGCAAACGACCCCGACGATGAGATGGATGGGGTGGACGAAGAAAACTCAGAAAATACTGATGGATTAACAGACACTCACCGTGATTTTCTGGAATTGGCTATCAAAGATTATAATGAGTTATTCAAAACAAATTATGATACCTCTGCTGATAAGTTTCAAAACTACTACAAAGATGTTTCGCTACGAATGAAACAGCGCGAAATAGATTTACTTATCGTTGTAAACATGTTTCTTACAGGTTTCGATGCAACAACCCTAAATACCCTTTGGGTAGATAAAAACCTGCGTTTGCATGGGCTTTTACAAGCCTATTCACGCACAAACCGCATTCTTAACGCTGTGAAAACATTCGGTAATATTATTTGCTTCCGTAACCTCGAAAAAGCCACGAATGAAAGTATTGCATTGTTTGGCGATAAAGAAGCAGGAGGGATTGTTTTACTAAAAACATACGACGAATATTACAATGGCTATACAGATGGCAAAAAGAAAGTCCCTGGTTATAATGAATTAGTTAGCGATTTGCTGAAAAAATTCCCTGTTGGTGAACCAATTATCGAAGAAAAAAATCAGAAGGATTTTATCAAATTGTACGGAGCCATTCTGAAGGTTAAAAATATTCTCACCACCTTCGATGAGTTTGCAGGCAACGAAATTTTGTCTGAAAGAGATGTGCAGGATTATCACAGCATGTACATTAACTTGTACAACGAATTTAGGAATAAAAACAAAGGCGACAGCGAGAATGTAAACGATGATATTGTCTTTGAAATGGAGTTGATTAAACAGGTTGAAATCAATATTGACTACATTTTAGCCCTGATAAAAAAATACCATGCAAGCCATTTGAAAGACAAAGAAATCGTTGTTAGTATTAATAAGGCGATTGATTCGAGTGTTGACCTTCGCAATAAAAAAGAACTCATTGAACGTTTTATTTTGTCCTTAACTCCATCATCAGACGTGGATGAAGACTGGCAATCATTTGTTGATGCTAAAAAAATAGAAGAGCTGAACAGGATTATTGAAGAAGAAAACCTTAACCAAGAAGAAACCTACAAATTTATTAACAATGCTTTCCGCGATGGCTATGTTCAATCAACAGGAACGGCAATTACAAAGGTTCTGCCCCCTGTTTCAAGGTTTACACCAACCGGCGACCGTTCTAAAAAGCGTGAATCTGTATTGGAAAAATTTGGGGCATTCTTTACCAAGTTCTGGGATATTTCGGGGGGCAGGCTATTGAAGAATTAATTTTTCAATTTGAAACACTTGTAAAACATGAGAATAATGTAAAATCAAAAAATAAACACCTTACGGAAAGCAAAGATTACTACAAAGAAATAATAAGAGATTACCTCGAACAGTATCACCCACACTTTTTGACGGAATTGGAGAACATGGGCGAACCGGAGGAAACACTGGATTACAGGGCAGAAAGATTTCTGAGACAAATGAAAAACAGCAGCAACCCGCAGGACGACAAGGAAATTTATTACCAGGAAATGCTAACATTTTAGATACAGCCCTTGTTTATTTCATGCCCATGACAACAATTCAAGGTCGTTTAACATTACAAATCAACGCTTTTTATAAGTCTTCCACAAATTCTTTCAGCCAGTCAATTAATTCGTTTCTTAGTTCAGGATCGTTTAACCCAAATTCAATATTGGTTTTCAGAAAACCCATTTTATCCCCGATATCGTAGCGTTTACCATTAAATTTTAATCCATACATTGGGTGGTATTTTACCATTTCGCGCATGGCATCGGTGAGCTGTATTTCGTTATTCTTTCCGGGAAGTGTTTTTTCGAGGTAATCGAAAATCTCGGGAGTGAAAAGATAGCGGCTGGCCACCGCCAGGTTCGAAGGCGCTTCTTCAATTGAAGGTTTTTCAATCCAGTTTTTAGCTTTGATTACTTTATCAGAAACGGCATTGCCATCAACAATCCCATAGCGGCTAACCAGTTCAGGCTTCACTTCCTCAAGCGCGACTACCGATCCTTTGTATTTGTTGTAAACATCAATGAGTTGTTTAGTTACCGGGCCATCTTCACCCTGGACCAGGGTATCGCCGAGAAGAATTACAAACGGCTCGTTTCCAACATGGTGTTTGGCATGCAGAATGGCGTCGCCCAGTCCGTTCATTTCTTTTTGCCAGACAAAATGAATGTTGGCCATGTCGGATATTGCGCGAATTTTTGCCAGCATTTCAGTATTGTTCTTTTGTGCTAATGTTTCTTCCAGAAGTGGACTTCTGTCGAAATGCTCTTCAATGGCGCGCTTTCCTTTTCCAATAATCATTAAAATATCGGTAATGCCACTTGCCACTGCTTCCTCAACAACATATTGAATAACCGGGGTATCGATGATAGGTATCATTTCCTTTGGCGACGACTTGGTTGCCGGTAAAAACCGGGTTCCGTATCCTGCTGCCGGAATTACTGCTTTTTTTACCATTTTACTTGTTAACGATGTTGGGTTTAATTACTTCAATTTCTTTTTTCTCCAGCGTCGATTTCAGGTTTTGGAACATGGTTTCATCGGTAAAAGTGCCAATGATTGCGCCGCCCGACCCCGTAAACTTTGCCGATGCCCCAACCGATCGGGCAGTTTCTACCATGTCGATGTTTCCGGCAGAAATTGGAACCAGGCTTCTTCTCAGATCGAAGTTTTGGTTAATCAGGTCGTGAATGGCTTGCTGGTCGTTGTTTTTTAAAGCCCCGCAATACGAATCGGTTAACCCCTTCCATTTTTCCATGGCCTCGATTACCACTTTCTCGCCGATATTATAACGGGCTTTCAAATTATTATGTACTACTTCGGTGCCTTCCGAAAGATTCTTCCGAAAAGCAATATACATGTTTTGAAAATTGTCGGCTTTTAATACTTCGTAATTTCCATAGCCTTGCTTTTCCATTGCGGTTTTATTGAAGTCCATAAAAACGGGCTTTTCGTAAGCCTGGGCCACACGGTCCTGCAACCCGGCGGCAATTCCAAGTTCCACGGTTTCAACATTCAAAACAAGGTTGGCCAGTAGAGCCTTTGGAATATCAACATCATAAAATGACATTAAAGCTTTCATACAAGCAGTTATTATTGCACTTGAGCCGGCAAGCCCCAGCCGAAGTGGAATATTGGAGTTGTACCTGATTGTGAAGTTTCGTTTGTCGAGCTGAATATCTTGTTTTTGGCAGTATTCGTAAAAGACTTTTATTGTGGCCTTTAGCAAACGTAACCCACCATAATATCCCTGCATGTTTACATTTTCGACCAGTTGATGTATGCTGTTGAAAGAAGTGATATCGAGGCCTTGCGGATAAATTTTAAGCTCAGGCGAGTGGTACAACTGCACGGTTGCTTTAAAGTTGGAAAATAGAAAAGCTATGGTTTTTCCATAATATCCGTCCGACGGGTTACCAATAACGGCAGCCCGCGGGTAGGAGTGTGTTTCAATAATCATTGCATTTGTTTTAAGCGTTTTTACTTATTCCATGCTTCAATGGCGGCCATGTTCATTTCGTTGGTGTTTTCTTTTGCAGCCGGAGTGTACAAAAACTCAAGTTCTTTTGCAAAGTGCCTGGTTACCTGTCCGCGAATCATTTTCATTGTTGCATTCAGCATATTGTTTTCGGTAGTAAATGCATAAGGCAAAATCGCGATGGTGGTAGGTAGCCAGCGTTCGGGGAACATTCCTTCAAATTTCCCGCCTTTTTTGTACTCATTTACTTCGTGTGCCAATATCTCGATGGCAGCCTTATTTCCTTCAGGTGTGCCTTTTTCAATACCTCTGTGTTTCAGTTCGCGGTTTATGGCTTCCATTTCAGGAACGATCATTCCAACGGTGTAAGGATTTTGATTATTGTAAAGAATTACCTGCTGAATAAATGGTGACTGGTCTATCATTGCCTCTTCAATGCCTTCGGGGCTGTATTTTTCCCCGTCGTTACCGATCAGTAAACTTTTAAAACGCCCCAGAACATACAAAAATCCATCTTTACCCATATACCCCATGTCGCCGGTATGTAGCCATCCATTTTTCAGTGTTTCGGCTGTTGCGGTTGGATTGTTCCAGTAACCCAGCATCACGTTGTCGCCTTTTACTACGATTTCGCCTTTTTCGCCAAGCGGTAATTCTTTTCCGTCTTCATCCAATATTTTTAATTCGAGGTTTTTCACCAATCTCCCCGATGAGCCAAATTTTACATCTTCGGGTACGTTTGATGAAATTACCGGAGCGGCTTCGGTGAGTCCATACCCCTGGCAAACCGGTATTCCCACCGCGTAAAAGAAACGCTGTAGTTCTATATCGAGCAAAGCACCTCCACCTATAAAAAATTCCATGTTCCCACCAAAACCTTCACGCACCTTTGTAAATAAAATTTTATCGAATATCCAGTAAAGTGGCTTCAAGAACAGGCGGAATCCTTTCCCACGATTGTTTCCGTAACCATTATGCGCATAGGCAACCTTAAGTGCGAATTTATATACTTTGAAAAGAGTTTCTCCTTTTTTACGAATTCCGGCTTCGATGTTTTTACGAAATGTTTTTGAGTACGCCGGGACACTCATCATCAGGTTTGGTTTGATTTCCTGAATATTTTTACTAATATTTTTTAATGTTTCCAGGGGTGTTTTCCCAACTTCAACTGAAGCAATACTGGCGCCTTTGTACATAAATACATATAAACAGGCAGTGTGCGCAAAAGCATGGTCCCAGGGAAGAATGGCCAGCGTAATCCATTCTGTTTTTAAATCCATCAATGAATTCGATTGCACAACATTGGCGGCATAATTCAGGTGCGACAACATGATTCCCTTTGGGTCGGCAGTTGTGCCGGATGTATACGAAATGTTGGCTATATCGTTAGGTTCCACTGCTTTCCAAACCGCTTCCACCTTTTCGGGATTTTCTTTTCTGAATTTGGCCCCTTCCTTTATGAGTTCGCTGTAATTAATATCATTGTCGCCCGGATTCTCTTTTCCGTCGAGGTAAACCACTTTTTCGAGTTCAGGAAGCTGGCCGCGAATAGCTTCGACTTTTTCCTGGTGTAACCGCGATACAAAAATATATTTACTACCACTGTGTTTTAAACGAAAAGCGAGTTCGTTTTCCTGTAAGCGGATCGAGAGCGGAACGTTGATTCCACCGGCGTAAAGCATACCGAGTTCCGAGATAATCCAGTCGTTTCTTCCATCGGCCAGCAAGGCAGCGCGTTCTCCTTTTTTAAATCCCATCTGAATCAGTCCGGCAGCAACATCCAAAACCTTTACCCTCGTTTCTTTGTAGGTGGTTCCTTCGTATTTCCCTTTCAATTTTTCCCACAGATAAACATTATCGGGGTAGTTGGCAACGGCAGTTTCTAAAAGTTCGATTATGGTTTTCATTTGAATATGATTGTTAGTTTTCAAATTTGCATGACGAATCCGATTCGGATAACCCTAAATCATTTTAAACGAGTCGTTCATAAAAATTCAACACACAAATTAGTTTCAGTTCTTGATTAAATTCAAAATTAGAAAAAAAACGGTAAGTTGTGTTTTTGATTGGCACACACAAAAAATGCCCGTTCGGGCATCTTTCTATTCAGTTATAAATTTGTAAACGGTACACTCGTCGTAAATTTCACCTGGTTTTAACAGGGTTGTTGGGAATTTTTTATGATGAACGGAGTCGGGGAAATGCTGTGTTTCGAGTGCAACGCCCGAATATTTTCCAAATTTCTTTTGCCCGTTTATAATCAGTTCAGGAATCCAATAACCTGTATATAATTGCATACCGGGTTGCGTGGTGTAAATCTCGACTTTACGTCCACTTGTTTTTTCGCAAAGACAACCAACGTGTTCGAGCGCACCATTGTTGTCGAAAACAAAATTGTCGTCGTAACCAAATGCCAATCCGGCATCTCCCAGTTTTCGAGGGGTGTTAAAATCAAAAACGGTAGCCACCACGGGAACGATTTTCCCGGTCGGAATCTGTTCAACCATTTCGGTCATCCTGGTTGCAGCGAGTTCCAGTTCGTGGTTCATAACGTTTTCGCGGAAAGCGGTTAAGTTAAAATACGTGTGATTTGTAAGGTTCACAACTGTGGGTTTATCCGTCTCGGCATAATATTGAATGGTTAGTTCATTTAACTGATTCAATGTGTAGATGCAGGTTACTTTCAGGTTTCCCGGGTAATTTTCTTCCCCGTCGGGACTTAAATAAGAGAGTTTTACTCCCACTAAATTTTCTTTTTCAATTATTTCTGCTTCGAATAACCTACGGTCAAAACCAACATTCCCGCCATGAAGGTGGTTCGCGCCATTATTGATGGCCAATTGGTAATTCTCGCCTTCGATTTTAAGTTTGCCATCGGCTATGCGGTTTCCAAACCTCCCTATTATAGCCCCAAAATACGGATAACTTCCAAGGTATTCGTTGCTGAGGTAATGTTCCAATTTATCGAACCCACACACAATATTTTCGGGTTTCCCTTCCGAATTTGGTGTCCAAATCCCGGTGATAATGCCCCCGTAATTTGTAATTTTAATAGAGATATCATTGTTGCCAAGTGTATACAGATCGGCTTGCGATTGGTCTGGTAAAGTCCCGAACCTGGTTTTTGAAATATGCATGTTTTGTACTTTTAGTTGTAGGTTGAGCTGATAAACAATCCCGGTTTTAATATGAGATTTCAAAACAGGTTCAACCTACCCAATTTATTTAAAATTTTGGCTGCCCGCGTGAATAAGAATCAAACAAAAGAATAGCTTAAACATTCCTTAATTTTAAGCTGAATATCAGCTTTGGGCAGCGAAGCACAAATTTGCATATTTTAAGAATTCAACTGGTAGGTACTGGTCGTGTTATAAAGCATGTTTTTGTATCAAAAATCTGTTACTTTTGTGTATCAAAATAAACCAATGGCTAGCAAACGTATTATTCGCATCGATGCAAAATCATCAAAACCAAAATACAAGCAAATAATTGATTCACTATTCCAGGCAATCGAAAAACGAATTCTGAAGAAGGGGGATAAAGTACCCTCGATTAACGAAATTTGTGCCGAGTTTGGATTAAGTCGCGATACCGTTATGGGCGCTTTTAATGAGTTGAAAGCCAAAGGAATAATCCTGAGTCAACCTGGAAAGGGTTATTACATTGCGTCTACTGAAATTCAAACGGAAGAAAAGGTGTTTGTGCTTTTCGATGAGCTTAACGGATTCAAGGAAGATTTATACAATTCGTTGGTAAGTTCGCTTAAAGGAAAAGCCAGTATCGATGTGTATTTTCATCATTTCAATTACAAGGTTTTTAAGAGTTTGATTAGCGAAAGCATTGGTAATTACACGTCATACATTATTATGCCGGCCACCTTCGACAACATCGTCCACCTGATTTCGAAATTGCCAGCCGACAAGGTTTATATTCTCGACAGATACAAGAAGGAGCTGAAAAATTATGCGGTGGTCTACCAGGATTTTGAGCAGGATTTTTATGATGCATTAAAAGCCGGCAGCAACCTTTTAAAGAAATACCGGAAATTGGTGTTTGTTAATCCCGGAGGAAAGGAACCTGCTGAGCGTACTGTCGGTTTCGAGCGCTATTGTAAAGAGAATAACATCGAATATCAGGTACTGAAATCATTGGCTGCAGCCAATCCATCGATGTATGAAGCGTATTTTATTATTTCAGACCGCGACTTGGTGGAAGTGGTAAAACTTGCCAAAAAATACAAATACAAACTGGGGAAAAGCTTTGGAATTGTATCGTTTAACGACACCACCCTAAAAGAGGTGGTAGCCGGAGGAATTACGACCATTTCGTCGGATTTTAGTGAAATGGGGAAAACCCTGGCTCAAATGGTGCTTGCCAAAAAAGGAAACCAGGTCCGAAACCCGTCAAATATGATTGTACGTCACAGTTTGTGATATTTTCTGTTCTAAAACATTTTAAGGTTGAGAATAGGTGTAAAATTATATTTTTACCTACCGGTACCTACCAGTTGCCTGGCTTGACCGAATATAAACGATTAATAATCAACAAAAATATAGAATATGACAAAGATTAATGTATTGAAAGAAAAATTGAACAAAGGGAATAATCCAGCTTTTAATGAATTGTACGGCAGCGACCCAAGTGTTTTGCTGGAACAGGCGACACGTTATTCAACCCTGATGGATGAATTCCAAAAGGTTTACGGGAAAGACGACGTTACACTTTTTAGCTCGCCCGGACGAACAGAAATTGGTGGAAACCATACCGACCATAATTACGGAAGAGTGCTGGCAGGCGCTGTAAACCTCGACAACATTGCTGTTGGTGCACCCAACGGAACTGACACAATCAGAATCAAATCGGCAGGGTATCCCGGGTTCAAAGTGGATATTTCTGATTTGAAGATTGATAAGGCAAAATTTTATACTTCGGAGGCACTGGTTAATGGTATTTGCGCCCGGATGAAAGAAAATGGTTACTCTATTGGCGGGTTCGACGCTTGTATCGATGGCTGTGTCCCAAAAGGTTCAGGATTGAGTTCGTCTGCTTCGTTTGAAGTATTGATTGGTGCCATTCTGAACGAATTGTTCAACGATGGAAAAATGTCGGCGGTTGAGAATGCAATTATCGGACAATGGTCGGAAAATAATTATTTTGGAAAACCATGCGGGTTGATGGACCAAACTGCCTGTTCGGTTGGTGGACTAATCACTATCGACTTTAAAGATCCGGCCAACCCGGTGGTGAAGGAGATTGATTTTGATTTTGTTTCCACAGGTTTTTCACTGGTGATTACTGATGTTGGCGGGGGTCACGACGACCCGGCTTCGCAAGCTGAATATGCCTCACTTCCTACCGAAATGAAAGCTGTAGCGGCTGAGTTGGGCGCCAAAGTCCTGCGCGAGGTTACTCTCGAACAAATTGTAGAAAGAATCCCGGAAATAAGAGAAAAAACCGGTGATCGCGCGATATTGCGCGCCTATCATTTTCACGGCGACAACCAACGTGTGGCAGAGCAAGTGGCTGCTTTGGAGGGTAACGATTTTGATGCTTTCCTAAAAATGGTTGTTGAATCGGGTTACAGTTCGTACATGTACAACCAGAATATTTTTGATGTAGTTCATAAAGACGAGCAAGTGGTTTCGCTGGCGCTCGCACTTAGCGAAATGATTTTGAAAGGCAGCGGCGCCTGGCGTGTTCATGGTGGCGGTTTTGGAGGTACTATCCAGGCTTTTGTCCCACAAAACAAACTCGGCGAATATGTGAAGACCCTGGAACATGTTTATGGAAAAGGTTCGTGCCACAAGCTGTTTATCCGTTCGAAAGGTTCGGTAAAAGTTGAGCTTTAGTTCGTAAACACAGAAATTAAGGTGTTTGCAAAATCAAAATTTCGATAAAAAGGAAGTAGGGCAAGCTCGATAAAAATACGAAATATTAATTGTTTTATTTCCTGAACTTTAGAAGTGTGAACGTGAAGCAGGCCGAAAAAAAATCAACGAAAAGTTCGCATTTTGAAACGTTATTTTAACTTTGAGGCTGAAAGACCCAACTTGCGTGGAAAATGAAACATACAAGAGGTTCTTCAGCCTAAATTAACCGACAGAAACAGCCAATGAGTTATTATTTCGAAGGCCACTCTTTAGCAACATGGGCTACCGGATTTTCCGGTCGGTTAAACCGCGCGAATATGAGTTTAGCGTTAAACTTATTGCCGCTTTTTTTCATTTTCAAAACTGGTAATCAATTTAATCATAACTAAAATCAATAATTATTAATTATGGAAACTAAAAAGCAAAATTACACGGTGCCAATTATTATGATGATCTTACTCTTTGGTATGATCTCATTTGTTACTAACCTGGCAGCACCGATGGGAGTGGTATTAAAAAGCCAGTTCGGAGCCACCAACTTTCAGGGGATGTTAGGTAACGCAGCTAATTTTATTGCATATGCAGTAATGGGAATTCCCGGGGGTTTGCTATTGCAGCGAATTGGTTATAAAAAGACCGCTTTAATCGCAATTGCAATCGGCTTTGTTGGGATTGGAATTCAGTATTTGTCAGGACATGCCAGTGAGACTTCTGCATTCACAGTTTATCTGATCGGTGCATTTGTGGCCGGTTTTTCAATGACACTGTTAAACACAGTTGTAAACCCGATGCTTAATACCCTTGGAGGTGGAGGAAATAAAGGAAACCAGTTAATTCAGGTTGGAGGTTCATTCAATTCGGTAATGGCCACTTTTACCCCTGCTTTTGTTGGTATTTTAATTGGTGAAGCAGCTAGTTCCAGGATTACGGATGTATTTCCGGTAATGTATATTGCACTTGGCGTTTTTGCTTTGGTATTTTTTGTTTTAATGGCCGTTAATATTCCGGAACCAAGTATTCAATTTGCTTCAGAACCAATGAAAAATTTAATGGCCGGAGCTTTGCAATTTCGTCATTTTATTTTTGGGGCCATTGGTATTTTTGTGTATGTTGGAGTTGAAGTAGGAGTTCCCGGAACTATGATGCTTTGGTTAACTGATCCATCGGTTGGAATAGGTGCAGGTACTGCAGGCTCAGTAGCAGGTACTTATTGGTTACTGATGTTGGTAGGGCGCTTGGTTGGGGCATCAATAGGGAGTAAGGTGTCGAGCAAAACGATGCTGACAGTTGCTTCATTTGTTGGTTTAATTCTGGTTTTTGCAGCTATATTATTATCGCCATCAACTATGGTCGACATGCCGGTATTTAAATCTGTAGGAAGCTCGTTTTCATTTGGTTTGGCTAAAGTTCCGATTAATGCCATGTTCCTTGTTTTGGTAGGCTTGTGTACTTCTATTATGTGGGGTGGTATTTTCAACCTTGCGGTAGAAGGATTAGGCAAATATGTGGCTGCCGCTTCTGGTATTTTCATGACACTTGTTGTAGGTGGTGGACTACTTCCTTTGTTACAGAATGCTGTTGCCGATAGCGTGGGATTCCAGCCTTCTTACTGGGTTCCTCTCCTTGGATTGGCCTACCTGTTCTTCTATGCAACTGTGGGTAGTAAAGTTCACAAACGTGCAACTGCATAATTTCGTCGATTAAATGAAATAAAGTTATCCTTAGGAGTTTATATGAGATAACAATCAATCCGGGATTACCCGTAAGCCACCCTGTAAAACAGGGTGGCTTTTTGTTTGCCCTTCAATTTGTATTTGTTGAAGCAAATGCTAAACTCCGGAAGCTTGTGTTTGAAAATATAAGGCTACCGGTTTTAGAAATTAAGCTTATTTTCACAGTTGTTGTTTTTACCAACTCGTTGTGAATTGTAGGAATAATCCAGTGTTTTTCAATATAAGTGCTTGTAAAACAGTATTAAACCAAAATTAAACCAAAACTGTAAACATATGAGTACTTTAGACTGGATCGTTCCCGGCTGTTTTTTTAGGACTTGTCGGAATCATTGTTTGGGTTCTTAGACAAAAAGAAAAAGACACTTCTGATTATTTTCTGGCGAGGGGAGATGTCAGCTTTTATGGCTGACAGGGGGGGTGAAATCAAGAGGATTCGGGTTTCAGCGGTTTAGCTGAAATGAAGTTGGCGGAATACGCCTGGCCCTGCTACGGGGATAGTCAACTTTAAGAAATTTCTTTATTAACCTTGCATTCTATTCTTATTTCTGGTAGAAGTTGTACATTAAAACATAATAAAATAGCTGTTCGTCATTAGGCGGGCAGCTATTTTTTTTTATTTTAGCTCTGTTTAAACTTTGCTATGTACGATATCATTGGAGATGTTCACGGGCAAGCCAGCCATCTTAAAAAGTTACTGGTAGAAATGGGCTACGAAAAAGTGGATGGGACATATTCCCATCCTTCACGAAAAGCCATATTTGTTGGAGATTTCATCAATCGGGGTGCTGAAATCAGGAAAACGATTTGGATAATCCGTTCAATGGTTGAAGAGGGAAAAGCATTGGCAATTTTGGGCAATCACGAGATCAATGCCATTCTTTATCACCTGAAAGATAAGCAGGGAATTCTGATGGTAAAAAAGCCAAGCAAGAACTATTTAGCGTTGTACAAAACCATTAACGAATTTGCCTTAAACCCGCTTGAATGGAAAGATACCTTGCAATGGCTGCGTACCTTGCCTTTATTTCTCGATCTTGGAGGAATTAGAGTAGTGCATGCGTGCTGGTCGGAGGAGGCGATTAAAGTAGCGAAGACTATCTATACCGAAGGTCGAATCAAAAAAAGTGTATTCCGGACAATACATAAAAAATCGGAAGATGAAATTACCAAAAGTGTTTGGTTGCTTACCAAGGGAGTGTACCTTCGCATGCCTGCTGATTTAAGGGTGCGTAACAACAAAGGCGTAACTCCCCGGGTGGTCAGAATGGAGTGGTGGGATAGTCCGGAAAATAAAACCTTTGAGGAGTTATCGTTCGAAAGTAAGTTTACGTTACCCCAATATACGGTGCCGAAGGAAATTTTGGCTAAAACCTATCCATATCCCGAAGATGCGCCACCTGTGTTCTTTGGGCATTACTGCAGGGGGGCAGGACCGCTTATCGTGAAAGGTAATGTTTGCTGTGTCGATTCGTGTGTAACAGGCTCGGGAGTACTAACGGCATATCGCTGGGATGGAGAACAGCAACTCAGCGCTGAGAAAGTCGTTCAAATCAAAGATTAAACCACCGTAAGTATCTGGTATTCATTGGTTTGGTTGATGTTGTAAAAAAAAATGTTTTTTATATTGTTGGAAAAAAAAGAAAGTATATATTTGCAACACCTTTTCAGAAAAGGAATTCTTTGAAACATTGATTAAAAATGGTGCGGTAGTTCAGTTGGTTAGAATATCGGCCTGTCACGCCGAGGGTCGCGGGTTCGAGTCCCGTCCGC
>WOYI010516039.1_pt1 | contig 20827 bp, 18 predicted proteins | sample 6423411 | NCBI WGS metagenome assembly WOYI01 (sample SAMN13441803, study PRJNA592873) | oil field metagenome | biome: oil field; feature: oil-well bore; material: oil-contaminated soil; isolation source: oil-contaminated soil from oil-well borehole | place: Germany: Wietze | collected 2016-10-18 ... | reverse complement strand
CGCTTGAACTTAGGTTTTGAGATAGTTAAACTCCACAAGAATTTAAAGTGTTCCCAGGCAGGCTGCAATTGAGGCCTGTGAATGCAAAAAAAGCATATCCTGAAAAATCAGGACTTGCTTTCGGTGTATGATACTTGTTAATGTTTCTCCTAGAAATGATGCTGGATACTTTCCTGTAAATACGGATGGTTTCGCGGAACCAGCGAAGCTTTTGCCAGCGTTGTTCCAACCACCCAGGTAAAAAGTCCGGCGTTGCCCAGGAACGTACCGATTTCGAGCAGCCCAAATTTAGCTTCTCCTACCGTTGCCGGCCAAATAATATAATACAACTCAGCATATTGCCCGATTATAAGAATAAAAATAACCGGTAGTATAATCAACTTGGAACGCGACGATTTTCGGGGCATTAAAACCAAAAATGGGATAGCCCAGTTCAGAATGATATTGGCGAAGAAAAGTATTTTATATGCCCCGTGCCAGCGATGCACAAACCACACGGTTTCTTCCGGGATGTTTCCGTACCAGATGAGCATGAATTCGACAAAATTAAAATAACCCCAAATAATGCTGGTCATAAAAATATAACGCGTAAAATCGTGGAGGTGGCTCCCATTCAGCATCTTAAAATATCCCTGGCGCGAAAGCACGATCACGATCAGTGCAATAATCGAACTGGCATGCATAAAAGCGGCAATAAAACTTTTTGCCGCAAACAGTGTGCTGTACCAGTGCGGCTCAAGCGACATCAGCATATCGACCGAAAACAGGCTAAATGAAAAGGCGATAATAAAAATGAAAATTTTGGAATACAATTCCTGTTTCTCGAAATAAACGATCCCGCCTGCTTCGTCTTCCCTTAACGAAAGTTTGCGAAGAACAGTTGACATCAGTATCCAAACGCCAAAGAATACAATTACGCGAATAAAAAAGAAGGTTTCATTTAGATAAGGCGATTTGTATTGCAGTAAATAATCATGTTGAACTGCTTCCTGGTGGGTCCACTCAAAAATCGAGTGCATCCCAAAATACATCAGCACAAAAAACAAGGCGGCAAATGGCAGGTAAGCGACCATCGCTTCGGGCACGCGCTTAAACATGGCCGACCAGCCCGATTGGGTGATGTACTGGATGGCGCCAAAAAAGGCAGCCCCAATGGCCAGCGAAACAAAATAATAGTTGTTCAGCAAATAACTGGCCCAGGTACGTTCGGCATCAAAAATAAAACCCAGCGCATACGACAGAACCCCAAGCGCCATCAATACGTAGGTTAGCAACTTAAATTTTTGGGAAATAACCAATTTTTCTTCCATAGCGGTTATTTTGAAATCTATTTCTGTAAATCTTCTTTAATATACATCGCAATTTTCCAGCGGTCTTCCGGCTTGATCATCGAACCGTGGGCCGCCATAATCCCTTGTCCAACCGTAATTACATGATAAATATCGGCATCGGGGCTGGCCATCATTTTTTCGCTCAGCAAACTGGCTGGCGGAAAAGGATATTTTTTGCTTACATACAAACGTCCCTGTCCGTCGCCTTTGTCGCCATGACACTGGGCGCAGTAAATACCGTATTCCTTTTTCCCCCGTTCAAGATTTTCAGTAGTTGGCTGAAGTTCGTTTACCAGTGTTTTTGCTGCCAATGCCCTGTCTTCGTCGGTTTTCTGGTACGGATAAGGGTTCATGCCCCGCGCAATGGTCCCTTCCACCGGTGGCTGCATGGTTTTGCCGTCGGCAAAATTCGGATTCTTGGTATATGTTTCGTAAGCCGGCGAAGTAACCATATCGTCGAAATATTGCCAACCAGCGCTGCGCCGGTTATAATCGCACGAACCCAGCAAAAATAAAATTGCCCCGAAAAGCGCTATGTATTTTATTTTCTTCATATCCTGTAATTTACTCAACAACACCGTGTTCTTTTATAATTGCCTGAACAGTTTCAGCATTTTGTCCGAGACTTTCCTTATCGAGTACCATCACAAACTTGTCGTCGGTGGCGCCTGGGTGAAAAATTTCGGGTTTCTTTCCGGGGAACACTTTCGCCCTTGCCGAAAAAGTAAACAGGGTTAGTAATGTTATGGAAAGAATGGTGGCAACGATGGTTACCACAATAAACGACGGAAAGGCATTGAATGGCTTTCCCCCGTAACGTAATGGCCAGTCGATAACGGCGGCATAAGTCAGGAACCCCAATATGCCGATTGCTGCAAACAAGCCATAAAAAAAGGCAGCATGTGTAATCCTGGTTTTGTTCCCCATTCCTTCCAGAATTTCGTGGACTGGATAGGGCGTGTACACTTCGACCGGCAAAACTCCTTTGGCTTTGATCTTTTCAAAGGCATCAACCAGGGTTGCCTCGTCGTCGAAAACACCAAGAATATAGTTTTTACTCATGAGTTGCAGGTTTTAATTTTCCGTTGTTTGGCTTATCGAATTTGGCCACACTTTTCAATTCAGAAATGGCAATCATCGGGATGAAGCGGAAGAACAGCAACACGCCGGTGAGGAACATTCCAAGTGTGCCAATAAAGAAACCGATCTCGACATACGTTGGCGAATAACTGGCCCAGTTAGCAGGCAGATAATCGCGGCTGAGCGAAGTAACCACAATATTGAAACGTTCGAACCACATTCCTATGTTGATAATGATCGAGATGACAAATACCATCCACATCCGGCGGCGTACAGCTTTGAACCAGAACAACTGAGGAATTACAGCATTGGCAATAAACATGGTCCAGAACTGAACGGCATATTCCCCAAAAAGACGGGTTCGGAAAAACATATAGGTTTCGTATTCCGAACCTGAATACCAGGCCATAAATATCTCGGTCATGTATGCCGTTCCCATAATCAGCGAAATGAAAATCAGGACGCGGGCGATAGCATCAACATGCCGGTCGGTGATAAAATCGTTCATTTTATACATGGCCCTCATCGTAATTACCAGCGTAAGCACCATGGCAAAACCCGAGAAAATAGCCCCAACCACAAAGTAGGGGGGGAAAATGGTAGTGTGCCAGCCGGTTTCAACCGAAACGGCAAAGTCGGTAGCCACAATCGAGTGTACCGAAACTACCAAAACCGCGGCGATTCCACCCAACACAAAACTCAAAGCTTCGAAACGTAGCCATTCCCTGCTCGAACCGGTCCAACCAAACGAAAAGAAACCGTAAACTGCTTTTTTGATTTTCGATTTAGCAGTGTCGCGGATGGTTGCAAAATCGGGCACCATTCCAAAATACCAGAAACTGGCCGAAATCAACAGGTAAGCCGAAATGGCGACAAAGTCCCAAAACAGTGGCGAGTTAAAATTTACCCACAACGGGCCACGCGTATTCGGATACGGAAAAATAAAGAAGAACAACCATGGCCGTCCCATGTGAAGTAAGGGAAACAAGGCTGCACAAAATACAGCCACAACGGTCATCGCCTCCGCAGCACGGTTGATCGATGTTCTCCACTTTTGGCGAAGGATGAGCAGGAAGATCGAGAAAGCCGTTCCGGCATGACCGATACCGATCCACCACACAAAATTGATGATGGCCCAACCCCAGGCAATCGAGTTGTTTACCCCCCAGGTTCCGATACCCGTTGATACGGTAATGTATTTACAGTAAAGCCCCCAGCCAAACATACTTAGGCTGACCAGCAAAGCGCCGTACCACCAAAGTGGTGTTTTGGCATGAATAGGGGCCAAAATCTCCCGCGATATCTGCGAATAGCTTTTATCGCCGTCAATTAATCTGCCTCTTACCTCCGAATTATACATAGGTCTTTATGCTTTTTTGTTTCTTACTTTTGTTAAATATCCAACCGATGGCAGCGTGTGCAACTCTTCGAGCAAGTGATAATTTCGTTCGTTTTTAAAGTAATTCGAAATCTTGCTGTTCGGATCGTTCAGATCGCCAAAAACGAGCGCATTCCCCGGGCACGATTGGACACAAGCCGGCTGGATTTCTCCGTCTTCGATTTTTCTGCCTGCCACGCGAGCTTCGGTTTTCTTTTCCTGGATGCGTTGCACACAGAACGAGCACTTCTCGACTACCCCTCTCGAACGCACGGTTACATCGGGGTTTAGCACCATTCTTCCCAGGTCGCTGTTCGAAGCATAATCGAACTCGTCGTTGCCTACGTATTTAAACCAGTTGAAGCGGCGCACCTTATACGGACAGTTATTCACGCAATACTTGGTTCCCACGCAACGGTTGTAGGCCATTTGGTTCAAACCTTCGTCGCTGTGTGGCGTGGCCGAAACCGGGCAAACATTTTCGCAGGGTGCGTTGTCGCAATGCTGGCACATAACCGGCTGGTGGTACACTTCGGGATTTTCGGCATCGTTCGAGAAATACCGGTCGACACGGATCCAGTGCATGATACGGCGGTTGCGTACCTGCTCTTTCCCAATTACCTGGATATTGTTTTCGGCCTGACAGGCGATGGCGCAGTTTCCACATCCGATACACGACGACAGGTCAACCGCCATTCCCCAGTGATGCCCTTTAAATTCAGGCCCGGGATACAAACTTACACTGTGTTCATCGTGTTCAGCTTTCAGTTCATTTCCGGCTGCGGGATCGAGCTGCCATTCATCAAAATTGGTTTCGCGCACAATGGGTCGGCCTTCCATCGAATGGTGGGTTTGCGACAGCGCCAGTTCATAGGTTTTATCGGTAACGCTTACCTGTGCCCCCGATACCCAGAATTTTTGAGCCCCGTTTTCAATCGAAGTAAACGGATACATGTTTTTACCCACTCCATCGCCAACCTTCCCGGCAACTTCGCGGCCATAACCCAGCGCCACCGAAATGGTTCCGGGAGCTTGTCCGGGTTGAATAAAAACAGGCAGTTCGACTCCGTTTACGGTAATCACCGATTCGTTTTGAACCCCGTTTTCTTCGGCCCATTTAACCGGTACCGCAGCAAAATTGTCCCAGCTAATTTTGGCAATCGGATCGGGCAATTCCTGCAACCAGGGGTTATTCCCGGCAAAACCGTCTTTTAAAGCCATACTTTGATAAAGTACTACTTCCCAACCCGAAGCCGCGTCTTGTTTGAGACTCAATGCACCGGCCAAACCATTTTCGGAATAAGCCAACGTTTTAAATTCAATCCCGGGTTCGAAAACACCTTTCTGCAACACTTCGTTCCAGAAAATCCGGCCATCTGTATATTTTCTCTGAAGTCCAGACATATTTTCAGTCCAGTTCTTTCTAAGATATTCGTAGTAATTCGGCGCTTCCACACCGGCCCATTTTAACAAGGACTCTTGTACCTGGCGGCTGTCGAACAGTTTTGAAATGGTTGGCTGGGCAAGGCTGAACGTGCCACTTTTAGGCTCGGCATCGTTCCAGGCTTCCAGATAATGCGCCTCGGGACACACCCAATGACAGGCGGCTGTGGTCTCATCTTTTCTATCTGAAAACGAAACCGAAAGTTCGGCTCCGGCGATGAGCTGTTTCAAATCGCTGCCTTTCGGATGATTGTACACCGGATTTACGCCCCAGCACAAAATTCCCGCGATCGATTTATCTTTTAACCCGGCAATCACACGCTCAAAATCAGCGTCGATGCCCTGGTGTGTATTTAATGTTTTTTCGGTACGAATCGTTGTTCCGTAGTTTCCCAGTAAGTGGTTCACCGCGTTCACAATCAATTGTATTTCCACATCGTTACTTCCCGAAACCACCAGCGAACGCCCTTTGTTTTCGAGCAAATCTTCCACCAGGCCTTTCAAATCGACCGGACTAGCGGGAGCCGCAACGGTAAACTCGCCACCAGCTTGTAAAAGCTGGTAATAAAGCGCTGTCAGGATTGTTTTTTCTTCCGATGGTTTAATCGGAACACGTACATCGGCATTCGAACCGGTAAGCGACATCCCACTTTCGAACTGGTAATGACGGTTCATTTCGTCGCTTTTTTTCATCACCCGGCGGCCCGAAGAATAGGCTTTGGTATATTCAACATTCGAGAGCCATGTTCCCAGAAAATCGGCGCCAAAACTCACGATCACTTTTGCTTTTTCGAAACGATAATCGGGAACAAAAGCCTTTCCAAAACTTAATTCGCTGGCTTTTAAAATACCTGTTGCCGAAACAGCATCGTACTGTACCCATTCCACATTCGGAAACCTTTGCTGGAAATCGCCGATTACTTTTTTGGCGCTGGGTGAAATGATGGTTGAACTGAGCAGAACTACTTTTTTATTTTCGTTGTTAAGTTGAGACAGCTTTTGCGAAATGTAAGAATCGATTTCATCCCAGGTTGTGGGTTCTCCCCTTTTTAAAGGAGTCTTAAAACGGGCATCGTCGTAAAGATCCAGAATCGAAGCCTGCACCCGCGCCGATGTTCCGCGTTGTGAAATCGAGGAAAGATCGTTCCCTTCAATTTTAATCGGGCGCCCATCGCGTACTTTCACCAAAACACTGCAATATTCGTTTCCTTCGAAATACGACGAAGCGTAGTAATTGGCAACGCCTGGGGTCACTTCTTCGGGTTTTACCAAATATGGGATTGCCTTATCGACCGGGCGTTTACAACTGGCAACCACAGCGGCGGAGGCCACGCTAAATCCCAATGTTTTCAGAAAATCGCGGCGCGACGAAGAAGCGGCTTTTTTCATCGTAGCCCTGTTGGCATCCACTTCCAGCCTGACTTCGTTTTTCCGGAATGCAACCGGGGCATTTAACTCGTCTAAACTTCTCCAATATTTTGTCATAGAATTATTTTTGCACTCTGAACTTTAAAACATTAAACTCTTTACTGATTAATAATGACAGCGCATACAGTCGTTAGCTCCCACATCGGCAGCTGTTACCGAATCGATTGCACCGCTTTTGATTTGCCCGTGCAATTCAACAAAATGTTCGTAATAGCCATTATTTCCAAAATCAACTTTTGTTTCGCGATGACAGTTCACACACCATCCCATCGACAGATCGCTGTGCTGCTGCATGATATCCATTTCCTGAACCTGACCGTGACATTGGGTACAATCGAGTTTCCCGGAACCCACATGAATGGCGTGACTGAAATATACATGATCGGGCAGGTTGTGTATGCGTGTCCATTCTATCGATTGCCCCTTTTCGTTAGCTTCCACCACTTTGGAAATTTCGAATTTACCACTGTTGCTTCCTTCCCTGATCAGAACATGGCAGTTCATACAAAGATTGGTGGCCGGGATACCTGCCGATTTGCTTTGCTCGGCGGTGGTATGGCAGTACATACAATCGATGCCGTTTTCGCCGGCGTGTACTTTGTGCGAAAATTTTATGGGTTGATCGGGGGCATAACTTTCCTGCCGTCCCAGCTTAATCGCGTCAGTTACAATCATTCGAACCTGCCAACCAAAAGCGCCCATAAAAATGACAATGGGCACAACTTTCCATTTTATGTGGTGAAGGAAAATAAGTTCGACTAATGCCCAGGTCAGCAATAAACCCAGGAAAAGAAATAGAATCAGATTGTTGTAAGTGGGTTTTGCAGGCGACAAACCGGTTTCCGACAAGTTGTCGAGATAGGATTTAACAGCTTTCAAATCCTCTTCCTTCAAAGTGAAATTTACATGCGATGCCTGCATTTTTATACCACTGGGTTCCATCACAGCCGATTGAAAACTCCCGAAATCCTGATCGGCATATTTCATGGCAATATCCATGGCCGAAGGATTCCAGTTCAGCGTATCGGTTGGTGTCAGATTGTGACACGAAACACAGGCATTGTAATCTCGTTTAAACGGAAGCAACCCTTTGAAGAAACGTTCACCTCTTTTGATCTCGTTATGCGAATGCCCCTCGGTGATCACCGTTTCGGGAGCGGCATAAACATGATTTGGAATAATAAAATAAGAAACCAGCAGGAAAATGATTATTGGTATTTTTTTAAGACACATTTTCCCAAAGAAATATCTTCTCATTCTGTTCAGTTTAGCAATAATTAAAGGCCTAATTTCTGATAATTCACCTATATTAACAACATAGTGTTGTGATTGTTCCTTTCAATCAGAAAAAAAATTTAAAATACCCGTAAATCTCTTTTCAGATTGCATCAAAACGGGTTAAGGGGTTCTTGTAACGCTTTAAAATAAATGTATTTACAACCAAAAAACTACTTGAGCGATTTTTTTTCCTGGTCAAGATTTCGGGTCATTTTTTGAACGAGTTTCATATTTTCGAAGAATTCTTTGGCGATAACACGTAAAATAGTGTAGACCGGAATGGCGAGTATCATTCCTAAAATTCCGGCCATACTCCCGGCAGCCAGGATCACCAAAAATATCTCAAGCGGATGTGCTTTTACACTGCTCGAATAAATCAAAGGCTGAAAAAGAATGTTATCGATAATCTGCACCGTAGCAAATACCAGCGCCATCCAGCCGAGAACAGGCAGCGTTTCGCCCATAAAATCGGGGCTGATGTGAATGGCCGCGCCAATAAGTAACCCGAGCAAGGCGCCCATCCACGGCCCCAGATAAGGGATGACGTTAAAAGTTCCGCAAAACAAACCAATGACCACTGCATGATTAAACTCAATCCCAGCGAAAGTTAATCCGAGGGTAACCAAAAACATGACCATGAACACTTCGAAAAGCAAACCAATAAAGTAACGACGAAGCAAATACGAAATCGAATCGAGAATATGCGATACCTTTTCCTCTATTGAAGTAGGCGCCAGCAAAATGATAAAATCGCGGAACATGCTGTTTTCTTTCAAAAAGAAAAATGTGATGAAAGAGATCGAAAAGAAGGCGATAAAGAAACTGCCAAGGGTACCAGCAATCAGCGCGAACCAATCCGACACTTTTGAGAAATCGATACGTGCGCCCAAACTTTCAGTAACGACATCAAGAAAATTTTTTTCGGCCATGTCCACCGTATCCTTACCCAGGAAATTCATCACACGCAGCAAGGGTTCTTCTACCGAATCGAGTACTTTGGCAAAATCGATATTCGACAAAGTTTCGAGTTCGCTGATCAGTAAAGGAATCATAAAACGAAAGAAGGATACAAAAACGACCCACAAAACCAGCAGTGTTATAAAAGCCGCCAAACTGGCGGGTATCCTGAATTTTCGGTAATGGATTTTTGTGAGCCAGCGCATCAGCGGCCGTCCGATAAACGACAACACCACCGAAACAAGAATGTAGGTAACAATGTTGCTAAAATACCAGATCAGAAAAATGATAAAAAGTGATCCAATCAGGAGAAGAATATTGCGGGCCCAGCCTTTTAATTGAAACATGATACCAGCGGTTTTTAACAAATATAAATTATTAAATCCAATTCGGCCAGTCCAAACACAAAGATTCAAATAAGTGAATGCCCCACCGAACTGCATCATTTTTTTATACTTTTAAAGCCAAAATCAAAGTGTGAAGAAGTACATAAATACGGTGTCGTCTTTTCAGTTCTACCAGTTGGTGCGTTATTCCACACTCATTCTTACCGGAATTATTTTTACCAAAACAGCGCTCAGCCAGTCGGCAATTGGCGAATACGAAACCTTTATTTTCGTTGCAGGCGCAGTAAGTTTTTTTTGGCTGAACGGTTTGCTAAAAGCCTTTCTCCCCCTGGCTGACAATCCGAATCGAAAACAAACGAATATTTTCAGCGCCTTTGTAGTTTTGCAAGCATACTCTTTGCTGGCCGCTGCTTTCCTGTTTTTGCTGCAACCCTGGTTCTCGCGGTTTTTGCTAAACGGAACCGAGATTCCGCAAACTACCTTGCTCCTGGTATTTATTTTGCTAATCGGACCTGCCAACCTCGTGGAGTATTATTACTTAGCCCGAAAAAAAAACAAATCGATTATCGTTTACGGAATCATTTCGTTCCTGCTTCAACTGGTTTTGGTTGTGCTCCCGGTAATTTTAGGCTTTGGCATTGCCATGGCGCTAAAAGGATTGGTACTATCGTCGGTAGCACGGTATGCGTGGTTATGGATGATTATGATTGTGAATGATGAAATCAGAATCTCAAAAAGTTTTTTGCGTGAACACTTAAAACTGGGAGGGCCACTGGTGGTTGCCACACTTTTAAGTGGTTCGGCACAATTTGTCGACGGATTTATTGTAAGCTCGCGTTTCGACGAGGGAGCATTTGCCATTTTTCGATACGGAGCGCGCGAATTGCCACTGGCCATGTTGCTTGCCAATGCATTAAGCAATGCCATGTTGCCAGCTTTCTCTGACCAGAATCGCCTCACCGAGAACCTGGAACACTTGCGTTTGAGCGTAAAAAAACTGATGCATTTTCTTTTTCCGCTTACCGCGATATTATTACTGGTTTCCAAACCGCTTTTCCCCATTATATTTAATCCCGATTTTGCGGCCAGCGCAACCATTTTTAATATTTATCTTTTACTGGTGATAAGCAGGTTGATGCTGCCACAAACCATTTTAAACGGGCTTAAAATTGGCACACCAATAATGGGCGCTTCGTTTTTCGAACTAATTGTAAATGTGGCCCTGAGTCTTATTTTTGTTCAGTTTTGGGGAATGCCCGGCATCGCATTTGCCACATTTATTGCATACCTGTTCGAGAAAGTAATTTTAATCATTGTGGTGAAACAGCGACTCGGAATTCCGCTTTCGGATTACCTGCCCACCGGAATGTTCTATTTATATTCAGCCGGAATACTCGTAACTTTTATTTTTGCCGAATTAATATTTTAAACATGGATTTTATTCTCGATAACGAAGAAACCGAAGCCAAATATCAGGACCTGATTAAGACGATCAAACTCAGGAAAAACGGCGATGTTTCGGATATGATGAATCAACAGGGCATTCAATATAAAATGAATTGGGGAGTGGCAGTTTTCGAATTGCGGGAAATGGCACAAGCATACGAACCCGATCATTTACTGGCGCTTAAACTTTGGAATAAACAGTGGCGCGAAACTATGATTTTGGCCACGCTGCTCGACGAACCAAAACAAGTGAGCGAGCAACAAATGGATTTTTGGACGAAATCGTTTGAGAACCTCGAAATTGCAGAGCAAGCATCGACCAACCTTTGGGTAAAAAGCAAATTTGCTTTTGCAAAGTCGCTGGAATGGTGCCGCGGGAAAAAACACCTGGTGCGTTTTACAGGCATTCATTTAATGGGGCGCCTTGCCATTGCCGAGAAAAATGCCATTGATGAAATGTTTGAACCCTTTTTTGATGAACTCCCGGTCCTGGCCCGCGACAAGAGATTATTCACTCCGCTTTACCGGGCTATTCTTGCAATGGGCAGCCGTTCTATCGGTCTCAATCAACAATGTATCGAACTGGCCCGCACTTTCCAACTCAGTGATTCGGAAACTGCTAACCAACTTGGCGAGCAACTTTTCGACGAGCTCAACAGCGATTATTTACACGAACTAATTCAGGAAAAAAGCCGTTAACGAAGTTTAACTGCAATCTTGTCATCTTAACCCTTCTGGCAAGCAAATTGTTTATATGCCAATGCAAAGCTATAAACTGCGCTTGCAGTCGTGACAGAAATATGAAACATTAAGAATAAGAACAAAATTATGATGAACTTATCAAAAACTTCGAATCCTGTTTTTAAGGAAAGAGTATTTGCACAGGATTACCGCTCGGCATCGGATGTGATGACCGTGAATGGAACTGTCAATAAAACAGCGCTAATGTTATTACTTGTAATTGCAGGCGCCGTATTTACATGGAATAAATTTTTTGATGTTGTTTCGAGTAACCCCGAAGCAGCCATGTCGGCAATAGCCCCGTGGCTTGTAGTTGGCGGAATTGGTGGTTTTATTACCGTACTGGTAACTGTTTTCAGGCCACAGAGCTCTGGAATCTCAGCTCCGGTTTATGCGGTTTTCGAAGGATTGCTGCTTGGTGGGATCTCTGCCATTTTCGAAATGCAATACCCTGGGCTCGTTATGCGGGCAGTCGCTCTTACCATGGCCGTATTTGCAGCCATGTTGTTCTTTTACCGATCGGGGATTATTAAAGTAACCCGGAAATTTGCGATGGGCGTTTTCGCTGCCACCGCTGGAATTGCTCTGGTGTACCTTGTAAGTTTTATTGGTGGTTTTTTCGGGATGAATACTTCCTTTCTATATGGAAATTCGAACCTGAGTATTGGAATTAGCCTGGTGGTAGTTGCGGTTGCAGCGCTCAGCCTCGTACTCGATTTTTCTTTTATTGAAAGGGCTTCTGAATCAGGCGCTCCAAAATACATGGAATGGTACGGCGCTTTTGGTTTGATGGTGACACTGATTTGGCTTTATCTTGAAATCCTTCGTTTGTTATCGAAACTGGCCGGTCGTAATTAAGACTTTTCATTGATCAGAAATAGAAGGGCCTGCTGTTATGAGAGCAGGCCCTTTTTTCATTTCCTGTCAAAATATTTAAATTTACCGATCAAACCGTATCAATTATTCGTGTATGCAGGTTATTCAGGTTACTAACCCAAAATTGGTCAACGAATTTCATCGACTACCCAAAGAATTATACAAGAACGATCAGAACTGGATTCCACCCCTGCAGATGATGATCGAAAACACCTTCGACCCAGGCAAAAACAAACGTTTTAAAACTGGCGATGCTGCCCGCTGGCTTTTGTTTGAAAACAACATTTGTATTGGGCGAATTGCAGCCTTTTACGACGAAGCATATTCTTCGGGTTACGAACAGCCCACCGGGGCATGTGGTTTTTTCGAGTGCATCAACCGCCAGGAAGCGGCCAACCTACTATTCGACACGGCCCGTAAATGGCTCGCCGAGAATGGCTTGGAAGCGATGGATGGCCCTGTTAATTTCGATGAAAACTTCTTTTTTTGGGGCCTGTTAACCGATGGGTTTCAGCCACAAACATTTGGGATGCAATACAATCCGGCGTATTATTTTGAGCTATTCACAAACTACGGATTTCGTACTTATTACAAACAATATAGTTATTCGCTCGATATCACGACACCCGACCTCCCCGACAGGTTTTGGAAAATTGCTGATTGGGTGGCGAAAAAACCAGGGTATTCATTTGAACATTTCACGTTCGCAAAGCAAAACAAATACATCCGCGATTTTATTGAAATACATTGCGAAGCCTGGAAAGGGCACGGCAACTACAAACCTATCGAATTTCAATTATTAAAAGATCTGCTTCGGAATGCGCGGATTCTTATTGATGAAGAATTTATCTGGTATGTTTACCACAACAACAAACCGGTTGCTTTTTTAATGATGATTCGCGACCTGAATCAAATCCTCCAGAAACTTGAATCGGGCAAATTGAATTTTTGGAACAAAATACGTTTGTTCTATTTCCTGAAAACCAAAACCATCAAACGTTGCCGCGTTATTGTAATGGGGATGACCCCGGGTTATCAGGGCAAAGGCCTTGAATCAGGGATCTTTCATCATTTGAAAAAAGTGATGCAAAAAAAATCGTGGTACAACGACATGGAAATGAGTTGGGTGGGTGATTTTAATCCAAAAATGAATGCGCTTTTTAAATCGCTCGGGGCTAAACAAACACTTACACACCAAACCCTGCGTTATCTTTTCGACCGCGAAAAAGTGTTTAAAATGGCGCCGATAATTGAATAAAATCTATTTCATTTGTTCTCTTTGATGTAATTTGGCAGAAAGAAAAAAACATGCATTTAGTTGAAGTAAAAGATAAAGCTACCCGGCAACTTTTTCATAAAGTTCCGTACCTGATTTACCAAAACGATAAAAACTGGGCAGCACCTTTACAGGGAATGGTCGAAGATATCTTCGATCCGAAAAAGAATAAAACCTTTCGGAACGGAAAGGCAATTCGTTGGGTCCTGGTTGACGAACAAGGAAATCTTCTGGGCCGAATTGCTGCTTTTATCAATTATAACCTGTCGAAAACCTACGAGCAACCTACTGGCGGCTGTGGCTTTTTCGAATGTATAGATAGCCAGGAAGCTGCCAACCTGCTTTTTGATACCGCCTCAAACTGGAATAAGGAAAACGGAATGGAGGCCATGGATGGCCCGATCAATTTTGGCGAAAACTATGTAAATTGGGGTTTACTGGTTGATGGATTTCTGCCACAGGGATACGGAATGCCCTACAACCCAAAATATTACGAGAAACTGTTTCGTACCTATGGTTTCGAGGTGTATTTCGAACAATATTCCTTTCACCTCGACTACACCGTTCCTTTTCCCGAAAGGTTCTGGAAAATTGCCGCCTGGGTAGCGCAAAAACCACAGTACCAGTTTCGGCATTTCGACTTTTCGCAAACCGGGAAATTTGTAAAGGATTTTTGTGCGGTGTACGATGCTGCATGGTCGTTTCACGAACATTACAAACCGCTCGACCCCGACGATATTTACGATTTTATAAAAGAATCGAAAGCCATTCTCGATCCGGAAATGATATGGTTTGCCTACCACGACGAAAAACCAATCGCCTTATTTGTGATGGTTCCTGATATCAACCAGATTTTAATCCGGCTAAACGGAAAACTCAACTTGCCGGGAATTCTCAAATTCTTTTATCTGAAGTATAAAAAAACAATGACACGCGCGCGTATTCTCATTATGGGTGTTGACCCAAAATACCAGCGTTCGGGAATCGAATCGGGAATTTTCTGGCACCAGGAACAGATTATGAAAAAGAAAACGCATCGTCATTATACCGAAATCGAGCTATCGTGGGCAGGCGATTTCAACCCGAAAATTATTGCTATTTATGAAGCTACCGGCGCGAAACGAGCCAAAACCCATTATACGATGCGTTACATGTTCGACCGCAAAAAAAAGGTAAGCAGGGCACCGCTGATCGGTTAATTACCAGCTTCTTAAATTAATGAAATAAATATCCTTTACCTTTGGAATATTTAAAACAATATTTATCTTTGCAGCCCGAAAAACTGGGAAAGTAATAACGAAAGGAATGGATTGCAGTGTTGGAAATGTAACCATTCTACAAAAAATAGAAGAAAATGAAACAAGACATTCATCCAAAAGATTACAGACTGGTAGCGTTCAAAGATATGTCGAACGGACATGTATTTTTGACCCGCTCGACTGTTGAAACCAAAGAAACTGAAGTGGTTGACGGTGTTGAATACCCGGTTTATAAACTTGAAATTTCGAACACTTCTCACCCGTTCTATACAGGTAAAACCAAATTGGTGGATACCGCTGGACGTGTTGACAAGTTCATGAGCCGCTACGGAAAACATATGGAAGGAAGAAAGAAATAAATCTTTTTCAAACAATATTGAAGAGCACTCGTCAAGCGACGGGTGCTTTTTTTTTGCTTAATATGCTATTATGTCGGTCTTTTTAACGAAGTTGATGAACATTCTGCCCATCTTTGAAGTCTGTTTGATTGGCACGGCAATTGCAAAACAATATGCTTGTTCGCGGAAAATTGTTCCTGCGACAATCTGTCATTATTTAAAAGTTTAACATGGGGAAATTAAAGAACATATCATTTCAAACCATATTCGGATCGGGGATGTCGGATCAGGGCTCCGATTTTATACCGATCATTGCTGATGGAGACGACAAAGACTTAAAAAATACCAAAATTCCGGAGATCCTGGCTATTTTGCCATTACGAAACACCGTGCTTTTCCCGGGAGTAGTACTCCCGATAACGGTGGGTCGCGAGCGTTCGTTGCACTTAATCAAAGAAATTAACCGTGGCAAAAAATTGTTAGGTACAGTAGCACAAAAAGACCACACCATCGAACGTCCGGAGAAAGACGATCTGTACGAGACTGGAACAGTGGCCGAGATTCTGAAAGTTCTTGAGATGCCCGATGGTTCCACTTCTGTAATCATCCAGGGAAAAATACGCTTCCAGATTCGCGAATTCCTTGAAGAAGAACCATACATAAAGGCAAGCGTTAACCCGCTTACAGATATTTCCACCCAAAACGATAATGAGTTTAATGCCATCGTAGGATCGTTGAAAGACCTTTCGATTAAGATTGCTCAATTCTCATCGAATATTCCGCCGGAAGCTACTTTTGCGGTTAAGAACATCGAGAATTCGACTTTCCTGATCAACTTTATTTGTTCGAACACTGACCTACAGGTCGAAGACAAACAAAAGCTGCTGGAGATTGACAGGATAAAAGACCGGGGAATACAGGCCATCAGCTTTCTGGTAAAAGAAATGCAGATGCTGGAACTGAAACACGATATCCAGAAAAAGGTTAAAACCGACCTTGATCGCCAGCAGCGCGAATACATGCTCAACCAACAGATGAAAACCATTCAGGACGAACTGGGTGGTAATCCGGTGGAACAGGAAATCAATGCATTAAAAGAAAAGGCAAAAGAAAAGAAATGGACGAAGGACGTAGCCAAATTCTTTGAAAAAGAAGTGGAAAAACTGGGACGTTTGAACCCGGCTGCAGGCGAATTCTCCATCCAGTACACCTATTGCCAAACCTTTCTCGAACTGCCATGGAACGAATATACCACCGATAATTTCGATCTGAAACGTGCCAGCAGGATTTTGGATGAAGATCATTATGGCTTGGATAAAGTAAAAGACCGCATGCTCGAGCATCTTTCGGTTTTAAAGTTGAAAAACGACATGAAGTCGCCAATCCTATGTTTGTATGGCCCTCCCGGAGTTGGGAAAACTTCGCTTGGAAAATCGGTAGCAAGGGCACTGGGGCGCAACTACGTACGCATGAGTTTGGGTGGGTTGCACGACGAATCGGAAATCCGCGGGCACCGTAAAACCTATATTGGCGCAATGCCCGGACGGATTATCCAGAATATCAAAAAGGTAAAATCGTCGAACCCGGTATTCATCCTCGACGAAATCGACAAAGTTTCGAATAATTTTCACGGCGATCCGGCCTCGGCCTTGCTCGAAGTGCTCGACCCCGAACAAAACAGCGAATTTCACGATAATTATGTTGAACAGGATTTCGACCTCTCGAAAGTAATGTTTATTGCCACAGCCAACTCGCTCAGCACCATCGCACCGCCTCTGCGCGACCGCCTTGAACTGATTGAAGTAAGTGGTTACCTGCTCGAAGAAAAAGTGGAAATTGCCAAACGTCACCTCATCCCAAAGCAGCTTGAGAACCATGGCTTAAAGAAATCGAGTGTTACTTTCCCAAAAGAGGTGATAGAACTGATTATTGATGGATACACCCGTGAATCGGGAGTGCGCGAACTCGACAAAAAAATTGCCAAAGTGGTTCGACGGATTGCGCGTAAAATTGCTTTCGAGGAAGAATACAATAAAAAACTTACAAAAACCGATATCCGCGAATACCTCGGTGTGGTTCAATACACCAAGGAAAAATACCAGGGAAACGATTTTGCAGGGGTTGTTACCGGGCTGGCCTGGACCGCTGTGGGTGGCGAAATCCTATTTGTTGAAACCAGTTTAAGCAAAGGAAAAGGTTCGCTGACCCTGACCGGAAACCTGGGAGAAGTGATGAAAGAATCGGCTATGCTGGCGCTCGAATACATTAAATCGCATGCCGAAGAACTGGGCTTGAATTCAGAAATTTTCAACAATTGGAATGTACACGTTCACGTTCCGGAAGGAGCTATTCCAAAAGACGGACCATCGGCCGGGGTTACCATGGTTACTTCGATTGCTTCGGCTTTTACACAACGAAAAGTACGTAAGAACCTGGCCATGACAGGAGAAATTACCCTGCGGGGAAAAGTGTTGCCGGTGGGCGGTATCAAAGAAAAAATACTGGCGGCCAAACGCGCCGGGATCACCGACATCATTCTTTCGGAACAGAACAAAAGAAACCTGGAAGAAATAAAAGAAATCTACATTAAAGGATTGAATTTTCATTTTGTACACACGATTATGGATGTACTGGAGATTGCGTTGTTAAAAAACAAGGTTGACAATCCTCTAATAATTTCGTAATCGTATCAAAAAATGGATTACAAATAAAAAGTCCCTTAAGATATTCTTTCTTAAGGGACTTTCATTTTAAAAAAAACCGAGTTCGAGCCGGGCTTCTTCGCTCATCATCGATTTATCCCAGGGCGGTTCAAAAGTCAGTTCTACATTTGCCGACTCTACCCCTTCCACTGCCTGGGCAGCCTGGGTGACATCATCAATCAGTATATCCACAACCGGGCAACCCGGCGCAGTAAGTGTCATAATAATGTTGGCATGGTTGTTCTCATCCAGATCCACATTGTAAATCAACCCGAGGTCATAAATATTTACCGGGATTTCCGGGTCGTACACCTCTTTCAGGTTATTTATGATTAAATCTATTCTTTTATCCATCGTATTCTTCTCCTTATCCTGCAATCTTGCTATAAGCAACAGCGTATAAACGAATTTGTTTTATCATAGCCAGCAAACCATTCGAACGTGTTGGCGAAAGATGTTGTTTTAACCCAATATCGTCGACAAAATGTAGTTCATTTTCAAGCAATTCCTGTGGAGTCCGGCCTGAGGTCACTCTTAACAACAAGGCAACCAATCCTTTTACAATCACTGCATCGCTTTCGCCCCGAAATTCAATTTTATCTTCCTTTAAATCGGCTACCAGCCACACGCGGCTCTGACAACCTTTGATCAGGTTTTGGTCGTTCTTATCTTTCGGATCCAAATCTTCCAGTTCATTCCCCAGTTCGATCAGGTAGGCATATTTGTCCATCCAGTCCTCGAACATCGAAAACTCCTGGATAATTTCCTGCTGAATTTCTTCAATTGTCATACACCGATCTTTAATACAAGTTGCAAATGTCGGAAATTTTTGTTTTCCTGCAATGATAAAAGCCTGCTTATTAAGAAAGTTTCAAAATTAATAACAAGCCACTTGTAGCCCGAGTCTTTTCACTAAATTTAGGGTCGAAATCAACATAAACTTTATACCATGACCGCACTTGCAGGATCACAAACAGAACAAAATTTATTAAAAGCTTTTGCCGGCGAATCGCAGGCACGCATGCGTTACGATTATTTTGCCAGCCAGGCAAAAAAAGAGGGGTTGGAGCAAATTGCAGCCCTTTTCGCCGAAACCGCTTTAAATGAAAAGGAACATGCCAAACGTTTTTTCAAATTTTTGGAAGGAAATATGGTGGAAATTACTGCGACTTACCCAGCTGGCAAAATCGGGACAACACTCGAAAACCTGAAAGCATCAGCCGATGGCGAAAATGAAGAGTGGACCGAACTTTATCCCGGGTTCGCCAAAATTGCAGAGGAAGAAGGGTTTAAAGAAATTGCAATGGCATTTAAATTAATTGCAAGAGTAGAAGAAGCGCACGAAAAAAGATACCGGACGCTTTACGACAACCTGAACGACGGAAAAGTATTTATCCGTGGTGACAAAGTAGTCTGGAAATGCAGGAATTGTGGTTTTATCCACGAAGGAACTGCGGCTCCGAAAATGTGTCCGGCATGTCAGCATCCTCAAGCTTACTTCGAAATTAAAGAAACCAATTATTAGAGAAAACACCATAAGGTCCGTGACCCTTATGGTGTTTCCTGTAACATCATTCTCACTTTATTCAGCGCTGAAATAAAAGCATCTATTTCAGCTAAGGTATTGTACATTCCAAACGAGATACGAACACAGCCCGGAATGTTGTAATGCGTCATCACGGTATCGGCACAAAGGTGGCCGGTTCGAACGGCTACTCCCATTTTATCGATCAGGGCTCCCAAATCATAAGAATGAACTCCTTCGATATTAAACGAAACCACTCCTGATTTTTGAGGCGCTTCACCATAGATTTTCATTCCATCAATTTCAAGTAGTCGGGTGGTAGCATATTCCATGAGCGAATGTTCCCATTCAGTAAGATTTTTAAGCCCTATTTCATTCACCAGATCGATGGCACAACCAAAAGCGATCACACCGGTAATGTGCGGTGTTCCGGCTTCAAATTTATAGGGCAACTCGTTAAACGTTGTTCCTTCGAACGAAACTTCGGAAATCATTTCGCCCCCTCCCTGATAAGGTGGTATTTCGTTCAGCCATTTTTCTTTTCCGTATAAAACGCCCACTCCGTTGGGGCCGTACATTTTGTGTGCCGAAAACGTATAAAAATCAGCATCCAAATCCTGCACATCGATCGGAATATGGGGAGCAGCCTGTGCTCCGTCTACAAGAACCGGAATATTTTTTTTATGCGCAATTCCGATGATCTCTTTTACCGGGTTAACCGTCCCCAAAACATTGGAAACATGAGCCACTGCAACCAGCTTGGTTTTATTGGAAAGAAGTTCTTCCAGCATGCCAAGCGATAAAGTACCATCATCGTTAAAAGGCCATTTCACAATGCGGGCCCCCTTCCGGGCTGCCACTAATTGCCAGGGTACAATGTTCGCATGGTGTTCCATTTCGGATACAATAATCTCGTCCCCGCCTTTAAAAAACTTCTCCCCAAACGAGCTGGCCACGAGATTGATACTTTCAGTGGTTCCTTTTGTAAAAATTACTTCATTGGTTGAATTCGCATTAATAAAAGCCCCGACTTTTTCGCGCACCTCTTCGTACCCAAGCGTGGCTTTGTCGGCCATAAAATGCGCGCCACGGTGTATGTTCCCATAATAATCGTTATGAAGTTCCTCTTCCTTCATCAGTACCTGCACCGGTTTTTGTGCCGAAGCCGCACTATCGAAATAAACCAGCGGCTTATTGTAAACCTCATTTTTTAGAATAGGAAAATAACTTCTGATAAGATCGATATCGTAATTCATTGTTTTGAATTTCAGTATAAAAACAAGTTCTTGCAAAGGTGCAAAACATTTCAAAATAAAAGAACCTAAAAAAAGAGGCTGCCCAAAAAGCAGAGGACAAAAATTATTTACTTAGTCCCTGCAAGAAAACCCCCAATATCTTATAAGTCAACCAATTGGTGTTGAT
>WOYI011298622.1_pt1 | contig 20838 bp, 23 predicted proteins | sample 6423411 | NCBI WGS metagenome assembly WOYI01 (sample SAMN13441803, study PRJNA592873) | oil field metagenome | biome: oil field; feature: oil-well bore; material: oil-contaminated soil; isolation source: oil-contaminated soil from oil-well borehole | place: Germany: Wietze | collected 2016-10-18 ... | reverse complement strand
TCACCAGATTGTGCAGAAAGCTGGCAGCATCTTCGCCGCTGACGCGGATCAGTCCAATATCTGCCATTGGGGTAATAACAGTGCCATTGCGTGCAGCTTGCAGCTCTGCGTCAAGTGCGCCAAAGTGCTCAAATTGGCTGGCACTATCCGCCGTAAGGCCTTGAGCAGAAAGGAAAGTAGTCCATTCCGGATTCATCGGGCATCATCCATGTGAGGTGTGAGAGGTGTATTATCGCGCTCTAGCCGAAAATTTTCCGGTTTGTTATTTCATCCTCATGCGTGTGCTCAAACTGCTGCTGAAATTGCTGTTGATAGTTACTTTGCTCATGGCAGGCGTTGGCTGGATCGCACTGCGTCCTTTGCCTCATTCCGCTGAATCCGTAGTATTTTCGATCCCCTCAGGTGCCAGTTTGCGCCGCGCAGCCCGGGTGATTGAATCCTCAGGCATTGATTTGCCTGCCTGGCAATTCGAATTATTGGGCCGACTCTTGGGCCGCGCTGCGAAAATTAAAACTGGCAGCTATGAAGTCGCCGGACAGACGACTGCACTGCAACTCGTCAATAAACTCACCCGGGGTGACGTCAGCGAAGGGCAAGTGGTGCTTGTGGAAGGACGCACCTTCAGGGAGTTTCGCGCCACACTGAATACAACACCTGATCTAGCGCATGATTCAGCAGGATTGTCTGATGCTGAACTGCTTGCCCGCATTGGCGCAACCCCACTGAATAACTCAGCCAGCGCTGAAGGCCTCTTTTTCCCTGATACCTACTTATTCGACAAAGGGAGCAGTGATTTGCATTTGCTGACTCGCGCCTACCAAGCGATGCAGCGCCAGCTGGCAATCGCCTGGGAAATCCGCGACAAGAACATACCGTTAAAAAATCCCTATGAGCTTTTGATTTTGGCTTCGCTCATAGAAAAAGAAACCGGGCAAGCCAACGACAGGCCGCAAATCGCCGCTGTTTTCATCAATCGTTTGCGTATGAACATGCCGCTGCAAACGGATCCTGCGGTGATTTATGGATTAGGTGAACGCTTTGATGGTAACTTGCGCCGTATTGATCTGCAAACAGATACCCCGTGGAACACCTATACTCGTCGCGGCTTGCCACCCACACCCGTGGCCATGCCTGGGTTTTCCGCAATAAACGCCGCAGCACATCCGCCACGGAGTGATAAAGTTTATTTCGTGGCCAAAGGTGATGGTCACAGTGTTTTTTCACGCACCCTGGAAGAACACAATCATGCTGTAGCAACGTATCAGAGAGGAAAAAAATAAAGCATGTGTGGACGATTTATTACCTTCGAAGGTATTGATGGCGCAGGTAAAAGCACCCAGCATGCGTGGCTGGCAGCGCATTTACGCTCGTTAGGGCATGAAGTCGTTGCCACACGCGAGCCAGGGGGTACACCCTTGGGTGAAAAATTGCGCGGGTTGCTTCTAGCTGAACACATGCATATTGAAACCGAAGCTTTGCTGATGTTTGCAGCGCGCCGCGAACATATGGCACAGGTAATCGAACCTGCATTAGCGCGTGGTGCCTGGGTGGTTTGTGATCGGTTTGTCGATGCTTCTTTTGCTTACCAAGGCGGAGGAAGGGGCCTTGCCTGGGAAAAAATTGCCACATTGCGTGATTGGACATTAGGAGATTTGCAGCCGGATATCACGTTCATTTTCGATGTTCCTGTCGCAACAGCTCAAGAAAGATTAGCGAAAACCAGTAACCAGCCGGACCGGTTTGAGAAGGAAAAAGCAGCTTTTTTTGAGCGCGTGCGTGTCGCCTATCAGCGTATTGCCACAGAAAATCCACACCGCGTCACCGTCATTGACGCCACTCAATCGCCTGAATTTATAAATAAATTACTTGAGAAATCAATTGCAACTATCTGATAATTTTGTTAATTATAAAATAATTGACTCCCTGTTGGCACAGGGGGTTGAGCGCCTGCCCCATGCGCTCCTGTTTGTTGGACCGCGTGGCGTAGGCAAACGCATGCTGGCTGAAAAATTAGCCACATTATTGCTGTGTGAATCCCTTGGCAAGTCCGGCATGAAAGTCAACCGGCCTTGTGGTGAATGCGCAGCTTGTCGCTGGATGAAATCCGGAACGCATCCTGATTTTCGGCTTGTAACATCAGACAGTGAAAAAGAAGCAGAAGAAGTAACGGAAGAAACTGAAGCTAAAACTAAAACGAAGAGCAACGAAAAAGCCAAAAAACCGGCGGCGAGCAGTATCGGTATTGATCAAATTCGCGCCTTGGAAGATTTTGTATTTACAGGTAGCCACCGCAACGCCCGTCGTATCATCTTGATCACAGAAGCGGAGGCGATGACCATTCCAGCCGCTAATTCACTTCTTAAAATACTTGAAGAACCACCTTCAAGTGTTTATTTTATATTGATTTCAAATAATCAAAAAAAATTACTGCCCACCTTGCGCAGCCGGTCTCGCGTCGTGCCATTTTCTCGGCCGGATGATCAAACCACTGCACAGTGGCTGGAGCAGGCAGGGCTGGATGCTCAAGCGGGGCGCTATCTTGATCTCGCCGGTGGCGCACCTTTGCGCGTGATGCAATGGAAAAATGACGGTCAATTGGCGGCGATTGATGCCCTCATTGATAGCTTGGCATCTGCCCCTGCTGATCCACTGATGCTGGCTACTCGCTGGGAGGGTTTGCTTAAATCAAAAACTGAAAACTCATTTCATATGGAAAACCTGGTGGAAGGTGTGCAATGCTGGTTGTTTGATTTAGCCCTTGAACAAGCTTCCGGTGAAGTCCGCTACCACAGTGGCTGGCCACGGCCAAAAAATATTGCAGCGCTCGATCCAGTGGCATTACTTGCCGGATGGCGTGAAATCAATACTTTTCGCCGTAGCGCACGACACCCGCTTAACCCGCTATTATTTCTCGAGTCCCTTGCCATTCATTATCTGCGCGCTCTGCGCCCAATCCATTCATGACAGAACTTCTGGTTGACTCTCATTGCCATCTTGATTTTCCTGATTTTCAGGGGAGTGAGACGACTTATTTAGCTGCAATGCAAGAGCATCACGTCGGTTGGGCGCTTATCGCCGGTGTCACGCTGGAACGCTTTCCCGGCGTGTTGGCGCTTGTTGAGCGTTTCCCCAATCTTTATGCGGGTGTTGGGGTCCACCCCGATACGGAGCAGGGTGAAGAGCCTACTGTAACAACCCTTGTGCGTCTCGCCGAGCATCCTAAAATAGTCGCCATCGGCGAGACCGGCCTGGATTATTATCGACTGGAAGGCGATCTGGAATGGCAAAGAGAGCGTTTTCGTACGCACATCCGTGCGGCCAAGCTCTCAAACAAGCCTTTGATTATCCATACAAGAGAAGCGGCGGAAGACACACTGCGTATTCTTCGTGAAGAAAATGCCGGTGAAGTAGGGGGCGTATTCCACTGCTTTACGGAAACACTCGACGTAGCCAAGGCTGCGCTTGATCTGGGCTTTCATATTTCTATTTCTGGCATCGTCACTTTTAAAAAAGCACAACAAGTCAAAGAAATTGCTATTTTTGTGCCTCTGGACCGATTACTTGTAGAAACAGACTCGCCTTATCTTGCCCCTGTCCCGCATCGCGGCAAGCTAAACCAATCTGCCTGGGTGCGCCATGTAGCAACTGAAGTTGCTCAGCTGCGTGGCATGGCTGTGGATGAACTCGCCCAGGAGACTACGAAGAATTTCTTTAAGCTTTTTATTAAGAATAATGAATAACTTATTAATATTTATATGCTTTTGTTTTTTTAGCCTAGCGTCTCACGCCGGAGCCTATGACGATATTTTAATTGCTGCACAGAATGACGATAGCGCTACCGTCATGGATTTGATTAACCGTGGCATGGACGTGAATACCTCGGATCCTGCTGGTTCAACACTGCTCATGATCGCAGTACGTAACGGAAACCAGGGTTTGGCCGAGCAACTAATTAAAAGCAAAGCCGCGATTAACCATCTCAATCGGCATGGCGATTCAGCCTTAACCCTCGCTGCTTTGAAAGGCCAGCTGCTTATAGCCACCATCCTGTTAGAAGCAGGCGCAGAGGTTAATCCTGTCGGTTGGACACCACTTCATTATGCAGCCTATAAAGGCCATCGCGAGCTCATAGCACTGTTGATCAAATCAGGTGCCAAACTCGATTCACCTGCGCCTAATCGCCAGACAGCATTGATGCTGGCAGCAAAAAATGGGCATGAAGAGATTGTTCGCCTTTTGATCGCTGCAGGAGCGAATATCAGCTTGCAGGATGCTGATGGAAAAACGGCTCGGGAGCTGGCTTTGGAAAAGGGGCATACCGACAGTGCACGCTGGCTTTAATGTGCCTGAATATCTTGAACCTTCTTCAATAATAGCATCGACTTCAATAGTTCGCATAATTTGTATTATGTAAACTTTAATTATTGCAAGGCTCGATAGATAAACAGGCTGATTTAATAACCTATCTTGACTTTAGAGGGCCCAACCACCGAGCACCCTCTAAATCACGCACCTACAATATCCCGATAGGCATGCCATGTAGCATGTCCCAGTAACGGAATGATCACAATCATGCCCCAGATCTGGGTTGCAAATCCTATAGCAGTCAAGGTCACAAGTAAGGCCGCCCATAAAAGCATCGCTGGCAGATTCGCCATGACGGCCCTGACACTGGTACCCATAGCAGTAATTAATCCTGTGGATCTATCCATGATCATGGGAATAGAAACTGCGGTGAGTAGAAAAACCCCGGCAGCGATGACACCCCCTACAGCGCCATAAGTCAATAGAAAGGTAGCATCCGCAGAAGTGATCCAGCTAGTCTGATAAATAGCGCCGCTTATAGCGGGGAGCTCACCATGAAAATAATTTTTAAAAATTATGGCAGACAACCCGAACCAAACAAAAATAGATAGTACAAGCAGCGCAGCCAGCCTTGCTAATCGACGACCATTTATTCTTAATCCATTCAATGACATATCGAAACTCACCGGCTGCCCTGATTCCTTACGGCGAGATAACTCATACAGACCGGCTGCCATGAGTGGGCTAACGAGCATAAAGCCGGAAATAGCAGCGGCAAAAAAATACAGGTGATTACTTGCAAATATTATGACTACCCAGCCCATGGCCGTAATAATCAGGCCGTGACCCAAACTCGCTGTCAGGCTATGCCGCATATCCTCCCAACCCTGACGCAACCAGCGGAATGGACTTAAGAGTCCTACTTGTCGAATAGAAATAGCGTGTTCTGCTGGGTGGATGGAAACATTTTGTTCGCTCATGTCAGTCTCCTCAGACTTTTGTTCGAAGTAAAGATGATCCTCACCTGCTATGCCAGACGGAATGACTCCCATCCGACATCTTTATCCTACGCCATTTTCATAATACGAACCAGGTTGATAGCAAAAAAATGCCGGGAGTCGGCGCCCTACCCTTACAGAAAACGACGCGGTAGCAAGCCATGTGTCCGTGCTTGTTTTTCAAGTACTTCGCGATCATCCGGGTGAGCTATGCTGATAAGTGCATTCACGCGTTCCGGTATGCTTTTCCCTTTAAGGTTAACCATCCCATACTCAGTCACCACATACATCACATCGGTACGAGGTGTGGTAATTACAGTGCCAGGGGGGTGTCCCACAACGATACGCGAGCGTGGCTGATCGCCTTTCATGTAACGAGACGAGAGGCACATGAAGGATTTACCGCCTTCTGACATAAAGGCACCTCGTACAAACTGCAGCTGCCCGCCAGTACCTGTCTTGTGTTTGAAGCCTGCACTCTCGGAAGCTACCTGCCCCATCAAATCAATCTGCATCGCATTGTTAATGGAGACCACCTTACGGTTACGCGCAATATTTTCTGTGAGATTCGTCTCATTAACCGGCAAACTCATGCACATTTCATTGCCGTCAATAAAGTCATACATGCGCTTTGTTCCCATGGCGAATGTGAAAACCATCTTGCCGCGATAAGTGCTTTTACATGCACCGGTCACTTTGCCTGCCGTCACCAGATCGACCATGCCATCAACAAACATCTCCGTATGAACACCAAGATTCTTAACGGGCGCGTAGGCCAAGGCACCGCAAACCGCATTGGGCATGCCGCCGATACCAATCTGCAGACATGCGCCATCTTCTATTTCCGGGATGATCAGGTTTGCCACTTTGATATCAACATCAGTCACCGGGGCACTGGGTAATTCCGTCAAAGGGGCGTTATCACCTTGAATAACCGCATCGACTTCAGATATATGAATGACATTTTCCAGGCCGTAACATGTGGGTAGTGCAGTGCTGGTTTCTACCACCACGCGACGGGCTTTGTCGCATAGGGCACGTACATAGCAGTTCGATGCACCGAAGTTGAAGTAACCGTGTCGATCCATGGGTGTGGTTTTAATGACGGCAATATCCACATCCAGATAATCCTTATACAACCTTGGCCCTTCGCCAAAATTAAAGGGAATATAACTGGCCACACCGTTGTCATACAGCTTGCGGTCCTGCGCTGAAAAATGCCAGCTCTCCCCATGAAAATGTTGTTGCTCAGGATCAACTTCTAACACTCTGCGTGGCTTCGTGGTCAGGATGCTTCTGATGCGCACATCCTCTAGTTGAAGTTTGCGTTCTGCCAATGCCGCATCAAATATGTCTGGCTGATTAAGCGAGGCGCCGTAATCGACCGACCAGCCTGATTGAACGATATTGGCAACAACTGCTGCAGTTACCGTTTTTTCTTGTAGCATTTTTTGCAGGTTCATGCCGATGCCCCTTGAATTTAGCCATTAATTTAACCTGAAAGTTTGTTTTGATACTGCGTCGCTTTACTTTATCAATCGATCTCACTTGCTAGTTTTTCAATCGCCGCAATCCCCATGGCATAGTACTGCTCATTTCGCTGCCAAGGCTCAGTGGGTACAAGGCGGCTAAGTAGTCTGACCTCAGGCGCAGGCTCTGGCTGCCAAGCCTCCAGCAGGATACCTACGGCATCGGGCGCATTGCATACTAATAACACATCACATCCTGCTGTCCATGCCGCATTTGCCCGGTCGACAATATTGCCCGCCACACTGGCGCCTTCCATGGAAAGATCATCGCTGAAAATAACACCATCGAAGGCAAACTCATGACGTAACTTATTAATCCATACCGGAGAAAAACCAGCGGGGCGGGAATCAATTTGCGGATAAATCACATGCGCAGGCATGATGGCATCCAGCGTAAGGTGCCGATACGGCATCAAGTCGTCGCACATGTCAGCCAACGCACGTTCATCCACTGGAATAGCCACATGTGAATCCGCTGCAACCCAGCCGTGACCAGGGAAATGCTTACCGCAACAGCGCATACCTGCCGACTGCAATCCATTGATCAGCGCACCAGCAAGTTCAATCACCGCTTGGGGGTTACGATGGAAGGCACGGTCGCCAATAACTCCGCTCCGCCCCCAATCAAGATCAAGCACAGGGGTAAATGAAAAATCAACCCCACACTGACGCAGTTCAGCAGCAAGTAAATAACCGATGGTACGCGCCGCTTCACAAGCGCCTGTTGCATCGGTATCCCACAAGGTGCCCAACTTTTGCATGGCGGGTATCAGGCTGAAATCATCCCGGCAGCGTTGCACGCGCCCACCTTCGTGATCAATGGCAATCAAGAGTCGCGGTGTGCGTAGCGCATGAATTTCCGCACACAACTCGGTCAGCTGCTGGCAATCGCGATAGTTGCGCGTAAAAAGTATTACTCCGCCAACTAGCGGATGTATCAGTCGCTCAGCATCTAGCGCAGTCAGCGCATAGCCTTCAATGTCTATCATCAAAGGGCCAGGAGGTTGTGCTGAAAGTGTTTTCATGGCGTTTCCAGTAAAACAAATGCGACGGCGTAATCGTGTTCGTCACTAAGTGAAAGATGGGCCATCATATTTCGCTGAGAAAAATAAGCGGCAAGTGATGGAGAAAAAACAAAGCCAGGTTTGCCAAGGGCATCATGTGTGATACTGATTTCAGGCAAAACCAAAGGGGAACGTATACCTGTACCCAGTGCCTTGCCCAGGGCTTCTTTGGCAGCAAATCGTTTGGCAAGCACGCGGGCCGGGTCTTGACTGGCAATGCAGGCAGCACGCTCATCGGGCGCTAAAATCTTTTGCAAAGCCCGTTCGCCATGGCGTTGCCACAACTCGGCCATGCGTTTGATTGCAACGATGTCAGTACCTATGCCAAAGATCATGCGCGATGCATGCCGTTGCGATGCATGCCATTGATCAGATCTTTCATTTCACGCACTGCTTCGCGCATACCCACAAAAACAGCCCGGCTAACAATGGCATGACCAATGTGCAGTTCACGGATACCCGGTAGCGCGGCAATAGGCTGTGTGTTCACGTAGTTAAGTGCATGTCCTGCGTTTAACCGCATACCTGCAGCAGAAACCGCTTCACCGGCTAAGCGAAGTTTAGTCAACTCAGCCTGGACGGCCTGGCTTTCTTCATCACGTCCCTGCGTGTGAAATGCTCGCGCATAAGGCCCGGTGTGGAGTTCACACACATGCACACCAATACGTGCCGCAGCAGCAACCTGAGCCAATTCAGCGTCAATAAAAACGCTGGTTTGAATACCCGCCTGGGCCAGACGAGAAACAACCCCGTGCAGTCTCTGCTCCTGCTCAACAATATTTAATCCGCCCTCGGTCGTGACTTCATGACGCCCTTCAGGCACCAGCATGGCCATTTCAGGTTTGATGGCACAGGCAATGGCAATCATTTCTTCGGTTGCAGCCATTTCAAGGTTCAATTTGATGTGTGTGAGCTCACGCAAGCGGCGCACATCGTGATCCTGAATGTGCCGCCGATCTTCGCGCAGATGCACCGTGATGCCGTCCGCGCCACCAAGTTGCGCTTCAACCGCTGCCCATACGGGATCTGGCTCATAAGTTTGTCGCGCCTGACGAATCGTGGCGACATGATCGATATTCACGCCCAGCTTAATCACAGTTCCTGTAGCTCCATAAAAACCCGCCGCGATTGCAACGGTTTTCCTCCCAGATGATGCGCAATCAGTTGGCGCATCAACATCTTGCTCTCCATCCGTGTTTGCGGATCGGTATAGTCGTCCGCCATCATGTCGAGCAGCGTTTTACCATGTAAAACACTTATATTCGGCGTATCACCAGCGCCGACTTTTCGGACCGGCCCGCGTTCAACCTGAAAAGCATATTGTTCTTGTGCAATGATTTGATCGCCAGTGACTGCCTCGCGATCCAGCGTCAAGCCATAGCCTAATTCCTTGAGCAGCGTCTTCTCGAATCGTCTCAACTCGGGCGCATCCGCCCCACCGAGAGCCAGCGCATGCAGTGCCGCACTGTAAGCGTCGAACAGCACACCATGCGGATCTTCTCGTGGCAACATCTTGACCAATAGCTCATTGAGATAATAGCCCAGCAGCAAGCAGCGCCCACCTAATAATGGCATGCCGCCTATCCATTCGGCCTTGGCGAGTGTTTTGACCTCCCCTGCCCCAAACCAGCCAATCTCTAATGGCTGGAATGCCATCAACAATCCGCGCAATGCGGAACGTGGCCGTCGTGCACCGCGTGCCAGCAGCGCCAAACGCCCATGGTCGCGAGAAAAAACATCAACAACCAAACTGGTCTCGCTGTAAGGATAAAGGTGCAACACAAAAGCGCGTTGCTCATCAATGCGTTGCTTCCCACTCACCGTATTACTCGTAGCCCAAAGACTTCAAGGCGCGCTCGTCATCAGCCCAACCAGTTTTTACCTTGATCCAGGTTTCCAACCAGACTTTGCCGCCAAAAAGCTTCTCCATGTCTTTACGGGCATCAGTTGAGATGCGCTTGAGCCGCTCACCCTCCTTGCCAATGACCATCACTTTATGGGCTGATCGATCAACAATGATCGCCGCAAAAATACGCCGTAATTCGCCCTCTTGCTCAAATTTCTCGATCTCGACCGCCAAGCCATAAGGCAGCTCTTCGCCAAGATTGCGAAATAGTTTTTCGCGCAGAATTTCCGAAGCGAGAAAGCGTTCGGATCGATCCGTGATGTCATCCGCCTCAAACACCGGAGGCATCATCGGCAGATAAGTGGCTACAGCAGATAACAATGTCTCCGTACCCACGCCTTTTTCGGCAGATAGCGGCACGATCTCTCTAAAGGTGTGTAGGGCTGAAATTTGTGCGATAAATGGCAGCAATTTTCCTTTATCTGCCAACCGGTCGATTTTATTAATCACCAAAATGACGGGTTTTTCTGCTGGCAGCATGGCCAGCAGTGCTTCTTCGTCCACGCCCCAGCGCCCGGCTTCAATCACCAGCAAAATTACATCCACATCGGCGAATGAGGAAGTGACGCTTCGATTCATCAGCCGATTAAGTGCATTCGTGTGTGATGTTTGAAAACCTGGCGTATCGACAAAAATAAATTGATTGTCAGCCGTGGTCAACACACCGTGAATGCGATGTCGCGTGGTTTGTGCCTTCCTTGAGGTAATACTCACCTTGGCGCCCACCAGGCGATTCATCAGCGTGGATTTACCCACATTGGGGCGGCCAATTACGGCCAAATAACCGGTACGGAAATTTTCATTCATTTTTTTATTGGATCAATCCGGGTGAGCACTAACCGTGCGGCTTCCTGTTCAGCGATACGACGGCTACTGCCTTTGCCAACGCACAAAATATTCAGCGCGGCAACGGCACATGACACCTCAAACTCCTGTGCATGCGCTTCGCCATGCAAGTTAATTAAAGAATAGCTTGGCAAAGATAATTGGCGCCGCTGCATTAATTCTTGCAAGGTGGTTTTAGGATCTTTCCCTGATTTTCGTGGATCGATACGTAAAATCCAGGGAGCAAAAAGGCGGTCAATCACCTGTTGTGCAGCAATAAACCCTGCATCCAGAAATACTGCCGCGAAGACCGCTTCCAACGCATCGGCTAGTGTTGATGGGCGGCTAAAGCCACCACTTTTCAGCTCCCCTTCACCCAAGCGCAAATGTTCCCCCAGGCGAATGCTCAGTGCAATTTCAGCAAGGGTTTCTTGACGCACCAGGCTCGCCCGCAAACGAGACAGCTCGCCCTCGTTACATTCTGCGTAGCGCAGAAACAAGGCGTGCGCAATAGCGCAATTGAGTATTGAATCACCAAGAAACTCAAGCCGCTCATTGTGTGGCACACCAAAGCTTCGGTGCGTCAGCGCCTGCCGGAGAAACTCAGGACGGGTAAACTGATGTCCCAGTGAAGCTTCTACAGCTTTGAGCTTCATTTCTTCGCGCTACTACCCTCAAAATCAAAGACCAGGCTAACGTTATAAAACAAGGGAACTTTCTTTGCATAGGCAAAAGAAATGACTAATCCACCGTCTTCCTTGTTTACTTCAAGATCTTGTCCAGTCACGCTTTTAATGATGTCAATATCAGCACGTTTATCGTATGCCGCGCGCACATCGGGTATTGCTGCTTCTTTTAGATTGCTATCCATTGCGGTCGCCTTGACTACCTTGAGAATCTTCCCGTACTCAATCCATTCAGGCAACACCTTCATTGTCAGCAAAGCAAGCAGCACAAAAATCACGCTGCCTATCATCATGCCATTGAGGCTAACACCCCGTTGAAATTTCATTTTCTCTCCTAGTGAAAAGAGCCGATACGCTGTAAATCGCTAAAATTAAACCAGATGAAAAACGCTTTTCCCACCAGATTTTTATCCGGCACAAACCCCCAGAAACGGCTGTCTTGGGAGTTATCGCGGTTATCACCCATGACAAAATAATGTCCTTTTGGCACTTGGCAACTCACGCCATCATTATTGTAGTGGCATTGATCATTATCCGGGAAGTTCACAATCGGCCGCACATAACCAGGAGCTTCAGGATCGATAAGCACCGCGTGCTGCACTTCGCCCAAAGTCTCTTTAAAGCGTGGCGTGTAATACAAGCGGGCTGGATCCAGATAGTCACCCGCGCTTTCATGTTTTATTTCTTGGCCGTTAATCGTCAGCTTTTTGTTGTGATATTCCACGCGATCTCCCGGCAGACCAACTACACGCTTGATGTAGTCCAGCGAAGGATCCGGCGGATACCGAAATACCACCACGTCACCTCGTTTAGGACTGTTGATTTCTACTATTTTCTGATTGATTACCGGTAAGCGAATTCCATAGGTGAACTTATTCACCAAAATAAAATCGCCTACCACCAAGGTAGGAATCATCGAGCCAGAAGGGATTTTAAAAGGTTCAACGAGGAAAGAACGAAGTACAAAAACAGCCAGAATAACCGGAAAGAAACTGCCTCCATACTCAACCCACCAAGGGTCTTTTGCGTCAGCAGGTCGCTTTTTTCTGGCCCAGAAATGGTCGAACGCCCAAAGAACACCCGTAAAAACGACAAATAAAAACAAGATCAAGGCAAAATTCATGAAGGCTCCGCGAGGCTATGTCGACTGAAACAAGAAACTACAAAAAATATACTAAGACCACGGATGCTACGGCTATCGACAAGCAGGAAAAGAATTATTTATCGCCAACACGCAACACGGCAAGAAAGGCTTCTTGAGGAATTTCTACCCGACCGACTTGCTTCATGCGCTTTTTTCCTGCCTTTTGTTTTTCCAACAACTTCTTCTTTCGTGAAATATCACCGCCATAGCATTTGGCGAGTACATCCTTGCGCATGGCTTTAACGTTCTCACGCGCAATGATGGTAGCGCCAATCGCTGACTGAATCGCTACATCGTACATTTGACGTGGAATCAGCTCGCGCATTTTGGCTGCCAGTTCGCGCCCGCGATAAGCCGCATTAGCGCGATGAACGATCAAGGAAAGTGCATCCACTTTTTCAGCATTGATCAGGATATCAAGCTTGACAACATCGGCGACACGGTATTCTTTAAACTCATAATCTAGTGACGCATAACCACGTGAGACAGACTTCAGCTTGTCAAAAAAATCCATGACCACCTCGGCCATGGGCATTTCATATGTAAGCTGAACTTGCTTGCCACGATAGGCAATATTGATCTGACGTCCCCGTTTTTGCTCGCATAGAGTAATAACGGCACCGAGATATTCCTGTGGCACAAAAATAATGTTGGTAATAATGGGTTCGCGAATTTCTTCGATCTTCTGCAGTTCTGGCAACTTGGCGGGATTTTCTACCAGAATCTCTTCGCCATCGCGCAGGCGCACTTCGTACACCACGGTGGGTGCGGTGGTAATTAAATCCTGGTCGAATTCACGCTCTAGCCGCTCTTGCACAATTTCCATATGCAAAAGCCCTAAAAAACCGCAGCGAAAGCCAAATCCGAGTGCTTGTGAAACCTCCGGCTCATAATGCAAGGAAGCGTCATTCAAGCGAAGTTTTTCGAGCGCATCGCGCAGTGACTCGTATTGATTTGACTCTATCGGGTAAAGACCAGCAAAAACTTGCGGCTTGATTTCTTTAAAGCCTGGCAAAGCTGCCGCTGCGGGACGATCAACCAGCGTAATGGTATCGCCGACTTTTGCGGCATCAAGTTCTTTGATGCCGGAAATAATAAAGCCCACCTCACCCGCCTTTAAGTCAGGTCGAGGCAATGCTTTAGGAGTGAATACACCCACTTGCTCACACAAATGCGTACTGCCTGCAGCCATAAGCAATAGCTTGTCTTTTGCTCTGAGCATGCCATCAACGACACGCACGAGCATCACCACACCCACATAATTATCGAACCACGAATCAATAATCAGCGCTTTCAGGGGCGCATCCAGTTGTCCTTTGGGCGGGGGAATGCGTGCAATGACGGCCTCTAATACATCGTCCACACCCAAGCCGGTTTTCGCTGAGCAAAGCACCGCGTCAGTCGCATCAATCCCGATGACATCTTCAATTTCCTGCCGGGCGTTCTCGGGATCAGCTTGCGGTAAATCAATTTTGTTTAAAACCGGTACCACCTCAACACCGAGCTCTAGCGCGGTATAGCAGTTGGCGACCGTTTGCGCCTCAACCCCTTGCGAGGCATCCACGACCAGCAATGCGCCTTCGCAGGCCGATAGCGAGCGGCTCACTTCATAAGAAAAATCAACGTGCCCTGGTGTGTCAATCAAGTTGAGGTTATAGGTTTTACCATCTCGGGCCTTGTAACTTAATGCGGCGGTTTGCGCTTTAATGGTGATTCCGCGCTCTCGCTCAATATCCATTGAGTCAAGAACCTGAGATTCCATTTCGCGGTCTGACAAGCCTCCGCACTTATGGATAATGCGATCTGCCAGCGTGGACTTGCCGTGATCGATGTGAGCAATGATAGAAAAATTACGAATGTGATTCATAAAGAACCAATAAAAAAGGCGCCCAAGAAACATACCGAGCACCTTTGAAGCCTTAAAAAAGAGCCCTGATTTTAACGGAAAGCGTTCAAATACTCACGGACTTTCGCGCTATCAAGGAAATAATGGCACAGCATCTGGCCTTCCGAATCGAGCAAAACCGGCACTAGTTCGTCATACTCAGCAACCAATGCCGGATCTGCATCAACATCAATCACGTCGATATCAAAGTTGATTACACCCATCTCGTCGCGAAGTGCATTTAATGCGACCAGCATGTCATCACAAAGATGGCAATAAGACCGATGCAACAGCCGCAGGATTGGGTTATTTATCCGCTGCTCCTTTAATAATGACAAAGGTTTGTACTTCGCCGCGCCGCACAAGCAGCGTAATGGATTCTGTTTTATTGACCGCTGCGATAAGCTCATTAAATTGCGCGACCGTCTTGAGCTCAACCTGGGTTCCCTTGTGGATGAGCGAGAGCAAAATATCCCCCGGCCGCAAATCAGTGCGCACCCCGGCACTCGTCACATCTTCGACGATCAGCCCACTGGGCAGCCCCGCAGCACGTTTTTGTTCTGCTGACAATGCAGACAATACCAAACCTAAACGATTAGCCTTAGTGGGCTCGGATGCTTTGTGGCCAAGCTTGGTTACAGGTGCACCATCTTCAGGAATTTCACCCATCGTGACCACTACATCTAGGGCGGTTCCTTTGCGCCAGAGCTGCACGGGCACTTTGCTGCCCGGTTTGGTCGCGCCCACCTTGCGGGGTAATTCGCTAGACTCTGTTACCGGCTTGCCATCAAACTTGAGAATAATGTCGCCTGGCGCAATCCCCGCTTTGTCTGCTGCGGCACCTTTTTCTACCGAGGCAACGAGCGCGCCTTGTGCTTTTCCCAAGCCAAAAGACTCTGCCAGATCTTTACTCACCTCTTGAATCACCACGCCCATACGGCCACGGCTCACGCGCCCATTTTGTTTGAGCTGGGCTTGAACTTCCATTGCAATATCGATCGGAATAGCAAAAGACAAGCCCATGAATCCACCTGATCGTGAATAGATCTGCGAATTGATCCCCACGACTTCGCCCTTCATATTGAATAAAGGCCCACCTGAATTACCTGGATTAATCGGTACGTCGGTTTGAATAAAAGGCACAAAGTTTTCTTGCGAGAGAGAACGCCCTTTCGCACTCACGATACCTGCGGTGACAGTATTCTCAAACCCAAAAGGAGACCCAATAGCCACAACCCATTCGCCGACTTTCATTTTCTCCGGGTCACCCAATCGTGTAAAGGGTAACTTTGCGGCTGCAATTTTGATTAAAGCGACATCGGTGCGTTTATCAGCGCCCAGAACTTTGGCTTTAAATTCTCGCTTATCTGTGAGTTTTACCGTCACCTCATCAGCCCCGTCAACGACATGGGCATTGGTCAAAATATACCCGTCTGCGCTGATGATAAAACCTGAACCCAAGGACTGGTTTTTGTATTCACGCGGCTGACCAGGCTGATCAGGCTGCCCTTGTTCCCCTGGCATTCGCGGAATTTGTCCAGGGAAAAACCGCCGGAAAAACTCTTGTGCGGGATCATTTTCATCGAAGGGAAAAAGCTGTGCCTGCGCGCTTTGTTTGATGATTTGCGTCGTACTGATATTTACAACCGCCGGGCCTTGTGCCTCAACCAGATCAGTGAAATCAGGTAATTCTCGTGCCTGACTGGGGCCAGGTAACAAAGCAGATAAGGTCACTGCGAAAACCAGACAAAGATTCTTCATTTCCAAGTCCTGCTCCTTTAAGGTTTTTCGAAAAATGTTATTTCTTGGTGTAGTTTCTGTAAAGAAAAAGGGTATTGCATCAAATGATGCCCATCATGAAAACGTTGCTCGCGATGCTGCAATAATAAAAAACCAAGTGTTAACCCAACCAGAACACCTGCGGATGCTGCACCATCACCCGATAGCCATTGACCCACCACCGCACCACTGATACTTAACAGCAGGGGAATGCCATACGATGCTAGCGCCGCGCGAAAGACTGTGCCTTCAGCAACCGCCAAGCCGACACGATCACCCACATGTAAATCCAGCGTATTGCTCATACGGTAACGACGGGGTTGATTTATTTGGTTCAGCAAACTTGTTGGGCATCGTGCAGGATTCGAGCAGTGATCGCACGCGGCAGGCCTGGCCGATACTTCAACCCAGACTTCGTTATCACTTATCACCGCAACCACGCATGCCTCGCATTGCATCATTATTTCCTCCACTCAATACCATCACCTAGCTGTTTAAGTGCGAGAGCGGGCACCTCACCCATCACTACCAAATAATGCTGTGGGGTTTGCCGACGATATACATTCAGCGCGCCCATGCTGGATAATACTGCCGGGCCACTTTGCTCTGCTCCCTCGGAGTTAGTACGTGGTTCAATAAATGCAGAAATTATAGCCACGCCGTCTGAAAACAAAATGTGTAATGCAGACTTTTCGGAACCAGACTGGCGCTTCATTGCATTAATACGTCGAAAACCGGGGATTTTCTTGTGAAATACCCAGCCCAAATCTTCCGGTACAATTTCTGTCGTGGTAATTTTCTGTACTTGCAGGCCCTCAGTAGGGAAGTGCGGCTTTAAGGCTTGAGGTGGTAATGTGCCACCAATAGCGATTTGAGTGAAACTAAAAGAATCCAGCGTTTCACCATGCCCACCCAAAACCACGGCTCTCAACAATAAACCACTGGCATTGTCTAGCCAAAACTCATGTCCATAGCGCATGTCGTCACGAGGATCTAAAACGATGACGCGGCTATTGATGCCGGCGACACGGCCTTGACCAATGGAACGAATCGAATAATTGTCCTGCAAGCGACTCATTCCAGCAGGCAGTAGCGCAGGAAATTGACGATGCGTTGACCGGGTTTCAACAATCAGACGCTTTTCAATGGGGAAAAAGCTGATTGTTTCATCCCCGTTACGAATCATTTCACGTGGGCTGCCATCGAGTACCTCTATCCGCCCTAGGTCACGGCCATCGATCCAAGCATGCGCTATGCGCGAAGTCTCCATCCGATCAGCGCTACGGTAAACAAACACCCCTTCGTAGGTTAGCTGGCGAGAGGCCTGGGCCATGCGCTGCAAAGCCATCAGGTTATTCTCTGCTTGAGCAAAAGTCGGCGCTAGCAATGCGGCGACTGTAGCAATTACGGCAAAGAGGCAACCGCCCTGAGCACGCAAAAGTTCCATTAGCGATTGATATCCAAAACTGACACGGTACGAATATGATTTGCACCGTCAACTAGCGCCCCGCCCTCATAGGCTTGATGCGCCACGAGATATTCCTGCAATCGCGCGGCTTGTTTTACATCGGCGACAGTGGATAAAGCGGGTGCCGATGAAACGCGAGACGTGACAACTTTATTGCCCGTGGCAGGAGGAATCATAACCGCAAGGCTAGGTACAACAGTTGGTGATATGGTTGATTGGTTAGCCGCAATCAATGAGCCAACAGGCAATTGAACTGGAGCCAAAGCGACCCATGCCACCACGGCAACACCTGCCGCAGAAGCCGCAAGTGCCATGGCAGGGCGTTGCCAGCGGCTAGCACTGCGCTGCGGGCGGGGTGATAATATTGTGGGTTCTAACGATAGCGCAGCCATCACGCGGCGGCTTACATCAATCGTTAAATCAGGTTCGTGCCGCATGGCATCCCCCATGACATGGTAAAGACACCAAATATTTTTTTGTTCCTTGTCGCGCGATAAAGCCGCCACCACACCATTTGCCTCATCGGCTTCGAACTCTCCATCCATCAATGCGGAAATACGTGTTTTCATTGCCTTATCCTCATACGTTTACTACAAACAACAAAAAATCCTGGGTCACCACCGCTTCTCGGCCGTTGTATCAAGCAAAGGCCGCAACTTCAATGCAATCGCATCGCGTGCACGAAAAATTCGCGAGCGCACTGTACCAATCGGGCAATCCATCACGTCAGCAATTTCTTCATACGACAAGCCTTCAATTTCACGTAACGTCAAAGCAGTGCGCAAATCTTCGGGCAAGGTTTCCACGACGGCATTGACTGTTTCGCCAATTTGTTTGGTCATGAGCAATCGCTCAGGAGTCTCATTATTTCGCAGCAATTCGGGTTCATCGTAATTTTCAGCATCTTCACCATCTGTTGTTGAGGTCAGCTGTGCTCGTCTGCCATGAGTAATCAGCCAGTTTTTAGCTGTATTAACGCCAATCCGATACAGCCAGGTATAGAACGCACTATCGTTACGAAAGTTTGGCAGCGCCTTGTATGCGCGGATGAAACTGTCTTGCACAATATCCTCCACCTCCGCCGGATCACGCACCATGCGCGACACCAGCCGCGCAAGCTTGCGCTGATACTTGGTGACCAATAATCCGAAAGCTTGCTTGTCGCCAGCTTGGACACGTTCAACAAGTATCCGATCTGCTTCACGATCTCCCATGGGCTTTGTGCTTTGATTCCGCTTAAAAACAAAATTTTGCAGCCAATCTGGCTGCTGATCAGTATATCAAGCCAATCTGCCCATTTCATATTGAGTGTCCTATGTATCGTCCACCACTCTTGTGCATCCCTGGTAATCCACCGGCTTCAATAATCCATTATTGAGAACAGAGACTTTATTGTGGCTGAATAGTTCCCCGCTTGATGAGTGATATAGTTCCGCCCCATGAAACAAAAAGCACAGAAGGAACACAAGGCCATCATGCACTTTGATGTCCTCATTATCGGTAGTGGCCTCGCGGGCCAGTCATTGGCACTTCGCCTGGCAGATACCCATCGTGTGGCGCTAGTAACTAAAAAAACACTGGGAGACTCGGCTTCCGCCTGGGCACAAGGTGGCATAGCTGCCGTCCTGGATGAAGGCGATACTGTTGATGCGCATATTGCCGATACACTGACTGCGGGCGCTGGTTTATGCGATCCCACTGCAACACGCTTTGTTGTCGAACATAGCCATGAAGCCATTGACTGGCTCATGGCCCGAGGTGTGCCTTTTACTCGCGATGACTCATCCTTTGGGTTTCATCTCACTCGCGAAGGCGGTCATGGGAAACGACGGATCATTCATGCGGCCGATGCGACAGGCAAAGCCGTGCAGAACACGCTTACTGATCAGATCCGACAGCATCCGCAAATCACCGTCTTAGAGCAGCATATTGCGGTAGATCTTGTTACCTCCAGCCGACTCGAGGCAAACCCTAATCGTTGCCTGGGTGCCTATGTACTTGATATTCAGAACGACACTGTCGTCACTATCGGCGCTGACCATACCGTCTTGGCAACAGGTGGCATCGGGAAAGTTTATCTTTACACGACCAACCCCGATACAGCAACGGGAGACGGTGTTGCTATGGCCTGGCGTGCAGGTTGCCGGGTTGCCAATATGGAATTCGTTCAATTTCATCCAACATGCTTGTATCACCCCCATGCCAAATCATTTCTGATTTCTGAAGCCTTGCGCGGCGAAGGCGGTCTGCTGCGCTTACCCGACGGCACCCGCTTCATGCCTAATTATGATTCGCGCGCTGAGTTAGCCCCACGCGATATTGTCGCGCGCACCATCGATTTCGAGATGAAACGCCATGGCGTAGATTGTGTTTTTCTTGATATGACGCATAAACCCGCGAATTTTCTCAAAGAGCACTTTCCCACCATCTATGCATACTGCCTGGCTCTCGGTATTGATATAACCAAAGAACCCATCCCTGTTGTGCCTGCCGCCCACTACGCTTGCGGCGGAATTGTGACTGATATGGGAGCGCGAACCGATTTACCCGGTCTGTATGCGATTGGTGAAACCACCTTTACCGGGCTGCATGGCGCGAATCGACTCGCTTCGAATTCCTTGCTGGAATGCGTGGTTTTTTCAGCCGCAGCAGCACAAGCCATTAGGGAAGCCACAATAAAACCTCCGCCCACCTTGCCGCACTGGGATGAAAGTCGCGTGCGCGATGCCGATGAAGAAATTGTCATTTCGCACAACTGGGCAGAATTGCGCCGATTCATGTGGGATTACGTCGGTATCGTGCGTACCAATAAACGCCTGGAACGTGCAATGCATCGCATCATCCTGCTGGAAAAAGAGATCAGCGAATACTACGAAAATTTTCGCATCAGCAACGATCTCATTGAGCTGCGTAATCTGGTTCTAACTGCCCGTCTCATTGTGAAAAGCGCGCAATGTCGCCATGAAAGTCGCGGGCTGCATTTTAGCCGTGACTATCCTGAGACCTTGCCACGCGCGCTGGATACTGTTCTTCATCCTTATCAACACGGATAAAAAGCATGGATAGGTTATTGTTTAGGCGAAAATTTCTTGATATGCCAACGTAGCCAAAGACGTAACTGACGAAAGTCTTCTGCCGCCAGGCTATCCTTGAGCAAGACCAGTGATTTCAAGCGATTTTTTTGCCGGTAAAGCAAGATAACCAAGAAGGGAAAAACAGTGGTATGTGGGTGCAAAACCATGTCATTTG
>WOYI011423098.1_pt1 | contig 20849 bp, 20 predicted proteins | sample 6423411 | NCBI WGS metagenome assembly WOYI01 (sample SAMN13441803, study PRJNA592873) | oil field metagenome | biome: oil field; feature: oil-well bore; material: oil-contaminated soil; isolation source: oil-contaminated soil from oil-well borehole | place: Germany: Wietze | collected 2016-10-18 ... | reverse complement strand
AGCTGGCGCAGCTTTCGCATCTTCGGAGCTGGCAGACGATACCAGGTCAAGCCGTCCACAGATCCAGATCGGAGACCCCTTCGTTGAAAAGCTTCTGATCGAATGTTGTCTGGATATTCATTCCAGGGGACTCATCGTCGGTATGCAGGATATGGGCGCGGCAGGGATCACCTCATCATCCAGCGAAATTGCGGCAAAGAGCGGGACCGGAATAGTGATCCGCTCTGAGCTGGTTCCCCTTCGCGAGGATATGGAACCGTGGGAGATCGCGTTGTCCGAATCACAGGAAAGAATGCTCCTGATCGCCGAACCTGAGAACCTGCCGGAAATCGAAAAGACAGCAAAAAAATGGGAACTGGAATGCGCGGCGATCGGAGAGATAACGGACGACGGACTGTTCGTAATAATGAACAAAGACGAGACCGTCGTAAGCCTCCCGGCGGAGATCGTCGGCGGAAGCTGTCCGGTTATAAACTGGCCGTCCCGAAAACCAGCCCGAAGATCCATCAGGCAAAGAAATGTAGTCTTCTCAGCAGACCAGCCCCGATACATCGGCGACCAGCTTCTCGGGATGCTGAGCGACCCCAACCTTGGGGATAAATCAGAGATTTTCCGCCAATACGACTATATGGTCCAAACCAACACGGTCGTCTGCCCAGGAAGCGCAATTTCAGTCATACGCGTCCGGGAAAACCGGAAGTTGATCGGCATGACAATGGAAGTAGATCCCTGGAAGTGCGATATCGACCCCTTCACTGGAGCCGCAGAGACCTTCCTGAAGGCTCTGAGACCCCTCTGGGTCAGCGGAGCCGAGCATCTCGCCATGACAAACTGCCTCAACTTCCACTCTCCTGAAAACACGGAGAACTTCTGGGTCATAAGCCAGTCGGTCGATGGTCTTGCTGCAGTTGCAAGGGATCTGGAATGCCCTGTGATCTCAGGTAATGTGAGCCTCTACAACGAAAGTGCGGGCTTCAAGATCTTACCCTCTCCGCTTGTCGGCGTGGTGGGGATCTATGAAAATGCCCAAAAGATTCTGCGCGAATCCAGCGCCAGGGACGGCGACCTTATCTTCCTGGCAGGACCCACGGAGGCGGATCTCAACGGCAGCCACTTCGCCAGAAGAACATGGATGGAACCATTATCCACTCCCTTCGAATACCTTCCCGAGACTGAGGAAGCTTTTATGAGACGTGCCCTGAAGGTTTCGAGGGAAGGTCTTGCTTCCGCTGGCAGGGCCATTGCTGGAGGAGGACTCATCGTCTCGATAGCGAAAACATGCATAACATCCGGGATCGGGGTAAAACTTGACATTCCGTCTTCTGCAAATCTCCTTGAGCTCTTTTTCGGAGAGGGAGGGCCAAGGGCGCTTTACTCCGTGCCTCCATCCCGCGAAAGTGAATTCGTCTCGGCATGGTCTGGAATTCCTCTCATCAAGATCGGCATGACCGGCGGGAGCGCACTGTCCATGGGAAGAGTGATGAACATTCCGATCCAAGATCTCGATAAAGCCTGGAGGAAGTGAGAAGATGTGCGGAGTTTTTGGAGCCTTCTGCAAGAACGGCGAATCGGTGCTCGAGGACATCTATCTTGGGCTTTACGCCCTCCAGCACAGGGGACAGGAATCGGCCGGAATAGCCTGGAGCGATGGCGGAGAGGGAAACGTTCTCTCCTTCAGGGGTATGGGTCTTGTACATATCGCCCTGGATCAGCAACACCTTTCAACCATAAAGGCCAATTCCGCGATAGGCCATGTAAGGTACTCGACTACAGGCGCCTCTGATCTGTCCAACGCACAGCCCATAAGCGCCAACTATTCCATGGGATCTCTTGCCATAGCACACAACGGAAACATTACGAACGCATCCGGAATACGCAGGATGCTCGAATCAAGGGGGGCCATATTCCAGTCCACCACTGACACCGAGACGATAATTCATCTCATGGCCCACCAGTCGCACAAACCCCCTCTCGATGCGCTTGTCGATGCCCTGCGCCGCCTTCGCGGCGCCTACAGCCTGGCGGTCCTTCTCGGCAACAGGCTTGTCGCAGCAAGGGATCCATGGGGGTTCAGGCCTCTCGTTCTGGGACAACGGGGTGACATATTCTATGTAGCATCTGAAAGCTGCGCACTCGATATTGTAGGAGCGACCCTCATAAGAGATGTGGAACCAGGGGAGATAGTCGTCATTGACGAGAACGGTCTCAAAAGTATAAGGATACCTGTCAAGGCCTCTCGCGGATATTCCTGCACTTTTGAATACGTCTACTTTGCCAGGCCGGACAGCATGATCGACGGGCGTTCGGTCTACGAGGTCAGAAAAGCTCTCGGATGCAGGCTGGCCCTGCGATCTCCCTGCCCGGGTGCGGAAATTGTAACCGGTATGCCTGACAGCGGAACGATAGCCGCCATGGGATTCGCCGGGTGCTCCGGACAGCCCTACGAGAAGGCCATCGTCAGGAACAGATACATCGGGAGAACGTTCATCCAGCCAACCCAAAGGGTCCGGAACCTTGGAGTAAGAATAAAACTCAACCCCATCAAGTCCCTGATAAAGGGTAAAGAACTGGCCGTGGTCGATGACTCCATAGTAAGAGGTACTACAGTCAAGCGCGTGATTTCAATGATACGACAGGATGGTGCAGAAAAGGTCCACATCAGGATCGCCTCCCCTCCTGTTCGGTTCCCCTGTTATTACGGCATCGATACCCCGACATGCGAGGAGCTTGCCGCTGCCAGACTGGATATTGACACCCTCCGCCGGGAGGTGGGCGCCGACACTCTCGACTACCTCGGAACTGAGGACCTGATATCCGCGATAGGTCTTCCATCCCCGGACGTATGCACCGCATGCTTCACTGGAGATTATCTGGACGGGAGCGATAACGATGGTTTGGACCTATGAAAAGGCGGGAGTAAGCCTCGAAAGGAGCGACGCCTGGATCGACTTCCTGAAAAATATCAGCCACAAAACAGAAAACCCTAACGTCAGGAGCGGTATTGGGGGATTCGCGGGACTTTACGACATGGGAGACAAAAGGATCCTTGCGGCATGCGCCGACGGCGTCGGAACCAAGCTGGAAGTTGCTCGAGCCACTAAGATCTTCCGCGGTCTCGGCCAGGACCTTGTGGCAATGAATGTGAACGACCTCGTTACCTGTGGGGCAAAACCTCTCTTTTTCCTTGACTACATTGCCTGCGGTTTTCTGGATCCGGAAGTTTTCGGTCCTGTCATAGAGGGTATTGTTGATGCCTGTGCATCCTCCGGATGTGCCCTTCTCGGGGGAGAAACGGCTGAGATGCCAGACGTATACAGGGACGGAGCTTTCGACCTGGCTGGATTCGCCGTTGGCGCTATGCATGAAAGAGATCTTGTTGACGGCAGAAACATCTCTACGGGGGATATCCTGTTGGGCCTTAAAAGCTCAGGAGTCCACAGCAACGGCTTCAGCCTCATAAGGAGATGCCTTCTGGAAGGAGATGATCCGTTAGCCCTTGATTCGATCATCCCTGAAACCGGCGAAACCCTTGCCGAAACGCTTATGACCCCGACAAGACTTTACGTCTCAGAGGCTGAAGCGGCATCACGGACCGGATGGGTCAATGGAATGGCCCACATAACAGGAGGCGGCATCGAGGAGAACATCCAGAGGATCCTTCCCGAAGGACTCAAGCCAAGGATTGATTTCTCCTCCTGGGAAGTTCCTCCTGTTTTCAGACTGATAGAAAGAAGCGGCGTCCCCGGGAAAGAGATGAGCAAAGTCTTCAATCTGGGGATCGGCTTCGTCCTTGTTGTTCCGGAAAACAGGAAAGAAGAACTCAAAGAACTTTTTTCCGAAAACCGGCATGAGGAACTCATAGAGATAGGAAAAGTCGGCGGATGAGAAAGCGGATAGCTATACTGATATCCGGAAAGGGGAGCAACATGCTTGCCATAGCGCGAAATTGCGCGGTGGGGCTTATTGATGCCGAAGTTTCCTTTGTCGCCTCCGACAACCTTGAAGCACCCGGCCTTACAGAGGCTGAAAAACTCGGATTGAAGACACATTTCATCCCGTACAATGACCAAGGCAAATACAAAGCGGAAGAAAATCTGGAGGGGCTGATCCTGGATTCCCGAACCGAATGGCTTATCCTCGCCGGATTCATGAGAGTTATCTCCCCTGGTTTTGTATCGAGGATGAGGGACAGGATCGTCAATATCCACCCATCGCTCCTTCCTGCCTTCCCGGGGAAAAATTCCATAAGGCGTGCCCTTGATCATGGGGTTGTGTTGACAGGCGTCACAGTCCACCTGGTTGACGAGCAGGTAGATCATGGAAAGATCATCGCGCAGGAGCCCGTGAGAATATTTCAGGGCGACACGGCCGAGGATCTGGAAGAGAGGATACACCAGACGGAACACATCCTTTACACGAGAACCCTGATACAACTCCTGGGATCCTCCAGGTGAAAGACTATCGACAAAGGGGAGATATTAATGCCCAAACGTGCTCTTGTATCCGTTTTCGATAAACGGGGAGTAAGGGAATTGGCAAAAGGACTGAAGGATCTGGGGTGGGACATTGTCTCCAGTTCAGGAACAGCAAGACACATCAGGGAAGCAGGCGTCGAAGTAAGAGAAGTGGAGGACTTGACCGGATACCCTCACATACTCGGCGGAAGGGTCAAGACGCTTCACCCGGCGGTCTTCGGAGGCATTCTCGCCCGCCGTGACTTCGATATGGACCTTGGGGACCTGGAAAAGTTCGGAATACCAATGATAGATATGGTCGTCTGCAACCTCTACCCGTTTGAGGAAACGTTCTTGACCGGAGCATCACTCGATGATCTCCTGGAGAACATCGATATCGGCGGAGTCACGCTTCTCCGTGCGGCCGCAAAGAATTTCAGATATGTTGTCCCCTTGACGGATCCCGACGATTACGAAACCATCCTCTCAGAGATCAGCTCCGAGGGGGACGTAACTCTTCCGACGAGGGAGGCCCTTGCACTTAAGGCTTTCCTTCGCACAGCCTGCTATGACGCAACAATACACGAAGGGCTTTCCCGCTCATGTGGCGCCGAAAGAGACCACACACCGGCTATGGCGGTTTTTCCCCTTCAAAGGAGAATGGAATTGCGTTATGGCGAGAACCCTCACCAGAAAGCGGCGCTTTACTCGAGCCCTCTGGATACCGCCTCATGGAGACAGATTTCAGGAAAGCCCCTCTCGTACAACAACATAATGGACATGGACTGCGCCATGAGAAGCATGGCGCTCTTCCAGTCTGATTGCGCCTGCATAGTCATCAAACACACGACACCTTGCGGGATTGCGGTCGCTTCTGACCCCGCCGCAGCTTACTCAAAGGCATTTGAGTGTGACCCGCTGTCCGCTTTCGGTGGGATCATCGCATTTACCCGTGAGGTAGACATAACTGCCGCCCGGAGTGTAATGCAGCAGTTCGCGGAGGTCATTGTCGCTCCTTCCTTTGAAGAAGGCGCCGCAAGTCTCTTTGCGGAAGAAAAACCGAACCTTCGTGTCGTGGAATGGAGTGGGAATATGGATCTGGAACCTTCCCGGGTCAACACGTGGGGCGGGACCCTTATTCAGGACGATATGCTACCGCCGCTCCCCCGCCCGGATGAAGGAAATTGGACCGGCCCGCCAAGACCTGATCTCTGGAATGATATGATCGTCGCATGGAAAGCTGCAGCCCTTGGAAAGAGCAACTCCATTTCAATCGTAAAAAATGGCGCGACCGTAGGATTGGGGAGAGGCTTCACAAGCCGGATCGATGCAGTTTATTGGGCATGCCGCCAGGCAGGAGATAAAGCTTTGGGATCGGTAATGGGTTCTGACGCGTTTTTCCCGTTCCCCGACAGTATCGAGACCGCTGCGAAAGCCGGTGTTTCCGCCGTGATCCAGCCGGGAGGATCTGTCCGCGACCCAGAGATCGCTGAGGCTGCGCTGAAACTCGGGATAAGCATGTTTACCACCGGCTGGAGAACTTTCCGGCACTGAAGGAAGGGGGCAAAACCATGAGAATCCTTCTCTTGGGAGGAGGTGGCAGGGAGCACGCCATTGCCTGGGCTCTCTCCAGATCTCCGCTTGTAGAAGAGATCCACTGCGCGCCAGGGAATGCCGGAATAGCAGGTCTTGCCATTGTTCACGATATTGACCTCACTGATCAGAAAAATGGCGTTGATCTGGCAATCAGACTTTCGCCTGATCTTGTTGTCGTCGGACCTGAGGCTCCTCTCGTTGCAGGAATGGCAGACTCTCTAAGGGAGAGGGGATTCCCCGTTTTCGGTCCCGGGGCTTCGGGAGCCCGCCTTGAAGGAAGCAAGGCCTTTTCCAAACTTTTCATGACCAGGCACGGCATACCTACCGCGGATTTCGACATCTGCGAGACTGTCGGGCAATCCGAGGCCGCTCTCGCAAAAAGATCTCCCCCGTATATCGTCAAGGCCGACGGGCTTGCCGCAGGGAAGGGCGCCTTCATTCTGGGATCTCTTCTTGAAGCAAGAGATATCTGCATAAACCTGCTTGAGAAAAAGTTCCTCGGGGAATCAGGACGAAAAGTCATCATCGAAGATTTTCTACCCGGGGAGGAGCTGACAGTTCTAGCGGTGACGGATGGAAGCACTTTCCGTCTTCTGCCTTCAAGCCAGGATCACAAGAGAGCATTTGACGGAGACAGGGGCCCGAACACAGGAGGCATGGGAGCCTATTCCCCGGTTACCTGGGCTGACGAAACCTTCCTTCAAAGGGTGTCAGAACAGGTGGTTGGCCCAACGGTTCGTGGTCTTGCCTCAGACTCCATCCCTTTCAGGGGCGTTCTTTACTGCGGACTGATGGTAGATAAAAGCGGCGGCATGAGGGTTCTGGAATACAATGTCAGAATGGGAGATCCCGAAACGCAAGTGGTCCTCCCTGCCTTCGGGGGAGATTTTGCTGCTCTTGCCATGTCCAGCGCGAACGGTAGACTCGATGATATTTCCCCGCACTCCTCAACACAATTTTCTGTTGGTGTCGTCATGGCCTCGGGAGGGTATCCCGCTGATTATGAGAAAGGTTTCCCCATCTTCGGACTCGAAAAGACAGCGGCGAAAGACGGCGTGATCGTTTTCCATTCGGGGACCGCTGTCGACAGCGCTGGAAAGACCGTAACATCAGGAGGAAGGGTCCTTACAGTAGTTGGAACCGGATGCGATATTGCTGCGGCCCGAAACAGAGCGTATTCCGCTCTTGAGGATATCCGGTTTGAAGGATCCTTTTTCAGACGTGATATAGCTCTTGGAAAGGGTGTGGATCATCTTGAGTGAACCGCTTGCAGGAATAATAATAGGATCGCGATCTGACCTCGAATTAGGCCGCAAGGCAGCCGAAGCGTTGGAGTCTCTCGGAATTCCTTTCGAGATAACCGTAGCCTCGGCCCACCGGACCCCTTCTGATGCTGTAAATTACGCCAAAAATGCCAAGTCCAGGGGGATCCGGGTCATAATTGCCATTGCCGGGCTATCCGCGGCTCTTCCGGGTGTTATCGCCGCGCACACAACACTTCCCGTCATTGGCGTACCAGTGAGCGCCGGAACCCTGGGAGGCCTGGATGCTCTTCTCGCTATGGCACAGATGCCTCCCGGCGTTCCTGTTGCAGCTATGGGCATCGATTCCGCCAGGAATGCAGCTATTTTCACCGCTCGAATAATCGCCCTTTCAGATGAAAAGATCCATGAAAACCTGTGGAACAACACCGCTGCGGGAATGCAGAAAGTTGCCGCTTCGAGATCCGAGCTTGGAAGCCTCACTCAAGCGCCCGAATCAGCATTCGAGGAAAAATAGAAGTTGCCCGGATCTACTTGCAGATACAGCAGCTGGACGCGCTGGCTCAGAGAGCGCTGGGGGGGAAATGTGCGAAAGATCTCCATTGACTCTGGCGCGGGCTGTCCGAATCGGGAAGACCTTGTCAGCGGAGGTTGCATATTCTGTGACGCGTACGGTGGGGGCTCAGGTGCTTTCCTGAGGGGAGAAAACCTCGAAAGTCAGATCCGCCAGGGTTTTGAAAGGCTTCACCGCACCAGCGGAAACACCATGGCTATCCTGTATTTCCAGAGCTACTCCCCTACCAACACTTCTCCTGTAAAGTTCAGGAAAACTCTTGAAAAGGCGATTTCTCTTTCGATCAACACAGGCAGAGTGGCCGGCATAGCGGTAGGAGCCAGACCCGATCAGGTCCCGGATGAGATCCTGGACATCATGGAGTCGATCGGGGTGGGGAACAGTATCGACGTCTGGCTGGAACTGGGAGTTCAGACAACTGATCCTTCCGGTCTGAAGTGGCTGAGACGGGGCCACGGTCTTGAGGAGATCGAAGACGCATTTTCCAGGAGCACCGGCAGAAAGATCTTCACCTGCGCTCACCTGATATCCGGGATCCCGGGAGAGGCGCCCGGTCAACTGGCACGATCCGCCTTCCTGCTTGCCGGGATGGGCGTCCACGCGTTGAAATTTCATCCGCTTCACGTACTGGCCGGGACTTTTCTCGAAGTGATGTTGCATAATGGATCTTTCGTCCCGATCACGATCGATGATTACGTATCAGAAGTTGTACAGGCAATAAGAGTTTTACCACCCGATGTCCTGATCCAGCGCCTTTCAGCGGATGCCTCCCCTCCCCAGCTTGTTGCGCCCGGATGGATCGAGGGCAAAGCCAGGGTAATAACTCTTATCCGGGATCGCCTCAATGAGCTGGAGGCCTTCCAGGGAGACCTTTCTACTTTTTCCTCTGAGTGCCTATGTAGCCCAGAAAAACCAGAACCGGAAGAAAGATGAATTTGCCGTAGCCCGAAAAGAATTCCCTTGCGGCTGGTATCCGGATGGCCATTTTTACCGCTAGAGCAAGAGTCACGGTAATGAATAGAAGAGTGGTTATTGGCGACCTCCGGTTTTTCCCATCCTTGCTTTCACTATTCCGGATCTCGACATTCATGAGATATTCCCCGCTTCAGCGATGGCTCTAAGTAAGGTTTTTTCTCCGATATTTCCTCCGCTGATCACAATTCCGGTTTTCCTTCCGATGGTCTTTATTTTTCCTGCAAGGAGTGCTGCAACTCCAATGGCGCCGGCCCCTTCGACGATCTGGTGGTGACGCGAGTGCAGAAAGGCTATTCCTCTTGCTATCTCGACCTCCGAGACCGAAGTCAGGCCGGCTACGACCTTTCTGATTAAAGGGAACAGCACTTGGGAGGCTGCTCCAGAGAGCGCATCCGCATAGGTATCCTGTTCATCTACAGGAACAACCTCTCCCCTATCCCAGGCTACCTTCCATGTAGGATTCGTGTCTGCATGAACTCCAATGACCTCGATCCCGGGGCAGAGGGCTTTTGCAGCAGTAGCAACACCGGATATCAGTCCGCCGCCGCTGATAGGCACAATAAGAAGATCCATATCAGGAACTTCCATAACGAACTCCACCCCGAGGGTTCCCTGGCCGCAAACCACGTGGTGGTCCTCATAGGCAGAGACATATACAAGCCCTTCCTTCTTCGAGATGGACTTTGCCTCGAACTCCGCTTCATCGTAGAAGCGACCGATCACCCTGAGATCGACCATTCCATTCCCTCTGGAAACGATCGCCTCTCTTTTGGTATCAGGGCAGGAACCAGGGACACATATTACTGCTCCTATCCCGAGAAGGCTGGCAGCCATGGCTACTCCCTGGGCGTGGTTCCCTGAAGAGGCTGTTATTACTCCCCTCTTCCGTTCATGTTCGCTCAGGGCATACATCTTGTTGAGGGCTCCCCTTACCTTGAAGGATCCGCAGATCTGAAGATTCTCCCACTTCAAAAGGACATCGGCTCCAGCAATATCCGACAGTTCCGGGGATGTTTCCACAGGGGTCTGGCGGATCCTGCCTTCGAGAAATATTCTGGCCTTAAGTATTTCTGTGATAGTCGGTTCTATATTCAGCATTGGAGGACCTCCCTGAGATCTTCTACATCATTACCAGTGAACCTATCTCCTGCTCTATTGCCCTTACAAGAGCCAGTTTGGCTGTGGCTATGTCCTGAAGCGCCATTCCAGTAGCATCGAAGAGGGTGATCTCCTCTGAGGACTGCCTCCCGGGGGCCGATCCGGCTATTATCTCTCCGATCTCGTCAACGTCGCTCTCGCTGATCAGTCCCTGCCTGAAGGCCGTCTGCATCTCTCCCAGTTCGAGGGTCTGCGACCTGCAGTCGGCCACCAGTCTAATGTCGGGTAAAAGTTTCTCGTCGATCTCCTGCTTCCCCGGAAAATCGGCCCCGATAGCATTGATGTGGGTACCGGGCCTTACCCACTCTTTGCGGATAAATGGCTCATGGGCGGGAGTACATGTTACGATTATGTCCGATTCAAAAGCTTTTCGCTCAATATCATTCATTGGAACCGCCTCAAAAGAAACATTTGCGTACCCGGCGGACATCTCTTCGACGTACATGGCAAGTTTTCCCGGTTCCCGGCCCGCAACATATATTCGGCGAATACCCGGGAGCACGCTCATCAGTCCCTGTACCTGGGCTCTTCCCTGTGCTCCGGCACCCACTACCAGAACGGTCTCGGAATCCTTTCTCGCAAGGTATTTGGCTCCAATGGCTCCGGCTGCACCTGTCCTGATGTTCGTTATCGTCATTCCGTCAAGGATCCCAACAGGACGCCCCGTCTCGATGCTCATAACGATCACAAGGCCTGAAAGAGCCGGAATTCTTCTCTTGTCGGGATTATCGGCTACATAACCGACGATCTTCAGGCCCGCAAAACCCGTTCTTGAAAGATAGCCCGATTTGATGTCCATTTCGCGCAGGCCAGGTTCGAATTCGTGAGATACGACTGGAAAGAGTCCAGCCTCTTTGCCTGAATACTGCTCGTAGGCTGTTTCCACTGCCTCAACAACATCATTCATTGTCAGTAATTTTGCAAGATCCTCGCTGTGTAAAACCCTTATCCTGTACATGGCTTCACCTCCTGTCAGGCGGCTGATTTGCTGAAAATACTATACATCATTCAGGGAAAGAGGATCAAAAAAAAGGGGCCCCGAAGAAGCCCCTTGATCCTGCTGTGGACGAACAACCTAAAGAATTTTTTTCAGAGCCGAAAGAGCGGAATCATAATCAGGCGGATCGGTGGCCTCGGGGACTATCTCCACGTAACGGAGTATATCTTCCTTATCCACGACGAAAACCGCCCTGGCAAGAAGCCTGAGGTCCTTTATCAGGACTCCCCAGCCCGTTCCGAAAGAAGCGTCCCGGTGGTCTGAAAATACTTTGACAGCATCGATACCGCCCGCGACACAAAATCTCTCGATAGCAAACGGAAGATCCATGCTTATATTCATAACTGCGACATCTTCCGGCAGGGATGCCGCCTCTTCGTTAAACCAGTGCGCCTGCAGATCGCAGACCGGGGTGTCCAGGGAAGGAGTAACCGATATCACCTTGATCTTTCCCTTGAAATCATCCAGCGTAACAACCTTCAAGGTCTGGTCTAGAACCGCAAAACCAGGAACCTTCTCTCCGACCGTCAGTTCCGGACCGACAAGGGTCATCGGATTACCCTTCATAGTAACTGCTTTCGATCTTTCCATCATCGCACCTCCTTTTGTATCCCGAACCGGCCCAACTACTGAACCTGCCTATAGGCCTGTTTTTTTGCTCCGCAGAGTGGACAGGATTCCGGAGCTCCTCCCTCCGCAATATGGCCGCATACGGTACAGAGGAAATAATCAAGTTTCTTTTCCGCGCCAAGTGCCGCCTTGGCCTTAACGTAGAGTTCTGCGTGGACCTTCTCGGCCTCGTTGGCGAGGCGGAATGATCTTTCTGCCTGGGTCGCACCCTCTGTTTTGGCATCTTCGATGAAACCAGGATACATGGTCTCGAACTCATACGTTTCGCCGGCTATTGCTGAATCAAGGTTCTCGGCAGTTGATTTGATCATTCCCATTGATCTCATGTGGGTATGCGCGTGGATGGTCTCGGCCTCTGCGGCTGCCCTGAAAAGTTTGGCAGCCTGGTGGAAACCCTCTTCGTCAGCCTTACTGGCAAAAGCAAGATATTTTCTGTTGGCCTGGGACTCACCTGAAAACGCTGCCTCAAGGTTCTTCATGGTCCTCTCTTTTGTCATGTTCATCACTCCTTGAAAGGTTATTTAAAATCTTTCCAAATATAACACGGTTCTCCACTTCGGACAATCCAGTGAACGATATTTAATAACAGAGTTGACGCAGGGTAATCAGATCACCAAGAACTCCGTAGGCCGTGTCATAAAGATCCGGGTTCTCCTGGGTGATAAGGATCGGCCCCATCAGATCGGTATGGATCCTCAGAACGGCACCACCGCCGGAGACGAGAGAAAAGTGGTGAGAGTGTGAAATCTCTTCAACTCCAACCTTGCCAAAGACCTTCCCCTTTTCTTTCCAGGCTTTGCAGACAAGTTTGAGCTTTTTCCCGGACTCTGCGGCTTTTCTGATATCAGCGGGGGTAACTCCTGCAATGCCATGCCTGTCAACGTCAAGAGGGGTCATATCGGCGTCAAGAAGAACATTGGCAAGAGCAGAGATCTTGGCGGAAGCATCCCATCCATCGACATCGTTCCCGGGATCTGCTTCGGCAACACCCATGTCCTGGGCTTCCTTTACTGCTTCCGCGAAACCCACACCCTCTTCCATCCTGGAAAGGATGTAGTTGGTAGTTGAATTAAGAATACCATCCACCGCTGTGACGACACACCCTTTAAGGCAGGACTCCCGGAGATTGAAGACAGGAGCACCATCCATTACAGTGGTCTCAAAGAGGAATTTTTTGCCCACCGACTTGGCCAGACTGGAGAGTTCCCTGTAGGAAAAGGCTATGGGGCCCTTGTTAGCAGAGATGGCATTGCGGCCCCGGCTCAATGCGGTCCTTATATGGGTGGCCGCCGGTTCCCCCCGGTTCTCAATGGAGAGGGTCGACAGTTCGACTATCACGTCATAATCCAGACTTCCTGCCGCCTCCACCCCGGTAATATCTGTATAACCGGGGTGTCCTTCAGGAAACCGTCCCCTTGAATCCATCTCTTCCAGTGCCAGGCGGAGGTCAATTCCCTTCGTGTCAACAAGTGAACCTCCTCTTCTGGTCACGATGGCAACGGGAACAAGATCATCAAGCGGAGACATTCCAGGAAAACGGGATCTCTCCAGTGTGAGGATCCTGGCAATTGTCCTCCCGACGTTTCCAAAACCTATGAAAAGCGCCCTCATTGCAATTTCTCCAGTTTAAGAATTCCGGATGAAATATCCGAGACGGCATCCAGAAGCCGCTGAACCTCTTCGGTCGTGTTATAAAGAGATACCCCGACTCTTGTGACCCCGCCTTTCTCAAGAAGGCCCAGAACCTCTATCGGGCGTATCCCGTAAAAATGACCGTCCCAGGCACAGATACCACGGGTGTCGAGGAGTTTGCATACATCTATCGGATCCATTCCCTCCATAGTGAATGATACCGTGGGAACTCTCCCTGATCCGAACGGCGTTCCGACTATCTCAACTCCCGGTATCTTTTTTAGCCCATCATAGATCTCCTTGCCAAGGATGTGCTCATACTCCCCTATGCGGTTCATGCCACTAAATATCTTCTCCCTGTAAGACCCACCGCTTCCAAAAGTCGCAATAAACTCTACTGCAGCCTTCACACCCGCGATAGCGGCATGATTGAGCGTTCCGGTCTCTATACTGTAGGGAGCGTGCTGTTCCTGGGTCCTGAGGGTGAACACGGGAAGCCTGTCAAGCAGCCCTTCTCTTGAATAGAGCAACCCTATATGAGGACCGTAGAATTTGTAAGCCGAGCAGAGCAGGAAATCCAGACCGAGCTCGTTGACGTCTATCGGAAAATGTGGAGCATAATGAACAGCATCGACCAGCAGCAAAGCCCCGACCCTGTGGGTCATTGCTCTTACCTTCTTTACGTCGTTGACAGTTCCGATGGCGTTGGAGGAAAAGCCCATGGCGACAAGCCTGGTATTCTCTCCTATTTTTTCATCAAAATCCTCATAATCGAGGATGCCGTCCGGAAGAAGGCGAACTTCTCTGACAACGACACCTTCGTCCCGAAGCGCCAGCCATGGCCCTCTGTTTGCTTCATGGTCGAGCTGTGTTATCAGGATCTCGTCGCCGGGTAAAAGGGTCTTGCCTATTGCCCTGCTCAGGGAGTAGTTCAGGGTAGTCATGTTGTGTCCGAAAGATATGTTTTTTCCGCCGGTTGCTCCAAGAAATACGGCTACCGCTTCCCTGGTCTCTTCAATGATCCTGTCCGATTCGTTGGTCGTGATGAAGAACCCGTGGGTATTCGAATTGCATGTGCAATAATATGAAACTATTGCGTCGATGACCGACTGCGGAACCTGAGTTCCCCCCGGGCCGTCGAAATATGCCAGGGGAAAACCCATATGCTCTCTTGAAAGGGCAGGAAATTCATTTCTGCGTGCTGGAATATCAAGGTACTTCTGTTCGATCCTCATTGAAAAGATACCTCCCGTTGATTCAGATTTGAACAGGGGATCAAATGTTGAATTAACTCACATCAACGCTAAAAATACACCATCAGATATAATATATTGCATTCAATTTGCAATTGCAAAACCCATTTTCAGGAAATAGGATATTCATGCTCAAAGAGGAGGAGATTAAATGAAAACCCGCACTGAGCAGATACTTGAATTTCTGGAAAAGACTGACCGGGCAAAGAACGTCATCAGGATGGGCTACCTGGGTGACGGAAGCCGCCGTGAAAGCACCGCTGAACACATGTGGCACCTGTCAATATGGGCGATGCTGCTCCATAAGGAGATAAATTTCGAGGCAGATCTGCCCAGGACGCTTTTGCTTGTCCTTACCCACGATCTTGTCGAGATCTACGCCGGCGATACCTACGCCTACGATGATGCGGGGATCAAGGGCCAGCGAGAGCGTGAGGTTATGGGTGCGGAAAAACTCTTCGCGATCCTGCCGGACGATCTCGGAAAGGAGTTCCGCGACCTTTGGGACGAGTTTGAGGAAGGCAAAACTCCGGAAGCGCGCTTCGCCAAAGCTCTAGACCACATACAGGGGTTTGCCCAGAATTGCATCTCGAAAGGGAAGTCCTGGAAAGAAAACGGGATCAAAAGGGAAAGGACATTCTTCAGGACCGACCCTGCCAGGGAAACTGACCCTGTCTTTGCCGAGATCCTGGATCACCTGTACGAGATAGCCGACAACGAGGGAGCATGGGGAGCCTGAAAAGGGAAGAACAGCGACCCTTGAACAGTCAATAGCAAGAGCACAACAGGACCAGACAGGCAAAGATCAGTCGGGATGCTGGTTTTACTGCTCACCATTGACTGTTTTCGGGTCACGCCATCTATCTCAACACATCTTTCGTAACAGTTCCAGATAATCCTCTTTCTCCATAGGTCTCGGATTGCTGGAGTTGCTCCCATTCCTGGCTGAGTTTTCGGCGATAGTCTCCATGTCCTCTTCCCTGACACCAAGCGAACTGAAGCCGGGAAGCCCCACTTCCCGCGTGAGTTCCGCTACGTGTTCAACGGCTTTTTTCGCGCCTTCCTCAGCGGTTTGGAAGGAGTACCCCATAGCAGCGGCAACCCGTGCGTACCTTTCGACACAAAAGGGCAGGTTGAACTCCATCACGGAAGCAAGAGCCACTGCATTGCACATCCCGTGGGGAGCATCGTACATACCTCCAAGAGCCTCGGCGATGCAGTGGACCGCGGCTACATCGGAGTGAGAAAACGAGATCCCTGCAAGAACGCTTCCCATCAGCATCCCGGCTCTCGCCTCCATGTCTTTACCTGAACGTACCGCCCTTGGAAGGAATTTGACTATCATCTCTATCGCGTGGATGGCGCAGGCATCGGCTATAGGCTCGGCGGGAATTGCCGTGAAACCCTCGATCGCGTGAACCAGAGCGTCCATTCCGGTCGCGGCTGTAAGCATTGGCGGCATGGAAGCCGTAAGTTCCGGATCACAGAGTGCGACTCTTGCGGCGATCCTCGGGTGCCTTATGCTGAATTTATACTTCTCGGCCGTATCCGTGATCACAGAGCTGAAAGTTACTTCGCTTCCCGTTCCGGATGTGGTTGGTATCGCCACCATGGGAAGCGTATCTTTTCGGACGGCATTTCTTCCTTCATATTCTCTTATCTTTCCTCCATGAGTGGCTAGGATCCCTATTCCTTTGGCGCAGTCGATCGGGCTCCCTCCTCCGAGAGCTATGAGGCAGTCCGCCCCGAATTCCCTGGCGGCAGAAGCGCCTTCCATGACATTAACGTCCTTTGGGTTAGGCTCCACGGAGCTGAAAACCTCGAACCGGATACCTCTTTCCTCAAGTTCATTCCTTACCCTGTCAAAGATCCCGGCGGCAAGGAGGCCTGCATCCGTAACCACCAGAGGGCGCATTTTACCCATATTCTTCAAAACATCCGCAACCGATGAAGATACTCCCGCGCCGAACTCTATTCGTGTCGGCAGTTCAAAACTGAACGGTTTCAGGACTCCCACAAAAACAACCTCCCAGACTTTTAATCATTTAATACAACATTCTTTTCCCGGCTATCCTAAAACTCGTAATCGGATCTGTCGACTACCCCTCTCGGAGGCAGTCCCTCCAGAAAAGCTTTTACATTCTCTGCACCCAGCCTGGCCGCTATCGGGAAGATACCATCGACAAGGTTTGTGTTGTGGGGGGAACCCAGAAGGTTGTCAAGTTCAAAGAAGGGGTGATCAAGAAGAAACTCACCGTGTGTAAGAGGCTCCACCCACCATGCATCAATGCCAACCCTGAAATCGGGGTTTGCCTTCATGTGCTCATAAAGAGCCTTCTGGTCAATTATGGGGCCACGGGCAGGATTGATGAAAATGGCATCTTTTTTCATCATGGAGAGTTCAGCTTTACCGATGAGCCCCTTTGTTTTTTTCGTCAGCGGGAGAGCCAAAACCAGTACATCCGATCCCCTCAGTATCTTTTGAAGATTTCCCATATCCCCGATAAAATCAACCTGATCATCTGTCTTCCCGCTGTTGTTGACAGCGATTATCTTCATACCCATGGGACGTACAAGTCTGGCAACTGCTTTTGCGATCCCTCCATAACCTACAAATCCGCACGTTTTGCCTCGAAACCAGGTGCTGACCAGGCTTCTGTCGAACTGCCCCTTCTCAAGACGTTTGTGCCCCTTCTGGAGATGCTTTCCGAGAGAGAGGATCATCCCGAGAATCTGCTCAGCCATGGGATCCGCCCATGCTCCGGTATTGGCGCAAATAATAACTCTCTCCGGTATGTCTGAAAAGGGGAGTGCATCGACTCCCGCCAGAAGAGTCTGAAGAAGGCACCCATCTTTAAGGAGATAGTAATCTTCTTTATCCAGTTCGTTGTGCATCATAAAGGAGATGACCGCGTCAGCCTGCCTCAGCATAGAGGGGCGTTCCGGATCACCGCGCTCTGGTATACGCAAAATTGAAGCGGTTTTTCCTAAAGCTTTTTCTACAGCTTCGTCCCCCTGTGCTTCAGGAGGGAAGGTAACAATGACTCTCCTGGTCTCCATCCTTGTTCCTCCCTTGATAAAATTCAATTCGACTGATCCAGAGATCCAAGTGCATTCGAAATATCGGACCAAACTGGTTCGACAGGCTCGATCCCGGCAGAGAGCCTTATCAACCCTCCCGAAATACCCACACTCTGTCTCTGCTCCTCGGTAAGAGATCTATGGGAGGTTTTTGCCGGGTGAGAGATCGTGGTAGACGGTGAAGCCAGGCTTGGGACCAATTCCACGATCTCTAGTCTTTCGATAAATTCAGATGCCGCTTTTTCGCCTCCCCTGATCTCGAAGCTGAGCATACCTCCAAAACCATCATTGAGGATCTTTCTGGCGGTGCCATAACTTGCGTGCCGCTCAAGCCCCGGGTACTCGACCCTTATCACTGCAGGATGTTTCTCAAGAGCCCTTGCAAGGAAGATGCCGTTGGCTGAGTGCGCTGCCATGCGGAGGTGCAGTGTCCTTATCCCGCGCTGGACAAGCCATGCGTCGAACGGGCTCATGCTTCCTCCAAGCATTGATCTGAATTTCAGGCTCTTCTCCACGAACGAACGGCTTGCTGCCAGTACTCCGCCCGTAACATCACTGTGGCCGTTGAGATATTTTGTGAGGCTGTGAAGCACGACGTCGGCTCCCATCCTTGCCGGCCGACAGAGAACCGGGGTGGCGAAGGTATTGTCGACAAAAAGCATCGTGCCATTGGCCGCGGCTATTTCAGCAAGAACGGGAATATCCGCTACTCCCATCATCGGATTTGATATCGTCTCAAGGTAGATGACCTTTGTGTTGACCTTTAAGGCCATCCTGACAGAATCGGTATCAAGGGTGTCGACAAGATCGACTGAAACCCCCCAGTCCCTGAGGAAGCCGTCAATGAAGGAGAATGTCCCCCCGTAGAGGATCCTGTCGGCGATGATGTGGTCCCCTGGCTTCAGAACAGCAAGGAGTGCGGTCGTTATAGCCGACATCCCGGAGGAGAAGACAAGAGCTGATTCGGTCCCCTCAAGAGCCGAGACTGTCTGTTCGAGGATGTCCGCGTTGGGGTGCCCCATCCTCGCATAGATGTATCCATTCTTTTCGCCGTCAAATATACTGTCGAGGTCGCCCAAAGTCTCAAAGGAGTATACAGAACTCGCGTATATCGGCGGAACCTTGGGTTTAGTTATTCCCTCCATTACCCGGTTTCCCGAGTGTACTGCGTCGCTTCCCGCGGATCGTTCATTCATTGGCCCAACCTCCATTGAGGGGATCTATCTCAAGCCTGCACCAATATTATAATTCCGATTTCCAATCATTTATACCCCTTGAGTTTTCAAATGGACCACTTTGACCTCCGCTCTTAAGTATGATATATTCCGGTAAACAAAATAGCCTCCGAGTCCTACCGCCTAAAGGTCTTCCCATGGCGGGGGGCCGATAGGCGTTCCCGGAAACAGGAGCGCCTCCCGCGTTCGGAAAGGAGGAAACGGTCGTTCGCTATCTTCGGGCCGTCTCTCCCTTACGCGGAGAGACGGCTTTTTTGCGCGGAGTACGCTCCGTGAACTTACTGAACAGGGGTTGGTTCTGAATGAAGAGGTTTTTAAAGCTTTCGGTTCTGACGTTTCTAACTGTTGCTGTTGCTGTTTCAGCGGCATTTGCGGCACCGGTATTGCGAATGGCCACGACCACCAGCACTGACAACACCGGTCTTCTAGACGTTCTTGCTCCTGAATTCCTGAAAGATACCGGGATCGAACTTCAGTGGGTTTCAGTGGGGACTGGCAAGGCTCTCGAGCTTGGCAAGAATGTCGACGTGGATGTCCTTCTCGTCCACGCTCCAGATCTGGAAAAGAAGTTCGTCGAGGATGGTTATGGAGCCAACAGGCGCCTGGTCATGTACAACGACTTCGTCATCATAGGCCCTGCCTCCGATCCGGCCAAGATAAAAGGGAAAACAGTCAAGGAGGCATTCTCTGCCATCGCTTCCGGGAAAAAGCCTTTTGCCAGCCGCGGCGACAAATCCGGAACCAATGTCATGGAAGTGAACCTTTGGAAAATGGCCGGAATTGCACAGCCTGAAAAGGAACAATGGTACATTCAGACGGGACAGGGCATGCTTAACACGATCAACATTGCCGCCGAAAGAGATGCCTATACTCTGACCGACAGGGGAACCTTCATCAAATATGAAGACAACCACAAAGGCAATCCTCCTCTGGTGATAATCGTAGAGGGTGATGATGTGCTTTTCAACCAGTACAGCGTGATAGCCGTACACCCCGCCAGGGGAGAGCACATTCGCTACGACCTCGCATTGAAGTTTTCCGAATGGATCCGTTCTGAAAAGATCCAGAAGATGATCGGGGACTTTAAACTGCTAGGCAAGCCTCTTTTTGTCCCGAACGCAAAATAACCTGCCCCCCCGGGGGGCCTCCATCCTCGTTCGCGGAATAATGCAATGCGGGAGGCCCTCCTTTATAATATTTGTTATCTCCTGCCACTTGAATCTTTCACAAGGTGCCTATCCGTTTTAGACAAATTCGGGGGTTTTTATGGGTTACCTCAGCGAGGGTTTCGTCACGGCATTCAGTATCCTTTTTTCAGGTCAGGAAGAGACATACAGCGCGATTTTCACGACGCTTAGAGTCTCTACCTTTTCCACTCTCCTTACCTTATCAGCAGGAATTCCGCTGGGCTTCATGCTCGGGTACTATTCCTTCCCGGGAAGGAGAGCCCTTCGCATGTTCTCTGATACGCTTCTCGCACTTCCAACCGTCGTAGTAGGTCTTCTTGTATATGCCTTCATCTCCAGGAGCGGCCCTCTTGGCGGCTTTGGACTGCTTTTCTCACTCAAGGGAATCGCGGTTGGCCAATTCATCCTGGGCCTGCCCATTGTCGTCTCCCTTACTGCCTCCGCTACGGAACAGATAGAAAATACAGTTCGCCTTACCCTTATGACACTTGGGGCATCGCCTGGCCAGCTAGCTGCCAGTTCTCTCTGGGAAAGCCGCTTTGCGGTGCTTGCCGCAGCTATGACCGCCTACAGCCGTATAATCTCCGAGGTTGGTGTCTCGATGATGCTCGGGGGTAATATCAAGTGGCACACCAGGACAATAACCACCGCCATAGCCCTCGAAACAGGAAAGGGACAATTCGCCGAAGGAATAGCTTTGGGTATCGTTCTTCTGGGTTTTGCATTCGCTGTAAATGCCGCGGTTTCCATTACAAGAAAGAGGGCATCGAGTTGACCTGCATCTACGAACTGGGCAATGTGACCCAGACCTACGG
>WOYI010565443.1_pt1 | contig 20849 bp, 16 predicted proteins | sample 6423411 | NCBI WGS metagenome assembly WOYI01 (sample SAMN13441803, study PRJNA592873) | oil field metagenome | biome: oil field; feature: oil-well bore; material: oil-contaminated soil; isolation source: oil-contaminated soil from oil-well borehole | place: Germany: Wietze | collected 2016-10-18 ... | reverse complement strand
AACCTGACAATTTTATTCGCGAATTAATCATGACATTTTTATTCGCGAACAACAATCTTTTCACTTATTATTGACAAATGATTAAGTCTATGGTTTAATATAGTTACTCGCTGGCCGGGTGCCCCCCTCACCCGGTCAGTGAGCTTTTTAAACCCCTATTTCCTAAAATTCAGACTATTGAAATCAGCCAATTTCCTGATAGAATTACTGAGCAACTTTATTTACCAGCGAAAGGGGAAAATCAATTAATGGCAGAAATCATCAACCTCGCAATTCTGGAAGATCACCAAGCAACCATTGATGGTTATATCCATCGTCTCGAGGAGTACACCAACATCAAAATTGCCGGCACCTGCCTTTTCAGCCAGTGCCTGAAAGACCTGCTGAAGGATAGAGTTGTGGATATGCTCATCCTGGATATCAACGTGCCGATCAGCGAAGAAAACCGCAATATCCAGCCAATCCATCAACTCCTGACAGAGTTGAAATCGGACTATCCCGACCTTTTGATCCTGGTGATCTCCATGCACTCCCAACGGGCGATGATCAAGAGCATTTTAGAGGTAGGGACCAGCGGATACATCCTCAAGGATGATTACGACAGCATTCGCAACCTGGGAAAGATCATCGAAACTCTGGCCGATGGCGGCAGTTTTATGAGCAATCGTGTCCGGGATATTTTTTTCACCGGCAAGGCCGATGATCTCACCCTGACCCCCCGTGAACTGGAAGTCCTCTCCATCTGCGCCGCATATCCTGACGAACCCACAGCGGACCTCGCTGAAAGGCTGGAAATAGCCAACCCCACTGTCCGCAACTTCCTGCACAAAATCTACCTAAAGCTCCAGGTCCACGGCCGCGCGGCGGCCATCCTCAAAGCGCAGGAAATGGGGCTGATCTCCAGCGCTAATCCCCAACCGACCCCCGTCCAGGTTGAGCCTGATACAGACCCTGCTTCAGGACATAGCGATACACTTCCAGCGGAAGATAATAACGAAACGCCCGACGATCTGTGACCCTGTGGCGGATCTGCTTGGCTGAAATCTCCAGGAGTGGCGCGGTCACAAAATTCAGCTTGTCCTTCAACATCGGCAGCGCAGCGAACAATTCCGAGAGGTCAATCTCATCCCCCGGACGGCGCATCACGCCCACCCCATCCAGCGCCGCAAGGAAGGCCTCCGCCTGATACCAGTGCGGCAGGTCCTGCAGCGAATCTCCCCCCATCAGATAGATCAATTCATCACCCGGATACTGCTGCCGCAGCAGCCTGACCGTGTCCACCGCATAGTGCGGGCCAGGCCGGTCAATATCCACATGGGAGAGGAAAAAGCCTGGGTCGTCGGCGATCGCCAGTTCGACCATCGCCAGCCGGTGTTCCAGAGCAGCGATCTCGCTGCCCTGCTTATGCGGCGGGTCGGGCGTCAGCACCCAAACGGTCAGATCCAGGTTCAGTTGGTCGCGGGCTTCCGCTGCCAGGATCAGGTGGCCAATATGGGGTGGATCGAATGTGCCGCCAAAAATGCCCAAGCGTCTCGCTGACACGGCTAATCCTGCCATTCCAGTTCATAATCGCCGATGAAGACCGTATCCCCCTCCACGATCCCGGCCTCCCGCAACGCTTCCTCTACGCCGATATTCTCCATCAGACGCTGGAATCGGCGGATTGACTCCCGGTGCTCCCAATAGGTCATCGCGGCAGCCCGCTCAATGGCTTCACCCCTCACCACCCAGCCCTCTTCGACCTGCTCAATGGAGAAGGCCCGCGGGTCTTCCGATGCCCGGTAAACCGGCATCGCTTGCACGGCTTCCGGTTCCGGCGCGTCCTCCAGCATGGCGTTCGCCTTCCACATCAGAGCATTGACGTTCTCATGGCTCACCGTTGAAATCGGCATGATCTCATAGCCCAGGTCCGTGATCGCCTTTTGGACTTCCGGCCAGCGTTCCTGCACGGAAGGCAGGTCCATCTTATTAAAAGCAACGATCTGGGGCTTCTCGGCGATCTTCTCATCAAAAAGCGCCATCTCACTGTTGATCTGCGAGAAATCGGAAATCGGGTCCTCTGACAGCCCATCCAAAACATGGATCAGAACCCGGGTCCGCTGGACGTGGCGTAAAAAGGCAAAGCCCAGGCCCACGCCCTGATGCGCCCCCTCGATCAGGCCGGGGATATCCGCCAACACCATTACAACGTCATGATCCAGCTGGACCACGCCGAGGTTTGGCGAAAGGGTTGTGAAGGGATAATTGGCGATCTTCGGTTTGGCATTGGAGACCACCGCCAGCAGGCTGGATTTTCCAGCATTGGGCACGCCAACGATCCCCAAATCGGCGATCATCTTCAGTTCAAACCGCAGGGTCTTCTCTTCCCCAGGTTCCCCCTTCTCTGCCATGCGCGGCGCCTGATTGCGGCTGGTGGCGTAATGCTGGTTTCCTTTGCCGCCCCGGCCGCCTTTGGCGACCACCAATTGCTGATGATTCTCCACCAGATCGCCCAGCAGGTCGCCCGTTTGGGCATCATAAACCAAAGTCCCCGGTGGCACGCTGACCACCAGGTCGCGGGCCGACTTGCCGCTCATGTTGTTGGGTCCGCCGGGTTTCCCGTCCTCAGCAACATACCGGGAGCGGTGGCTGAAATCAAAAAGGGTATTGATTTTGGCGTTGACCTCCAAAATCACACTGCCACCGCGGCCGCCATCGCCCCCATCCGGGCCGCCGTGGGGAACATACTTTTCTTTATGAAAATGAACCATCCCGTCGCCGCCGCGACCGGATTGCACAAAAATCTCTGCTTCATCAAAAAACATGGGGCAATGTCACCCTTCGAATTGAATTTCTTTCGTGAAAACTCCAGCCATTAATCTTACCGCATTAAAACCAAATCGGGGTCGCCTATGGCGACCCCGAGATTTCGTTACTGTAAGGTTGGGTTATTTACCGAACTTCTTGGTCAGGATCGTTTTAAGGGTCGGTTCACCGATTTCTTGCAGCTCATAGCGGACCCGCTGGAGCGGTTTGTTGATCGTGATGATCCGGGTCAGGTCAATCGGCGTCCCGCTGAGGACCAGGTCCACATCGGCCCTGTTGATGGTTTCTTGGAGGTCCTTCATCATATCCTCGCCGTAACCCATCGCCGGCAGGATCGTCCCGGTATTGGGATATTTCTCATAGGTGGACTTGATGGAACCCACAGCAAACGGGCGGGGATCCACAATCTCGCCTGCGCCAAAGCGGCGGGCGGCCACATAACCTGCGCCATAGGCCATTTCGCCATGAGTCAGCGTCGGGCCGTCTTCAACGACCAACACCCGCTTGCCGCGGATCGCCTCGGGGTCATCCACAAACAGCGGGCTGGCGCCTTCGATCACCTGGGCATCCGGATTGAGGGCATACAGGTTATCGCGGACGGTGATGACGTCCTCGGGGTTGGCGGTGTCCACCTTGTTGATCACGAAGACATCCGCCATGCGGACGTTGGTCTCGCCAGGATAGTAGCGGACCTCGTGGCCAGGCCGGTGGGGGTCCGCAACCACGATCAGCAGGTCAGAAGCGTAGAAGGAGAAGTCGTTGTTGCCGCCATCCCACAGGACGATGTCCACTTCCTTCTCAGCTTCGCGCAAAATCGCTTCGTAGTCCACACCCGCATAAACGATCACGCCGTTATCCAAATGCGGTTCATATTCCTCGCGCTCCTCGATCGTGCATTCATGCTTGTCGAGGTCACTGTAATCCGCAAAGCGTTGGACTTTCTGCTTCACCAGGTCGCCATAGGGCATGGGATGCCGGATGGCCGCCACTTTGTAGCCCATATCGCGCAGGATCAGCGAAACCCGGCGGGTGGTCTGGCTCTTACCGGAGCCGGTCCGTACGGCGCAGACGGCCACAACGGGTTTGGTGGATTTGATCTGGGTCTTATCCGTTCCCATCAGGCGGAAATCAGCGCCGGCCGCATTGACCAGGGCTGCTTTGTGCATCACATATTCGCCCGGAACGTCGCTATAGGCAAAGACGACTTGATCAATGTCATTCTTCTTGATCAGATCAACGAGTTCCGCTTCGGGATAGATCGGAATGCCCGCCGGATAAAGTTCTCCGGCTAATTCAGCAGGGTATTTTCGCCCTTCAATATTCGGGATCTGGGTCGCTGTGAAGGCGACAACCTCATAATCTTCATTGCCTCGGAAGAAGGTGTTGAAATTGTGAAAATCTCGCCCTGCAGCACCCATAATGATGGTTCTAATTCGCGCCATTGAAAAATTTACTCCTTATCTTATAGTTGGTCAGTTAACGAAAATGGGCATCTCACATTATGTTGGGAGCATCAATGCCCAGCAAATTCAGACTGGTTGCAATCACCTGCTTGGCCGCAGCCACCAGGCGGAGCCGGTAGGCCCGGATGTCCGGTTCGGCGTTCAACACCTGGCAGGTGTTATAGAAATCGTTGAAGCCCTTCGCCAGGTCAAAGGCCAGGTTCGCGATCACCAGCGGCCGCAGGTCCTCTGCCGCCCGTTGGACCTCCGCGGGCAGCCGGGTCATCAATTCGATCAGGTCAACCTCAGTTTTCTCCAGGTCCGCGGGGAAGGACGCCTCCTCTGGCAGGTCGCTGCCCGCCTTGCGCAGGATACTGCCCGCCCGGACGTGCGCATACTGGATATAAGGCGCAGCCTGGCCGTTGAAGTCAAGGGCGGCATCCCAATCAAAGGTGACCACCTTGGTATTATCCCTCGAAAGCATAGTGTACTTCAAGGCGCCCAGAGCGACCGCCAAGGCAATCGAGTCCTTGGCTTCCTGGGAAAGCTCAGGGTTCTTACTTTCCACAATCTGTTTGGCGCGGCTGGTCGCTTCGGCCACCAGGTCATCAAACAGCACCACAGTCCCCTCGCGCGAGGCCATCGTGACGTTCCCCGGCAGGTTCACCAGTTCATAAGCCAGGTGGTAGAGCTTGTCCGCCCAGTCATAACCCAGGAGTTCCAGGGTCTTGAAGATCTGCTTGAGATAGAGCGACTGGCGAACGTCAATCACATAGATTGAGCGGTCCAGATCGTATTCCTCGAATTTCTGGATGGCGAGCGGCAGGTCCTTGGTGGCATAGAGCGAAGAGCCGTCGGAGCGCAAAATCACCAGCACCCGGTATTCATCCTCGGTGCCCAGAGCCGCGTCCAAGTCAATGAAGACGGGTTTTTCCCGCCGGCCATCCGTCGCCAGGCCATCCCGGATCAGCTGCTCAACCAGCTCCGAACCTGAATCCTCGACTTCACTCTCAAAATAGATCCGGTCAAAGTGTTCGCCCAGCAGGTCGTAAATCTGTTCAAAGCCTTCCAGTGACCACTGGCGGGTGGTCTTCCAGAGGTCCACGATCTCCGGGTCACGGGCGTTCCAGCGGGCATAAAGCGCCCGAACCTCGGCTTCATTTTCAGGCTCCTGGAAGAGCCGGTCGGCCTCGGCGTAAATTTCGTTCATCCAATGGGTCTTATCCTCACCGGGCTGTTCGCCCTTGTGGTTCTTGAGGTAATTCCACATCCATTTGACCACGTGCAGGCCGATGTCGCCCAGGTAGTTCGCCCGGATAACCTCATTCCCAGCGAATTCCAGGATCCGGCAGACGCTGCCGCCGAGGATCACATTGCGCAAATGGCCGACATGGAAGGATTTATGCGTGTTGGGCTGGGAATATTCCACCATGACCGTCTGGTGCTTGTCCGCCCCGCGGCCATAGTCCCCATCTTCCGTCAGGATGGTATCCACCACCCGGCGGGCATATTCCGCTGTGGAGAAGTAGAGGTTGAGATAGCCTTTCACCGCTTCAACATGAGAAAGCCCCAGCGCCTCCGGGTCAAACTCCGCCTGGAGGCCCTCCGCCAGAGCTGCCGCCCGTTGCGGAACGTTCACCTTCTTCCCCGACCGGGCCTCCCCCGCAGCGATCGGGAAGAGCGGGACAGCGAGGCCCCATTCACCGCTGAAAGGGATCTGACGGAATTCGATCTGGGCGTCCCGGATGCCCTCTTGGGCCAGGTAAGTCCTGATCTTTGCCGTGATTAATGCTTTTTCTTGATCAAACATGCTTTCTCTTTTTGAATGTGAATCAGAACAGACCGTATTATAACATTGCAAAAGCAGTTGGTCAGCCTTTTAGGCCCACTAACGGCTGATCGCGATCACCCAGGCATCCGTTGCGACCCTCGTCAGGGCCAGGCTTTCAGCATCCATGCGCCAGAGGGTGCCATCCCTATCATTAAACCAGATCGTCCCCGGCGCCTGCCAGGCCACAGCCCGCATCAGGTTGGCGTCATCCGTCACCAGGTAGGTGACCGCCAGCGAAGCCATGTCAATTTTGATCACGCTGTAGGCGTCCGTCTCCCACATGCCCTGCCCCAAAGTCACCAGCAGAGCGCTGTCATCCGGCGCCCAAACCATCTGCCAGGCCTGTTTGTAAACCTCCGGCAGGGTAACCGTTTGGTTGGTCGCATGCGCCAGATCGCGGATCACGATCGCCAGAGGGTCCCCAGAGACCACCCGGGCGGCGTAGATCTCGTTGGGCGAGACAGAGGTGGAAACCAAACCGCCCGCCTCCGGGAAGATCTGCTCGCTGGCGCGGGTCTCAACATTGACCTTATAAAGGTCCAGACCGCCGTATCCCTCAATCCCCTCGATCACATTCATATAATAGAGGGCTTCGCCATCCGCGGACCATTTCAGGGGCGTGGGCCGCAGAGGCTGGTCCAAGGTCTGATCCAAAAGGACCTGTTCCCCGCTGCCATCAACATTGACGACCTTCAACTGCACCTGGCTGCCGCTGGCCTCAAAGCTCAGCACGGCCCCCTGAGCGACCTTCAGCCCATCCGGCGAGGGCAGGATCAAGCCCTCAAAATAGCCGCCGTCCGGGTTGAGGAAGGTCAATTCCTGCAGGGCGTTATCGAAGCCCACCCGGTAAGCCTGGGTGTAATCCGAGTCAACATAAAACACGCCGTTGCCGGAGACGCCGCCATTGTCGCCAAAGCCCAGACCCGGGGCCGTCAGACGCATGATCTCGCTGCCATCCAGCGGGTCCAGGACCACCAAGGCCTCAGCCAGATTGTAGACAATTGGCAGCGGCAGGTCGGAGGCCTCACCGGGGGCTTCGGTTTCTGTTTCAATTTCAGGGGGGACAATTTCAGTTGAATGGGGGATTTCCGTTGCCTCCGCTGTGGGGGTCTCGGTCGCCTGGGCAGGCAGGCCGCAGGCAAGGGTAGTCACTACCAGGATCAATCCAGCAGACAGAGCCTTGTTTTTCGCTTTTATTTTCATTCCGCTCTCCTTTTCCAAAAGCGCAAAGCGGGAGCGAATTCGCTCCCGCTGCTAATTTTACTTCAATATGTGCAAGAAGACTTCCGGAAGAAGAATCCCGGAATTTACTCCATGCTATTGAGTTGCTTCATCAGGCGGCTTTTGCGGCGTGCGGCGTTATTTTTATGGATAACGCCTTTGGCAGCGGCTTTGTCCAGGGCCTTCAGCGCGGCCATAGCTTTGCTGCGGGCATCTTCCGGTTCGCCAGTTTCGATCGCAACGAGGGTGTTGCGGACGGCTTTGCGGGCGGTGCCGCGGTACACACGGTTCTGAATACGTCGCTTTTCATTCTGACGATTGCGCTTGATTTGCGATTTAATATTTGCCAAGGTACTTCCTCCAAGAACTTACTGGATCTTTCTATCCATCACTAATCACGAAGAATTATTTTACCTGAGCCTCTCCAATTTGTCCAGTCGCTTTTCCGGCTTTGCTCCCAGGGTGCCCTTTTTTTGTTAATTATCGTATAATAGCCATCCGTTATAATGAAATCAGGTTGGCCGGATGGACGCGGGACTTCGGTCGCGAGGAAAGTCCGCACACCACAGGGCAGCACGCCGGGTAACGCCCGGAAGCGTGTAAACGTTTGGAACAGGGCCACAGAAAACAGACCGCTCCCCCAGGGGAGCAAGGGTGAAAAGGTGGTGTAAGAGACCACCGGCAGGCGCCGCAATGCGCCTGGCCAGGTAACCCCCGTGCGGTGCAAGGTCAAGCAGGAGAGAAGCCTTCGGGCGGGAAATGCCCGTTTCCCAAGCATCTCCGGGTAGACTGCTCGAGCTGTGGGGCGACCCGCAGCCAAGATAGATGTCCATCCAGGCGGGAATACCCGCTGGACAGAATGCGGCTTACAGGCCAACCTGATTTTTTCTCTGATGGAGGTCCCGCTTCTCGCGTGACTTTTTTGCTACCCGCGCCGCCTTTTCCTTTCCGGGCGCGATTAATTCCCCCTTAACAATAAACAACAAATCGGATATTGATTTAACCCCCTCAACCTTTATATAATAAAGTATGCCGGAAGTCATCTATACTATCGGGCACGGCAACCTACCCTTCATGAAGTTCACTTCACTGATCCAGGAGAATAGCATCACCCACCTCATCGACATCCGCAGCATCCCCTACAGTCGAAAAGCCCCATGGAGCAATAAATCGCGCCTTCCGCAGCTTCTCCGGCCCTTGGGCATTCGTTACACTTATCTTGGCCATAAATTCAACGATGAAAATCAAAACTTCAAGCACCCTGACCAGACCACGCAGCATGACCCCACTGCTGCATCTTATGACGAAGCCATAATCACCATCCTTCTGGCCGCCGCCAAACGGCAGGCGGCCCTGCTGTGTTCGGAAAGCAATCCTGCAAATTGTTTCCGCCAGCGTGTCATCGCCCAGACCTTGCTCAAGCAAAACATCAAAGTCATCCACATCCTCCAAAACGGCAGTCAGCAGGATGCCTGGCAGGAACCTTCCTCCCCCAAACAACCTGAATTATTTTAAAAATTAACCCGAGAGCACCTTTTTCGATCTGGAATAGTTATTAATTTTATAAATAAGACAAATGAGGTAAACATGCATAAATTTATCCATTCAAAGCTCCTCCTGATCGCCGCAGCGCTGATCCTGTTGCTGACCGGCTGCAACCTGCCGGGGCGCACGTCCGTGGAAATCACGATCACCAGCCCCGAAAACGGGCAGGCCATCCTGCTGGGGCAGGAAACCCGGATCGTTTCATTGGCCACTGCCCGGCGAGGAATCGAAACAGTCGAGCTTTATATCAACGGTGAACTTCTGGAAACAGCCACGCCCCCTGAGGAGAACCCGGAGGAATTCACCGCGGACCAGCCTTTCACGCCGGCGGAGGAAGGCAATCTGATCATCTCCGTCCTGGCCACCGATACCCGGGGGAACAAATCCCAACCGATGAGCATCTCCCTGCAAGTCGTTCAAACTCTGGAAGACAGCGGGGTAACCCCCGAAGCCACGATCACGCTCACCCCGGAAGGGCTGGACCAGACCCAAACGGCGGCCCTGGGCTGTTCCAACGAGGCGGCTTTCGTCTCCGACCTGACGATCCCCGCCAACACTGTCCTGACGGCCGGCGCGAACTTCACCAAAATTTGGCGGGTCACCAATGCCGGCTCCTGCGACTGGGTCGGCTATCAACTGGTGCATGCCAGCGGGGACCTGATGGGCGCATCCTCGCCGCAGGCTCTCCCCCTGGTGAACGCCGGCGCGTATGGCGATCTGAGCGTGGAGCTGACCGCCCCCGGCTCGCCCGGCACCTACACCGCCATCTGGCGGTTGCGGGCCTCGGATGGCGCCGTTTACGGCCCCGACCTGGCCGTCACGATCATCGTGCCCCAGCCGCCCACCAGCACACCCAACCCCACCGCGACCTTCACCCCCACGGTCACTGTCACACCGACCGCGACGGCCAATCCAATCTCCGTAACCCAAGAAGGCGATTCCTACACCCTCAACCCGGGCCAAACCGTCAGCCCGACCGTCAGCTGCCCGGCTGGGTCGGTGGTCGTCTCCGGTGGCTATGCCGGCAATGACGGCGTGCGGGTCTGGCATTCGAAGATGGTGGACAACGGATGGCAAATCTATGCCGACAACACCACGGGGGTTTCCAAGCAAGTCAATATTTACGCGGTTTGCCTGCATAACAGCGGCGGCACCACGGAACTGGCCTGGGATTACAAGAATATTGCGCCCAATAACGTCACCCAAATCATCCAGGCCTGTCCTGCTGGCTCACTTGTAACAGGCGGAGGCTGGGTCATCGGAACCAACCCCGATGTAAGCATTTACAACTCCTCAAAATCCGGCAATGGCTGGCAAATCTACGTCAACAATGCTGGGGGAAGCAGCCCTCAGGTGAATGTCTACGCCATTTGCCTCTCGGGCGTTTCCGGGGCCACGACCTCGATCAACAATACCGGCAACACCGTGCCCGCCAATGATTTCAAGCATGTGGCCATCGAATGTCCCAGCGGCAGTTATGTCACAGGCGGGGGTTTCGCAACCAACCTGGAAGTGACCATTTACAACGAATCAATCTCAGGTAATAGCTGGAACGAATATGGCCGAAATTACAGCGGCACCTCAAAACTCCTGAATGGCTATGTCATTTGCTATTCCCCGTAAATCCAAACACCACTCTTCCCGCCTGGGTGCAATCCAAAATGGACTGCACCCTTTTTATTTTCACCAATCGTTCTGGGTATAATTAGGTCAATTCAAAAGAAACGAGGTTTGCATGCCAAAGAACCCAATCTTCAACCCCACCGTCATCGAAAAGATCCGAACTGCAGAGAGCGCAGAGATCATCCAACCGATCGAGGTTGACAACACCCGCTCTGAAAATGAACTGGTATTTTTCATCAAACCAGAGCTGCTGGACGTGCAGGACGACGCGAAAATCGCCAACAGCCTGCGCCTGATCGAGGAGAAATTCAAGGAATACCGGGTGACCGTCAGCGGCGCAGCCATCGTCCCCGGCGCGGTCTTGGAGCAATACGAGATCATGAACCGCCATTATGGCTTCATCAATCAGCTTTCCCGCCTGGCCTCCAAGATGATTGACGCGGAAACCCGCCGGGCGATGTTCGCCAAACTCGGCCTGGAGGATGACGGCAGCCATAAGATCCTCGGGGGGCATGAATTCCTCAAGGCCTTTGATGCGGACCTGGACACCCTTTCGGATGTCTGGTTTGGCAAAGGCGCCGAGAAAATGCGCAGCGGTTTCTATTTCGTTGAAGAGACCTTTCAGGGGCAGCCGATCCTGCTGGTCAATGGTTTCCACCCCTCCCAGCTGACGCACTTCACCCGCCCCGACCACCGGATCGTCCTGATGCTGCTCCACACCGATACGGACTGGGAACGGATGAAATTCAGCCTGGTGGGCGATACTTTCCCGGAACGGGCCAAACCCGCCTCCATCCGGGGGACTCTCTTCGCTGACCCCCCTGCCTACGGCCAGGCCGAAGTTGGCATCAACACCAACGGCGTTCACCTCTCCGCCGGCCCCTACGAAGCCGCCTATGAGGTCGTCAATTTCTTTGGCAATCTGCTGGCGCTAGACCCCCACCAAACGCCCCCCGCCGTCATTCAGCGCTCGATGGACGTGGGCGTCCCCCAAGATCTGGCCTTCAAACTGCTGGAAAACCCCGCCATCGGCAACAGTGACCTCTTCTCTAAAACGGAAAACCTCGACGCGAAAGACGCTATCCATTTCGTCTTGGACAACCTCGTCTACTAAAACTGGGGCTCCATCCCATCACTCAAAGGATTCAAATGAAACCCATTCAAGATTCCCATCTCTACCAGGAAATTCACCAGCAGCCGGCTCTGATTCGGAATTTGATTGACCACCCTCAGGACAATATCAACGCCCTGGCCGAAGAAGTCCGGACCCGCGGGATCAAGCATGTCTTCATCGCGGCCCGCGGCACCAGCGACAACGCCGGCCGCTATGCGAAATATCTACTGGGCGCGCACAATCAGATGGATGTCAGCCTGGCAACCCCCAGCCTCTTCACCATCTATGGCCGCCCTCCCTATCTCGAAGGCAGCCTTGTTCTGGGGATCAGCCAGAGCGGCAAAAGCCCGGATATCGTCTCCGTGCTGACCGAAGGCCGCCGACAAGGCGCCCTGACCGCCGCCATCACCAATATCCCCGATTCTGACCTGGGACACGCGGCGGATATCGTCCTGGACCTCCAGGCCGGGCCGGAGATTTCCCTGGCCGCCACCAAAACCTACACCGCCCAGCTGACGACCCTGGCGCTGCTTTCGACCGCGCTCAACCCCAACCCGCAACACACAGAGGACCTGGCCGCCTTCCCCGGCCATCTCAAAGACATCTTCGCAATTGAAGACCATGTCGCCCGTTTGGCGGAACGCTACCGCTATATGACCCACTGTGTGATGATCGGCCGGGGTTACAACTACGCCACAGCCTTCGAGTTCTCCCTCAAGGTCAAGGAGCTGACCTATACCATCGCCGAACCCTATTCCAGCGCCGACTTCCTCCATGGGCCGGTTGCGCTGGTGGATCAGGGTTTCCCCGTCTTCGTGCTCGCCCCCAGCGGCAAAATGGTCGGTGAGATGGTCGCCCTGATCAAGACCGTCCAGCAGCGCGCCGCGGAAGTGGTCGTGATCAGCGACGAACAGGAACCGCTGACGCTCGCGGACCAGCAACTCCAGCTCCCCGCCGGCATCCCGGAATGGCTCTCCCCAATCTCCGCGATCATCCCCGGGCAGCTATTCGGCATGTACCTCGCCCACACCCGCGGGTTTGATGTTGATCAGCCGCGCGGCCTGAACAAGGTCACCAAAACCTGGTGACCCGGCAATTTCCAAATAAAATCCAGTCAAAAATCTCCGGCACAACCGGAGATTTTTTTATCTGCTTGACATCCTGGACGATCAGCCCGCGATTCCAGCCCTTTTAACCAAACCATAGCCCCCGCTTAATCAAAACCCCCAAAATGAGAAGAATTTAATTTGACATTTAAGGTCAATTTTATACATAATAGGAGGGACAGAGGATTGAGTCTTAAGTTTCACCTGCAGGTTTTGACCAGCAAACACCAGATTTAAAGTTGGGATCCTGATACCTGCCCTCACCACCCACTCCTCACATCGGTATTATTGACAATTTTAATCATTTAAGGAGTCTAACTATGAAAAACCGAACTATTCTGACACTCATCAGCGTTTTGATGCTGGCAGCCATCCTTTCGGCCTGCGGCCTGCCCGCTCAGAGCGACCCAAACGCCACCAGCCAGACTCTGGTTGCCCTGGCCTTCACGCAGACAGCCGTCGCTGAAGTCAGCCTGCCTGAGGAGGGAACTGAAGAACCCACCTCGGAGCTGACCGAGGCGCTCACGGGGGAACCCACCCCGGAGCTAACGGAGGAACCGACCGTAGAGACAACGGAAATTCCCCATGAATTGATTCCGACCAATCCCGGCTACGCCACAAAGTGGTTTTATGACACCAATTCCACCGGCAACGCCTCAACCGGCACCGTGAGGGCGGGCGACGACTATGTCGCTAACCTCTTTGAGCGGCCCTTCACCGAATCGGAAATGGTCTACCGGCCCGATCTGGACATCATCAAAGCCGAGATTTCCAGCGATGCGAATTTCATCTTTGTCAACCTGATCCTTTCCGGCGAGAATCCTGAGGGCGGCTTCCCCGGCATCTACGGCGTTGAACTCGATTTTGACCGGGATGGGCGGGGCGATGCGCTGGTTCTGGCGGGCCAGCCCCAAACCGGCGACTGGTCAATTGACGGCGTGGGCGTATTCAAGGACCTGAATAACGATGTCGGCGGTTCCAGCATTATGCGGCCCGATTCGAGTTACAACGGCAATGGCTATGAGACCGCCCTGCTCTCTTCGGATGTGCTGGACGATCCCGACCTGGCCTGGTCCCGCGTCACGCCTGGGAACGACCCGACCGTCACGCTTGCCTTCAAAAAGTCGCTGGTGGATGGCGGCGGGACCTTTGTCTGGGGCGTTTGGGCGGCTGAGAGCCTGCTCACCCCGGAGAATCTGGACCTGCACGATCACATTACCAAAGCGGACGCCGGCTCGCCCTACGCCTCCCATACGGACTACCCGCTGGCCGCCCTTAACCTGGTGGATAACACCTGCCGGGAGACCTATGGCTTTGAAGCTACCCGCCCCATCGCAGGTTTGTGCTATATTCCTGAAACACCTGAACCGATGCCGACCCTGACACCTACCGCTGCGCCCGGTACAATCAATGGCTACGTATTCTATGATAACAATAGAAATGGTACCTGGGACTCGGGCGAACCCGCCTTTCCCGATGACGTCACTGTGACCTTACATGCTAATTCATGCAGTAGCCCTTCTATCAATTCCATTTCCAATAACAGCTTCTCGTTTAGCAATCTGTCTGCTGGCTCCTATTGCGTCAAGGCCACAAGCGCATTTAGTGCCACGACACCAACAGAAGTCAACGTTACTGTGTCTCCGGGAGGCGCCTATTATGTAGAATTTGGCATCTATGTTATCCCATAACAAATCTGAGGGACTCGATAACCTCAGGGATTAAATTCATCAGAGTACGTGTAATCCAACCCACATCACAATTTCAATTCCTGACACAAACTCCCCCCAGCGCTACTGCGTTCTGGGGGGAGTGCGAGTCTGAAACACGAAACAAAGGCGATCGGCAGTTTTCTCCTGCCATCCTCCGATCAATGAACAAGGTCAGTGTCAAACCCGCTGCTGGAATCTCCCGCCCGGTTGCTTTTCAAACGCCAGCGCAACCCCTTCATGCAGGAGCCTACTCGATCCCGGTCACGCTTACCCGGGTTTGACCATGCCGCCCGCAACCCGCCAGACGGCGTGGCTCTCAATGAAGTCGGTCCCAAACATGGACAGGTCGGTGGAGGTGAGGATCGCCTGGTCGCATTCCGCCAGGGCGGCCAGGAGGTCCGCCCGCCGCTGCACATCCAGTTCGGACATGATCTCATCCAACAGCAGCACGGGCCACTCCCCGGTCCGGTTGCGGAGCCAGTTCACTTCGCCCAGCTTGAGGGCCAGCAAAGCCGTCCGCCCCTGGCCGCGGGAGCCATACTCCCCCAGGTCCACCTGGTTGCTCAGGAAGCGCAGCTCATCCCGGTGCGGGCCGATAGTGGTCACCCCGCGGGCGATCTCTTCCCGCTGATGTTTGCCAAGCTCGGCCAGCAGGCCTGCTTCCAGGTCTTTCTGGGAAAAGCCCGATCGGTCAGCCACCGTTGAGACGTTCAGCAGCATCTGGCCCTCGGGCTTTGAAAGCGGCTCATAGGAAGGCTGATAATCCAATCGCAGAACTTCCAGCCCATGCGTCAACTCGTAGTGAATCCGCTTGGCTTCCTCTTCCAGCTCGCGGATGACCTGAATGCGTTCCTTCATAATGAAGGCGCCGTGCCGGGCGAGCATCCCATCCCAAACGGCCAGCTGCCCAGGGTCTCCCCCGCGCTCGGACAACAACTTCAAAAGGGCATTGCGCTGGGCCAGCGTTTGGGCGTAATCGCTCAGATGCTGGACATAGCGCGGCGAAACCTGCGAGATCAATATATCCAGATAACGCCGACGTTCGGAAGGGCTTTCTTCAATGATCCGCGCCATCTGCGGTAGGAAGATCACCGCATTGAACTGCCCGACGACTTCGTTCATCTTCCGTTTGACTCCGTCGAGCAAAACTTCCTTGCGGAACCGGGAATGCCCGTTGCCGTTATTGTTTTCCCGGATCAGGCGGACTTCCATCCGGTGCTCCCCATCCTGGCGGACAAAATCCCCAACGATCCGCCCGACGGTTGTGCCGACATCCGGCAGGGTGAAATTGATCAACTGCCGGTCGGAACGGGCATGGAAGGATGAAAAAGTGGAGAGGAAATAAACCGCCTCCAGCAGGGTGGTCTTGCCCTGCGCATTGCCGCCCACCAACAGAAAGATTTCCCGGGGGACATCCAGATCCAACCGGGAAAATTGACGGAAATTGGTCAGTGAGAGGCGTTTTAAATACATGGATCAGCGATCAGATCGTATCCAGCTCATCAGGCTCGGGCTGCCAGATCTCTCTCGTGCGGTCGGTATAGAGGATGCCATTGATATGGTCAATCTCATGCTGGAAAATGCGAGCCAGCCAGCCTTCTGCCCTGATCTTCAGGTTCTTGCCGTGCTGGTCCTGGGCGCGGACGGTCACCACGCGGGCGCGGTCCACCGAGCCGACCAAATCCGGCACCGATAGGCACCCCTCGACCCCGCGCACGGTCTCCTCCGAACGCTCGACAATCTCGGGATTCGCCAGCACAAATAATTGCTTGGGGAAGGAATCCTCCTCCTCGCGGCCATATTCCACGACCACCAGCTTCTTTGAGACGCCAACCTGCGGCGCGGCCAAGCCAACGCCGGGGGCATCCCGCATGGTGTCAATCATATCTTCCACCAGTTTTTCCAAATCCTGGTCAAAATCAGTGATTGGTTTGGTCTCTTCCCGCAGCACTTTGCTGGGAAAAGTCACAATATCCAAAATAGCCATTGTTCACACCTCGAATAACATTCTACCCATAAATTTTAGTTATTTTTTCAACGAACTTCAAACGGGTCGGCTGGCCCCGGCGGTCTTTGCGAACCGCCCTGCTCCTGCGGGTTCTGAGCCACCCTGCGGTGATAGCTGGCGATCCATTCTGAAATGCGTTCCCGCTCGGAATCGATCTCATACTGCCGCAACTGTTCCAATCGTTCACCCATCCTGTAAAAGATGTCCTGCTGGACTTCCGACGGGTTATAGACAAAGTCAAAGGTCAGCCGGGTATTCCCTACAGTAATATATACCGTCCCAAAGTTGAAAAGAAAACCCCAGAATCCCTTGCGCTCGTATTCAATGCTCAGCACATTTTCCAGCGGTGCGGAACGCCGCCGAACCTGGCCCAGGGGTTTGCGGTCAAAATCAATGATCTGGTCCAGGGTCACCTGGAAGACGTCATTCCGCCAATCGGCATATTGATAAAGGACCCAGAGGAAATCTACGAACATCAGCCCGATCAGGCCATACAAAGCCGCATTTAACGGGATGAACTGCAGGCCGCCCGTCATCCTGGCGATCACAACGGCCAGCATTCCCAACATCAGCAGAACAGGCAGCCAGGTTGCCCGGACAAGCACAAACCAGTGCTTCCGATAAGTGATCGCGCTATTTCCCTCATAGCGCAAACGGATGAAATCCGAAAACAGCCACGCCAGGAAGCCAGGCTCTCGGATTTTTTCTTCCTCGTCAGGCTCAACCCTCTGCGTTGGCGCGGGCCGGGTCAGGTCTTCCGGATGGCCAAAATTCTCAAGCTTTTCACGCAGTTTGAGGTCCATAATCTCGGCCTCTTCCCGCCGGTTGGAATCATCCGACTGGTGCCAGTAGGTCTCAATCAAGTTGGCGATCACATCCGCCTTGGCCAAATCGTGCAGGCGGATCGTCCCCACATAAGTCATCACCACCACATCAGAATAGCCGAGCAGGCTGCCCAGCCGGGTCCGCTGTTCCCCAACGGACATGATCGTCCGCAGAGGCGCTTCTTTCCGGCTGTCATAGATCAGCGCGACCTTCTCGATCCACACCACCCGCTTATTGGTCAGCAGGAAATAGTCATTGCGCCAGTCGAAATAGGTCCAGATCGACCAGATCAACGAAATCCCGCCGCCCAGGCCCATGATCAGTCCGCCATAGGGTCGCCCGGGCAGCCAGTTCACCAGAGTGATAAAACCCACCAGAAGCGCCACTATCCCCGTGAGGATGGAAGCGGTTTCCCTGGCCCAAAGGACCGCCTTGTGGCGTCTTGAGACCACCAGGGGATATTCATCCTGGCCCAGCCAGGAAAATGGGATCTGGATCGCCAGTTTCCGGCTTTCAACCGTGATTTCCAGCCGGTCTTCAATGCCGGGAAGTTCCGGATAGATATAAAGATAACCGTCCACATCGAGCGAGATCAGGGTCACATCCGTTGCGGCCACAGCCTTATAAAAGCGAAGATCATCCTGAAAAAGCGCTTCCTCGCCAAAATAATCCCCGCGGTTCAGCGTTGAAAACGGGACTTCCTGCTGTTTGTGGACCGTCAGCAGCTCCACTTCCCCTTCGCAGATAATATACATCGCCTCAGAAGGTCCCTGCTCTTTGAAAATCGTATCCCCTGCCTCAAAGCTGACCACCTTGAACAAACCCGCGAGGCGATTGATCCTTCCCGAGTCCAGGTAGCCGAAAAGCGGGGATTGTCTGAGCAGTTCGATGCGTTCGGATTGGTCAATTCGCATGACTTTAGTATAAAACAAGTTTTCGGTTAATGAAACGTCCAATAACGAAAAAGGCTGCCTTTTCTCAAGACAGCCCTTTAGTTTTATTTATAGTAGAGCTTTAGACTTCGGCGTTATCCATCTTAGGGACCGCAATCCCCTCTTTTTTCTTGAAGGCCACTTTGTCATCTTCAATATCCACCAATACGGTGTCGCCGGGCTTGAAGTCACCGGAGAGCAGGCTGATGGAGAGCGGGCTTTCAACGTGCTTCTGCAAGGCCCGTTTGAGCGGCCTGGCGCCGAATGCCGGGTCATAGCCCTGGCCAGCCAGCCATTCCTTCGCTTCGTGGGTCAATTCAACCAGCAAGCCGTGCTCTGAGAGCCGAGTTTGGATATCTTGCATCTGCAACTCAACAATCCGCTGCATATCCTCCCTGGAGAGCGGGGAGAAGAGAATAATCTCGTCAATCCGGTTCAGGAATTCAGGGCGGAACGTGCCTTTGAGCGCCTTTTCGATCTTTTCGCGGTTGTCCTGATCGCCATTTCCCATGGAGCCAAGGAACCCGAGCGTGCCGCTCTTGTTCACATATTCCGTCCCCAGGTTGCTGGTCATGATCAGAACGGTGTTGCGGAAATCCACCACCCGGCCCTGGCCATCCGTCAGGCGGCCATCATCCAGGATCTGCAATAAGGCATTCCAGACTTCAGGATGAGCTTTCTCAACCTCGTCAAAGAGGATCACACGATACGGGCGGCGCCGGACAGCTTCCGTCAATTGGCCGCCTTCTTCATAACCCACATAGCCGGGAGGGGCGCCAAAGAGGCGGGAAACGGTGTGCTGTTCACGGTATTCGCTCATGTCGATCCGCACCAGCGCCTCCTCATCATCAAACATGAACTCAGCCAGCGCTTTCGCAAGCTCCGTCTTGCCAACACCGGAGGGTCCGATGAAAACAAACGAACCGATCGGACGGCGGGGATCCTTCAGACCGCTGCGCGCCCGGCGGATGGCGTCGGAAACCGCCGCAATCGCCTCATCCTGGCCGATCAAGCGCTCGTGCAAACGGCTTTCCATCTGGAGCAGTTTATCCCGCTCGTCCTCCATCATCTGCGAGACAGGAATGCCTGTCCACTGATTGATGACTTCGGCGATGTCATTGACATCCACGATCTCATCCAGTTTGTGTTCCTGCTCCCAAATGTCCCGCTGGGTATTGAATTCTTCCTCGGCCCGCAGGCGGTCGGCTTTCATCCGGGCGGCGCGCTCATAGTCGCGCTCCACGCCGGCCTGTTCTTCTTCTTTCAACAAGCGGTCAATCTCGGACTTCATCGCCTTCAGGTCATCCGGCAGGGAATAAAGGGCAACCCGCAATTTCGCGGCCGCCTCATCTATCAGGTCAATGGCCTTATCCGGCAGACGCCGGTCGGTCACGTAGCGGGCGGAGAGCTTGGCCGCCTGCACCAGGGCCTGGTCGGAGAAAGTCACTTTGTGGTGCGCTTCATAGCGGTCACGCAGGCCGCGCAGCATCTCGATCGTGTCATCCACGGTCGGTTCCTCCACATAGATTGGCGCAAAACGCCGTTCGAGGGCAGAGTCCTTCTCAATGTATTTGTGATATTCATCCAAAGTGGTCGCGCCAATACATTGCAGTTCGCCCCGCGCCAGGGCGGGTTTCAGCATGGTGGAAGCGTCCATCGCGCCTTGCGCGGCGCCGGCGCCGACCACGGTGTGCAGCTCGTCAATGAAGAGGATGATCTCCCCTTCCGAGCGCTGAATCTCTTCAATGGCGGCTTTGAGCCGCTCTTCAAATTCACCCCGGAACCGGGAACCGGCAATCATCGCGCCCAAATCCAGCGAGACCACTTTCTTGCCCATCAGGATCTCCGGGACGTCATTGCTGGCGACCTTTTGGCTCAGGCCTTCCACGATCGCGGTCTTGCCCACCCCGGCCTCACCGATCAACACCGGGTTGTTCTTGGTCCGGCGGGAGAGGATCTGGATCAGGCGCAGGATCTCATTATCCCGGCCGATCACAGGGTCCAGCTTCCCTTCCCGAGCCATCGTGGTCAGGTCGCGGGAGTATTTCTCCAGCGTGCGGTAGCGGGATTCAGCCTTGGGATCGGTCACTTTCTGTCCGCCGCGCAGTTCATCAATTGCATCCAGCACCCGCTGACGGGTGATGCCCAGGTCTTCCAACAGCCGGGCAGCCGGCGTATTGCGTTCGCTGAGGATGGCCAGGAAAATATGCTCGGTGGAGATATATTCGTCCTTGAGCCGGTTAGCTTCCTCATTCGCCTGGTCAATGATCCGCTTCACCCGCGGGGTGATAAACACCTGCCCCGCCCCGCCGCCAAAAATATTGGCTTTCGGGCTGGTCCGCAAGATGTAATCCAACCTCTCTTTAAAGTTTTCCGGGTCCACCTTGAGGATCTCAAGCAGTTGGGTCACCACGCCCTGGGGCTGTTCGATCAGCGCCAGCAGGATGTGTTCTGTATCAATTTGGTTGTGCCCGTAGCGTTGAATGATCTCAGCCGCGCGTTGGGCCGCTTCTTGGGCACGTTCTGTGAAACGATCAAATCGCATCATAATTTTATCTATCCTTGTTCAGGCTTATTTTCTTTGAATTTTCCTCTATATAATTTAGAACAAACGAATTATAGCATCTAACGAGGTAAAGTTGAACTAATTTTTATAAGAATTGTATAAAAAATTTCTAAAAATGA
>WOYI010789729.1_pt1 | contig 20869 bp, 17 predicted proteins | sample 6423411 | NCBI WGS metagenome assembly WOYI01 (sample SAMN13441803, study PRJNA592873) | oil field metagenome | biome: oil field; feature: oil-well bore; material: oil-contaminated soil; isolation source: oil-contaminated soil from oil-well borehole | place: Germany: Wietze | collected 2016-10-18 ... | reverse complement strand
TGGCCTCAGGCCGATCAGGGAAGCCGATGGAGCGATTTGCGTAAGTCTGGCGGTCCAGGAGCATTTGAAAGGTCTTTTGCCGAAAAACAGCGTGGTGATAAGGAATGGATTGCCCCCTTCCGGATGCAGATGGAAGGGGAGCGGCGGCGATGCGAGACGCCTGCTTTTCGTAGGCAGGCTCACGAGGATAAAAGGTCTTCATGTCGCTCTGGAAGCGTTATCGGGCCTGAGGGACAGAAGATGGAGCCTTGCAGTTCTGGGTGATGGTCCCCGGAGAGAGGAGCTTGAGGATCTTTCCCGATCTCTTGGAATATACGAAAGGGTCCGTTTCCACGGCTTCTGCGATGACCCTGACGAGTGGATGGCGAAAAGCGATCTTCTGCTGTACCCCTCACTGGACGAGGGAATGGGGCTGGTCCTTATGCAGGCCATTCAGGTAGGTGTCCCGGTCCTTGCCTCTGACATTGAGCCCGTAAGAGAGCTTGTGGGAGATAATGCCAGTCTCTTTCCGCCGGGTGATGTTCCTGCCTGGGAGAAGGCACTGAAGGAAGTGTTCGATGAAGTGATTGTCCCCCGAGTATTCGACCCGGTTTCGGTACCCACAGATCATGAAATGGCTTTAAGTACCAATGTTTTCTATGGAGATATCCTGGATTCTCTGATCACAAAATAAAACCTTGAATTGCCAGTTTGAATGATCCGGAGGTTGAGGCCTGCCTTATGCATGCAGGCGCCCCATGAAATAAGGAGAAACCGCTATGTCAGGCTCAGGAAGGTTCACAGATGCACGATAGAGATCTTCAGGCCTGGACGAACGGAGATAAAACTTGCAGAAGAAGATGGGTGGATCCACGGCAAACATTCAAGAGCTGACTATTCGGGATCTTTAATAGAGGTGGAGACTGTGAGTCTGAAGCGGGAGGCCCTGAAATACGTTAAAAATCCCTTGAAAATCATTCCGAGGCTGGAGGCAAAGATCACGGAGCCGTTCAACCGTGTTCTTGCGCTTGCCTGGGTGCGCCTGAACGGGGTTGAAAGGCTTTGCGCAGGGCGCAGGATCTTCCTTTTCGGCGCTTTCGGCGGGCGCCGATACGGCGACAACAGCGTGGCTCTTTTCGAGCACATGGTAGAACACCATCCTGAAGTTGATTCGTACTGGGTGATGCGGAAGGATGTCTATAAGGAACACTTGAGATTTGGGCGACTCCCGTTTCCCGATAAAGTGGTTTTCAAGGGCAGTTTTCGTGCGAACATTCTGGCTTTGATCGCGCAAGTGCATGTCTATTCCCATGGGCATTACGACGTGACGGATTATTCCAGGGATATTCCGGCGAAAACGCGTCTGGTTCTGTTGGGTCACGGGGTAACCGCTTTTAAAAAAAAGACCTTCAAGTCTCGTGCGTCAGACCATGAGATCGCAGGCATGGCCGCAACGGCCGATTTCGTCATCGCAGGTTCCGAGCAGGAAGTCAGGATAAAGAATGAAGAGTGGCATATACCCATTGAAAAGATCATCCTTACGGGATTACCTCGTTATGACAGGCTGCTCCGGTTGAGCAGGGAACAGAAATCCAGTGGAGAGGGCCGGATCCTTTACATGCCCACGTGGAGGGACTGGAACTCTCGGCGCCTTTTGTTGAAAGGGAGTGAATTCTTTAGCCAGATAAGGGATTTTCTCGTGACTTCAGGTCTGGACGGTTATCTACATGCGAAAGGCGTCCGGCTTGATCTCTACATCCACATGTGGATGAGGGAGTTCTTTGATGACTTCAAAAAGGAGTTCGATCTGCAGTCGGTGAACCTGTTACCTCAGATCATAGATATTCAGAAGATCATCGTTGATAGCTCACTCCTGATAACCGACTATTCAAGCGTATGCTGGGATTTCCTTTTGCTCGACAAGCCTGTGCTTTTCTACCAGCCCGATCTTGATGAATATGAAGAGAAACGGGGTGCCTACATCGACCTGAAGAAAGACCTGTTCGGACCTGTTGCGTACAATGGGCCTGCTGCAGCCGATCTGGTCAGACAGTTTGTCGAAAACAGATTCAACCCGGAACAATTCAAGGATCAGATGGAGTGTATGAAAAAGTGGGCCTTCACGTACACCGATGACCGGAATTGTGAACGGGTTGCAGGATATTTAGTCTAGGAGTCTGTCGGGCTTAGCCCGCTCATTGTAGCAGGGGGGTCATAGCAGGGGGGGCAGGCCTACGCTTTTGACTATTTCAGGTTTTCAGCTAACCTCTTTAGCTCTTCCCTCAGATCCTTGTCCCTTTCCATCATGTTCTCAAACCTCCAACAGGCACGATTTACCCCCGATTCGGATATCCCGTAAAGTGCCCCGATTTCTTTGAGCTTCGTTCCTGTCCTTTATGCTCCTGAAGATCTCCTTCTTCTCGTTGCCTCTCGATGTAATATGATACAAAGTCCCTGGGTACTCGATCCTCAACGGCCCGGCCAGTGGGGAAACCCTCCTGTCCGGGAAAGTACTGCCTCTGATTTTCCCCATCTCCGGGATCCTCGGCATCTGTGAGAGTATATTCTGAGCGACAGGGGGGCACGTTGTCCAGATCCTCAGGGTCGGGAAAAAGGAGGGATTCCGGAAAAAGCTTCAAGACCTGACGGAAAAGATGGTCGAAAAGGGATCGCTGCCCCCTGTAAGGTTATGGGGTGTGCCCAGGTTCGATTTAATGATAGAATCATTTTGCAGACGAGGATTGACCTCCGACCACGCCCCCTTTGAGTCAAACAAGACCTTGTTCCCGGAAGGAAGAAGCAGGAGCTTCTCATTTAACGAAGCAAGGAGAGCGGCCGAATGGATGATCCAGAGATGGGGGCTTTGAAGATCGCGCAGATCCTTCCGGAGTTCGAGGAGGGTGGAGTGGAACGACATGTCCTCTGGCTCTCAAACGCTCTGGCCGGAATTCCATGGGCTGTAACGGCTCACGCCCGTTACAGCCTTAATTATGGCCTCAGGCCGATCAGGGAACCCGATGGAGCGATTTGCGTAAGTCTGGCGGTCGAGGAGCATTTGAAAGGTCTTTTGCCGAAGAACAGCGTGGTGATAAGGAATGGATTGCCCCCTTCCGGATCGGGCTTCCGGTATTGGCTTCGGATATCGAGCCAGTCAGGGAACTTGTCGGCGATGACCCTGACCTGTTGCCTCCGGGTGATGTTGAGAGATGGAGGAAGAGCATAAAAGAGGTTGTTTCCGGAGAAAAGAGCCCTCCGCAATTCGATCCGAAAGCCGTCCCCAACGCAAATGACATGGCAGGATCGGTTTGCGGTTTCCTTGACAGTGTGATCGGCTCTTCAAGGTGATACGGACCGGTTGAAGGTGCTTGTTTATGTGATTTCGAAAAACAGGGCCGAGGAAAGAATACTGGACACCAGCAAAAAATTCCGGGGCGGTCCTTTTTCTGAAGAAACCCGGTCGGAGGAAGGAGGCATTCTTTAAATAATGATACATGTGGTCTTTTCAAGTGATGACAGATACGCTTCACAAATGGGAGTGGCAATGACTTCTATCCTTTTGAATTCCCGGAAGTCGGATGAACTCAGTTTCCATGTTCTCTCCGACTCTATCTCCTCGGAATCCACAAGAAGATTATTGTTGCTCCGGGATATCAGAGATTTTGAACTCCAGATCGTGGACATTAGCGGAGATATCAGAAAAGCCATTGGCCGGATCAACACTATCTCAGCGGACACTCGAATTACTGAGGCTACCTATTACAGGCTTCTGGTCGGGAGCATCTTCCCGGATCTTGAAAAGGTCCTTTATCTTGACTGCGACCTGGTTGTCCTTGGGAGTTTGCAGGAAATATGGGAGACGGATCTCTCGGATCATACCCTGGCGGCGGCGGAGGAAATTATGGATCCTCCCCTGCATAAAGATGCCTTTTTGAGGACGTCGAGGTATTTCAATTCGGGTGTGATGCTTTTCAACCTGTTGCGGTGGAGGGGCCTGGGATATGAAGCTAAATGTCTTGCTGTTCCCGACGGTCTGCTGGGAAGGATCGAGCATCATGACCAGTCGATACTTAATTACCTTTTCAGGGAGGGCGACGTTAGATATCTTGGCGCCCAGTTCAATTACATGATCAGTTTCAAAGAACAGTTCGCCCCTTCCCTGGACCCAATGCTAAAGGGAGTCCCGCCCCTGATCGTTCACTACGCAGGGGCGAAGCCATGGCACCTGGACGCCTGGCTCGGCCGAAGAACAGACCTGAATTCCTTTGAACACTACTGGAAGTATTGGGAACTGGGTCCCTGGTCTGACATGTCGCCCATCGAGAGTTTCAGGAAAAGTGATGTTTGCCGATACCTGTACAGACACCCCAAGGATATTCCAACGGCAAAAAAAAGAATGCAGGAGCTGAAACACCACCACGCCATTTCTTGAATCGATGTCAACTCCGGTCTTTGCCAGTAAAAGGGAGACCGGGTAAATGGGGAGATAGAATATGGTCTCTGTGATCATAGTGACGATAAACAGAAGCAATGAACTCAGGGAGATATCCCTTCCTTCGCTGCTTGAACAGGATACCGATAATTTCGAGGTGATCGTCTGGGATGCCAGCAAGGACGACCTCTCCCTTGGAGTTGTCAGAGATATGGGACCTCTTTTCCGGGAAAAGGGTGTCAGCCTGACCTTCCATAGGGCTCCCAGGCTTGGCAGTGCTTCCCAGCGGAACGATGCAGTAGAAAGGGCGAGAGGAAGAATTGGCTTTTTCATGGATGATGATGCTGAGATCTCTCCTGATGGCATTCGGGGGCTGTTGGATTGTTTCGAAAAGTACCCTTATGCAATGGGGGCGGGACTGGTCGTTGAAGAAGTGGTCGACGGGGTGAACTTGAGTGAACCCCGTTCGGCGATGGAAAAGTTAAAGGATCGGCTTTATCGACTTGCAGGGTATAAAAGAACAAGAAAAGTACATCCATCTGGATCGGCGAAGGGGCTTTGGGCCGGACCTGGACCTGCGGAGTGGCTTAGCGGTTGCTCAATGGCCTTCAGAAGACAGGTGTTCGATGATGTCAGGTTCAATGAAAGAATGGAAACTTTCGGGCCCTACGCTTTGGGCGAGGATATCGAATTCTCCCACAGAGTTTTTATCAAATATGGAGAACCACTTCGGATCGCTGAAAAGGGAATACTTGTTCACTGGCCCTTACCGACTCCACGCTTCCGAATGGATGAAAGTGCTGTTGCGGCAAAGATCCTCAACCGGTATCTGATCATGAAGGTGGCATCTGTTCGGGGTCCTGTCCTTGGGAGAATGGGTTTCACCTGGTTTATGTTAAAGAATGCCCTTGTTCTGCCTCTTTCTCTGGGTCTCGATCCAGTTATCAACGGTTTTAAAATGGCGATCGAGGCTCTTCCCGGCCGTAATGAAAAAATCACTTTTCCCCCAAGGTTAGAGTTGATGATCCCTGTTATTCTGGCGGGCGGTTCCGGCACCAGGCTCTGGCCAATTTCCAGGCAGCTGAACCCCAAGCAGTTTCTGAAGATCCTGGGAGAGAAGACCATGCTCCAGCAGACACTGGGGAGGCTTCAGGGGCTGCCTTGCAGTAGCCCAATAGTGGCCTGCAACGAGGAGCACCGTTTCCTGGCCGGGGAACAGATGCTCGAGATGGGGGTAAAGGACTTCTCCATCATCCTTGAACCCTCCCCGAAGAACACGGCACCGGCCATAGCCCTGGCCGCTATTCATGCGATAGATCAAGGATCGGGTGAAGGCAAGGACGGCGACCCCATCCTCCTGGTCCTGCCCGCCGACCACATCATTGCCGATGAGGACGCCTTCCGGAATGCCGTGGTTGAGGCCCTGCCAGCCGCAAGAAGGGGTAGGCTCGTCACCTTCGGCATAGTTCCCGAAAGGCCCGAGACTGGTTACGGCTACATCGAAAGAGGAAAAGAGCATCAGGACAACAGCAACATCTACGAAGTTGCTTCCTTCAGGGAAAAACCGGACGAAGAGACCGCCAGGGGATACATCGAGAGCGGAAAGTACTGCTGGAACAGCGGCATGTTCCTCCTCAGGGCCGAAACATACCTGGAAGAACTTCAAAGACACGCGCCCAGGGTCTACGAAGCCTGCATCGGAGCCATGAAGAAAACGGAAAAGGACCTTGACTTCATCCGCATAGACAAAAAGACCTTTGAAACCTCCCCTCCCGTCTCGATAGACTACGCCGTGATGGAGAGGACAAACCTGGCTTCGGTTGTTCCGCTGGATGCCGGCTGGAGCGACATGGGTTCCTGGACCTCCCTGTGGGAAGTCAGCGACAAGGACCAAGATGGTAACGCCCTTTCGGGTGACGTGAAGATCATTGATACGAAGGACTCTTTCCTCAGGGCCGAGAGCCGCCTTGTCGCGGCATTGGGTGTGAAGGACCTGGTTGTTGTGGAGACCAAGGACGCGGTCCTTGTGGCCTGCAAGGATCAGGTGCAGAAGGTGAAGGACCTTGTCGAGGAGATAAGACAGAACGGCCGCCACGAGCACCTGAACCAGCGGGAGGTCTTCAGGCCCTGGGGCTCCTACGACAGTCTGGAGACGGGTGAGCGGTTCCAGGTAAAGCGGATCAGGGTCAAGCCCGGAGCCGGGCTGTCCCTTCAGATGCACCACCATCGCGCTGAGCACTGGATAGTTGTAAAGGGTTCCGCCAAGGTTACCATAGATGGCGAGACAATTTTTCTTACAGAAAACGAATCCACCTTCATCCCCGTGGGGAAGTCGCACCGTCTGGAGAACCCTGGGAAGATACCCCTGGAACTGATAGAGGTACAGTCAGGGAGCTACCTGGGAGAGGACGATATTGTCAGGCTGGAGGATAGTTATGGTAGAAAAGCAAGACACAAGTAATTTCTCCGGGTGGCTCGACCTTGCATTGTTCAGGTTGGCCCGGCACGTAACGGCCCGCCCCCTGGAGAAACGGTTCGCTCTGGGATTGCTTGAAAAAGCTCCATCCCTGAAAAAATGGGTCAAAGCCAAAGTGGTCGGGAACAATGCCACTCTCAAATATCCCCGGGATGTCCCCTGCAGGAGTAACCTCTTTGTCGACGCCTCCAGGCTTGCCGGGGAGGACGGCAATACGGGGATCCCAAGGGTCACCCGCAGTGTGCTTTTCTCCTTGATGGAAGATCCACCTGAAGGCCTGAACGTCGTCCCGGTTTTTGCGACAAGGAGACAGCCCGGGTATTTCGAGTTAAAGGGGCATGTTTTGCCTTTTGAACAACGGAATGCTTCTTTGCCCGGTGCTGACAAAGATCCTGCACCGATCAGTTTCGGCAGTGGAGATATTTTTCTTTGCCTCGACTACAACCCATTGCTTATGAACATACAGCAATACTACCTTTCTGCCATCATGAAAGAAGGAGTCAAGATCTATTCCCTCGTCCATGATCTCATCCCAATCCGTATGCCAGAGAAATGTCCTCCCGGTCTGAGGGAAACGCACGAAGACTGGTTAAGGGCAATCCTTCGCTTCAAAGGTGCGATCTGTGTTTCAAGAACGGTTGCTGAAGATCTCCGCCGGTGGATCCTGGAGGAAGCGCCTGAAAAGAAGGACCGTTTCCACATCGGGTGGTTCCATCTTGGGGCGGACTTTGAAAGATTCCCCCCCCTGAACGAATCCGTATCAAAAGAGTTATCCTGCAAAAAGGACCTCTCTGTCAGGCCCTTTATTCTTATGGTCGGGACGGTAGAGGGGAGAAAAGGATATTCCCAGGCCCTTGAAGCTTTCGAGGTTCTTTGGAACAGAGGGAAAGAGGTCTCTTTGGTGATCGCCGGGAAAGAAGGTTGGTTTGTCAAGGAGCTTGTAAGAAGGATACGTTCTCACCCGGAACTTGGCAAAAGGCTCTTCTGGTTCGAGGAGCTGTACGATGAACAGTTGTCTGAGCTCTACTGTACCTGCAGTGCTCTTCTGATGGCATCGGAGAGAGAGGGTTTCGGCCTGCCCCTTGTCGAAGCTGCGAGAGCGGGAGCACCACTTATTGCCAGGGATCTTCCGATCATGCGGGAAGTGACAGGAGGAAGCGCCTTCTTCTTCAAAGGTGAGACCGCAGTTGAACTGGCGGATTCGATCGAGAAGTGGTTTGATCTTTTTAATAAAGGCGTACATCCAAAGCCTGATGACGTTCCCTGGAGAACCTGGGCGCAGAGTTCAAGGCAATTGTCAGAAACCATCCTGGCAATGGAAAGATAAGACACTGCAAGGATCCTGCTTCAGGCCTCGAAGAACCTCTTTGATACTCTCATGAAAGGAGATCCGGTGTCACATGTCAAGACAGAACCCTTTTGAAGGAAGTGCAGCCGGGGTTCCGACGTTCAGCGTTATCATGCCGGCCTACAATACGGAGAGATTTGTAGATAAGGCACTGGGATCCCTGGTCCAACAGCATTGCCAGGATTTCGAGGTAGTTTTCATAGACGACGGATCGACCGATAATACGGCCTCATTAGCAAGAAAGATCCTCTCCCATTGGGGGGGAAGATACACTTTCCTGAACCAGAAGAACCAGGGAGTGGGTAAGGCCAGGAATAACGCGATCGATCATGCCGTGGGTCAATATCTCTTCTTTCTCGACTCCGATGATACAGTTGGTCCGGAAATGCTTGAACAGGTAAGCCATGCAGTCGGGAGCTCCTTCCCTGATGTCGTTGCAACAGGATGGAGAAGGATAGATGAGGAAGGAGAAGAAATAGAGGATGATTTTTTTTATCACTCGAATATTCCAGTGATGTCTTCTGAGCCTTCAGAACGGCTCGTGCAGTTCCTGAAGGGTCTTTTCCCCTTATGGATAGGAGCTTTTCTGGTCAAGAGATCTCTGGTCGAAGAGAAAAAGATCGAGTTCTTCAGCAGGCTCCCCGTTTACGATGACGTCTTTTTCATGCTGCGATGTCTTTTCCATATGGTGTCTTATGAACTCATCGATAAAGAGCTCTCTTCCTACCGCAAAAGAAAGGGTTCCGTTACCCTTGATCGAAATTATGAAGATCTGGTTTTGAAGACTGAGATCCACCTGATGAGGGAAGTCAAGAGGCTCTTTGATGGTTTGGACCATTGCCCCGGAGAGTCGCTGGAATATTGCAACAGGAGGTTGGCCCTGGCGTACTTCAGAAGGTTGAAGGGTTTTGTCATGGAAGGAAGGGAGGATCTCTTTTCCCGTGCCTCAAGGGAAGGAACTTTCAGAAGTCTCCTTTCGGACATGACCTTGTCCGGCTCTTATTCCGCCAATGATAGATTCAAGGCGTTCCTGGCACTGTTTTTACCTGCCCTTTATCGACTTAGATACAGGATAAAAAGAAAGAAATCGTCAAAGTTGCACTAGGGTTCAGTTACAGGATCTTTAAAAGGAGGAATTTGTCGCAGATGGCAAACACTGATTACGACTGGCTGATCGTAGGTAGCGGGTTATTCGGGAGCGTATTTGCGCACGAGATGCGAAAGGCCGGCAAAAAATGTCTCGTACTGGAAAAGCGTTCCCACCTCGGTGGCGCCCTTTACAGCCCTGAATTGCACGGAATAAGGGTCCACAGGTACGGCCCCCATATTTTCCATACAGATGATCGTGAGATCTGGGAGTATTTGAGTAAACTGGTCCCGATGGACCCCTTTGTCAACTCACCCCTTGCAAGCTACAAGGGGAGGATCTTCAATCTGCCTTTCAATATGAACACCTTCAATCAACTCTGGGGAGTCTGTACGCCTGAACATGCCATGGCAGTCATTGAGGAGCAGAGATCTGATCACAAGGGGGTCGAAGCGGTGAACCTTAAGCAGAGGGCCCTCCAGATCGTTGGGAAGGATATTTTCAACATGTTCATAAAGGGCTATACAGAAAAACAATGGGGCAGGCCTGCCAGTGAACTTCCTCCACAGATCATCGAAAGGGTCCCATTGAGATTCACTTACGATAACAACTACTACGATCACAGATACCAGGGTATCCCTGAGGGTGGTTACGACCGACTTATCGAAAAGCTCCTTGAAGTCGTCCATGTGATAAGGAACGTCGATTACCTGAAAGACAGGAGGAAATGGGCCGACCTTGCAGAAAGGATACTGTTCACCGGTCCCATCGACGCCTTTTTCGATCACTGCTTGGGAGAACTGGAGTACAGAAGCCTGCGTTTTGAGGACGAACTGATGGAGAAAACCAGTTTCCAGGGGAACGGTGTAGTAAATTATACGGAAAAAGAGATCCCGTTCACCCGAATAATCGAACACAAACACTTTAAAAGAGAGAATAACCTGGATCATACTGTCATAACCCGGGAGTACCCCCAGGCTTGTGATTGCATCAGGGAACCCTATTACCCCGTCAATGACGAAAGGAATAATTCTCTTTATAGGAGATACCTGAAATTGGCTGACGCCGAAAGCCCCAACGTTACTTTCGGTGGCAGATTGGGAGAGTATCGTTACTTTGATATGGACAAGACGATTGAAAGAGCCCTCGGGCTTTCCAATGATCTTCTTGCCGGTGCACCAGGTGGGTGCTCCCATTGACAAGATCCTTCCTGGTAACCGGCGGCGCAGGTTTTATCGGATCACACCTCTGCAGGGAACTTCTTTCGGAAGGTCACGAAGTAATCTGTGTTGATAACCTTTTCACAGGCGACAAGAGTAATATCAGGCCGCTCCTTGAATGCACCTCTTTCGAATTCCTCCGCCATGACATTACCTTCCCTCTTTATGTCCAGACCGAAGGTATTTTCAACCTTGCCTGCCCAGCCTCCCCGGTACACTACCAGCTTGACCCGGTGCAGACAACGAAAACCAGCGTTCACGGGGCTATTAACATGCTGGGTTTGGCCAAAAGGCTGAAGGTAAGGATACTGCAGGCTTCTACGTCGGAAGTCTACGGTGATCCTCAAGTCCATCCCCAGAGGGAGGATTACTGGGGGAATGTCAATCCGATCGGCCTCAGGTCATGCTATGACGAAGGCAAAAGGTGTGCCGAGACCTTGTTCTTCGACTATCACCGCCAACACGGGTTGCCGATAAAAGTGGCGAGGATATTCAATACCTATGGACCGGGAATGCACCCAAACGATGGAAGGGTCGTGTCCAACTTTATTGTTCAGGCCCTTAAAAATGAGCCCATCATGGTTTATGGTGACGGGAGCCAGACAAGATCCTTCTGTTATGTCGGGGATCTGGTCAAGGGGTTGGTGTCTCTGATGGGTAGTCCCCAGGAATTCACCGGTCCGGTTAATTTGGGCAATCCTGAGGAGATCGCCATTATCGATCTGGTAGATATGATCAGGACCGTAACAGGCACCTCCTCCAGGGTTGTTTTCATGCCTCTTCCGGAAAATGATCCCAGAAGAAGATGTCCTGATATTACCCTGGCCAGGGAAAAGCTGGGATGGAATCCGGAGACGGAATTGAGGATAGGATTGGAAGCCACGGCAGAATATTTTGAAAAACTTCTTTCCGGGTCAATGGAAAAAGAAAGGGAATGGTCGGCATGACCATCGCAGGGGAGAATTTTTGAAGGAGTTCATGTTTTGAAGTATCCAGGGGCTGTCTTTTTGGATCGGGATGGAGTGATAATTAAAGATAAGGGTTTTATCTCCGAACCAGATGATGTGGTCCTTGTCGATGGAGCGCCGGAAGCAATAAAAAAAATGTCCTCCATGGAGCTAAAGATCGTTGTTATTACAAACCAGTCGGGCATCGGCAGAGGGCTATTCAGTGAAGAGAGCTATAAGAGAGTATCGGAGAGAATGGTCCTGCTTTTGAAAAAAAGCGGCGCAAGTCTGGATGGGGTCTATTATTGCCCCCACGCCCCATGGGAAGGTTGCGATTGCCGCAAACCGAAATTCGGCCTCGCCTTAAGGGCCGTAAAGGAGCTGGATATTGAACTTTTAAGGTCCTTTGTTATTGGCGACAAGAGATCGGATATTGAACTTGCCAGGGCGATCGGGGCAAAAGTGATCCTTGTCAGGACCGGTTATGGCCGTCAGACTGAAATGGAGGGGGACCCTCTCTGGGACGTTGTGGTAGACGACATCGAAGCTGCTGCCGAGGTCATCGGGAGATGGGTCGAGGAGGAAGAAAATGGAGTTCGAGATGGATGATCGTCAGAAAGAGATGATATCTGCCCCGCTTCTTGAGACCGCGGCAGTATTGGCTGCATTACCGGATCAAGGAGGCGGATCCATCCTCCGCGCAGCTTGCCTGATCGCCGATTCAATGAGATCGGGCGGGAAGCTGATGCTCTGCGGGAACGGAGGAAGCGCTGCCGACTGTCAGCACCTTGCTGCCGAGTTTGTATGCCGTCTTTCGGGTCAAAGAGAGCGACCGGCTCTGCCTGCTATTGCACTGACGACGGATTCATCGTTCCTGACGGCCTTCTGCAACGATTACTGCTTCGAGGATGTGTTCCTCCGCCAGATACAGGCCCTTGGGCGGCCGGGCGACGTGCTGATGGGCATCAGCACGAGCGGGAGTTCGGAGAATGTCAACAGGGCTGTCAGGGCGGCGAAAACGATTAAGATAGGAACTATCGCCCTGACATGCAGGGGAGGGCCTGTAGGGCAGTACGCCGATGTGGCCATCGAGGTCGATTCGAAGAGAACAGCCGTTATCCAGAACGTGCATCTGGCGGTAGAACATGTGCTTTGTGCCCTGGTCGAGGAGATGATATTCGTGAAGGATTATGGCCTTGCAGGGGGGGGTCCTGTTTGATAATCGTGACCGGAGGGGCAGGTTTTATTGGCAGCAACCTGATAGCCGGACTGAACAGGAAAGGCATCGACGATATCCTTGTTGTAGATTCAATGCAGAATGGACACAAGTTCCGGAACCTTAGGGGATTACAATTCTCCGATTACGCCGACAAGGACGACTTCCTTGGCCTCCTGGATGCAGACAGGCTCGAGGGCAAGAGGATCGACGCTGTCTTCCACCAGGGAGCCTGTACCGATACAATGGAATGGGACGGCAGATACATGCTCAACAACAATTATGAATTCAGCAAGAAGGTCCTTCTCTTCTGCAGTCTTGGGAAGATACCATTCATTTACGCATCCTCGGCTTCGGTCTATGGGAAAGGCGATGGGGGTTTCCGTGAGGACCCGGATGGTGGAAATGAATACCCTTTGAACGTTTATGCCTACTCGAAGCACCTTTTCGATTCCTGGGTCCTCGGGAGAATGGACGAATTTGAGCATCAGGTAGCGGGTTTAAGGTACTTCAACGTCTTCGGACCCCATGAGATGCACAAGGGCCGGATGGCGTCCATGGTCTACCAGGTCTACAGACAGATAGAGGACAGGGGATTTGTAGAGCTTTTCGAGGGTGCTGACGGAGTGCCGGACGGTGGTCAGAAAAGGGATTTTGTCTACGTCGAGGACGTGGTCAGGGTGAACCTTTTCCTTTTTGAACACCGTGAGATATCTGGGATCTTCAACTGCGGAACGGGACAGCCCAGGAGCTTCAACGATGTCGCCAGGATCCTGATCTCGCTGATGGGCAAGGGAGAGACCAGGTATATACCTTTCCCGGAAGTACTGAAGGACACTTACCAGAGCTTCACCGAGGCAGATATCTCCAGATTGAGGAGGGCCGGGTTCGATGAGCCTTTCAAACCTTTGGAAGATTCCCTTGAAAGTTATCTTCACATCCTTCAGGGTAATGGCGGCTACCTCTTTTAGCAGCGGGGGGATCTCCTTTGTCTTTCTTGGATAAGAATAATGCCCGCCAGGTTCTTTTGGGCCTGAAGGATGTCAGGATAGCAGTGCTGGGGGACCTTATCCTGGACCGATACCTTTTTGGTGACGTAGAAAGGATTTCCCCTGAAGCCCCTGTCCCGATCGTGAAGGTCCACGGGCAACAACTTGTCCCGGGAGGTGCGGGGAACGTTATATGGAACATCCTGGGACTTGGGGCACAGGGAGTTCCATTTGGCCTTGTTGGAGATGATCCGGAGGGTCACTCTCTTCTGGACCTCTTCAGAGGGAGGGACATTCCCGCCGAAGGGGTGCATGTTTCCCAGGGCAGGAAGACCTCCCATAAGATCCGCGTAGTGTCCGGAAGGCAGCAGATGATCCGGCTTGACAGCGAGACCCACAGTGCGGCATCCCCGGAGGAGTCAACCTTCATGATCGGGCCTCTTGTTGAGCAGTTGGCGTGCTTCCCCGTTGCTATAATTTCGGACTACGGCAAAGGGGTATGCTCTTTTGATAATTGCAGAAGGGTCATTGAGACTTCACTCGACAAAGGGACTACAGTGATAGTCGATCCCAAGGGGCCTGACTGGAACAAGTACCGGGGAGCCTCCTGGATCACCCCCAACCTGAAAGAGCTGGCCGAGGCTGCCGGCCTTTCCAGGATCGAAAATGATGACCTCGAGGTGACTGTCACCGGGGAAAGAGTCCGTGACATCTTTGGGATCCCCAACCTCCTCGTTACCCGTTCCGAGGCTGGAATGACACTAATTTCGCAAGGTGGAGTCCTGCATGTAAGGTCTGAGGCGCGTGAGGTATTCGATGTTTCGGGAGCAGGAGATACCGTAGTGGCTTCGTTGGCGGTATTTTTGGGATCGGATCTGTCGCGGGAGACATCTGTTAAGCTAGCTAACGCTGCTGCCGGCATAGTGGTAGGCAAGGCAGGGACCCAGCCTGTCCTGGCCTCTGAACTAATTGAGGCCATTGCCGGCAACACGCACAGCTCCGCAATGAGGAAGGTCATTTCCCGCGATGAAGCCGCCAGGCTGGTAGAGCGCTGGAAACACGAGGGTCTGCGGGTTGTGGCGACGAACGGCTGTTTCGACATCCTTCACCCGGGACATGTCGCCTATCTTGAAAGATCTGCAGAACTGGGAGATCGGCTTATTGTTGCCGTCAATTCGGACGATTCGGTAAGGTCCCTGAAGGGCCCGGGGAGGCCTGTCAACAACCAGCAGTCTCGGTCAGCAGTACTGGCGGGTCTTTCGTCCGTGGACGCGGTCTGTGTTTTCGAGGAAGAGACCCCGAGGGAGATATACAGGCTTGTCAGGCCGGATGTAATTACCAAGGGAGGAGACTATATGCCTGGCGAAGTTGCGGGAGGGGAGTTCGCCAGCCAGGTGGTTATTGTACCGCTCCTGGAAGGGTTTTCGACTTCAGGGGTCATCTCTGCAATGGACCGGCATCATTCCAGGGAACCGGAAAGAAAGGAAGGGAACTAGACTGAGGATAGACCCTGGAAAGATAGAACGTGTTCTTGTTATCGGCCTTTCATGCGTGGGGGACACAGTCCTTTCCACAGCTGCCCTCTGGAACCTCAGACGCTACCTTCCAGACGCTCACTTCACCATTCTTGCCGGACCTGCTGCATTTCCGGTCCTGGAACTAGACCCGCTTTGGGACAGGGTCGAGGAATACCGGCGTGAAAAAGGACCCAGGGGACGCCTGACGTCGGTCAGAACGGTCAGGTCATACCCTCACGATCTACTGATAGATTTGCGCTCTTCCGCGATGCCTCTCTTTTCCGGCGCTCGCTATCGCCCCCTTTGGGGATTAAGGGAACTGTTCCTTTCCAAAGACATGCACGAAACCGAGAGGAACATATGGTGCATGACAACCCTGGGGGTGCCTGTCTATTCCCGGAGACTCAGGTTCTTCATTCCCGAAGAGACGCGAGAAGAGGCTGGCAAGGTGATGGGATCAAGAGGGAAGGATAGTCCCTGGATACTGCTCAATCCGGGGGCTGGCGGGAAAAATAAGATATGGCCCCTGGAGAACTTCGTTGAACTGGGCTTCAGACTGGTTGATACCCTCGGTGTAAACCTGGGTGTTACCGGCTACTCCGAGACCGAACAGGAAGCAGCAGCAAGGATATGTAGAGAGATCGGCAATGAGAGGTGCGGGAACTTTTCAGGCAAACATCACATCACGAGGCTTGGAGCACTGGTTGAGAGATCGATCCTTTTCGTGTCCAACGATACGGGCCCCCTGCATGTTGCCAGCGCTGTGGGAACTCCTTCCGTCGGCCTTTATCTCCCCCAGCATCTTTCGCGTTTCGGCCCCTGGGGGAATATTCACAGGTGTCTGGCGGCGAAAACCGGTGAAGGAGATGAACCGATGAGAACGATCTGCGTTGAGGAGGTTTTTGATGCCTGCATGGAGATACTTCGCTGCGTTGATATATCTGGCATGCAAGCTGTCAAATGGGTCTCTGGTCCTATTCCATATCGGTAGTTTTGCGGGTAACATGACACAGGTTATGAAAATAGAACCTTAAAAACGTAACCTTGGATACGCTTCCAATTCCGCGGCGACCCCTGAAGGCGAAGAAAGGAGGTGCAACCCCCTAAGCCACAACGGGAGAGCGGATAGTAGAAGCCGGACCTTACGGAAGAGAATGTGCGATGAGGATGAAGGAAACTTGGAGACTTCTGACTTGCTTCGCATTGTTCTCCCTCAAAGGCCGGAAAATATATGACCCAAGGGGGTTAACGAATAATGAAGAAATTTGCAGCACTCGTAGCAGTACTCGCGCTCGTTGCATTTGCCGCACCGGCATTTGCAGCCAATCCGTTCATGGATGTTCCCATGAACCACTGGGCATATGACGCAGTAAGCCAGCTTGCCTCCAGAGGAGTAGTCTCCGGTTATCCGGATGGCTCCTTCAAGGGCGAGTGGAAGGCCACCAGGTACGAGATGGCCTCCGTTGTTGCGCGCGCACTGGCCTATGTCGACATGAACAAGGCCAGCAAGCAGGATCTGGAACTCCTCAAGAAACTCGTTGTAGAGTTCAAGGACGAACTTGACGCCCTCGGCGTGAAGGTCGACGAGCTCGACAGCAGGGTCGCACTCCTCGAGGAGCGCATCGGCGGCTGGCAGTTCAGCGGCTATTACCGCGTCTATATGAACTTCAACGACGAAGATGACAACTGGTCGGTCAACCGTTTCCGCTTGAACATCAAGAAGTATGTCGATGACAAGGTGACCCTGAACGTGCGTCTGCAGGGCGGCGGCGGCGACGACCTGAAGATCGAGCTGGCTTACCTCACCATCAAGTTCCCATGGGACGTCACAGCCAATATCGGACGTTTCTGGCATGACTGGGAAGGCGACTTCTATGCCGGTGACTGGTGGTACTTCAACCAGAACGATGCCTACATCACCGACTACCGTGCAGACACCGCCGTCCTTCTCAACAAGGCATTCGCCATGGGTGATTTCAGCCTCTACGTCGCACATGAAGAGAATGCTTCAATGGGTACAGACTTCCTGGCTGGCGTGGAGTATGGTACTATTTATAATAGCGGCAACTTTGTCGATGGGTACTTTATGAATGAGTACTATTTCGGCGGCGAACTTAACAGCGACCGCTACATCTACGGCGCAAGGCTCAACTTCAACTTCAACGAGATGTTCAGCATGGCCGTCAACTACATCAAGTACGACTACGAAGATGATGCCGTAGTGAGCATGTGGGTGAATGAGTGGTACCGGCCCCTTGGCTTTGACGGATACCATCTCGTTAACGCTAATACTAATTGGGAGGACCTGTTTACCATTGCGGCCGACACCTCGACCCTGTGGGCTGACCTGATCGTCAACTTCACTCCCGGTATCGCTTTCAAGGGCCAGTACTTCATGCAGGATAACGATGATGCATGGGTAGCGGCCAACGAACTCGAAGGCGGCCCCGGCGAGGATTCTCCCAGCGCATGGAAGGCGATCCTCACCGTCGATCAGGATACGCTCGGCTTCACAAGCCTCTGGATCGAGTACGCGGACATTGACGGCGGTTTCGTGTTCCCCAACGGCAACGACCCGTACGGATGGTTTTCAGGCAGCTATTTCATCAGCGATTTTGGCCAGGTTTATGCGGATACCACGATCATCAACGTTCTTGCGATGCAGAAGTGGAACGACAAGTGGGGAACCTATGTCCGTTACCTGGATGTAGACGCCGATGATATGGGTGACTACGACAACTGGACGGCAGCCGTGACCTACTGGTACACGCCAGCCTTGGCATTCGAGGTCGGCTACGACACGCTCGGCGGCGATCTCGACGACGAAGACGATACCGTCTTCCTCCGCACTGTAGTATTCTTCTAGGCGGGGTCGTGCTATACTTGGGACGGGAGCTTTGCTCCCGTCCCATTTTTTTGACTGGAGTGATCGGAAAATGCGTAAGGCTTTGATTTCCGTCATGGTTGGGGTGTTCGCCCTGGCTCTTTCAGCGGTCGTTTGGGCTTCACCCTTTGACGAGGTTGTGAACCGGTGGCAGAAGACCCAGAAATTCGCGGATGCCGGTGATGCGGTTACAATCACGGCGACCTATTACTCCTCGGAATACATAGAGGCTCTGATGCAGAGTGAGGCCGAAAAAAACCTCTGGACTGCCGACGAACTCGAAATGCACAAGTACCAGCTGCTCAAGACACTCAAACTCGACGGGACCATCCCTGTCAAATTTCAGTTCGAGGTCATGGGCTCCGCGCTTCACCTGGCTCCATTCGGGAATCAGGTATGGATATGGATCGGGAAAAAGCGCTACGACCCGGTGGATTTCGATCCCCGGTTCAACTTCAAGGTCACCGAAAAGATAGAGGGTATGGTCTACTTCCCGCGCTTCGATGAAAAAACCGGCAAGGATCTCCTTGAAGGTGTGGACAGTGTCAAGGTGGTTGTAAGCGGCGGGATCAGCATGGCCGTCAAGCCAGTGACCGTGGACTTTGTCTGGGATGTCGCAAAGGATGACCCGTCACGCCTCTTTGCCGGACAGGCGGGAAGCAAACTTGAGATGGACCGCCTGATCAAGCGCCTGACAAAACTGAACGGGGAAAAGAAGGAGTACGAGGAAAAGCTTGGATCCGTCACTGCAGAGATCGCGACAATAGAGGCAAGGATAGAAGAACTGCAGAAGCAGTAGTATGCATGATGCGGAAAATAATTGCGGGGAGCGCAGGTCGCTCCCCGCTTTTTTTATGGCCTGCAGTTGGCGTTTGTGACATTTTCGGTTTATTGTATTGCCGGATCATGAGGAAGGGGGCCTGCAAGATGGCGAGCTTGAAAAAACTGGGTATCCTTACAAGCGGCGGTGATTCTCCGGGCATGAACGCCGCGGTCCGTGCGGCGGCTCGGTGCGCCATCGGCATGGGCATCGAGGTCATCGGCATCATGCGCGGTTATGAGGGACTTCTTGACGGTGATCTTCGGCCTCTTGGCCCGCGCGACGTTGGCGGCATCATCCACCGCGGAGGAACCATATTGCAGACCGCGCGCTCGGAGCGTTTTATGCAGTCGGAGGGGCAGGACGAAGCCGCCTCGCTGCTCAAAGAGAGAGGGGTAGAAGGCCTTGTCGTAATAGGCGGCGACGGCTCTTTCCGCGGCGCGGTGGAACTCCAGAAACGGGGAATATCCGTTATCGGGGTACCTGGAACCATAGACAACGACATTGCAGGAACGGATCTTACGATAGGTTTCCGTACCGCTGTCGAGACCGCACTTGACGCGGTGATGCGGCTGCGCGACACCGCGTCAAGCCATGACCGTCTCTTTATCGTAGAGGTGATGGGGAGACGTTCGGGGTTTCTGGCGCTTGACGTGGCTGTCGCTGGTGGTGCCGAGGCTGTTATCGTCCCGGAGGTACAGTTCAACATCGGCAAACTGATAGACCGGCTCCACAAGGCGAGGGAGAAGGGAAAGACCCACTCGCTGATAATACTTGCCGAAGGCGTCATGCCTGCCCATGAACTGCGCGACAGGATACAGGACACAGGGGGCTATGAAGCCCGGGTCACGGTGCTTGGTCACATCCAGCGGGGGGGGAGCCCATGCTCGGTGGATATCATCCTCGCTTCGAGGATGGGATCGGCCGCCGCTGAGGCTCTCGAGTCGGGCCAAAGCGGGGTCATGACGGCCATTCGCTGCGGGAGCATCGAACTGCCTCCCATTTCCGTCTCGTGGGAGACGAAGAAACACCTTGACCCGGAGATGATGCGCCTCGTAGAGGTGCTCGGCGAATGACAGGAGCGTCAGCCGTCTCCGGAGAATTGCTTTCGATCGTTGCCTCCGACAGGTGCGGGCGTTCGCTTCCGAGGCTCTGCTCCGATGGTATGTTCGACGATGCCGCTGAGCTTCTTGAGGTTTCCAGGCGTCCTGTGATCGTGACGGGTTTTTACGTCCCCAAGGCAGGAGCGCCGGAGACGGACGGCCCCCCGGGAGCGGCGGTTCTTGCAAGGGCACTCAAAAATCTGGATAAAAAGGCGGTTGTCGTTACCGACTGCTGGAACAGGAGCGCGGTGGAAGCGTGCTGCGGTGTTCTGGGACTTGAGCATCCGGTTGTAGCCGAAGACGAAGGCGGAGTAATGGAAGAGGATCCTGATATTATCGTTTTCATAGAGAGGCTCGGAAGAGCGTCTGACGGGAAATATTACAACATGCGCGGTGACGATATTTCGGAATGGACTCCCCCCCTGGACAGGGCGGCCGGGATAGCCCTCCGGAAAGGGATCCCCGTCCTGGCCGTTGGGGACGGAGGGAACGAGGCCGGGATGGCCTCCCTGATGCCGCGGATGGTGGATATTCTTCCGGGGTTCGAGAGCTGCCTTTCGACGACCGGTTCCACGGTCGCGGTGCCTGTGGATGTTTCGAACTGGGGCGGCTACGCTCTGGCCTGTATGCTCTCCTGCCGCAGCGGCCGGTGGCTTGGCCACTCCCCGGAGGAGGAGCGGGCGATGCTTGAGGCAATGATTGAAGCTGGAGCGGTGGACGGGGTGACGGGAAAGAATATACTCTCCGTCGATGGAATGGAAGCCGCCGAACACATGGGGGTAGTAGAGAAGCTGAGGGGAGTATTTAATAAATGCGTAAACGGTGAACGGATAATTCCGTGAATCGTGAATCGT
>WOYI010371639.1_pt1 | contig 20870 bp, 22 predicted proteins | sample 6423411 | NCBI WGS metagenome assembly WOYI01 (sample SAMN13441803, study PRJNA592873) | oil field metagenome | biome: oil field; feature: oil-well bore; material: oil-contaminated soil; isolation source: oil-contaminated soil from oil-well borehole | place: Germany: Wietze | collected 2016-10-18 ... | reverse complement strand
AAGCCCTTGCCTAAACCCGGTTTGCGCTCAATGATATTATCGTACGCCCCAAAAATTGTCCTTCGTTCCACGAATTTGACAGGTAAACCGGCAAACAATTTTGCCAAATCCTTACGCGTGTAAACCTCAACATGCGGTGCCAGCTTATCGCGTAAAGGACGCGGAAGCCAGTTGATCAGAGGGGTGTTGCCAAAATGATACTTGCCTTTCCAATAATGCCCATGGGTTTCGAACGGGTATCCCCGGTTAGGGCAAAACAGAACGATCCTGCCGCCAGGTTTCAACACCCTCACCATCTCTCTGATTGCTTTTTGGTCATCCTGGACATGCTCCAACACTTCATGGCTGAAAACCAGGTCAAAGCTATCTGATACCAACGGCACATATTCGCCGGCGGCACAAAACACGTTTGGGGTGAATTCGCGGCTTTCCTGTACACGCGGCAATTCGATATCCAGACCAATTGCAATGCCAGAAACTGGCACCAACCGGGAAAGATACATACCCACTCCGCAGCCATCCACCAGCACTTTCCCCTTCAGACGTTCTCCGGCTGCCTCCCGCAACATGGCAAAACGACGCTCCTGACCCGCCCGCCATACATGCGACGGCTCTCCGCGTTTAGCAGCTTTATCTAAATCATCGGGGATTACTTTTGGCATAGCCCTATTTTACACGCTAAAGCAAGGTCTGATGGGTATCGTCTTGCGCCGTGATGGCAGCAAGATCACTTACCCCAATCAACCCTGGGCTTGCTCTTTCCCCGCAGCCATTTCTCCGCTGCGATCGCGGCGATGGCGCCGTCGCCAGCCGCAATCACTGCCTGTTTCACATGCGTGCAGATCACATCCCCAATTGCATATACACCGGGGATATTGGTCTGGTTCTCCCGATCGACTCGCACACAACCTTCGTCTGAGATTTCTATCTGACCCTGCAAAAAGTCTGTGATCGGTTTGGCGCCTTGCAAATAGACAAAAGCTCCGAAAACCGGGAGGCTTTGTTCACCCTCACCGGCTTCCCGATCCAAAAACCTTACCCCTTCCACCTTACCATCCCCATAGATTTCCTTTACAACACTGCCCAGGTGCAAGATAACATTTTGCGTTCCTTGCAGAAGTTCGAATTCTTCCGGGCTGACGTTTAATTCCTTACTGGGCGCAAAAAAGTGCACCGTTCGGGCAAAACGAGCCAGGTAAAGGGCTTCGTCAACCGCTTCATCGCTTTTGCCAATCACGGCAACTTCCTTATCATTAAAGAAAGCTGCATCACAAACCGCGCAATAAGAAACCCCTCGTCCCAACAATTCCGCCTCGCCCTTGATCAGGTTGCTGCGCCCCATTGAACCAGTGGCTACGATGATCGCCCGTGCTTCATAAATTCCCAGGTTGCCAAAAACCGCTCTAGGATCAGAGCTCAGGTCTGTTCCGATTGCTTTATCGTTGATAAACTCAGCCCCAAACTCGCCAGCTTGCTTGCGCATAGTTTGCAGCAGCTCTGCCCCTCCGACCTCCCCTTCGATCCCCGGGTAATTGGCGATTTTGCTGGTGGTGCCCAAAGCGCCAGTGGTCAGCCCCTTATCCAGGATTCCCACCCTCAATCCCGCTCTGGCAGCATACATAGCTGCTGTTGCCCCAGCTGGTCCGCCGCCAATAATGATCACATCGTAAACCTGTTTGTGACTCTCTGTCATTTCTGCCTCTTATTTTCTACTGGTGGTAGTATAACCAGAGGAAAGCTAACCTGCACACAAAGCTTCTGCAAACTGACAGGATTTACAAAGTCATTTTTGATAGTTTTTTAGAGTATTGACTTGCTATAAATAGCCTTACGTATTATGGAAGACCAGAGGATCTTCCCTATAATTAAAGTGATATGACCCGGAAATTCTATCAACAAAGCCTTACCGAGCGGCTGGAAACACTTGCTTCGAACTCAAACCTCAGCCCGGAAGATTTGCGCGCCTACCAAAAAGAGGGAGGGCTGGACCTCGAGACTGCCAACGCCATGGTTGAAAACGTGGTCGGTCTTTACAGCCTGCCTCTTGGTATCGCCCAAAATTTCTTGGTTAATGGGCGCGACGTGCTGGTTCCCATGGTCATCGAAGAGCCTTCTGTAATTGCCGGGGTTTCGTTCATGGCAAAACTCGCCAAAGCCAATGGCGGGTTCCAAGCCGCCATGACCTCCCAGGAGATGATCGGCCAGCTGCAGGTGCTTGATCTGCCCGACCCCCAGGCTGCTGCTGAAAAAGTTCTTGTCCATAAAAACGAATTACTGCAGGCTGTCGCCAATTTCCACCCCAGCATCCAAAAGTATGGCGGCGGTCCACGCGACCTGCAAACTCGGATCCTGCCCGAAACCGAGGTCGGTCCGATGCTGATCATCCACCTGATTGTGGATGTGCAGGATGCCATGGGTGCCAATATCATCAACTCCATGCTCGAGTATCTGGCTCCAATAATTGAAGAACTTACGGGTGGTCGTGTGCACCTGCGCATCCTTTCCAACCTGGCTGACCGACGCCTTGCTTGGGCAAGTGTGCGTATTGCCTGCCAGGATCTGGCGTTTGATGACTACAGCGGCCAACAGGTACGCGAAGGAATCATCGAAGCCTGGGCTTTTGCTGAAGCCGACCCCTATCGGGCTGCTACCCACAACAAAGGCGTCATGAATGGTATCGACGCGGTTGTTTTGGCTACTGCCAACGACTGGCGGGCTGTCGAAGCCGGCGCTCACGCGTATGCCGCCCGCTCCGGGAAATACCGCAGCCTCACGCGCTGGACTAAGGCTGAGAATGGCGACCTGCTGGGCTCTATTAAGCTTCCCATGGCGTTAGGTATCGTTGGCGGGGCTACCAAAGTGCATCCTACAGCCAAAGCCAATCTCAAATTGATGGGGGTACAATCGGTATCAGAATTAGGTGAAATTATCGCAGCGGTCGGTCTGGCTCAGAACCTGGCTGCGCTGCGTGCCCTTGCTACCGAAGGCATCCAAAAAGGACATATGAGCCTGCATGCTCGCCAAGTTGCTCTGTCTGCTGGGGCTAAACCGGAGCAGGCAGATGCTGTTGCTGCTCAACTGGTTGCCGAAAATAACATTAAAATTGCCCGCGCGCTTGAAATCTTGGCGCAATGGAATGGAACTATAAATGCCTGAAAACCAACACATCCCCAAACCTGAAAAAAGCAAACTCCTGGTGCCCAAAATCAAGGTCGGCATCCAAGGTTACGGCGCTTATGTGCCACGTTACCGCCTGCCAGCCAGGGAAATTGGACGCATTTGGGGCAGCACTGGCGGCTACCCTGTCAAGGAAAAAGCAGTAGCCGGGCTGGATGAAGATGTCATTACGATGTCCATCGAAGCCGCTCGCAACGCGCTCAAGCGCTCTGAAATCAGCGCTGAACAGCTGCGCGCAGTCTGGGTCGGCTCAGAGTCGCACCCTTACGCGGTCAAACCCAGCGGTACCGTGGTAGCCGAAGCCATCGGCGCTTCCAACGATATTCAGGCTGGGGACTGGGAGTTCGCCTGTAAAGCCGGCACTGAAGCGATGGTCGCCGCGATGGGCTTGGTTGGCTCGGGCATGGGCGAATACGCTCTCGCTATTGGCATGGATACCGCCCAGGGCAAACCGGGCGACGCGCTGGAGTATACAGCCGCCAGCGGCGGTGCTGCCTACATCATCGGTCCACAAAAAGGTTCGCTGGCTTCCATCGAAGCTGCTTATAGTTACGTTTCAGATACGCCCGATTTCTGGCGGCGGGAAAATCAGGTCTATCCAGAGCACGGGCAGCGTTTCACCGGTGACCCGGCATATTTTGAGCATATTCTGAGCTCTGCCCAAACCATTCTTGCCGAAACCGGTTTGAAAGCGTCCGATTTTGCCTATGCCGTCTTCCATCAGCCCAACACCAAGTTCCCTCAACGTGCTGCCAAAGTCCTGGGCTTTACACCAGAACAGATCGCTCCCGGTTTACTTTCCCCTGTGATCGGCAATACTTACTCCGGTGCCGCTATCATCGGGCTTACTGGTATTCTTGATGTGGCGAAAGCCGGCGACCTGATCTTGATGACTTCGTATGGTTCTGGCGCTGGCTCTGATTCGTTCATCATCAAAGTACGGCGGGAGCTGTCACAACGGCGCGGTAAGGCTCTTTCAACCCAGGATTACATATCCCGGCGTACAGAAATCGATTATGCCACCTACCTGCGTTTCCGCGGCGAGATCGTGACCCGCTAAGATGCAGACCACCAACGACGTTTTCATTGTCGGTATCGGTCAAACCGAAATCGGTGAACTTTGGGATGTCTCCCTGCGCAGCCTGGCAGTGCGCGCTCTCAAGGCTGCCCGCCAGGACGCTGATGGATTGCAGCCGCAGGCAGTATTTGTCGGCAACATGCTGGCTGCCAACGCTTCCCGCCAGGCGAACCTGGGTGCCCTTATCACGGAATATGCTGGTCTTTCTGGCAAAGCAGAAGGCTTCACTGCAGAAGCTGCCGAGGCATCCGGCGGTGCCGCTATCTACCTGGCTTATAATGCCATCCGTTCCGGCATGGTCGACGTTGCCGCAGTTGTCGGAGTAGAAAAAGTGACTGATGTCGTTGGCGCTGGCATTGAAAACCGCCTGCTCTCAACCGGCCTGGACTCTGATTATGAGGCCTCCGAAGGGCTCACCATGGTCGGGCAAGCATCCCTCCTGCTGCAGCGCTATCTGCATGAATACCAGTTCCCGCGTGAGGCCTTAGGACAATTCCCGATCATCGCGCACAACAACGCTGTCCATAACCCTCATGCAATGTTCCGCCGTGCGATCAATTTGGATTCCTACCGCAATGCAACCGAAGATACCGGTGCGTTCAACCAGTTCGACATTGCCCCAAATGCCGATGGCGCTGCGGCGCTCATTCTTACCAGGCAAGAGTTCCTTACGCGTAATCCAGCTCACGCTCCTGTTCGGCTTCTCAGCTCGGCTTTGGTCACCGACCGCCTGGCGCTGCATGATCGCCCTGATCCGCTGTTTTTTGAAGCCGCTGCCGTCTCCGTCCAACATGCCTTGTTAAAAGCCGGGGAAACACTCTCTGATTTGGATTTCTTCGAGTATTCAGATAACACAACCCTGCATGCCTTATTATCCCTTGAAGCAGCCGGTTTTGCCCACCGGGGACAAGGCTGGAAGCTCGCCAGCGATGGCTCGCTCACGCTTCAGGGTTCGCTGCCTGTAGCGACCATGGGTGGACACAAGGCGCGAGGCTTCCCGCTGGGGGCTTCAGGCGTCTACCAGGTGGTGGAAGCGTGCCATCAGTTGCGTGGAGAAGCAGGCGCAAACCAGATCCCGCATGCCAGGGTTGGCATGACCCAATCTCTCGCCGCTACTGCCTCCGCTGCAGCAACCCAGATTCTTTCGGTTTAGCCACGCCAGCGTCGGTGGTTCGTTATAAATTTTCCATCTTCTATTAAGAGTAGATGAGCTTTACTCCAGCCAGAACGACAGAATGACCAAATCAGAAGGGCGCAGGGATTTTCGCTATTTATTTTTCAAATGCGTATTCTTATCACCTCATCTACTATCTTTGATATAATCAAAATTGTTCTCGGGTGAAAAATATGACAGATCAAGATCCTTCCTTCAAAATCAAAATTATCAAAGACGGTCCATATCGCGTTACCGGAAATGTCCCCCTTGTAAAGAAGTCTCAATATTGCTCTCCTTACGGCGAACCGCTGGAATGGATCGACGGGGGCGAAGTGGAACATAAAGAGGGAACTTATTTACTCTGTCGTTGTGGTAAAAGCCAAACCATGCCGTTTTGCGATAACTCACATATTGGTTCCAATTTTATCGGAGAAGAAATCGCGATCACCGACAGACCTTTCGGGCGCGACCTGAACTATTACGGTCCGGATGGTTTTATGGTCACAAAACATGCCCGCTTGTGCATGAATTCAGGATTTTGTGTGCTCAAGGATACGGATTTCGTCGAACTGACAGAAAACGCGAGCAACCTGACAAACAAAGCGCGTGCCATCAAAATGGTCGAGGACTGCCCCTCTGGTTCCCTGACCTATAAGCTTCATAAGAATGGTCCCGATGTGGAGCCCGATTTGCCCATGCAAATCGCCGATACCTACGAATGCACCCAGTACGGCGAAATCCGCGGACCTCTGTGGGTGATGGGTTATATCCCAATCGAACGAGCCGATGGGGCTCCATTTACGCCTCGCAACCGTGTCACCCTCTGCACTTGTGGTTTTTCGCATATCAAACCTCTGTGTGACGGTACGCATCGCCCTCTCCAGGAAAACCAATTGCGCCGCAATGCTCGCGATATGCAGAATGCCCAAAAATCCCAAGAAACCCAAAACTCTGGCACTGACTCTGATGAAGGCAAAATTCAGCACTTGTCTGACCAAATTTCTTCAGCCCTTAAGCGATTCAAGGACTCTTTCTACAAGGATGTTAGCTAACCTTTTGGTAATTCAGATTCCATAAGTAAACAAACCGACTTAAACCAGCTCTTCCATCGAAGAGTTGCCATTCAATGTCAAGCGAAAGCTTTGACATAAACTTGCCGTTCCCTTATTAAAAATGGATACTTGTTCTAAAGATAATATTTTACAACTCTTAGAGGAATAAATGAACAAAAAAATTGCAGTAGTCGTTGGATCAACCCGTAAGAATTCTTTAAGCCAGAGTTTAGCTAACAACCTGGTGAGTCTTTTACCTGAAGGTTACGATGCCAAATTTATCAAAATCGATAACCTGCCGCTCTACAACCAGGATTATGACTCTGAAGATACTCCGGAACAATACGAAACCTTCCGGGATCAGTTAAGAGATATTGATGCCGTCATTTTTGTCACACCCGAACACAACCGCTCTTACCCTGCCGCGCTCAAAAATGCACTGGACATCGGCTCCCGTCCTTATGGTCAATCGGTGTGGAATGGCAAGCCCGCCCTGGTAGTCAGCCAATCAACCGGTAATCTGTCTGGTTTTAGTGCGAATCATCACCTCCGTCAAACCCTGACCTTTCTAAATATGCCCACCCTGCAGCAGCCGGAAGCTTACATCGCCCATACTGACAAGTTGATTGATGAGCATGGCAAGATCAATAACGAAGGTACTGTGAAATTCCTTCAATCCATCATTGATGCCTTTGTTGAACTCATTGAGCGATACGGAGTAACTCTTACACCTAAAGCGACCTTCTAAACTTACGAACAGCAAAAGAGAGCCGATCGGCTCTCTTTTTTTTGTGTGCAATAAAACCTTTCCCAAAGCATGCCGAAGAGACAATCCTCATTAATCTTTCACCGTGCTATAATCTCTCTCGCAAAGGAATACTAAATGAACCAGAAAGTGATCTTTCCCTTCACCGCTCTTGTTGGGCAGGAGCGCATGGTTCGCGCTCTCATCCTCAACGCTGTTGACCCCCGCATCGGCGGAGTCCTCATTCGCGGCGAGCGCGGAACAGCCAAATCGACAGCAGCGCGTGCCCTGGCGGCATTGCTGCCCCCTATCGAAGTGGTCGAAAATTGCCGCTTCAACTGCGATCCAACCAAGCCGACCACCTGGTGTACTGAATGCCAGGAGCGCTTCGTTGCCGGCGAAGATCCTCTGCCTCATGCCCATCATGTCACTCCCTTTGTAAACCTGCCCGTCTCCGCCACTGAAGATCGCGTCATAGGCACCCTCGATATCGAGCGAGCTATTCAAAAAGGCGAACGCCATTTTGAACCGGGTGTTCTTGCCGCTGCCAACCGTGGACTGCTCTACATTGATGAAGTCAACCTGCTGGACGACCATGTGGTCGATATCCTGCTCGATTCTGCAGCCATGGGTGTCAACGTGGTTGAGCGTGAAGGCATTTCTTTTAGCCATCCCGCCCGTTTCATTTTGGTAGGCACAATGAACCCGGAAGAAGGTGACCTGCGCCCGCAGTTATTGGACCGCTTCGCTTTCTCGGTCGAGATCCGTGGTATTCTCGACAAATCCCAGCGCGTTGAAATCATGCGCAGGAACATCGCTTTTGAGAGCGACCCAGAGACCTTCCGCCAGCACTTTTTACCCCAGGAACTCGAACTTTCCCGTCAAATCGAGCAAGCCCGCCAGCTGGTTGAAGAAGTTTCATTCACACAACGCGACCTGCTGATCATCGCTGACCTGACCACCTCGATGGAGGTAGACGGTCACCGTTCGGACCTGGTGATACTCAAAGCGGCCCGCGCCCAGGCAGCCTTTGAAGGACGCACTCGTATCACCCCGCGTGATATCGCCCTGGCAGCTGAACTGGCGCTTCCGCATCGCGTGAAGGCGGGACCTTTCCGAAAGAGCGAAGCCGGTGCTGAGATGCTCAATGCCAAAATCGCTGACCTGAAGATGCAGACAATCCTTACTCCCGCTGAAGAAGAGCCGACTGAACAGGAACAGCCGCAGGACGACAGTAAAAAAAAAGTGACGCGCTAACCAATCCTGAGCCCGAAGAGGGCAATTCAAATTGGGACCCGGAAATGCCGATCGTGGGCGAATCCGGGCAGGATATTTTTGTGCAGCTCAACACCCAATGGTGGGAGGGCGGCAAAATCATCAAACCCGGTGAAATCTTTGAACCGCGTCAGCTCGACACCCCCCTGGACGAAATGGTGCGTAAACAAGGCGGGCGCCGCTCCCAGACCAAATCCAAAACCAAGCGTGGGCGCTACATCCAGGCTCGCCCTTCCCCTCGAGATAGTAGCGATGTCGCCCTGGATGCCACGCTTCGTGCTGCTGCACCGCACCAACGCCAGCGCAAAGATTTAAGAGAAAGCCATAAGGTTGCCTTCGCCGTACGCAGGGAAGATTTTCAGAAAAAAGTGCGCGTTCGTAAGACCGCCAACTTGATCTTGTTCTTGGTGGACGGCTCCTGGTCTATGGCAGTGGCAGAACGCATGAAAGCAACCAAGGCAGCCATTCTTTCGCTGTTGACCGATGCATACCAGCGCCGCGACCGCGTCGGTTTGGTGGTTTTCCAGAAAGATCGCTCTACCCTGGTACTTGCACCTACCAACTCTGTGCTGCTGGCGCAAAGGGCATTGGCAAACATACCCGTAGGCGGGAAAACACCCCTCTCTGCTGGACTTCAGATGGCATTTGAAGTCCTGCAGCGCGAAAAAATCCTTCATCCGGATGTTCAACCGCTGCTGATCGTCCTGACCGACGGTGCTGGCAACGTGCCGCTCGTTCCCAGGCGACCGGTGGCAGAAGAAATCTCCGAACTGGCTTGCATGTTTGCGGCTGAAAAAATCCACAGCGTGGTCATCAATATGGAGCAGAAAGTTTTTGACAGCGGATTGGCTCAGCGCCTGGCAGAAGATATGGATGCAGTCTGCTACACCATCGAAGATTTGCGCGGCGAGACGCTTTACCAGACAGTGCAAAAGGAAATTCAAACTCCTTCAGCCCCAACCTATCGGGAACTGGGTTAAGAAAGACTATTCGATAGCAACAACGACAGCATCAGGAAAGAACTGGCGAATGGTGCCGGCTACCCAACCCTGCAGTGTTTGCGTTGATAGTTCGCAATCAGCGCAAGCTCCACCCAGGCGTACATTGATGACATTTCCCTCGATGGAAATCAACTCGACCGAACCATGGTGAAACTGCTCGATGTAGGCGCTAATTTGCTCGATCAGCCCAGCGATTTGTTGTTCTTTACTAAAGTTGGGTTCGGTGTGTTGTGTCATTTTGGTTCCTTTTCGTTATGTATTAATTTTATCACGCCTCCTGTGGGTTCATGGAGGTCTTTTCGTAGACCGAGATTGAGAGCGCTAGTGACCTTTGCCTACCGATAATTTGTCGCGCTCTCAATCCGGCAAACAATAATTCTACGGAAACCGATCCATGCTTCGCTATCATTCGCCGGATTGGATGGGAAACCGGATATAGGATGAACCAATGTTCAAGACCCATCCAATCTCGGTATCTACGAAAAGAAATATATTGTGTTGCTGCCAACGCTTTGAATGACAGCCATAGGGCGGAGTGAGCTGGGTCCGAAATTTCGGTCAGAACAGATATCTCGCCCACCTCATTCCGCCGTCATTAATGTCAATAAGAAAGATATCAAACGATGACCGTGCTGTTCCGCCCTCAATCGAACAAGCGGCCTTGCAGCAAGTGGTCGCAAAAACTGTGCCGATGCAGTGGGCACAGACCCAATTCATCGATTACCTGAAGGTGTTCCGGACTGCCGTAACCTTTGTTTTGATCAAAGTGATAACTGGGATAATCAATTGACACTTCAAGCATAAGCTGGTCACGGGCTTGCTTGGCAAGCACGGAAGCGCAGGCAATTGACATGCTGCGTTGATCACCTTTGACCAGGCTGGTTTGAAGGATCTTCACCTCGGGAAGCTTAAAGTAATCGATAAGCAGGTGTGTTGGAGGTTGTTTCAATCCACTGATCGCCCGTTGGAAGACCAACCTGCCCGCCTTCGCCATCCCTATCTGATCAATTTCTTCCGGGTTCACCCAGGCAACGGAAAAATCAATAGCAAGTGTCTTGATCACTGGGGTCATACGCTCGCGTTCAAAGGCTGTCATCTGTTTTGAATCCCTCACGCCCAGCAATTTCTCTTCCAACTTCGGGTCAACAGACGGTAAGACGACCGCGGCAGCATAAAGTGGACCCGCCAGGGCGCCTCTGCCAGCTTCATCCAGTCCGGCGACAAGTTGGCAGCCTTGCTGCCACTGGGCTTTTTCAAAGTCAAGAGTGGGGTAAGGTGGGATCAGATTGTGGTCAAAGCGTTTTGCCACGGTACAGCCCTTTGCGTTTGTTGGAACGGATCAACAGCAGGTCTTTAAACATCCGCCAGCTGTCGCTCAAGATGCTCATGCGTGAACCCGCCTGGAAGGTCCAGGTGATTGGCACTTCGACTACTTCAAATCCAAGCTCCCGGGCTATGGCAAGCACTTCCACGTCGAAGCTCCAGCCTTCCAGGGTTTGTTTTGGGAAGATTTTCTCAACAGCTTCAGCGCTGAAACATTTAAATCCGCACTGCGTATCTTGCAAACCTGGCAGAACAAGCAGTCTCACTAAATAGTTAAAGACACGCCCGATCAAATGGCGGTAAAAAGGCTCACCAATCCGTTTTGAGCCCTGCTGTTCGCGCGAGGCAATGGCAATCTGGGGTTGGATGAGCATTGGCGGTAAGAATCTGCTAATTTCTTCCACTGGCATGGAAAAATCGACATCTGCCATGAAGCGGTACTCCCCACTGGCAGCGAGCATACCAGTGCGGATGGCGTTGCCTTTGCCCCCCTGCTCGAGCCTGATCAATTTCAATTGCGGGAAACCAGTTTGATGCTCTTCTACGATCTTAGCCGTGTCATCTGTGCTGGCATTCTCGATAACCAGTACCTCTGATTCGAAAGGTTGCTGTACGACGAATTGTTGAATTTGGTTTAGCGATTGGGGCAGGCGCTCAGCTTCATTATGGGCGGGAATGATGAGGGAGAGAAAGGGAGTACTCACGTCTGTCGCTTTGCCGAGCTATAGAAAAAGGTCGGGGTGGGCGGACTCGAACCGTCGACCTCTGCGTCCCAAACGCAGCGCGCTAGCCGACTGCGCTACACCCCGGCGAGGTTGAAGTATATCGTATTTTTGGCGAAAGCGTCAAGATTGACAAAGATTGACAGAAGAGTCATATACACCAACTATTGACCGGGTATTCCAAAGAAGATACGGATGTTATGGTCAGGTCCGCTAATGCAATCTTCAGAATCTTGTTCTTCAAAACACCCATACTGCATTTGATGAGATTTCCCGAGAATGATGTAAAATTAAGGAACAAACCGATTAACTCAACACACAAAAAACCACACACGAAAGGAAATTCCATGTATCAGAAAATAATCATCATAGGCAACCTGGGTCGAGACCCGGAAATGCGCTATACCCCCGATGGCAACCCTGTTACCAGTTTCAGCGTAGCAACGAGCCGTCGCTTTAGCGAAAAAGAGGAAACCACCTGGTTCCGCGTCACTGTCTGGGGCAAACAGGCTGAAAGCTGCAATCAATACCTTCACAAGGGTTCAAAAGTGTTGGTCGAAGGTCGCTTGCGCCCGGATTCAAGCGGTAATCCTACCGTTTTCCAGCGTAAAGACGGCAACTGGGGTGCCAGTTACGAGATCACCGCTGAAACTGTGCGCTTCCTGACCCCCAAGGGCGAAGAAAGCAACCAGAATTTAGGTCCGATGGACGATGACGAGGACATTCCCTTTTAGGAGGGACGCATGGCTGATATCAAACGAATCCAGGTTCAGATTCCAGAAGATCTTGAGGCTCGCTACGTCAATGTAGCTTATATATCCCATACCGCTCCAGAATTCTTAATGGATTTTGTGACCATGCTACCTGGTGTGACCAACCCTAAAGTGAATACCCGCCTGATCCTTTCACCTTTGGCAATGAAAATGTTACAGCGCGCCTTGAATGAAAACATCAAGCGCTATGAAGACAATTTCGGGGAAATCAAAGTCCCTCATGGTTCCACCCTGGCAGATGAACTCTTCCGCGGCAGCAATAACCCCGATCAACCGGAAAGTGAAAAGTAATGCAAGCACTGGATAAAATCTGCGAGGATATCCGTACTGATTTTGAAAACAAAACCGCGTTACGAGACGAGGCATTGCGAGATGCCCGCCAATGTATCAAACATGCCTCGCTGGCAATCCGCGCTATTCACCGCAACGAAGAAACCGAGGCACGCCAGGAGTTAGCACAGGGGCGTGAACTGGTCAATCATTTGCGCCTGACATTAAAAGACGCTCATCCTGATCTTTACTTCGCCGGTTATACACAGGATGCGGTCAAAGAGTATTGCGAAGCTGAGCTGACCGTTGCTATGATCCTGGGGCTGCCCTTACCCACGCCAGAAGACTTGAACGCTGAAAACCCAGCTTACCTCAACGGTCTCACTGAGACGCTCGGTGAACTCCGCCGGCGCTGCCTTGACCTCCTGCGTCCTGGCTACAATGACGAAGTGGAGCGCTTATTGGACATGATGGACGAGGTTTACACCCAGTTGGTTACGATGGACTACCCCGACGCCATCACCGAAGGGCTGCGTCGCCGCACGGATTTAGCCCGTGGGATCATTGAACGCACGCGCGCAGATATCACAGTCGCCTACCGTGAAGCACAACTGGCGCAAAAGCTGGATCAGCTATCCAGGCAACTTTCAGCCCAAGTCAGCTGATGCGCAAGATCAGCGCCTCTGAACTTGGAGCATTCCTGTACTGCCAGCGCTCCTGGTGGTACGCCCTCCAGGGCGAAAAATCCGAAAATCAACCTGAAATGGACCTGGGCAGCCAGGTCCATCAATCTCATAGCCGCACGGTGAAACAATCCCAGCTATTCCAATGGGTGGGGCTGGTTCTTCTGATCGCAGGAGTCTGTTTGCTGATTTGGAGCCTGCTCTCATGAGACCCTTTCATTGGGCGATCCTGCTGCTGGTTCTTGGTCTGCTGCTCTGGCTTATCAGCCGTCGTCAGCGAAAAAGCACCGGGCTTCCTTCAGGTGACTTGCTCTATGCCGACAGCAACTACCTCCAGGTTTTGCCCAAACCCCTGTATGACCCCGACCTGGAATTGGTCGGCAAGCCAGATTACGTTATGAAAGACGAAAACGGACAGGTGGTTCCTGTTGAGCTAAAAAGTGGAAACGCGCCTGCTTACCCATGGGATTCACACATCATGCAGCTGGCTGCCTATTGCCACCTGGTGAACCGGCATTATGGTCAGCGCCCTCCTTATGGCATCATTCGTTATCAAAACAAATCCTTCACAATCTCGTACACAAACCAATTGGAATCAAAACTCCTTATTCTACTCAAGGAGTTGCGTTCGGTGGAGAGAGCACGATTCGCACAACGTTCCCACCAACAGCCAGCCCGCTGTCGTGGATGCGGTTATTCTCAAATTTGCGACCAGCGCTTGAATTAAACCATTTGACATCCTGCCCCCTATCCATTATCCTTAATTCCGCATTCGGGCGGGACCGGTGCGGCGGAGCCCTACGAACCCCGTCAGGTCCGAGAGGAAGCAGCGGTAAGGAGGTTTCTTCGGGTGTTACCGGTAAACCTGCCCGAATGTATTGATTTACTATGACCACCAAACCAGACACCACGCCACCAGTCTGCTCCTATGAGGGCTCAGATTACCAATCCCGATTTTGGGATGGCGCTAACCGCCGCTATGAAGACGCGGTCGAAACCGTGGCAATAGACAGGCTGTTCACACAGGGTGGTCATCTCATGCTCGAATTAGGGGCAGGGGCTGGCAGGCTAACCCAGCGCTACAAAGGTTGGGAGCGAATCGTCCTGTTGGACTATTCCCGCACGCAGCTTCAGCAAGCCCGGGAGCGCCTTGGGGATAGCGACAACTACCTCTATGTTGCCGCGGATATTTACAAACTCCCCTTTGTGAGCGGGCTTTTCGACGGTGCCACCATGATCCGCACGCTGCATCACATGGCTGACGCTTCTCAAACTTTACAATCAGTTCGCCGCGTCATGACAGAGGACAGTCTTTTTCTGCTTGAGTTTGCCAACAAGCGCAACCTTAAATCGATTTTTCGCTGGCTGATCAGAAGGCAAGCCTGGAATCCTTTTTCTCCAGAGCAGGTTGAATTCGTTCAACTAAATTACAACTTTCATCCCAAAACTATCCTTGAAACCCTCAGGCAGAGCGGTTTTGAGAATGAGAGAAGCCTGGGTTTGTCTTTCTTCCGTTCCGATTGGTTCAAAAACCATATCGCGCATGAACGCCTGGTCAAATGGGACGCGCGTTTGCAGGACCAGAAACTGGTCAACGGCTACACTCCCAGCATGTTCACGCTCAATCGAGCCGTTGGTGCAACCGAAAAGCCGGTGGACGGCAGCTTTTTTTCCTGTCCCATTTGCTCCCACGCCTTACCCGAGCTGAAAATGACCCAGATATGCCCTGGTTGTGGTCATGAATGGCAGTATGATCAGGGGATCTATGAGTTCCGCATCAACCCTGAAAAGTAGTTCACCAAAATCCCACCAATTCAGACTTTCTTGGCTGCTGGTTTCTTTGTCTGCAGCCAGCCTTCTGTTTCTATCGGCATGTAACTTTCCCAGCGAAAATATTGCAGCCACCGCTGCTTATCTTTATTTTCAACAAACCCAGGTGGCAGGATCCCTTCGCGGGTCTCTGTGATTGCCGGCTTTATCGCTTTCCACTCCATCATGTTTGGTGGTTCGCAGCAATCGTGGTGCTGTCGCTCTTGATCTGGATGGCGATGGCAATGAAGGTACAGGTTGGGTTTTGCTCTATATGCACCTGGCACCCGCAGGACGAGTGGGGGTGGGTACCTGGTTAGCTCAGGACGCTCCCGTGGGTCACCCCTCTTGTGAGGGCGGGGTTTCCACCGGCACACACCTGCATATTGCGCGAAAATACAATGGTGAATGGATACCGGCGGAAGGAGCGCTGCCCTTAATTCTTGATGGTTGGGAGGCAATCGCCCGACCTGGTAATTACGCTGGTATGCTTGTTAAAGACGGTCGCCAGGTTTTAGTCGGTCCAAGTTCCGAAGAATATACCTGGATCACACGCTGACCTGGGCATGCTTGTTTCGATCAGGTCGCCAGAACCAAACGTAGTACATCCCAATCGCGATCGTATAGAGCAAAATAGTCAAAAGGAAGGGCGGACCAAAACCATACCGGATCTGGAGATAGCCGCTGATCGTCGGGCTCAAAGCCCAGCCAAAGTTCGATGCCATACTGGTCAGGCTTGCCAGCATACCGCGCGATTCCGGATCTACCTGTTCCATCACGTATGTTGAATAAATCGGTGAGCTCATGTTCATCAACATCGTGCGCACATAATACGCCACCAGTACGATCCCAAAGCCGGGCGCGAACCCAAGCATCATTAAGAAGGGCACAGATAATGCCTGGCTGACCACCACGACCTTGATTTTCCCAAAGCGTTCTGCCAGTGCGGGAGCGATGATCAACCCCAAGCCCATCGCCAGGCTGCCCCAGGCAAAAATCACACCGATGGAGGTGTCACTCTGGTGATGGACGTTACGGAAAAAGACGTTCATAAAGGGCATGATCAAGCCGGCACCCACCGATGTGATCAGCGTTGGCAGGATCAATTTTTCAATTTTGCCCGGATTCTTCCGGATAAAGCTCAACGGCGCAAAGGTTGGTCGATCCGTCGTTTTCGAGACTCGGTTTGCCACAAACAACATCGGCAGTACAGACAAAAAGCCGCTCAACGCCACAGCCCATAATGACAAAGAATACGATTTTGTGTCCATGGCACTGATTGCCAGTCGCAATGCAAAAAAGGTCGGCAGGTAGCCGCCAATCCACTGCCCAACAGACGTGGCGGTCATGCGCATACCCGAAGAAAGGCTGAAAAGGTAAGTGCGCTCAGCGTCTTTACTGTTTTCCATCAGGAAGGGACCCATTGCCACACCTGACAGCGACTGAGCCAACCCCTGGATAATGTTCATCGCGAAAAACACCAGGCTGGACGGAAACAGGAGCATCAAAGCCACGGAGGCGGAATAAGCGGCAATACTGATAACGATCGAATTGCGCCGTCCGATACGGTCGGTCAAAAAGCCGCAAGGAATTGCCATGATCAGGCTGGTCATGCTTCTTGCGGCGACCATGTTCCCCAATACAGCTTCGTTGTAACCAAGGCTGAGGGCGTAGAAATTGAATAGGAGTTGGAAAATGCCCGTCGCTGTGCCATATACGGCTTCACTCAGAAGATAAAGCCGGGCATTGCGACTAAACGCTCGAATTCGGCTGATATACGTAGCCAAAACTGAGCTCTTATTTTCCTCTGGAATCAATTGTTCTGTTGCCAAAACTATTCGCCGCGTATAAAACGATTTAACAAGTCCTGTGTGTCATCAAAACCTTCATACCTTGCCGAGTACTTCCGTTCTCCGTTGGGATCCAGGTAGACCTGGACCATGCCAGCAAGGCGAAGCTGGGTCAGATGATGCGCTACTGTAGGAGGTCGTAAGCGCAATACCTTCGAAAGCTCTGATGCAGTTTGGGGTTCCTGGGCGAGGTAGCGCAAAATTTTTAATCGGGTCGGATCTGCCATGGCTTTCATTCCCCGCAACAGTCCATCCGGGACGACATCTCCGGGAATAATTGACATGGTCCCGGGTCGTGCGCCAAAAAGAGCGATCAACTTCGAGTCTGTCAGATGCTCCGAAAACATGAAAGGCGAGCCCCAAAAGATCGGAGCCAGGATGATATCGGAAAGATGCTCAAAATCGCCGTATCGAACACCGGATGTGATTTCTTCCAACATGGCTGGTAGAGGGCGGCTGCCGGCACGCATACGCGCATAGGACAATTCTTGCTGCAAAACAGGCAGGATGCGCAGCTCCTCTTCCGCGAAAAAGGTGTCAACATAAGCCTGCAATCCCCGGACTAGTTTTTCACCAAATTCCTCGCGGTTGGACCAGATATCATAAAAAGTCTTGAATAGCTTTTTCGTTTCTTTTGAATCTTCGATTCCCAGTCGCTGCATCAAAAATTGAGTATCCTCATTGGTCCATTTTTTGGTTGGTGTGGTCGCCAGGAAAAATTCCCTGACATCCTCCAGCGTATTCGGCAGGACGGTAATTTTTTCCAGAAGTTCTCCTGCGGGAATACTTCTCATTTTTGCCAACAATTGGGCGGCATCTTTGGGTTCGCTTGTCGAATATACAAAAGCCAGCGGCACAAGGCGGAGGAGAACCGCTTGCTCCAAAACTTCGCGGAATTCAACCGGAACTCGGGATCGAACCCCAGCAGCCCAGGAAGCCCTGACTCCGTACCTCTCAGGCTCGTGCAAGACCCTCAGGCTGATAAACAAGTCATACGCTGTGCCAATATCCCAATGAATTTTGGTTTTAATAATAGACGGCATGTTTACCTCCAACAGATATTAATCTATTCTATTAGATAAACGTCTTATGTCAATACTGGAAATTTTGGTGGTCGCGATTGGAATAAGCTTCCGTTCTATTCCGTCTTCCGCTGTTGACCTTTCAGCTGGACAAGAACCACAGCCGCCAACATCAGCCCGCAGCCCCACCATTCTCTGCCGCTCAATCTTTCTCCCAGGAAAAGCATCCCTCCGAACAAAGCAAAAACTGCTTCAAGACTCAAAATCAGGGAGGCAAGCGCTGGGTCTACCTTGCTTTGCCCAAAAACCTGCAAGGTGAAGCCGATCCCAACCGCCACTATCCCGGAATATAAAAGAGGACCCCAGGCTGCTGTAATCGGTACCAGTGCCCGGCTCTCAACCACCAGGCTCACGCCCAACCCCAGGACTGCCGCCACCAAAAATTGACCGAATGCCAGCTTCAGAGTGTTCGTCTTGGTGCTGTAATGGTCCAATGCCAAAATTTGCATCGCCCAAAACAGTGCTCCGACGATCAGAAAGATATCTCCCCGTTGAATGGTCATTTGCATATCCACTGACAAAAAATAAACACCCAATAATGCCAGCACCACCCCTATCCAAACCCAACGGTTAGGCTTCTTTCCCAAAAACAACCCGATCACAGGCACCAACACCAGGTACAACGAGGTCAGAAAGCCCGCCTTGGAAGCGCTTGTGGTCATGATCCCAAGCTGCTGCAAGCTCGTACCGCCAAACAAAAACAAACCACTGATCAGACCAGACAAAACAACCCCTGGAAAGGGTTTTTTCGATTCATGGGTTGGGTTCCCTTCCTGTTTATCCCTGATCCTTCCCGCAATCAAACCCGGCAGCAATACCAGGCAGCCAAGAAAAAATCGCAGCGCGATGAAAGCAAAAGGCTGCATAAATTCCATTGCTTTGCGCTGGGCGACAAAACCAGTACCCCATATGATTGCCGTCAGGAACAGCAAAGCTTCGCCAGAAACCTTATCAATCCAACCTTGGGTTTTCTTCATCCCCTGGATTATATTATGTTAAAGCCACATTTATTCTTCTCAGGTAAAATTCTTTAACCGTGGAGGTACAAATGCCAGCCAACAAACCGAAATACCCGGACACCCTCTTTGGAACACTTGGAATAAGCTTCCGCAGAGCCAGCTATCAAAGCCAGCGCCTGCTGGGGATTCACCACTTGGACCGCCTTCAAACCGTTTTTTCCGAGGGAAAAGCTTGCCTTACCATCGAAGCCAGCAGCCACAGCCAGCTGTCAGTTCAATCCCTTCATCTGGTATTTACTCTCGACGATTGGGCTTCGCGAGAGGAACTGGAATTTGAAAAAGCTGACCTGAAGTGGGATACCCTCACCTGGGGCTGGCTGCAGACCTGGAAGGTTCAGCTGCAGGTAAAAGAAAGCGCCGTTTTGCGCTATTATGTCTATGCCGCGTTGTCCGACGGTTCCAGCATCTACGCCGACAATCAAGCCACATCAGAAGAGGAGGCAACCCAGTTTGCCCAGTGGCTGAATCCACACAACCTCGCCCCAATCTGGTCCAAAACTGCCCGTGTTTACCAGGTCTTTGTGGACCGCTTTAACCCTGGTTCGGACCGCGATTGGCTCCAGACCGATGACCTGCTCAAGCCTTTTGGAGGCACACTGCGGGGTGTAATTGAGAAGCTCGATCACATCCATGGGCTCGGGTTCAACACGGTCTGGCTGACCCCCATTTTTAGCAGCCCCTCCCATCACGGCTATGACATCTGTGATTACAAGCAGATTGAACCCCGTCTCGGAAGCGAGGAAGACCTGGTCGAGTTGTTGACCCTTGCTCATAAAAAAGGGATGAAGGTAATGCTCGATTTTGTCGCCAACCATTGTTCAGACCAACACCCAGCCTTCCAACGTGGTTTAGCAGATCAAATCAATGCCCAGTCTGGCTGGTTCACGTGGACAAAATGGCCAAAGCGCTACCTCAGCTATTACAACATCAGGACCATGCCTGAATTCAACCTTCACTTTGGTTCTCCGGCCCGTGCTCACCTGCTTGAATCCGCTCAAAAATGGCTTAAGCTGGGGGTGGACGGCTACCGGCTCGATTATGCCATCGGACCTGGACGGGATTTTTGGGTGGACTTCCAGCGCGCCTGCCTTGAGATCAACCCGGAGTGCTGGACCTTTGGGGAGGTGGTCGCTGCGGCTGAGGTACAAATCCAGCTTTTCGGCAGTATGCATGGTACGCTCGACTTTCTCACCTGCCAGGCTCTGCGCGAAACCTTTGCAACCCGCAACTGGGATGCTGCCCGCCTGGCTGGTTACCTCCAGGTTTATCAGGATGCCTTTCCCCCTGCTTTCAGCCGCCCTGCTTTTATCGATAACCACGATATGAACCGTTTCATATTCACCGCTGAAGGCAACCATTCTGCTTTGCACGCTGCCTTGAGCTTGCTCTACCTGCTTCCACAGCCTCCTATCGTTTACTATGGCACTGAATTCGATCTCAGCCAGCACGGCTCCATCCACGACCAGGGTTCCTCGGGTTTCGACGAAGCCCGCCTGCCGATGCCCTGGGATACCGCATCCATGTCTGAAACCGCCCGCCTGCTCCGCCAGCTTTCCGATTTTCGGGAGGCAAACCCCTGGCTTTCCCAGGCAACCTGGCAAGTGCTTTCAGTTTCAGCGGATGGGCAGCAAGCGCAGATGAACGTTGTATCCGGCTCAAATCAACTGAAAGTTTCGATCAACACCTCCAGCGAACTATCGGTTGATTATCAGCAGATCAAGCCTTAACGACCAACACTAATGACGGAATCAGGTGAAAAAGGCGTAAAAAAAATTGAAACTGAACTGCACCCCAAAAGTTGGACATAAAATCCAATCGAGGAGGTGCGGTTCAATAAGGCTCGTTTCCATTTCTT
>WOYI011426346.1_pt1 | contig 20907 bp, 24 predicted proteins | sample 6423411 | NCBI WGS metagenome assembly WOYI01 (sample SAMN13441803, study PRJNA592873) | oil field metagenome | biome: oil field; feature: oil-well bore; material: oil-contaminated soil; isolation source: oil-contaminated soil from oil-well borehole | place: Germany: Wietze | collected 2016-10-18 ... | reverse complement strand
CGCCGGGCGGCCTCGGACGTGAACGCGGCTTTGACCCGGTAGATAAAGGCGTTGCGGAAGCGGTTCAGCCGCATCCGGTCTTCCAGCCAGGCCGCATACCGCCGCAGCCAGACCAAGAGCGGCGCCAGATCCGATTCCCCCCACTGCGCGCCGGCCGGGCGGTTGACCGCGTAATGCAGCATCACGGGCGAAAAGTCCTCTTCCGCGCCCAGGCCGTCGCCCGCGGCATCGTAAGCGGCATAGACCTGGCCGTCCTTATCCACAAAGGCCAGTTCCTGCTCGATGTCGTTCTCGGCCGACTCGATCCGGTCGATATCCGCCGCCGGAACCACCCGCAGGTAGGACATCCCCGCCCGGTCGGTGGAGATCAGCAGGAAGAGGTTGCCCGAGCGGGTCAGCTCGTCGCAAAGCTCCACCATTCGGATGGGCATCCGGTTGAGCGGGTGCCCCCAGAAAGCCCGCAGGAAGTCCTGCGAGAGGGCATGGTCGCATTCCAGGTCCACCCCGCCGCCCACCACATATTCGCTGGTCAGTTCCACCAGCCGCCGGGCCAGGGGATCGCCGCGCCAGGCCGTCAGGCAGGCCTCCAGCACAGATTCTCGGTCCGGGTCCAGCCTGTCCCGGGGCGATTCGTCCAAACGCCGCGCGCCCACCAAAAAGCTGTTGTCGTTTTCGATTACGGCCAGCCTTTCCCGCACGGTTCTCTCCACCAGGGGCTGGAACCAGCGTCCCAGCCAGCGTTCTGTCAATGACATCTCTTGCCTCCTTTCAAAACCTAATTTCAAATCCTTGAATGCACCGGGCAGACCTGCTGGTCCAGCGGGCAGAACACGGTCTCCGGCGTCTCGCCGATGAATGCGGCCAGATCGGCCTCCGACCCATGCCAGCGGTTGTAATCCATGTAGTGCGCCGCGTCCGCCCCGATCGAAGCGCCGCGGGCGGCCGTCTGATGGATCAGCCAGTCCGAGACGCCCCTGGGCAGCGCGGGCGGGCAGGCCTGTTCCGGCGTGGTGAGCGGGTAGGGCCTGGTCCAGCGGTACTGCGCCAGCCACCAGTGAACGGGCGGAAGCTCCGCCACCCGCAGGTACTGATCCACCCAGCCCGCCCGGGAATAGAGGATCGGGGTCCGCCCGGTCCGCTCCCGGAGGATGCGGCAGGCTTCAGCCGTGGTCGCGGTGATCCGCGCCGGCGAATAACCGTGGTCCAGTTCCAGGTCCAGCGCCAGGGGCGTCCGGGCCAGATCCGCATTCCCCAGAATGCGGCAGAAGTTATCCATCTGGGCCTGGGCTGATTCGCCGGGGTAGAGCACATGGTAGGCCAGCCGCGCCCGCCCAATCCGCCCCGCCTCGGCAAAATATCGGCTGAACCAGGGATCCTCGTAGCCCCAGGAGATCCCCGCCCGCATCGCAATGAAAGCCACCTTTGGCTGGTGGGCGGCGATCCGGTCAAAATCGACCTGGACCTTGCCATCCGGTGAGGTGTTATAGCGGGATAGATCAACCCCAAATGCAAAGTTTTCGTTCACCATTATCCAATCTCCAGTTCTCTTGACGCCAAACGATGAATTACCATTTACCCCTGTCAATCTCCTGCATGGGGTCCCGCCCGGGGATGATCAGGCCGGGCAGGTGAGTCTGCCAGGTGGCCTCATCCAACACGGCGCAGAGGCTGGCGCTGATCAGCAGGTCATCGTGCACCAGCTCGCCGCTGGCCGGATCGCGGGTGCCATCCGGCACGCCCCATTTCAGGCGCTTATCTGGCCCGGGCAGGACGGTATATTGGCAAAAGGACGCCTCCCGGCAAAAGAGCGCTGCCAGCCGGGCCTGCTCGCCAGGGTCCCCCTCCGGGCAGGCATAATCCCGGAAGCGGCCCGAATCGATCGCCGCCAAAAAGCCCCAGCCCAATTCGGATTTGGTCTTGGCTGAAAAGATAAAAGCCCTGACCCTCCCCGGCAGGGCCTTATCCAGGAAGGCGGCCAATCCCGCCCCCACCCCGGTGGCATCCACCACCAGCCGCGCCGCCTGCCAGGTCTCCGCCAAAGCCCTGATCTGGCTGAAAAGCGCCGTGTGCGAAACGCCCACCCACAAACGCCGGTGCACCACCCGGTAGGTCGGCAGGCTGCCCGAAACCCCATCCGCCCGCCCCGGCGTTACGGCGACGATCGTCAGAGCGGTGGCATCCCGCCCGGGGTTCGCCAGCTTCCCCCCGGCCAGGTCCTGCCCAGCCTCATCCGCGCCCGCCACGTCCAGCAGCAGGGCATAGGTCTCACCAGCCCGCGGCCGCGCCTGCGGCGGGTGAACACCCTGCATCAGTCCCTGACGCTCCGGGGTAAAAAGACCGCCCTCGGCGTCAATCTCTTCGCCGTAATATTGGGTCCGCACCAGCGGGTGGTTCCGGCCCAGCCGCTCGATCTGCTGCTGGACGTGCCGTCCATAGGCCGGAACCTCGGCGATCACCTGGTCCGCTGAAAGGTGAAACACCCGCCGGACGCCATCCCGCGCTTCCGCGGCCTTGGCCGCCCGGAGTTCCCGGGCCAGCAGGGTCCGGCTGGTCCAGGCTGTGCCCCAAAAGACGGTTGTGGCGTTGGTGCTGGCTGCCATCGGGGCGATCTCCTTATCAAATTTGTCAATCTGGATATCCTGGGCCTCGTCCACCGAGAGCAGCGCCGAAGCCGTCGCACCGACAATATTGGCCGTGGGCGACCCCGAAAGGAACACCACCCGCGCCCGGCCGACCTGATAGATATGGCCAAAGCGCTTCTCCCAGCGGTCCCGCACGATGAGGTTTGCGCTGAGCACTTCTTCCAGCCGCCGCATCGCGTTTTCAGTCTGCGGCTTCCAGGTCGGCGAGATCTGCACGATCTCATTCCGCTCTCCGGAAAGCAGGGTCAACAGGTATGCCTGGACCTGGGCCTGGAGTTCGTTTTTCCCGGATTGCCTGGGGAAGATCACCACGAAACTGAGTCCCTTGTGATGCAGAACCGAATTGACAATCGCCCGAGCGGCCTCTTCCTGATAGCGGTGCAGCTTGAGACCGCTGGCATAGCGCCCAAAGAGGACGATATCCCGCAGCAATTTCTTGAGAAGTTCCTCCAGATTGGTCACGCTAGCCCCCCAGAAATGCCCGCAGGATCGCCACCAGCGACATCAGCCCCGAACCCCCGCTGGAGAGCGCCGAGACCAGCTTGAACTGAGTCACACCCTCCGTCGCCGCCCGGATGCGGGTCTCGTGGTCGCGGCTCTCCTCTTCCAAGGCGGCCAGCCGCTGGTTGTTCAGTGCCTGCTGGTGGGCCAGCCGCGCCTCCAGCGCGTTGACCCGAGCCTGCAGCAGGGCATTGGCGTGGCGGAACTGTTCGGTGAGCAGGGCTGAGTCCTTAGCGTCCATCCGCCGTTCCCTCTCCCTGCCCGTTCAGCCCAGCGCTGCCCATCTCTTCCAGCACAGCGGCCATCGCCCGGGTCAGCGATTCGCCCAGTTCATCGGCGCGCCGGTCCTGCAGGCTGTGTTCGGTTTGGATCACTTTTGCCAGGCGGGTCACGCTCAGGCCCAAAACCCGGAGTACATCCGTCAGGCGGTCCAGGTCCTCAGCTTCGCTCGCCGCCCGCTCAAAGAGACGGCGCATCACCACCCGCAGCATGCCGATCTCCCCCTGAAGCGATTGCCCCAGCGCCTGGTCCAGATCGGCCAGCTCAGCCTTGGTGAAATGTTCAACGTAATAGCCCGCTTCGATGCCGGCTGCCTTCTTGGCCATCATCAGAATGCCACCTCCCGTTTGGATCGATAAAGGAAAGAGGGTCGCCGGGTGAGTCGCAAAGCGCAGCAAAGGAAGTTTCAGGTCAGGGCTTTCGTCACCCGGCCAACCCTAATTAGAACAATCGTTCTAACTTGTTCTAACTTTAACATCACAATGACAGCTTTACAACCCGTTAAAAGCGGCAGAAACTCCCTTTTTGATGCCGGAAGCGGCAAAATAGACGGCATTTAATCCTTCGTGCGCGAAAAAAGTCTTTGTTCTGCCTCTGCGATTAAAAACAGCTAAGAAGTTCGTTACAACCGCCCTTTGGAACCCAAATTTCGACGCCGATCCAGTAGAATGGAGCTACTTACCCGTATCAACATTGGTGTTTTCCTGTGAAAAAAAACCTTCTTTTCCTCACGGCCCTCCTGCTGGCTCTGACCTTCCTGATCCCTTTCACCCCCGCCAGAGCGCAGTCCTCGCCGCCCTCCGAAAGCGAGATTGCGGACTTCCTCAACACCCTGCCCCAGATCGCTGATCCCGGCGGGCGGGTCCTTTCGGTGGAATATGCCGGCGAGGCGCTGGTGATCGACCTCAGCCAGGAGGTGCTGCCCGGCGGCGTTTACGACGAAGCCCTCTTCAGCGGACTCCAGGCCGAACTGGACGCAGCCTTCCAGATCAACCTGCGCTTCATGGTCACCTTCAAAGTCGAGGGCCTCCCGTTGGAGGACTGGGGTCTCCCTGTGCCGGAATTCAGCGAGACCGCCGAATGGCCGCTCGACAGGGACGTTCCGGCAGGCGGACCTCTGGCTGGCTACAGGATCGCCCTCAGCGCCGGCCACGGGTTGTATTGGAACGAGACCTACAGCATGTGGATGTATCAGCGGGCAGAATTCTGGGGGATCTGGGAAGACACCACCAATTCCGAGATCATTCAGCTGGTCAAAGCCGAGTTGGAAAGCCAGGGCGCAACCGTGATCGACACCCGCGAGATGGACATCAACGCCCGGATCGGCGTGACCGGTTACCCCGCCTGGCACGAGGACGCCCGCCAATATGCGATCTACCTGGGCCTGCCCTCCTCGGTCTGGAATGGGAGCAACACCAACTACAACAGCGACATCCGCACCCGGCCCTACATGGCCAATTACTATGATGCGGACGTGCTGATCAGCCTGCACAACAACGGCTGGGACGGCACCCTGCGCGGCACCGAGACTTATTGGGACCACGACAACGATCCCGGTTCCCAGGCCCTCGCCACCGCCGTCCACAACCAGATTATCGCCACCATGAACAGCGCCTATGGCGCCTGGACCAACCGGGGAATCAAGATTTCAAACGATGCCTACGGCGAGATCAACTATGCCCAGATGCCCGCCGCATTGGTCGAACTGGCCTTCATGGACAACGCCCAGGACAACGCCCTGCTCCACACGGATGCCTTCAAGCAGCACGCCGCCGATGCGATCTCAACCGGCATCTGTGCATTCCTGGGCGCGGACTGCGACCCGGCCCCCGTCACCCTCGAGACGCCGGCCCTGACCCCCGCTTATGCCGGCATGTGCGATTCGGGCTGGTACCGTTACACCAATTCCCGCGCGGTTCCGGCGTATCTGACCTTGAACGCAACCGACGCGACGCAAAGTGAAAACCTGGCCGTCTGGGACCCGGTGCTGCCCAACAGCGGCGAATATCAAGTGGAAGTTTTCATCCCCGCCCATGGCGCCATCAGCTGGTCCTGCCCCACTCAGACGGTCGAATGGGACACCAACTACGCCGCCTACACCCTCCACGACGCCAACGGCGCCCGCAGAGTGGTGATCAACCAGGCGGTTTTCAGCGATCAATGGGTCAGCCTGGGCACCTTCCATTTCAACTCGGACACGGATGTCACGCTGACCCTCAGCGATGTCACCGGCGAAACCTACCTCAGCAGGACGGTCTCCGCCAGCGCGGCCCGCTTCACCCTCGTGGGCCAGGCCGGGGTCGAATTCCACGACACCGCGTTTATCCCCGCGGCCTGGGCCGAGGATGAGATCAACGCCACCTCGGAAGAAATCCGCAACAGTCTGATCAGCAACCGTTCCTGCCTGGCAAACCCGATTCAGGATTCCAATGGCGCGGCGATTGACATCCCCAGCCTGCTCCAACAGGCGGCCACGGCCAACCAGATCAGCCCCGAGCTGCTGCTGGCGGTCATGGAAGCCCAGCAGGGCGCGCTCAGCGCCTGCCCGGATGGCCCGGCCCTGGCCAGCCTGATGGGCCAGCCCAGCTCAACCGCCCGCGAGCAGATCAGCAGCGCGGCCAGCCAGTTGGGAGCGGCCCTGAGCGCGCTCAAAAGCACAGGGACCACGCCGCGGGGCTGGTCCACCGGCAGCGCCAAAACCACGCTCGATGGCGTCTCCGTCACGCCCGCCAACGATTCCATCACCCTGCTCTTTGACTACTTCCAAAACGCCGGTTCGCTTTGGGGCGGGTCCGCGCCGGATGCAGTCGGCGTGCAGGCCGCCTACCTCGCCTACCGGGATTTCCATTTGGGAGTCCCCCTGCCCAAAGCCATTTACACGAACTTCATCCCAGTCTTCAGCCGCTGACCGTGGCCCTCCTGGGTAAAAAAAACGACACCGTTTTGAATGGTGTCGCTTCAATTTTTAATCAATGCTCAAATTGCTGGGCTATCCTTCCGCGGATCCCTCTTCCGTATCCTCGAGGGCTTCGTCCAGTTCTTCCAACTGCGCCTCCCCCATCGCCGCAACAGGCTCCTGTTCGGGGCCCACGGCGATCAATTCTTCCTCAATCTCTTCAACCTCGGGTTCCGGCTCCAGATCCAAATCACCGGGCAGGTTGGCAATTTCCTGGATATAGGCAATGTAGAACCCCACCATCCGGGAGCATTCCTTGAGCGACAGCTTTTCATTGACGCCGTGCACACTGGCCAAGCCTTCCTTGGTCATCAGGATCGGGGTGAAACGCAGGGCATTGGGGGTCACAAGGCCATAATGCCGGGCATCCGTCCCGCCAAGCACCAGATAGGGCGCAACCAGCGCATCCGGAAAGGCCTCCTTGGTCAGCCGGGCCAGCCGCAGGTAATAAGCGGAATCGGTATCGGCCACCGGCGAGGGGTCCCAGCCAGATTCTCCTTCGAGAGTCTCGCCCTGGTAGGGAGTCACCTTCACCCGCTCGTCATTGATCCGTTCCAGCACCATCTCATAAACCGTGCGGAGGTCATCCCCCGGGAGGATCCGGAAATTGACCACAGCCTCCGCTTTGGCGGGTAGTATGTTGTCCTTCATTCCGGCGTTAAAGATCGTCGGGGCGGTGGTGGTGCGGATGGCCGCGTTGAGCAGATTGGCTTCCGCCAGCTTCTTCTTGAGCAGGCCGCCAAACAGCCAGGTATTGGCAAACAACAGGCGCTGAGTGAAAGGCAGGGCAGAGCCGAGGTAGCTCATCAGGAATTCAATAACTTCCAAATGAGGCGGCATCGGGTTGAGTTCCAGGCTGGCGATCGCCCGGGAGAGCACGCCGATCGCGGTCTCCTGCGCAGGCATTGATGAATGACCGCCGTCCATCTCAACCGTGAACTTGAGGCTGATATAGCCTTTTTCGCTGATGCCAATCACGCCCACCTGCCGGTCCACACCGGGCAGGAAGCCATCAATCACGCTGCCGCCCTCATCCAGCAGGCTGCCCAGCTGCACGCCGCGGGAATTCAAGAGTTCAGCGATCGCTTTCGCGCCGCGTTCGCCGCCAATTTCCTCGTCATGGCCAAAGCCGAGATACACCGTGCGTTCCGGCTGGAAGCCCTGCTTGAGCAGATATTCCACCGCTTCCAGAATGCCGATCACCCCGGATTTGATATCCAGCGTCCCCCGGCCCCAGACATAGCCATCGGCGACCACGCCGGAAAATGGCGGATGGGTCCAGCCGCCCTCCGGGCTTTCATCCGCCGGGACAACGTCCAAATGCGAGGTGAGCATGATCGGTTTCAGGCTGGGGTCCTTGCCTTCCCAGGTGAAAAGCAGGCTGTAATCATTGATGATCTCGCGCGTCAGCTTGGCATGGACCTGGGGATAAAGGGTCTGGAACAGACGGTGCAGGCCGAGAAAGGCGTTCCCGTCCATCTTTTCCGGCTCATGGTAGGAGATCGTCCTCTGCTGGACGGCCAGGCCCAGCCGCTCCGCCACATTCTGCCCATCAACGTCCACGAATTCCTTCTTGTCCGCTTTTTTCTGCGGCGGGGAATAGAGCAACGTTTTCAAGATGACGAAAGCAGCCAGGAAGACCACCAGGACGCCCAGGCCGATGCCAATAGATGCCATAACCGTTCCAAACATAATCCGCGCTCCTCAAGTAAATTCCATTGCAGGCCCAATTCCAGGGCCCGAATATTAATAACCTGTTCAGGTCAGTTTATTTTAAAGGGATGTTGTGCTCTTTGAGCAGGTCCAAAAAAACCGTTTCCTCAGCCGAGTCTGCAAAGGCGCTCTTGGGCAGGAAGGGGTAAACCTTCTTCTCTTCCTCATAGACCAGCACATAAAGCTTGTTGCCGGCCAACACATGCTTGAAATGCTCCCAGGGCATCCGAGAGTTCTGCTTGCCCACCATCAGATCAACTGCCGTCTCGCTGAAGGTCAACTTGCGCTCCAGCTGCAAGGTTTCATTCTTCTTGATCGTCCTGCTGAGCTGGGCCGGGATCAGGAAGGCATAATACACCATGTAAAACGCGCCGATCACCAGAGAGACCAGAGCAACATTCTGCCAGAGCGGGTCCGTGAAAAGCTGAAAAACCAGGCCCACCAGCGATCCGACGACAATCACAATCGTGACAACCGCCAGCACGAGGAAAAGCGGGGTTTTGACCGCCAGCAGGCGGGACGCCGCGATATAATCCTCCCTTTTGGGTACGAACTGAATTTGAAGAAGCATAATTAAAACAAACCTTTCTGGATTGATCCTTGCCTAATTTTACCACCTGCGACTTTATTGGAAAAACAGCTCATTTTTTGAATCCATTGCCGTTTTAGGAACACTTCTGGCATAATTAGGATAATTCAAGAGATAAAGGAAAAAACCATGCCGGAAGCATTCTCATTGGACCCTTTCAGCCCCGCCATCCACCTGGTCTACGCGCCAGCCAGCCTATTCCTGCCCAGGGACAGCGATCTGGCGGATAACTTCGTGATCAGCGGCGCTGTGGACTCGCCCGACCAGGTGGCGGTCAGGCGCTCGATCGATAACCCGGACCGCTTTCTGGGCGAGATCCAATTTGGCCAGCATGTTATCCAAGTCGCTGGCCTCTCCAACCCTCTGCCGGGGGAAGTGTTGGACCGGACCGTGCACGTCTCGCCCTGGCAGCCGCAGATCAAGGCCGCCATGCGCCAGCACCGCTCGCATCTCAGCCTGATCTATGCCGGCAGCCACCCCGACCCGGTGGAAAAGATGCTCGCGCTCTACCAGCTGGCCTTCGCCCTGGAAAATGAAAACCTGCTGGGGATCGTCAACGAAGCCGCCTGGACGGCCCATCCTCCAGCGGATTTCCTCAGCCCGGATCGGCTGGCGACCTACCGGGATGAATTCCCCTTCATCCTCTGGGTAGGCTATGTCAAGTTCTACCTTGACCCGGACCAATACTGGCTGATGACCAAAGGACATCACATCTTCGATGTGCCCGACCTCGCCGGCCTGGTCAGAGACCCGGCCGAGGAAGAAGAGACCATTAACCGGTTCACCAATATCTTTTACTACCTATACGAAAACGACGTGGACGTGGTCGCCGGCGACACCTTCGAACTGACTGGCTCGCCGGAGCAGCTCCAGTTTGCTGAAATGGACGAAGACCTGGCCTGGCTGATCGGGCCTTCCGGGATGCTGGCCGTCACGCCTTTTAATCCCCCTGAAGAAGATGAGGCTCAAACCTGAAAGGCTTCGATAAAGGCCAACTGCTCCGGGCTCTCCACCGCGCCGGAGATGGATTGGCGCACCCAAGCAAAAGCCTCGCGGCCATCCAAATTAAAAACGAGCCTGGCCAAACAAGCCGCAAAGATCCCTGTCCGGCCCAGCCCGGCATGGCAATGGATCGCCAGGTTCTGCCCCTCGCGGGCAGCCTGCAAGGCCTCATCCAGCGCCTGGCGGAAGGCGCTCACCACCGGCGTGCCAAAATCCGGCGTGGGAAGGTAAATCACGCTCATCCCCGCCTCGGCGTACACAGCCTGCAAGTCCACCCCCGCCTTTAGTCTGACCTCCTCCCAGGGCGTCAGCACGACCACGCCCTGAACCCCCGCCCGGCGGTATGCGGGCAGCACCCGCCAATCCGGGTCATAAAACCGGCTGAAGGGCATCGGGCTGCGGTAGATTCTGCCCGGCAGGTTATAGGGTAATTCGATCAAGGTTGTCATCATTACCCCTCGCTGGGTGGTTCCTGCGGCAGTTGGAACGTCCCCGCATCGTCCCTGCCAAATTCATCCACCGCCACCACCGCGCGGAGATCCAGCGGGCCATAGAGGTGCGGGAAGAGCTTCCCCTCGCCCAGCAGGTCCTCATAGCGGATCTCGCCACCCACCCTGTCCGCCGCAATCGTCAGGAGCAACAGGTCCGTCTGATCCCGATAGAAATTCCGCGCCACCGACAGCACCTGCTCCCCACGGGAAAAGTGGATGAAACCCCCGTTTTCCAAACTCGCCGGGCGATAAATGCCCTCCTTTTGCGCCGCCTGCCAGTCCGCTCTGGGCAGAATGTGATAGACCAAATCCCCATGCCGCAGGGTCAGCAGCGCGTGAACGGCCATGCCCGCCAGGTCCCGCCGAGGCCAGAAAACGGCAGCCCAAACCTCCTCTAACTGCCGGAAGGTCTCCCGCTTTAGGCCCACCGGATCCATCGAAAGCTCCACCAGGAAGGCCTCATCGCTGGGCAGGTAAAGCCCCAATGACGGGGCAAACTCCTTTTCCAGGAGCCGCACCAGGGTCTCCTCCACCAGCGTATGCTCCTCTTCAGACAGGTCCGCCAGCCAGGGGACAGAATGCGCCAGGGCCGCGTGGCAGGCTTCATGACAATAGATGTGCAGCAGTTCATCCCGGCCATCCGCAAAATCCTGCTCGGTCAGGCGGATGCCCAAGGCAGAACCGATCTCAGCGTTGATCCGCGCCAGACTTTCCAGCAAAGCTAATTCAGGGGAGATCTTTGTCATCATGTAATCATTATAATCCTCCCCCTTCCTTCCGCAGCCACACCGAAAAAGGGCCTTATGGTATAATTTCGTTCGCTAATCACTTGGATAAGTTCCCTCAAAGAGGTGATTTTCTCCATCTGGAGTATAATCACTCGTACGACTTAACAAGAAAATTATTTTAGGAGGATGTTTGATGAAGGTTATCGTTGATGAAGATCTGTGCCTGGGTTGTGGCATTTGTGAAGGTCTGGCCCCTGAGGTTTTCAGCCTGGCCAATGAACCTTTTGCCGAAGTTTTAGTTAACCCCGTTCCAGAGGAATATGAAGACGCCGTCCAGCAGTCCGTCGAAGAATGCCCCGAAGAAGCAATTTTCATCGAAGAGTAATTCTTCCCTAACGGTCCATTAAACAAAGGAGGCTGCCCCAAAAAGTAAGGGAGCAGCCTCTTTTGCATTAACGCTCACAACTCTGGCCGGAATAGGCCCAGCGCCACCGCCCGCGCCACCAGCTGCTGGATGTTCTGCGCCTCCAGCCGGGTTTTCATCTTTGCCACATAGCCCCGGACCGTGCGGGCGCTCAGTCCCAGCTGGTTGGCGATTTGTGCGGTGGTCAGCCCCTCCCCCAGCAGCACCAGCACCTCCTGCTCCCGCGGGCTGAGCCTGGGCAGGGAAGCCGGCGGCGGAGGCGCGCTGTGGGTCACCACGACGATGCTCCCCTGTTGGCGGGCAAAGAGCGGACCGCTTTCCCCCGGCAGGTAGGCCTCCCAGCGGCCCTGATTGACAGCCCGGACGATCCGCTCTGGCGGCGCATCCACTTCCAGCACGCCGAACGCGTCCGGCTCCTTAAAGATCAAAACTCTTGCCATGCTGGCAACCTCCTCATGCCATTCCCTTTGCCGCCAATGCCACCCAGACCGTTCTATAAATAGAACTTTTGTTCTAATTTTAAGGAATAAGAGGGCCTTTTGTCAAGAGGAGAGAGGTTAAGAAATGATCAGTCCCAGGGTGGAAAGGATCATCCCCGCGAAGATCAGCCAGAACTGACGGGGATAGTGGGTCTGGGAAGGTGTGTTTTGCCTATCCAAAATTATATCGACATAAATAAAAACTCCCCCGCATTCGGAGGAGAGAATTTACAAATAAAACAACTGATTCCCCATAAACATCAAACGCACCGGCGCCTTGCAGACGGCCACGTCCGGCAGCGCCGCCAGCAGGGCGGCCACATAGGGCGCATTGAAGGACGAGAATTCCTCGGCGATCTCCAGCCCGGTCAGCTCCCGCCGCTCGTAGAGCGCCTGGAAGGCCTCTTCCAGCGTATCCCGCGGGATGCAGCGCGGCTTCCCGCTGACCACCGGCGAAAGCACCACCCCGCCCTCGTCCGGCACGGCCACCTCAAAGGGGTGCCCGTAGACCAGCGTGCGCAGTTCCCGCCCGTGCAGGCTGCGGATCTCCGGCCAGAGCTGCTCAGAGGTCAGCATCCGGCCCAATCCCAATCAAAAAGATAGCTGGCGATGCGTAGGAAAATCTCCATATTGGCTTGATTATACATCCACCCGGGATTCATTCCGCCCCTTCCATCAGCGGCTGGATGGAAAAACTCATTCCCTCGACCATCTGCCGGAAGGTCGGCAGGAAGGCGTCCCAAGCCGCCCGCGGGCCAAACCCAGCCAGGTAGATCAGGTGCGCCGGAAGGTAGATCATCTCCATCCGCCCCACGTGGTAGCTCTCCCCCAGCGGGCGGGCAAAATCGAGGATCATCGCGGGGTTGCGCGCCACCCGCACCTCGGCGCTGTTGTAGATCTCGTAATCCTCATAAGGCAGGTATTCCCTCAGATAGGCTTCCAGCAGGTCCTGGGCCGCGGCGTTCATCTCTTCTTCCGTCCCGCTGGGCAGCTCAGCCGCGATCATCACCAGCGTGAGGTCCGGCCCGTCCACCGGCGGCGTCAGCCAGACCACATCCGCGGTTTCGCCCTGGGAAATCCGCCAGCCTTCGGGGATTGGGATGGTGAAGATTCCGCTGGGGTGTTCATAGGCTTCTTCAGCCAAAGGCAGCGCCTCACCTGCCGAAGATTGGCAGGCGGAAAGGATGAGCAGAAGAACCAGGCCCATCAGAACCCGCTTATCCATCTTCCGACCTGTAGTTCCCCTTTTCCTAAAAAAACCGCTCGCCAATTTCATCCCTGCTCTCTTATCCGAGATTTCAATGATCGGGTGCCTGATGGCCGAATACCTACTCACCATTCACTTTCCGCACCCAGTATAATGGATCTGATTATAACGAGAGGTATGGCAGACCGCAATGAAAATCGACCAGATCATCCGCAGCAACCGCCGCTCCATCAGACTGGAAATTCACCCCGATGGCCGGCTGGTTGTGCGTGCGCCCCATACCGCCACCGCCGCCCAGATCCATGCTCTGGTGGCTCGCAAAGCCGACTGGATCGCCAAAAGCCGGGCCAAAGTGGCCAGCCGCTCTGGCGACCTGAAGCCCAAGGCCTTCACGCCCGGTGAACGCTTCTGGTACCTCGGCGAGCAATACCCCCTCCAATTGACCGGCCGCCAGAGGCCGCCGCTCGACCTCGACGGCGCCTTCCTGCTCTCCCGGGCGGCGCAAAGCCGGGCCAAAGAGGTCTTTATCGCCTGGTATCGCGAGGAAACCCGCGAGATCACCCAAAACTTCATTGATTCCTACAGCCGGCAGCATGGGTTCAAGGTCAATGCTGTGCGGATCACCAGCGCCCGCACCCGCTGGGGCAGCTGCTCCGGCCGGAACAACCTCAACTTCACCTACCGGCTCAGCATGGCCCCGCTCGAGGTGATCGAGTATGTGGTGGTGCATGAACTGGCGCACCTCAAAGTCCGCAACCACAGCAAAGACTTCTGGCGGGTGGTCGCCCAGCTCAAGCCGGACTACCAGACCAACCGTCAATGGCTCAAACAAAATGGCATGCGGCTGACGCTGGAATAGGCCCAGCCTTAACTCAGCCCTAACCATTTAGAAATATTCTCATCACCTGGATTTGCTAAAATACAATGGCAAAAACTCAACCCAGTAAAATTTAATGGTACCCCCTGGAGATCCCCATGTCCGAAACCAATCCGATCAAAGTCCTGTTCCTCTGCACCGGCAATTCCTGCCGGAGCCAGATGGCCGAAGCCTGGCTGCGCGAGCTGGGCGGCGACCAGTTCACCGTCTACAGCGCCGGCCTGGAACCGCACGGCGTAAACCCCAACACCATCACCGTGATGGAAGAGCTGGGCATCGACATGAGCGGTCACCGCTCTAAACAGCTCGATGAATACATCGGCAAGATCGATTTCGACTATCTGATCACCGTCTGCAGCAACGCCGAGGAGCGCTGTCCCTACTTCCCCGGCATGGGCACGAGGATGCACTGGCCCTTCCAGGACCCGGCCGCCTTTGAAGGCTCGGAAGAGGAAAAACTGGATTTCTTCCGCGAAGTGCGAGACCAGATCAAGGAAAAGATCCAGTCCTGGCTGGATGAAGAGGGATATCTGAAGGAAGCATAAGGGGAAACCTTTTTTCCTCAGAGCGTTCTGACCAAAACCCGAAAAGCTGCTATCCAAATCAATCAAAGAGACGTCACACAAAAGCGCAACGTCTCTTTGTTTTTTTTATTTGCCCTTTCACCATCCCCCATTCACCGCCCGCAGTATTCTACAACTCGCAGTACCGGTCAATCCGCTTGGCGATCACGGCCAGGCTGTCCGCCCAGAACTGCTTGGAGCGGATGTCAATCCCAAACCGGGCGGCCAGTTCCGCGGCCGGCGCTTCGCCGGTGCTGGAGAGCAGCTTCTTATAATCCGGGACGAAGGCTGCCCCGCGCTGTTTGTAGATCGCATAAAGCCCAACCCCGAACAGCATCCCGAAGGCATAGGGGAAGTTATAAAAGGACAGACCCGCCGAATAATAATGCGGCTTCCAGGTCCACATATAAGGATGCCGGAAGGCCGGGTCCAGCCCCGCGCCATAGGTCGCGGCCTGGGCGCGATCCATGATCTCGCAAAGCTCATCCGAGTTGAGTTCCGCCTTCGCCCGCCGCTCGAAGACCTCTTTCTCAAAGAGGAAGCGGGAATAGATATCCACGATCACCTGCGAATCGCCGATCAGAGCAGTCTCCAGCAGGGTCAGTTCCTCCTCCGGGTCCGTGACGTTCTCGAGGATCGCGTTGAAGACGATTGTTTCGCACATGATCGAAGCCGTCTCCGCCATGGTCATCGGGGTCTCGCGCTGCAGCATGGTTTTATCGGCCTGGAACATATTGAAATTATGATAGCCATGCCCCAGTTCGTGCGCGATGGTTATCACCTGGTCCAAAGTCCCGTCAAAATTGCACAAAATCCGGGATTCCTTCACCGCCGGCACGCTCATGCAGAAGGCGCCGCCGCGTTTGCCGGAGCGCTGTTCCGCATCAATCCAGTTATTTTCAAAAGCGCCCTGGGCAAAATCCCGGAGCTCAGCGGAGAACTTGCCGAAATTTTCCAGGATGAATTCCCGGGCCTCGTCAAAGGTGAAAGTCATCTCCGATTTGCCCACCGGCGCAAAGAGATTCCACCAGGGCAGCGCTTCCTGACCAAAGCGGGCGGCCTTGGCCTTGAAATAGCGCTCAAAGGTTGGGAAAGAATCCTGCATCGCGCTCATCATCGCGTCCAGCGTCTCGCGGTCGATCCGGGCCTGATCCAGCGGTTCAGCCAGGGCGTCCACCCGGCCGCGATGGGCATTGAGGGTGTTCACCCAGCCCTTGATCCCGTTCATGCAGGCGGCCAGAGGCTCCTTAACCTCTTTCCAGGCGGCCATCTCGGTCTCATAGGCCCGGCGGCGCACGTTCTCATCCGGGTGAGCATGCAGGTTGATCAGCGCCGGCATCGGCAGGGATTGGATTTCGCCGTCCAGGTCAAAATCCACGCTTTTCTGCGAGGTGACCGTCCCCTGCAGTTTGCCCCAGGCGCTGGCCCCCGCCAAGCCCAATTCCGCCGCCAGGATCTCTTCCTTCTCGCTCATCAGATATTGGCTCTGTTCGGCGATCTCGGTCACCGGGAAGGCGTGCTCCCCTGCGCTGTTGCCCAAGGCCAAAACTTCCGGCAGCCGCGCTTTGAACTGACCGATCCAGGCCTCAAGCACGACATTGACATTTCTAAAGCCCACCATCACCTGATCAAACTCTGAGGCCAGGCGCAGGGCCTCCTTATTATAGGAATCCGTGGTGACGTAAGAGTGCAAATAGGCCCGAATCGTGGCAAACTTTAGGATGATCGCGTTCAACTGGTCCACAACGGTGCTGATCGCGCTGTTGATCTCTTCAGCTGGCGCCTCAGGCGTCACCGTCTTCAATTCATCTTCATACAGCTTTTGCAGCGCTGCGGAGGCATCCCTGACCCAGGCGATGTCTGCGGTGAGTTCTGGCGAATCCAATCCGGCATAAACATTTGAAAGGTCCCAATGGGGAGGGGTTTTTGACATTCAATGCTCCTTGTCCGTGTCAAATCCAAATTTTCCAATGGGTTTCATTATAAGACAAAATCAAATCCACCAGCCGGAGCTTCCCCGGAAGTCGTCGGTTGGATTGCTGACCCACTCGAAGGAGCTAAGCCTTTTTCCCACCCTTCACAAGGTTTCGGAGGCTTCGTCGTTAAACTTCTCGGAGGAGGCCTTAACAGATTGCCGCCTATGTGCTTTCGCGTGGGTTAGAGATACCTGCCTGGCAGGGAATGGCCCCAGGCAGGTATAATTAAGGACATATCAAAACAACACTTGCGGGCCAGCACCCCTGGCCGAAGCGTGAAAGGATCGTATGGCATTACGCGTCACCTCTGAATGGCTCATTGACCTGCCCGACGAGTTTGAGAAACGAGTTGAGGAAAATAAACTGGTTTTCTGGAAAACCGGGATCACGATCATCATCGTCGCTTTCCATCTGCCCGAAGGCATCGGCAAGCTGGAACTGCTCAACCAGATCCAGAGCAAGATCCCCGAAAACGCCCTGGAGAAACTGGTCTCGACCAAGGGCGAGATCGTCGGCCTCGGCTATACCCAGATCCAGAAAATCAAAGGCCAAATCGACCGCCTTTCATTGGTATCCTTCACCGCCAGCGACACTTCCTGCCTCCAGGTCGGGTTCTACCTGGACGATCCCAACGATCTGGAATGGGCCAAAAGCGTCTGGAAGGGCGTGATCTTCCTGCCGCAAAGCGGCGAAGGGGTTGCCAAAACCCAGAAACAATAGAAAATCAATGTTTTTCAAATCAATATTCAATATTATTGATTTTGCGATTGATTTTTCTAATCATTATAAGGATTTCCTTTAATTAATGCTATAATCAATAGCGGAAGATTGAAATTCTGTGATTGTTTGAAAGGGAATTCAATGAAAACCGAAACTCGGGCGATTGGAAGTTTTGATGAAATTGACTTCAAGGACTTCGGCACGCTTAACCTGACCCAGGGAGAGCAGGAAGCGCTGACGATTGAAGCGGACGACGAATTGATGAATGACCTGATCTCGGAAGTCCGCGACAGAAAACTATACCTCGGTCTGGCAGAAGATGGGTTCGCCAGACTGGGCAAACTCGTCTCATCCATCTTCTCAAGCTCGAATTATAAAGTGACTTACTACCTGACCTTTGTCTCCCTGGAAAAGCTCAGCCTCAGCGGCAAATGCAACCTGAAATGCGACTCGATCAAATCTGACTCCCTGAAAGTCAATGTCTCCGGATTTGGCGACCTGGATTTTGGCCGGATCGAAGCCAATGACCTGAAGGTCAATATCAGCGGACGGGGCGAATTTAAGGGAGAAGGTAGGGTTGAAAAACAGGATATCAGCATCTCCGGCTCCGGCGAATACCAGGCGCCGGACCTGGATAGCCAATCCGCCAAAGTTGTCATCTCCGGCCAGGGCAACGCTACGCTCCGAGTTGCGGAAAACCTCGACATCACCATCTCCGGTTTCGGTCAGGTGAATTACTACGGACGGCCCAAACTCCGCCAGGTGATCAGCGGGATGGGCAAATCCCAAAGGATCAATGACGGTTAATTCCCATTCTCCAGAAAGGGGACCAAAGTGACGAACGAATTTAAAATTGAAAGAAAAGCGTCTGACGTTTACCAGCCCAAAACCATCGAGGATGCGCGCAAAGCCCTCCGTGAAAAAAGGGACCTCTCCGGTGCGGATCTGCAGGGCTTTGAGCTGCAGAATCTGAACGCCAGCGGGGCCATCCTCCGCAAGACCAATCTGACCGGAACCGATCTCTCCCATGGCTTGCTGGTCAATCCCAATTTTTACCGGACCAAAGCGCACCAGGCCGTGATCCAGCATACGGTCCTGCTCAGTGCCGACCTGGTCAAAGCCGACTTCAGCTCGGCGGATCTGAGTGATACCGCTCTGGTCGGCGCCGATGCCCGCGAGGCAGTGTTCGCTGGGGCCAACCTGCGGAATGCAGGTCTGGTCGGCGGCGACTATACCGATGTCGATTTCTCCGGCGCGAACCTGTCCAATGCCTGGCTGGCGGGGATCAAGGTAAAGGGAGCGGATTTCAGCGGAGTGGATACCACCGCTGCCCGGGCCTACGGGATCGACTGGTCCGCTGCCAAAGTTCCCCCGGCGAACCTGCCGCAGCCCTTCCTGCAGCTGCCCACCTGGGCTTGGGCCGCGCTGGCCGGCAGTGTGGCAGGGATCATCGGCGTGGTCATTTATTCTCTGGCCCGCCGCAAGAATAAAACGCTGGCCTGATAAATCATCACCAAAGCTTACACGTAAAGCCGGCTATCTTCGCAATAACGGATCGTCGGTTATCCATTTCCGGGCTTATAAGGAATCAACCGCCTGCTTGAGCTTTTTGGCTGTCTCATTCAACTGCTCCCGGCCGGGAGTGCTTCGATCGAAGGATTCCAGGTTGAGGCTGAAATCATCCCCCTCAAAGCGCGGGAATACATGCAGATGGACATGGCCCACCTCCTGCCCGGCAGCCTTCCCATCGGCCAGAAAGAGGTTCACGCCCTCACAGTGCAGCTGAGACTGCCGCAAAGCCTGATCCATCATCTGCCCCACCCTCATCATCTGCCCCGCGTCTTCCGGTGAAAGATCCGCCAGCGATTCCGCATGGGTCTTCGGGACCACTAACACATGCCCGGGATTGATCGGTTGGATATCCAGGAAGACGATTGTCCTTTCATCCTCATAAACCACACTTGCCGGTAATTCCCCAGATGCAATCCTACAGAAAATACACATTGTCTCGTTCACCTCTATTATTTTGCTTATCTGGATTTCCCAGATTCTCGTTGGCGTCGTTGAATCAATAATCTTCGAATACTTTTAAATTTAACATAGTATGTTCCCAAGTTGGAATAATTTGGAGGCCTAGGCATTAAAACAAAATAAGTGTTTGCCTAAAAGGAGGAGCGGGATGAGAGAAGGTCGTCAAACCAACGAGAAAAGGCTTGGATGACCCAGCCAACGCAGCAATCCAGGCTCGGATTGAGACGGGCTATCCTCTCAACCAGCGCCTAAGGGAGGTCTTCCTCTGGGCAGACGGCGTCAGGGTTCAGATCACAGTAGATCAGGTTCAGGTAATCCAGCCGTTCCAGGTTGGCATCCCGCAGGCAGGTCTTTTCATCAACGCCGCCCTGAGCGGGGGCCTTTCCCAGGCCCTGAATGAGGTCGCAATCCGCATCACGCGAATCCTCCCAGTTGATCTGGCTTTCCATAAATTTGATCCGCAGATCAGGATCCGTCGTCAGAGCCAGGATGTCATCAAGCTTTGAATCCAACAGCATCTGGGAAGCATCCACAGCCCGAATCAGGCAATCCACGTAATCGGCATCGTCCACATCCGTCGAGCAATCGGGCAGGTCCACCACCGGGTCCACCGGCGAGGCGGTGATCACACCCTCGGATGAGGATGCCGCGTCATCAGGATGATTGGTCTTCTGGGAAAAGAAAAAGGCGCAACCCATCAGCGTTGCGATAATCGCAACGAAGGAGAAGTTCTGATTATGGCGCTGCATCGCTTAGCACTCCCAGACCGGATAGCAACCTGCATTCCGCAGATATGCATCCAAAATATTCCTCGAGTGAATTCGTCCGCCAACAAACGCCATCAGAGCGATCATCCTAAGCATAAATAGAGCCATCCACCAGCCATAAATACACCCGGCTTGAAATTGGATGTATTATAACCCAATTTAGCAAAGCCCAAAACGATCCAGCTCTGAAAATCCGCACGGCGTTTATATCTGAGAATTAGGTTAAGAATCCGTCAAAATCGCAACGTTCAAATAAAATCTTTACTATTCTATGTTATGATGTTTCTGGTAATTGTGAAAGCATACTTGAAGGAGTTAGTTGGATGAAAACGCTTTTCCTGATGCGGCACGCAAAATCCAGTTGGAAAGATGATAAACTGGCGGACCATGAACGTCCGCTAAAAAAACGCGGGTTGAAGGATATCAAGCTGATCGCTAAGGAACTGAAAAAGAATGACCTCATTCCAGACCTGATCATCTCCTCCTCAGCTGTCCGCGCCAAAGAGACCGCAGAATACCTGGCCGAATGCCTCGGCTATCAAGGTAAGATCAAGACATCAGACGCCCTCTATATGGGCGAACCCCAGGACTACGTGGCGTCTCTGAAAGAGGTCAAGGAAAAGATCGAATCGGTGCTGATCGTGGGGCATAATCCCGGCCTGGAAGCCTATCTGCAGATCATTGATGGCAAAATCGAATCGATGCCCACGGGCAGTCTAGGCTACCTGATGCTCGCTGTGGAGGATTGGGAATCGGTCTCCCTGGAGACCATGGGCGACCTGATCGGATTCTGGAAGCCGAAAGACCTCCGGGATAAAGAATAAGTCCACATCCCCGTCATCGCACAATTTAAATCATTTCCTTCTGGGAGGGTTGACCTACTCAAAGCGATTATTCCAGAAAATCCAGAAGGGGCTGTCCCAAAAGTAAGGGACAGCCTCTTCACATAAGTGGACAAATAT